>Ga0185299_10001045_pt1 | contig 61521 bp, 56 predicted proteins | sample PaiPotPPA55metaG_FD_128002 | JGI IMG/M metagenome (GOLD analysis project Ga0185299, IMG submission 128002) | Iron sulfur acid spring bacterial and archeal communities from Banff, Canada, to study Microbial Dark Matter (Phase II) - Paint Pots PPA... ... | reverse complement strand
AAACTCCATCTTCTCGTCCATGGGACAGACCTCTCGCCACGGCATCGCATCCACCTCCTGCCGTGTCTGTTTAATCTGTTACCCATGTTGCCGGTCTATTCTGTTACCGATCCTGCCGGTCTGTACCCACCCTGACCCTCTCCCCCGCGGACGGGGGCGAGGGCATAAGAAAGACAGGGGGGGTACTCCCCTCCTTCTGAGCCCTCGCCCACTTGCCGTCGAAGATCGTTTCTTTTCTAAGCCGCTTTTCTTCTGACCCCTCGCCAACATGTTGCCTGAGGTCGTTCCCTTCTAACGCTGCTTTGTTGCTGAGCCCTCGCCCACATTTTATATGTGGGAGAGGGTGTGGGTGAGGGTCCCATTCGCGACGCGACTATTGCCCTGCGTCGCGAGGTCTCTTTGAAACCTCAGGCGGGCGGCGGCAGCCCGTGAAGCCGCATCAGATCGCGCACGCCCTCCTCGGTTGCGACCTCCGGACTCCATCCGAGAATTGCACGACAGCGCGCGAGATCGGCCAGCGTGTCGCGCGGCTCGCCCGGCCGCGGCGCAACGTTGACGCGGGGTCCGCCGATCAGCTCCGCAATTCGGTTGACGCTGAGCGCATCTCCGCGCCCCACATTGATCGCGCTGCCGTCCTGTAGCGCGCAGTCCATCGCGGCCAGGTTCGCCCGCACCACGTCGCGCACGTGGGTGAAATCGCGCCGCTGCTCGCCGTCGCCGCGAATCTGAAGCGGCCGCCCCTCGCGCCGCGCGCGCAGGAAAGCTCCGATAACCGTCGCGTACGCACCCTCCAGGTCCATCCGGGGGCCGTACACGCTGAAGTACCGCAGCGAGAGCGCGCCCAACCCGTACAGCCGATGGAACATCCGCACGTATTCCTCCGCCATCAGCTTTTGCAACGCATAGGGGCTGAGCGGATTCGGCGTCATCGTCTCGCGAAGCGCCAATCGCGGCTGCTCGCCTGGCTGTTCTTCCGACTGCTCCCCCGCCTGCTGACCATAAACCGACGACGACCCCGAGTAGACCACGCGCCGCACGCCCGCCGCGCGCGCCGCCATCAGCACGTTGAGCGTGCCGACCACGTTGACCAGATGAGTCTCGACCGGCCGTTCGATCGAGAGCCCGACGCGCGGCAGCGCCGCCGTATGAAAGACGCAATCGACGCCGGCGAAGGCCGGTTCGATCGCCGCAGGCTCGCGGATATCGGCCTCGACCAGCTCAGCGCTTGGGTTGAGGTTTTTGCGATTGCCGGTCAAAAAATTGTCGAGCACGCGCACGGCAAGTCCGCGTTCGAGCAGCGCGTCGGCCAGATGCGACCCGATGAAGCCGCCGCCGCCCGTGACCAACACGATACGTCCCGCGCCTGGTGTGCGAAAATCATTCGACATCGCCTAAAATCCTAACCGGATCCCGGCCGCAACACGATGGTCGCGCGCGATGCGGCCGTTGCTACGCGAGGAACATGATGCCCCAGCACTTCGACTCATCTTTTCATCCGCGCACGAGCTGCCGGCTGCGGATGCCCAGATCTTCCCGATCGTACATGGCCGCCGTCTGCGCCCCGGCGATCTTCGCTGCGGCGGCTTTGCTCGTAGCCGTAGCGGCCGCCTGGGCCGCCGACAAGATGTCTGGCGGGGCTGGCGCGGTCCGCTACTTCAGGCCTGACGCGGCCGCCTCGAAGATCGTGACGGTGACGAGCGGCGCCACGGCCGCTCCCTTGAGCGTCGTCATACTCACCGAGGCGGTCGCAGTGAAGGAGACCGGGCCCAAGCCGACCATCGAACACTTCGGCGAAGTCTACGCGTTCTCACCCAATTTCATCGCGGTTCATCGCGACGAGCCAACCCGGATAACCCTGTGGAACCTACAGCCCGATGACGATCACGATTTCATGCTCGAGGATCGTCCCGGCCACGCGCTGATGCATCTGCGGCTCGCGCCGCTCTCGAAGACCTCGTACATTTACACGTTCCATCGCGAGGGTCTCTTCGATTTCCGATGCGCCGTGCATCAGCCAGAGATGAATGGCCAGATCCTGGTGCTGCCGCCGCGCTGAGTCAGACGTCTGGCGGCGGTCAGCTCGGACTTCGAGGAACGGGTCGTCGCCGTCACGGAGCGATCGCCGTAGGCGCGGTGCCGGGAGTGAGCGAATTGATTGGCGGCGCTTCGGCCTTAACCTTCACGTCGTAAGTAACCTTCTCGCCGTCCGCGAGCGTCGCGTCGATCTTCCAACTTCCGCCTTCGGTGCCGAGCAGTACGATGTCGCCCGAGGGTTGCGGTTCGATGCTGAGCGCATTGGGATTTTTGCCCGCCTTCGAGTCGGTCTTGGCGCCTTTTTCGAGGCCGCTGATGGTGTAAGTCTCGCCCTTGTTGATCGTCACCGGGATGACGCGGCGTTTCGCTGCTTGTTTGGACTTTTTGGCGTGCCTGGCTTCCTTGGTAGCCTGAGCGCTGGGCTCGGGGCTATTCTGCGGCCTCGCCGCCGCAGTCATCGTTAGCAGTCCCAGTACGGTCGTAGCGGCTGCTATCAGCTTGCGAAGACTCCGCAGATTGCGCCGATTGCTGCCACCAACCGCGCTCGCCCGTTTTAGTTCGATCGCTTTTGATTCAAACATCTCCTGTGGTGCCCTCCCCCCCGTTCAGCGTCAAAGCGCTTCCCCGTCCGAAACCTTAAGAGGCTGTAGAAGCCTCCGCAAGCCCCCGCCAAAAAGGTGAACAGATCACGCCGTAGCGCCTGTTTGGTTATCCGAATAACCAATATCGTCGATCTGCAACGCATAACGGCCGACAGATCCTGATATCGTGGAGCTATGAAAACAACTATGAAGAGTGCTGCAACTTACATCGCGATAGGCGCTGTCGCATTACTGATGGGCGCCGGCGCTATCGGATGCACTGTCCAGGGACCGGCTGGTCCTCCGGGAGTCAGCGGAGCGACCGGGGCCACCGGCGCTCAAGGGATGCAGGGTGACCCCGCCGCGGCCCCCAGCCCGACGGTGAGCAAGTCCTACAACTCCACAACCACCACTTCGAATGACAATTACGCGCCGCCATCGAGCACCAGCACGACCACTGAGAAGACCTCGACCCAGAATAGCAACTAGTCCCGCGTGATTTGAGGGCGGCTCCGAATGGGAGCCGCCCCGCCCTATCTATTAGACAGCATCTCGCAGATCTTTTGTGCGATAAGTTCGCCAGCCAGCCGATGGCCGTCGGCGTTCCAGTGTCCTACCCCCAACTTGGTGCTCTTGAAGCCGGCCAGGAACACATGATGCTCGTCGGCGTAGGCCTGCATCGGCGCCGCCAGATTCAGTACTTCGAAACCCTCGCGCTCGCCGAGCGCCTTGATTCGCCGATCGGGATAGAAGATGTCGGTTGAGCCGTAAGTCTGCAGGTAGTAGCCGCGCACGCTCGGCGCTGGATAAATCTGCGGCGGATTAGCGAGCGTCACCACCAGCAGCGGCACGTGATGCGCCGCCGTCTCGCGCGCCATCATCGTTATGATTCCCTCGGTGAGCCGCCACGCGTCCTCCCATATCGGGGTCACCGGCGACCGGTAGATATTGTCCTCGATACCTTCCTCGTGCATGAGCGCCGCCGGCTGCCGCTCGGCGACCGGCATGAAGCCACCGTTACTCATACGCCCTTCGGGCTTGGGGGCACGCCCTCCGACCTCGGGTGCGCGCGCCGCGGGTTTGAGCGCAGCGGCTGAGCGGCGTGCGGCTTCCATCGCTTTTATTTTCGATCGGATATCGCTCTTGGCGTCGCCGATCAGGTTGAGCACCTGCGAGTGGCGCGACTCGAACCGCATCATGCACGACAGATAAAACCATCGCGAGCGCTCGAACGGCCCGCCGAGCGTCAGCTTGCCGTCCTCGAAGACGTAAAACGGGCGGCACCTGTCGCTCTCCAGCACCGTCGAGTTGTTGCGAAGATCGTTGCCCGAAAAAAACGCCAGCACCACGAGGTCGGGCGAATACTGCCAGACATGCCGGCGCAGCGTGATCAACTCCTGCGCCGTGCCGTAGGCGTCGGTCCCGAAGTTCATCACCTGGATTTTTCTGGCGCCCACCCCCTTGCATCCGCCAAGCGCGTGCTCGGCCACCGCGCAGAAGGTCTGCTCGTAGGCGACCTGCGGGGCTTCGGTGAAGGAGTCGCCGACAACAGCTACGCGCAGTGTGTCCGCAGGCTTGGCGATCGACCATTGCGGACCGCGAAAGCCCGCGCGGTTGACGCTAACGAAGCCGGCACCCTCCTCACGCTGCCATCCGGAGGCGCCCGGCTTGAGGCCCCATCCGCGATACGGGTCGAATGTATAAAGGTTGGCCTTGGCGAGGCCGCTAACGCGCACGGCGACTTCGGCGACCAGAAATGCAATCGCCACACCCGCCAAGACCAGCGCGAGATTGGCGGCAACGCGCTTTTTCCGGATCACCGGCCTAGAACAGGGTGTAGATGAAAGGGGCGACGGTGGAGAATTCGGCGATCGCGATCAGCACGCTAAGCACCAGCAACGTGCCGATAAGCGGCACCAGCCAGAACTTCTTGCGCTCGCTCGCAAACCCCCACAGGTCTTTCAACAAATCCAACATCAGTACGCTTTCTCCGTCAAGCGATACGACCGGGGGCTCATTCGACGCACAAGCACAAAGACGACTCCGAACGGGAGAGAATAAGGCTTAACGCGGAGAACATAAAAACATCCGAGTCGCGGTCAGTATAGCTGGGGCGCCCGCAAAACCCGAGCACCAGCGCTGAATACGCCTCACCGATGAAACGGATTCAGAACGGCTTCTCCATGCCTTGCGGAGGGCGCGGCGGGCTCGGCACCCGGTAGGTCTCGACCTTGGGATCGAAGCCGCGTTTCATCCGGTCGCGGCCGAAAACCCACATCACGAAGCTGAACGGCGTGATCACGATCATGAAGATCAGGGTCAGGATGACTCGCGTGTTGAACCATCCGAGCGCATGACCGAGTCGCGTCCACCCTCGATGGAGCAGCGTCAGGCTCCGTGGCCATAAAAGCGCGGGCAGCCATAGCACTGCGGCAAGGACCCACGGCCATTGCGCCGGCGTATGATGGCGCAGCAGGGGCAGCACGCCAAAGAGTCCCGCGAGCAGCGCGCCTAACATCAGTCCGAAATTGCGCAGCTCCGCTTTCGGTAGCTGCCCCGCTGCCCTGAGCTCCATCGCCGGCCGTCAGTCCAACTCGAACTCGCGCTTCCAGCTCTCTTCGCGCGGGCGCTCGGGCTGTTCGCTCTTGGTGAGGACGAAATCTCCGACCACCAGCGCATCCATCTCGGTGCGCATGAAACATCGGTACGCGTCCCCGGGCGTGCACACGATCGGCTCGCCGCGCACGTTGAACGAGGTGTTGACCAGCACGGCGCATCCGGTCCGCGCGGCAAAGCGCTCGAGCAGCCGATGGAAGCGCGGATTGGTGCGCGCATCGACGCTTTGGATACGCGCCGAGTAATCGACGTGGGTGACGGCCGGGATGCTCGAGCGCGGCACGTTGAGCTTGTCGATACCGAACAGCTTGTGCTGCTCGTCGGTCATCGGATGCCGCAGTTCCTCGCGCACCTTGGCGACCAGTCCCATGTAGGGACTCGGGCGATCGAGGTCGAAATATTCCGCGAGGCGCTCGATCAGCACCGCGGGCGCGAAGGGCCGGAACGATTCGCGATACTTGATCTTGAGATTCATCACGGATTGCATTTTAGCGTTGCGCGGGTCGCCCAGGATCGAACGGTTGCCGAGCGCGCGCGGCCCGAACTCCATCCGCCCCTGGAACCATCCGACCACCGCACCCTCGGCCAGCATCACGGCGACCAATTCCAGCAACTCGGCCTCGGACAGGCACTCGTAACGCGCGCCCGCGCGATCGAGCGCGTCCTTGATCTCGGCCTCGTCGAAGCTCGGGCCCAGAAACGAGCCGTGCATCAGATCGTCGCCGTCGACCTCGCGCGGCGCACCGCCATAGAGATGCCATCCGGCGAGTGCCGCGCCGATCGCGCCGCCGGCGTCGCCCGCGGCCGGCTGGATCCAGATGTCGCGAAAAGTTCCCTCACGCAGCAGCCGGCCGTTGGCGACGCAGTTGAGCGCCACGCCGCCCGCCAGGCAGAGGTAGTCGGCGTCGAGCTCGCGCCGCGCCGTCAGCGCCAGGCGCGAGACCACGTCCTCGGTCACTTTCTGTATCGACGCCGCAAGGTCCATCTCGCGCTGCGTCAGCGGCGATTCGGGCTTGCGCGGAGGTCCGCCAAAGAGTGCGGCGAAGCGCTCGTTGGTCATCGTCAGGCCGGTGACGTAGTTGAAATATTCGGTGTTGAGGCGGAACGTGCCGTCGGGTTTGACGTCGATCAGTTGGTCGAGGATCGCGCCGGCGTAGCGCGGCTCCCCATATGGCGCGAGGCCCATCAGCTTGTACTCGCCCGAGTTCACCCGGAAGCCGGTGTAGTAGGTGAAGGCCGAATAGAGCAAGCCGAGCGAGTGCGGAAAATCGATCTGCCACTGCGGCGTGAGGTTATTGCTCTCGCCCAGCCACACCGAGGTCGTCGCCCATTCGCCGACGCCGTCGAGGCAGAGCACGGCCGCGCGCCAAAATGGGCTCGCGAAGAAAGCCGAGGCGGCGTGCGCCTGATGATGCTCGGTGAAGAGCAGCGGCGGAAGATCATCGAGCTTACCGCCGTCGAGCGAGGCGAGTTCGCGTTTGAGCGCCGAGCGCAGGTTGAGTTTTTCCTTCAGCCAAATCGGCATCGCGGTCAGAAACGAGCCGAGCCCGCGCGGCGCGTAGCCCAGGTAGGTCTCCATCATGCGCTCGAACTTCACCCATGGCTTGTCGTAGAAGACGATCGAGTCGAGGTCCTCGAGCCTGAGACCGGCCGAACCGACACACCAGGCGACGGCTTGGCGGGGAAAGCTCGCGTCGTGCTTTTTGCGTGTGAAGCGTTCCTCCTGCGCGGCGGCGACGATTTTGCCATCGCACACAAGCGCAGCCGCGCTATCGTGATAATAGGCGGAGATGCCGAGGATTCGTTTTGCCATCGTTTTGCGTTGATGAGGCAACGTAAGGGCTAGTCCGGCGCACGTTAGGGCGCCGTTTCGCTCTTGCTTGACAGAACAGGCTACACGAACTTGGCTTTCGGCCAAACGGGGGCGCCAGCACGCGGGAATCGGCGATTGCGCGCGGCGTGTGCAGGGCTTAGATTGGAAGTAGCGTAACGGCTGACGCGAGTCGCAAGGCTTGCTCCAAAGATTGGGGGCGAACCGGGTTCGACGGAAACAAGAAAGCCGTGGTCGCACGCCGGGGTGCTGTTATCCCGTTAAACAAACAGACTGCGAAATTTACCCGCAGACAATAACGGTTACGCTCTGGCGGCCTAAGGGCCGCTAGCGTCCCGCCGCTGCTCGCCCATGACAGCGGGCCGGGGCGTCATTTAGTGGGCTAGGGAAACGCCGTCGGCCACTTGGGCGCACTCCCGAAACACAAAGTGGCTGGTCGCCTCACAGCCCGTCCGCGGGCGATGAGGCGGCGAGATTAAATCGCGGAATAAGCGTGTAGTGGCCACCGCTCGGCGGTTTTCGGACGGGGGTTCAATTCCCCCCGCCTCCACCATTTTCTCTTGCCCTTTAGACCTCGCCGGGCCTCCTCTTTGGGGGCCGGCCTCATCTCTTGATCAAAAGGGCGACTGTCATTGTGGGAGCGTGCCGTCGCGCCATGGATCCGATGCTGCGCCAAATTCCGGTCGTCGTGGTTTCCGGAAACCCGCCATCCGGCGAACCGCCTAACGGAATCAACGCTTATCTGCAAAAACCCGTGAGATTTGATCGCTTAATTGCGATTGTCGATCTCGCTGCTAGCAGTTGAGACTATCCTCAGACCGCTTGCGGCAAGACCAAAGGGACCAACTCCGATGGGAGAGCGCGCATGCCCCGGAGCAGCGGCGGACTACAAAGTTTGGCGCTTTCGCTAACACCTCCGGCAGCACCGAAGGGGAGCTACCTCAGAGCTATATGTCTCGGATCGGCCAAAAAATTGGTCCATGAGTTGATTCCGCTATGCCTTGGATCCGAACCAGCGACGAGGCAGGCGCACCGAGAAAATCGTGCCGGAATCTTGAGTCGAAGTCACCATGATCGTTCCGTGGTGCGCGGCGACTATTTCATTCACTATAAAAAGCCCCAGACCGAGCCCGCTCCGAGTCGGATCGGGCTTCTTGCCCTGAACCAGCGGATCAAACATCGTCACCTGCAGTTCTTTCGGTATTGGCGGACCCTCGTTCTGTACCGCTATCACAACGGAGTTTTCTTCGCCCGTTACATTGACTTTGATCTCTTTGCCGGCGCCGTGCTGAATCGCGTTCAATAACAGATTCGAGGCGACCTGCTTCAATCGTTCGACATCCCACCGGCCTTCCAGGTCGCCGTTCGAGTCGAAATTAACAATGAACTGCGGATTGGCAGTCTGAACTTCATTGACAACCTCACCGACGAGCTGTCCGAGGTTGGCCTCGGTCGCCACAATCAGCATCGGACTGCCAAGGCGGCCGCGCGAGAAGTCGAGCAGGTCACTGACCATGCGATTCAAGCGTCGCGCGCTGTTCAAAATTCGCGAAACTGTGCCGCGCTGCTTTTCGTTCAATCCGTTCGAGGTGAGCAGGTACGCTCCGAGCGTGATGGCATTGATGGGGCTTCGCAAATCGTGTCCCAAAATGCCGAGGAATCGATCGCGGTATTGAGTCTCGCGCTCTTGGTAGTAGGGAACTGCCTCCGCGACGTTTTGATCGATCGCTTCGGCGAACCTGGTTATCTCCGCGGCGCCGCCTGCGAAACTATCGGGGTAACCTTGACGCCACATTCGGAGAACGCACGAGCGCAGCGCGCGATACTCGGCCATTATCTGTACCAAGTCGAATCCTGATTCGATTCTCAGGCTGACGTGAACTGCAGCGGTATGCTCGGTCGGGCCGCTCGGCTGCTCGCCTTTGCTTTTCGCTTCTTCTTCCGCGGGAGCCTGAGGCACTTCCATATCGTCGGCGATGTACTTGACGATGGCGGGGGCGTGATCTCGAAGAATCCATCGAGGCAAGGCTGTGCCCGCGCTGAGAGTTTTCGCAAACTCCTCCCATTCGTGGACTATCTGGTCGACGTTGGCTCGGATGAATTCAGAAAGACGCACCAATCCCTCTCCTAGCCGAAGGCGCATTGGCCCGGATTTGCTTTTGGATCTTGATTTCAACATCACACCAACACCAAGCGACCAGCGGACGCAAGTGCGTCCGCCAGTGACGGTGACTCACAGCGACAGTTGCGAAGTGAACATGCCGGCAGGGGCCGGAGGCTGCTCGGTTGGTTCGTCGCTCAGTTGCTCAGTTGCGCAGCCCGACATTCGACCGAGCCGTCGCGCTTGACAGAAAGGAGGCTCGCCAGTGCTGGGGGTCGAGGCCAGGCCAGCGAGCCTCGGGTCGGCCGGTACGCCATCTTGGGGGAAGCGGCGCTCAGCCATTTCGAGAGCTACGCCGATGCCGCAGTTAAGTCCAACACAACCTGCGCGAGTGTGAGAGCGTGCACGGGGCATTGATGATCGGGTTGGGCTTCCAGATTGCACCTGCGCGTTTTACTATCGGAAGTGTGAACCTTGCACAGAGAAGAAAAGAAGCGGAGCGCAGGGCCAAGGCCGAAGCCAAACGCGAGCGTCGCGAAGCTCGGCGCCGTGAGAAAGCCGGCGTGCCCTCGGCAGGACCGGTGAAGTGATGAACGCGACTGCGACCGAAATAGCCCCGGCCCGACCGCGGACCCCATCGCGCGAGCGCGCGGCGCGTGACGAGCGCGTCAGGCGTGCCGTGCGGAAGATCCGGAAGCATGCCACGTGGCTCGACCAGCCGCATTTCGCGAGCTTGCTCTATGCGTACGGCGTCCTCTTCGTGAGGTTCGTGGATTTGCATGCCGTGCAGGCCGAGCCCGTGGATGACCTGGGCCGGCCGAACGCGATTACCGACCAGTTGACTCGCATCGCGGGGCGCCTCGGACAACTCGCCGCGCAGCTTGGCCTCTCACCGGCCGCCGAGCGCGCGTTGAGGCACGACGCGGCCCTCGAGGTGAGTCACCGGAAATGGCTCGCCCTGGCCGAGGATCGGGAGGTTGTAACGCCCTCGCCCGCGCCCGCCAGTAGCGTGCCGGTGCCCGCCGCCGTGAACGACGCGCCTCGCTGAGTTACTTTTCGGAAAGTTTTTTCTACGGTGCGAGCGGCGGGTCGGTCACGGTCGGGTTTGACGCATGGCGGTAGCTTGGTCTGAGCGGGGGTAGCGAAGAATGGCGCAATGCGAGTTCTGTAAAAAAACGCGAGCAGATACACGTCCCGAGAGTTTCCGGAAGCACGAAACATTCGGACGCTCAACGTTCTCCCCACCCGAAGAAATCACGGTAGTGCTCTGCGAGGGCTGCAACGCGAAGATGGGCGACCAGGATTCGGACGAGTATAAGTGGCTGCTCGAGAGGATCTCTTAGAATGCCCGCCTCGCCGCTGCCCTCGCCCTAGTCGGCTGGTATCTGATGGTGCCTCCGCCCGACGTCAACTGGCAACTTGACGGCACCGGGCCTGTCCTTCCGGTGAGCGAATGGATGCATTGGAAAAGCTTTGATACCGTCACACAGTGCGAGCAAGCCAAGATTACTTCACTCCAGGATTTCGACCGCGCCAACCGACACGCCGCCACACCTTCTGGCGATTCGCCGAATGCATCGCCAGCGACGACCCGCGCGTTAAGGGAAAATAGCGATGAGCGACCCGCGGGGGAGATCGAGCGCCAAGAATGGAAGAATAAGAGATGCGAATGGCGACCTTTGATCGAAAAGCTTTTTATAGGTCGATTCCGGAGATTGAGCGTTTGACTCGCGAGGCCCTATCGCGGCTCAAGGACCTTGATGCAGTGCTGGGAAGGGCGCACGATAGTTCGCGCTCCTACGCCGGCATGATTCGTAAGTTTCAGCGCGATGCCAAAAGGTCGAGGGCTGGGTCGCCGCCTGACGATCTAAATTTCCGATTTCAATTCCATCGTAGTTAGTTTGGTGAAGCTCTCGCGGCGATTCGAGACACAGCGGGAAGCCGTATTCAGCGCAATTCGAGAACTGAACCGGGCCTCGCTTGTGCAGAAGCGTGCACTGCGCCTCAAGGAAAAATAGCGCGTGGTCGCAGAGATTCAATTGCTCGGGTGCGGATACTCGGCACAGTGCAGCGTCCGCGGCTGCCGCGCCCCCGCTACCAAGCTCGCCAGCACAGCACGGGCTTGTTTCATGGGCCGCCGGCGCGTAACTTCTGTGGAGATGGAGCGCCCGATACTTACCGCACGAAAGCATTCTAACTAAGCATGTCTCTGAGATTACGCGCTGGGTAGCGGGGGAGCGCCGCCGCCCAGGCGATGCCAAAGCGCATAGGTGGGTGGGGGTTAGGCCCCATCATCAGGCCCAGGGGCGCCTCGATGCGGGCGCGAGGCCGCAATCATACGCGGGGTTGGTATTTCGCGCGGCCCCGAAGGCGCGAAGATGGAACATCCCCTTATAACTCCCGACACTCTCAATCTTGGGCGAAGCCGATTGTGCGAGAAGGACTTCGCCGAAGATGGAAACCCCCGGTCTTCCAATCTTCGTAACTCTCAATCTTCGACGTTCGGCGCGAGGAACCGGCGAGAGGCGCGCGGCCCTGGTGACGCTGGCGGTGATGGAGACGGGACAGGGGAAACTTTATTCTAATGGAGGGGCGCGACGCACGCGCGATTTCGGTCTCGCTCGAGGCCGTTTGACGGTGGGCAACCGTCAGTCACGAAACTGCGGATGGGGCGCTCAATTTGCCGCTCAAGCTGAATCGCGTTTTCATGTTCAGCCCTTACCGCGCAGGGGTATATATGGGGGTATCTACCAGCGTGCAGGTCGGAAATAGCGCTTAACTCAAGGTATTTCTGTCTGTATGTGACTCCCCCCGCCTCCACCATTTTCTCCTGCGCTTTAGACCTCTCGCCGGGCCTCCTCTTGGGGGCCGGCCTCATCTCTTGATCAAAAGGGCGACTGTCATTGTGGGAGCGTGCCGTCGCCGCGCCACCATCATCCTGCGCTATCTCGACGCCTTAGGGGCGACCGGTTGCGACAACTGGACGTCTGCGACGGACATGCTGACCTGATCATCAGGCGCGAGCCGGAGCGAAGCGTGCGAGATCTCAGAGACGCCGGAGGTAAATGAATTGGCCGTACCGGGGCTCGACCACCGTTGTCCGCGCCAAATTTCGAGCCTCGCGGGACGCGCGACTGCAAGCAATTTTGCAATTCGTGGTTAAGTTCCATTATAGGCGCCGGCCTTTTGTAGTTACCTCCAAACGCAGAGCTGCAACTCGTCTTGAAGCGGCTAGGGAACCGCGGCGCAGGGGTGCGTGACCTCAAAATTCAACAATGCCAGCGCATCGTGCGACGGCGGGAGGTTTCAGATTATGGCATCGCGTAAAGCGGTAGGAGAATTTTCATTCAAGGCCATCACGGTCGCCTACAGTCCTGGGCCAGCGGGTAGCGTCCTCGCTCAGGTGAATTGGGAAGGGACGGCAACGGGCTTCGGAGCAGTCTTCGCCACTGCGACCTACGTGGGCAGCCCGAAAGGTGGGTCTTACAGTGAGTGCGGGGCAGCATACATGGACGATGGCCGTGCTCTCACCGGCATCGGTCAGGGAACCACTGAAAGCACCGGGAAACACCGGTGGCGCACGGAGGGCTTTATGCAGATCTCCGATGGCCGTCGGATCGCTTCTGAGGGCGAGATGGACTTAGCCTCGCGCTCTTGGAAAGGGACGCTATTCGAGATGAGCTGAGCCGGGGCGTCAATCTTCAAGAACGCTTCAAGAGTCTAGTTTAGTGAGCGTGGCGGCCGGAAATCGGCCGCCACGCTTTTCGCTGGCGTCGTGCGCACCCGCTCGCCTTCGTCGAGTAATGCTCACGACCATCACTCGACTACTGCCGAGGGAAAGCGTCATGAACCCTAGGAAATCGATCATGAAATTCTGACGGTAAAAGAAATCTCTGACCTACTGCAGGTCCACCAGTCCACGATTTACAAGATGGTCAGGCAGGGCAAGATTCCCAGCTTTCGGGTCGGCGCGGACTGGCGATTCCGAAAAGACCTGATTGAGCGCTGGTGCGTGACAAGCTCGAGCGCTGGCGCCAGGATTACAACCAGGTGCGGCCACACAGCGCCTTGGCCGACCATCCTCGTGAGACTTTCGCGGCCCGATGGGCAGAAACCGCGGCGCTCCGTCCGGAACCAAATTCGGACGGGCTGAGAAAGTCCGCGACGGGTAATTCACTGGAGCCACTCAATTGAGTCTGTTGAGTGCGATAAACGCCGGAAATACCGGCACCAACCGACCACACCAGGCCGAAATCTCTACCGCCGGTCGGTATACTTTCGCGAGGCGGGTCAGCAAGCCGAATCCTCTACTTCGACTTGGTACCCTTTTGCGGGGCATGTCACCGGCACCACGGCACCGAGCATGTAACGCTGTAGCCGCACGACAAGAGCTCCACTTCCTGCGGCTTGCTCATCGCTATTTTTCCTTGAGGCGCGGATCGTCGGAGCGATGCAGCGTGCTGTGACGGCCTGATGTAAATTTGATATGAAAAGGGCGGTCCTGCCTTCGTCGGCCTCTGCTCTGACGAGGTCCACTGCATCGTGGACCAGTTGTCTGTAGCGTAGGCCGCAGTCGTGGACGGAGTCGAAATGGTCGATGATGGCCCAGCCGTGAAGGGAAAACGAATCGCTCACCAGGAAATTGCGGAGAGCGCGGTGCGGGAGGTCGTTGGGCGGCGGCTGCATCAGATAAGGGACAGCGGGAATGGCGGGGTCTACCTACCCGACCCACCACCCCGCCCTGACAAAATAATCAGTCACCGTTTTGACAATCTGATCCGATGTCTTTTTGGCAAGGCTACTGGTGGATGAACTGTACGTTTTCGCCCCTCCGGCCGCCACATTCATGCCTACAATTGCAGCGGCGCCGCTACCTGCGGCTACACCGACCGGTGCCATGATTGCAGCCCCAGGCATCTTGCCACTGTCTGCGTGAGTCTTGAACGAGAGCAAGTGGTGAAAATTACCAGCGACGCGCTGATACATAGACACACCACTATCCATAGTCGAAGACCCTGAACCCAAACCAACTACAAGACGGCGAAGCCGGTTGCCTTCGCTAATGTTGCTGAACTCGCCTACAACGATAAGCACATTATCACCAACTATAGCTACTCCACGTTTTGCACAAAGAGAGTTGTATCCTTTTGCGTTTAGAGATGATGCTATCTGCTGACAGACTGAATCAGCAGTAGCCCGAGCGATCTCGAGCTGGGCTGCACTCTCGTTGTCACCTGATGCGCTCCTATACGTTTCCTGAATGACGCTTTGGTTGAGGGTAATTTCTGATGGATCGACTGCGAAAGGAAAGACGACGATTTGACTTGGACGTGTCCATTCAGCAGGAAGCGTCTGAGACCGCTGTGTTATCTTAGCGCTCGCGCATCCGGTAATGGCAACGGCCAAAAATACGATCATCCGACCGAATGAACTTGCTCTCTTGGCATGGATGTCCATATTCATCTCATTGTGACTAACGATTGCTGGGCTAGAAGAGAGACAGAGCGCAGCAGCGACGGCCCGTAGATTAAGGGCTAGTCTGTATCCGCCTCGTCTTCGTCATTTATCGCTGCGGCTTTCTTCGCGGCGTCCTCATCGGCAGAATTCATTTTCTTCAGATCGATCGTCACCTTGCCGATTCTTCCGGTGAACTTGTTATTGCCCTTCGCGTAGTCGGAGGTGACCGGCGTATATAGGTCTTCGCCTACGTCTGCCGTCTCGGCACCGAAAATAAATGGAATCGTCCGTTCGATGCGTCCGGTGGCCACCTTCTTTCCATTGATGAAAATAGAACCGGTGCCGCCGGAGCCGGGCTTGCCACCGTCATAGGCGAAATCGTAGCCAACCGTCACACGACCTGCGGGCAGGGGCTCATTGGAAGCGACAGTGGTGACGTTGCCAAGATAGTTGTAGGCAAACTTGGGCTTGCCGCCCTTGATGTAGAGGCTCCAGCCGGAGTGTACCCCGCCCTGCGCGAGGATCACGCCGGAGACTCCCGTTTTGGGAACCTCTAGCTCTGCAGTGACCGAGTAAGAACGGTTTTTGATGTTGATGAAGGCATTCTCCTTCATCCCGATCATGCCCGAATAGACCGCCAGCGACGTGCGCCCCGCGAGCAGGTCAGGACGGCCGGCAACTGCGGCATTGAAGCGCTCGTAGACCCGGTCGTCGAGTGGCAGCACGTCGTACTTGACCGCCTCTGTGAGAAAGGCGGCCTGCATTTCCTTGAGCTTGTCCGGATTCTTGGCCGCGAGGTCGTTCGCGCAGCTGAAGTCTTCGGCGGTGTTGTAAAGCTCCCATTTGTCCTGATCAAAAGTGGATCGAGGCTGGGGTTCCCACGGTGCCTTGTGCAAGGTGGTCGCATACCACCCATCCTTGTAAATACCGCGGTTGCCTGCGAACTCCGTGTACTGAACGGTGTGAGGCGACTTAGCCTGACCGTCAGTGAAGCTGTAGACCATGCTCACGCCTTCGATCGGCTTCTGCGGCGTGCCGTTCACGACCTTGGGTTGCGGCAGCCCCGCCGCGTCCAGGACGGTCGGCGCTATATCGATCAGGTGATGATATTGGGGGCGGATTTCGCCGTGCGCTTTAATCATCTTAGGCCAGTGGACGACTGCGCCGTTGGTAGTGCCGCCGTAGGCTGCGGCAAACTGACAGTAGGCGAACGGCGCGTTGTCGGCGATCGCCCAGCCCAAGGGAGGTGTCATGTCGGAGTGCGGTCCACCGAACTCAGCGAGGTGTTTGAACTGATCGTCTATCGTTTCCGGCAGTGCGTTATAGGATGTGACGGTGTTGAAGCGCCCCGTCGGGCCGCCGTTGCCGCTCGATCCGTTGTCACCGGTTATGTAGATAATCAGCGTGTTGTCCATCACACCCATATCTTCGATCGCCTGGACCACCCGGCCGAGCTCATGGTCCGTCTCCTCGGCATAGGCGGCGAAGATCTCCTGTTGCCGCGTGAAGACTTTCTTTTCTTTGTCGCTCAGCTTGTCCCAATCCGGCATCTCCTTCTCCGTGGGCTTGGGCGTGAGCTGCGTATTGGGCGGTACGATGCCCAAGCTTTTTTGCCGCGACAGAGTCTCCTTGCGCGCCTTGTCCCAACCCTCGTCGAATTTGCCTTTATACTTATCTCGCCACGCTGCAGGCACCTGACTCGGCGCGTGCGTACCCGGTGCCGCATAGTAGATGAAGAACGGTTTGTCGGGAGTCATGGTCTTCTGCTGCCGGATCCACGAGATCGCGTGATCGGCCAAATCGGTCTGGTAGAAGTAGCTTGGATCGTTAGGGAGGTCGACCAGCGTTGAGTTGTCCATCAAGGGTGGCGCGAAGAGGTCCGCTTCGCCGCTCAGGGTGCCGTAGAACCTTTCAAATCCAGAACCGGTGGGCCACGATTCGAAGGGTCCAGCGGCGCTCAATTCCCAAGGTGTAAATTCATGGGTCTTGCCGAACATCGCGGTGCTATAACCGTTCAGCTTCAGGATCTCGGGCAGGGTAGCCACGCTATTGGGACGTTCCGCGGTCTGGCCCGGGAACGCCGTAGCCACCTCCGCGACGGATCCCATGTTGGCGCTGTGCGGATTGTGACCGGTAAGTAGCGCCACGCGGCTCGGCGAACAAAGCGGCGCCGTATGAAAATTGTTGTAGATCAGTCCGTCTTTGGCGAGGCGTTCGAGGGTCGGCATCTCAATCACGCCGCCGAAAGGCTTGGTAGCGCCGTATCCGAGGTTGTCGAGCAGGATCACGAGTACATTGGGCGCTCGATCAGGCGCCTTGACCTCGAACCGCGGCGGCGGCGTAGCCTTGCGAACATCGAGTTCTGTGATCGGCGGATAGGTCGGCTCCGCGAGCGGCAGCGCCGTCCGATCAACGGGCGAATCCTGCGCGCGGGCCAGCGATACCAGGCAAGCAAGCGCCGAAACAGTCAGGATGTAGAACCGAGCGGTTGACTTCTTCGTCGATGACATTTTTACGAGTCTCATCGTCCTCTCTCTGAACGCTTTGACCGAGCGGGCAGCGGAGCTTTTTCGGGGTCGGCGCGGACTGGCGATTCCGAAAAGACCTGATTGAGCGCTGGATGGCCGAAAAGTCTATGATCGCCGGTCAGGTAAGAAAAGTCATCGAGTCGGGCGTCAAGGGGCGAAATTCCCGGACCGGGTTGGCTTTCAGACTGAGCGGGAGCGTTCTAGTATCGGCAGTGTGAACATCGAGCGCAAAGTTAAAGAGGCGCGGCGCAGGGCCAAGGCGGAAGCCAAGCGCGAGAAGCGCCAGGCGCGACGGCAACAGAAGGCCGGGGCCGGATCGGTGAAGTCATGAGTAATGCGACAGCGACAGAAATAGCGCCGGCCCGACCGCGGGCTCCATCGCGCACTGTCCGAAAGCGCGACGCACGGGTGAGGCGGATCATTGCCCCGTTTCGGAAAAGGGAGTAAACGGCGAATCGTTGGGCCAGTCGGGTGGGGCCAGTCTCTCGAATTGCCGCGAGCTTCGGGCCGAGGGGGAGTCGACGCGAAACCTTGGTTGCAACCTCTCAAATAACACCGCTTCGTGTCAAAACGGAATTGTCTCGCAGGGAACCAATGCGAACGAAGCGTCGCGGCGGTCGAGGGCTCGCAGGGGCGTTAGCGTGCCAGATTCATCAACGCGCCGGGTTGCGGGTCATGTAAGGAGCGCGCATATCGAGTATGCGGTGCGGGCGCGTTTTCTGCCACTTCAGGAACTCGGTGTTCAAGTTGTTGAGTTTGATCTCGAATTCCTTGCGTGCAGCATCAGCGAATTCGGGGAAGGTTGCACAATCGAGGCTGTTCGCGTGCCAGCCCTCATCGAGGACCTTTTCGAAGCGCCGGAAGCGGTTGCCTTCGAGCTGATTGACTTCTGACCAGTTCTGGAATTCGGTTTTTTTACTCATCTTTCCTTTTCCCACGCCCCGCTAATCGCGGCAAGGGCAGCGATGGCTCACAGGGTCGTCTGCGTGGGCCCGCCTAAGAAGAGAATCCATCCGGCCCATCCACGTCGTGCAGCGGCAGAAATGCTTTTCCGGCCTGAAGCATCCCACAGAGCGTCTAGGGACGAAGGCCCTAATGCATTCGACGCCGAAGTATCTACTAAGCATGTTTCCCTAGATTACGCGCTGTGGAGAGGGGCAGCGCCGCCGTCACGCCGAGCCTGAAAAGTAGGTGTATGGGGGTGCCGGGCATCGCCGGGGCTCCTCTTGAGGGCCGGCCTCATCTCTTGATCAAAAGGGCGACTGTCAGTGTGGGAGCGCTCCGAGCGTTCTAGAAAAACGCGGGAGTGATCCAATTTAGCGAGAACGGTAAATCACGGCGATCCGCACAGCGTGCCATTGATCTCGCATTGCGGCGTGATACCTCGATCCCGCTGCTGTTGGCTGAGCGTACAATCGTTGTATTCGTCTTGGCGCGCGCTTGAATGGGCGGGCCGCCTCCTCCGTCGAAGTCATCATTCCCATGCCACGACAGCCTGCCCGCCCGACCACGAGAGGCAGCATGTGCCAACCAAAAATGCTATTTTGGCAGACTTCGGTTCTATGAGGAGAGCGGATTGGAATACCGTTTCGCGTACGACCGAAAGATAGAGACTGCTGCGGCGCATCGGCAGGTGTGAACGACAAAGGAGGGGGAGAGGAATGCGACGATTATTTGCAGTGTTGGCTCTTAGTATAGCAGTGTTGGCACTTAGTAGAATCGGATGCTCGAATCCATCTACGCCGGCGGGTTACGTCGGATACGTCACCAAGCATCCGTACACAATGGCCGCCCGATTCTACGAACTCCAAACGGGACCGACTTCAACCGGTCTGGGCTGGAGGCTTGCTGTAACCAACATTTCGGTGACGCCAAATACGAGCACGGAACATTTTGTCGGTCCGGACGCCGTACTAGCCAAGGACAATCTGCGTATCGAGTTTCGCGCGCATCTGCTCTGGAAGATAGATCCTGAGAACGTCAAGACATTCGTCGAAAAATATGGCGAGGCAGGCGAGAATCCTGAACGAGTGGCTTACGACAATTTCATCAAGGAGCCATTTAGAACCTACACGCGCGACGAGGTTCAGAAATACGATGGACTGGATATCAAGGAAAACATTGATGCGATCGGTTCTGCCGTGCAGGACCGAATTTTGAAGCTGACACACAGCACCCCGTTCACAATCATCAGTGTCGTTATCGGCAATATTCAGTATCCGCAAACCGTCGCAGATTCGGTCGCCAACAAGCTTGCTGCTACGCAAGTTCTCGAACAGACGACCATCGAAATCCAGACCGCAAAGGCCAAGGCACTAATTCGAGAAGCTGACGCGGAAGGCGTCGCCAAAGCGATGGACACCATCAATCAGAAGCTCACGCCACTCTACGTTCAGTACGAAGCCATTCAGGCGCAGCAGAAAATGGTCAACTCGCCGAACCACACGGAAGTATATATTCCGGTAGGTCCGATGGGCGTACCTGTGGTGGGCACGATGAAGCTGGGACAAGAGGGCAAGCAATAGCGCGGGCGGTCCGTACCCGGACCGCGATAGTCTATGGAAGCGCGGACGTCATCAAAGATCGTTGGGGAGTGACCTGTTCGCTGAAAGCGCAATCACGGCGATCCGCACAGCGTGCCATTGACGTCGCATTGGGGCGTGATACCTCGATTGCGCTGCTGTTGGTTGAGCGCGAAGATCGCCTTATTCGTCTTAGCGTCCGGGTTGCATCCGCATAGCTGGCTCGCGCAGCAACTGCATTCAGCAGCCGTCTCGGCTTTGATTATTTCCGACAGGTCGCATTGCGTGAGGTTGGAGCAGGCGGTTCCCAACAGGTCCCGGTCATTGCATTGGTCTGTGCAAAGCGTCGCGTCGCAGGTGTAGCCCGTCTGGACCGCCGCGGTTTGCAGACAAGTGCCGTACTCATCGCAGACTTTTGCGCAGTTGACACCGCTGTTCGGTGGCAAAACAGTCGTGCCGGGGACAAACAACGGGCATCCCACCGCTCCAGGAGCATCGGGCAGGCAGGTTCCCGGACTGGGAACAGCGGCCGGCGCCGCAGCCTCGGCGGCGGCGGATGACACAATTGGGGCCACCGGAGGGGTCGGCGGAGCGTAGGCGGCCGACCACACCAGGTCATCTCCCAGCGTGCAGGCCTGATTGTTTTGGCCCACCTGGTAGGGACCATCGAAGACCGGACACGAGCACTGGACAATGCTCGGGTTGCCGGTCTTGAAGCAAGGCGCGGTCATACATCCTGCGTACGGCGCCTGCGTGCAACCGGTCTGGCCGATTCCATTGGTAGGAATGCAATCGAAGCTGAAGGTCGAGAACAGGTTCGCACCCGGAATCAACGTTCCCTGATTGATCGAGTGGCAAACCGGGGCGGAGTTGAGCGTCGCGCACAGGCTGCCGTCGATTCCGCATTGAGCGACCGTATTTTCATACACCGAGTGGTTGAGGATTGCGTTTATGTCTACGAAGTAGACTCCGTAGGGTATGTCGAAGCAATTGCAGTTCGCGTAAAGCCCGTCCGCGGTCAAGGTACAGGATAAATCCTCGGTGCCGGAGCTCGGGCCCGAGTAGTAGCAGAGCGCGAACGGTCCGCCTCTGCACGGCAGAAAATTGCTCCCGGTAAGCAGGATATTGGCATAGGCCGGGCCAAAGGTGGTGGTCCAATTCGCCGGGTTGCTCCAGAACGCATGCGAGTTGGGAACGAAGTGAACGATTCCTCCCGCAGGCGTTGGTGAAGGCGCAGGGGTTGGTGAAGGCGCAGGGGTTGGTGAAGGCGCAGGCGTCGTCGTGGGAAGGGGTTTAGGCGTCGGTTGCGATTGGGACCGATCCCCGCCGCAGCCCGTCGCGAACATCACTACTAAAAGTAGAAGGAGGTACGAGGCCGCGGTCACTCGGGAGGAGAACAGATTACTGGGGCCACGGGCATAGACGTGCGCGGTTCTCGCGTGAGTCATCGACGCAGTATGTAGTAGCACGATTGGTTTGTCTACAGTCGTAAAAGTTCTCTTGGTTCTTCATCAGATTTGGTCAGACTTGATTCCTTCCCACGCTCTCTAGCTCCGTCTTCTGATTCACGCTTTGCAGCGTAAAAGTATTGCCAAATCCCGGCCAGGGTAGAAGTCGCCACAAATGGTGGTCAAAGATAGTTAAAAGAGAACATAGATGCTTGACAAGCGTAATCAGCTAATTAAAGATGAATAAAGCCGTATAGAACCGTTGAAGGTGATTAGAGATGACCGTACGGCGATATGATGAAATAAGAGAGATAAAGTGCAAAAAATAGAAAACAGAGCCATGATTCGAAGGTCACGTCTCTCCAAGGGGCAGATCGCTGCCATCATGATGATCATTATGCCCGTCCTGCTCGGGATGATTGGACTCGGCGCCGATATCGGTGTGCTCTACTACAACTGGGGGGCGCTGCAGAAGGCAGCGGATAGTGCGGCGCTCGCTGGCGCCTCGCAGCTTACCGGCGACACGGTGACCACCAACAACTCGGCGGTCATCAGCACCGGAACCCAGTACGCCAAGTACAACGGCATCACCCGGACCAACGATACCATCCTCGTCTCGCCTGCCAGCGACGACAGATCGGTGAGCGTCTATCTCTCGCGGCAGGTGCCTTATTACTTCCTGCAGTTGATCGGCCTCAAGCAGGGCAAGGTGACCGCAAAGGCGACGGCCGGCGTCCTGCCAACCACTGGAGTCTGCGGAGCGGCCCCATTTGGACTACCCTGCAAGCAGAACTGCGCCGGCAACGGTTGCTACGGCCAGAAAGCGCTCCCGGGTCAAGGAGACGCAACTTGCGGCGGAGCCTACACATTTAACTTGACGAACCTGTCCCTGGGAACTCAAATCCAACTGAAGTCGGATCAGAGCGTCACCGGAGTTCCGGGAAACTGGGATCCCCTGGCGATCGGCGGCAGCGGCGCCTCGACTTACCGCTCGAACGTCGGGCACGGTGAAGGTCAGGTGCTCAACGCAGGGGATATATTGCCGACGGAGACCGGCAACATCGTCGGCCCGACGGCCCAGGGCTTCACCGATCGCGGCCTGAATCTTCCTAACTCGACAGTCTCTCAAGTGCCGGCCACGGGCTATCCATCACCCCTCTCGCCGAGCGATCCGCATATCGTCGTCGTGCCCCTGGTCGACTTCACCGCGGCCGGAAAGAACGGCAAGACCAGCGTGCCAGTGCTCGATTTCGTCACGCTCTACGTAACGGGGCTGGTGGGAAACAATAACACCGTCGTCGCGACGGTAATTCCACCGATGCCGACGTGCAGCACGCCGACCACGACGTCGACGCACGTCGACGGCACCGGGCTCAAGGCGGTTCTGTGCCCGGATAGCGGCTGCCCCACGGCGGCTGCGTGGCCGAGCATGTGATTCGACGGATGTAGCCTGTCGAACGAGCTGAATTCCCGAGTGCGCGGCGCCGGAGCTTTTTTGGTCCGGCGCCGCATCCGTTTTACGCCAGAGGGTCCGCTCCTCCTGGTTAAATCGTCTTCGCGTCATGCCTGCCCTTCTCCCAACGACTAGCACTGAGTCATGCGGTGAATACCCTGGGGCGCGAAAGTCGCGGACCACCATTTGTAACCATCAGTCCGCCGACGACGTATAGCGTTGGACGTAAATGACTTCCAGTGGCTGCCCGGTAGCCTTTAAGGACTGAAAGCCCGGTCGTGACCGGCGCACACGGTCGGGGGCGTGATGGGACGCCTGAAGTTTGGCGCAAGTCGTCCGGCGAGCTCAGGCTTGCGAGCTTCCGTTGTCCTCAGAGTGGGTTGCGAATGCCGCGACGTTACCCAACGGTTCTGATGTTGTTGGCCGGCCTGATTTTGTATGCGGCCGATGCCTATGCCGGGCCGAAAACGCGCTAGCCAAAAATGCCGACCGAGCAGCAGTTTCTGCAAAGACAACTGCACACCCTGCGCCCTGAGCGCAAAACCTCCAGAATGCCCGTCTACATTGAAGGCCGGACCCTGGATCACGACAGCAAGACCGATACGTTTACCATCACCGGAGCGGCGAGGCTCGAGCAGGGCCCGACCACGATCACGGCAGACCAAATCGTCCTGCAGCAGCAGTATCGTGGCGTAGCTACAGGGAACGTCCACCTGGTCGATCCGAGTTCGAACATTCGCTCCAGCAAGGCCTGGTTCGATTTGCACGACGAAACCGTCAGGCTCGCTGACGCACGGATTTTCGCGCTCAACGACAACTATTATTTGACCGGAAAAGACATACGTAAGCTTCCCGGTCAGCACTACCAGGCTACCGACGCCTCGATTACAACTTGCGCCAATGATGATCCGCGGCGCCCCGATTGGAGCATCAGCGCAAAACAAATCGAGGTTCATCTTGGCGGCACGGCCGAAGCGCACGACGCATACTTTGACGTTTTGGGCCATCCGATACTTCCGGTCCCGTTCGTGGAACTCAACACGAACAGCGAGCGCCACAGTGGTTTACTGACGCCGCGATATGGGTATTCGAGCTTGAACGGCGCGGTATACGCGCAGCCTTATTTCCTTGACATCAGCCGACGCCAGGACATGACCGCACAGCTCGACATCCAGACCTCGACGCGCATTGGCGGGCAACTTGAATACCGATTGGTGAACAGCGAGCAGGATCATATTTTCGTCACCGGAAGCTACTTCAACGAAGCAATTCGCTCCGCGCAAAACCGACAGAGCGACCTGGTCGATCCTCAAATCGCCGACCCGAATATTCCCATCAACCGCTGGGGCTTCGTGGGTCTCATGCAGGAACATCTCACGCCGAGCCTCTTCGCATACGCCAGCTCGTTTTACGGCAGCGATAGTCTGTTCTTCAGGGAGATCCCGGGTGTCGCTCTATCCCACGAATATGGCTGGAACAGCGGATTGTGGCAGACGGCGCGCGACGCAACCTCAAACTTTGGGCTGTTTCAGGAGTTCGACAACAGCTATCTGCAACTGGAAGGGGTGTGGAACGAGGACCTGATTCAACCTCAGAGTTTCGCCCTGCAGACTTTGCCGAAGTTGCTGTGGAGCGGGTACCAAGGTCTTGCGGGCGGCTTCGCCTATCTCGACTACGATGTGTCCGCGGTGAACTATTGGCGCGAGGAGGGTATAGACGGTTCGAGGCTCGACCTGAATCCTCGGCTGACCGTGCCCTGGATGTGGAGCCGTTTTCTTGACGGCTGGGTGACCGCGGGAGTGGACGCGGCTGCTTATGACGTCTCCGGACATCAGGTAAACGTGATACCGGTGGGAACCCAGGGTCTGACTTACAACAACGGTCTTTCGCTGGGAGGGCTGGCGCCGGGCGGCTTGATGGCTCGTGCCATACCTTACACGAACCTCGGGGTGCGCAGTGCGCTGGTGGACAGCTACGATCTGGATAAACTGGGCTTGCACAAGATCGAGACCCTGATCCAACCGTATACGCAATACAGTTATGTCCCTTCCATCGCCCAGAACCAATTTCCGCTCTTTGACAGCACGGATCGAATGGAGGCCCGCAGCCTCATTGACTATGGAGTAAGTCTGCGGATCTTCGGTCAGTCCGAAGCTCGGGCGCCTGGCTCGAACCTCGGCAACCGGATTATGGCCATGATGGGACCGACCTTCACGACCGCGGGCGGCGCCAGCACGGAGCTGGTGCGCTTCAACCTGGAACAGGCCTACGACACGACTCACGCAGTGTCGAACGACGGATCCCATCTGTCCGATGTGGCCCTGCAGGGGCAGCTTTTCCCGACCAGCATCCTTTCCGCCGGGTCAACCCTCGACTGGAGCCCACGCCCCGGGCAAGGCCTCGATGCCTTCAACTTCTCGCTGGCTTTTCAGCCCCCCGGACAAACTGCTCCAAGCGTCTATACGGGACGCGCGGTGCAAGGCTCATTCGTTTCGCTGTCATATACATACGCCGCGCCGAACGCGACCTTGTTGAATACCAGCAACACGGTGAATTCTCTCAGTACCGCCTCATTGCAAACTTACCTGGGCCTGTTCAACCGTGCGGGGGTTTTCTTCGCGCCGGTTTACGACTTTGGTACGTCGCGGATCTTGTCAACGGTATTCGGGATTCGGCTAAAGTCCTCCTGCGACTGCTGGTTTGCCGATTTTGCGATCAATAACACTTACTATCCGAACGATACTAGTTACATCTTCCAGCTCACGCTTAGCGGGTTGGGCTCGCTTGGCACCGGCTCTCCGTTCGGGAACAATCCTTTTCAACTTATGGGTCTGGTGCCAACCCGGCCCGTGACCGATTCGTCAAACACGGCAATCACAATGGAACGAGCCAGCCTTGCCAACTAGTACCGCGGATCAGTGTGTGCGACCAACCTCAGTGAGTAGTCAAATGAACAGTCCGGTGAAGGCATCGGCGACCAGGTGCGGAACCGTGGTGTTCTCGTTCCGGTACATCATCTGGTTGATGGTCCCGTGGTTGATGTTTTTGGCCGCGGGCATCGCAATTGACGGCTGCGCTTTGCATTTTGCCGACAATGGCAGCGCGCTGCCCAGCTCTGCGAAAACCGTTTATGTCGCTCGATTCGAAAATATGACGTACATCTCCGGGATCAACGACGAATTCATGCGCTACATGAAGGACGCCATCTCGTCGCGCGGAAAGTTAGTGGTAGTGGACGATCCGGCGCAGGCGGATCTGCTGCTCACAGGGAAAGTTCTCTATGCAGCTACGGGGCCTGGTAGCTTGAACGGTGTATCCGAGCCGTTGAGCTATGGAAACACTATCCTGGTCGCGGCCACGCTTACCGATCGGCGGACCAATACGCATATTTGGCGCACCAACGGCATAAGCGCCACCAGTCAGGCGTCCGTGGTGGCGCAGGCGATCGTGCCCACCACGCCGCAGTTTTTGAAGCAAAATCTGCGGGGCCCGCAGCTCTTGCAGATGTCCGACATGCAGGTAGCGGCAACGCAGGAGGCGGTTGCAAAGGGCAATATGATGCAGCAGATCGCGTCCGAGCTTTACGCGGACATGTCCTGGGGACTTTGAGAGGTCACATTTGCCAGGTCAACACTCTCAGGCCTGCGCTCAGGGTTCTTGCACGCAACACTTCTGAATCTCGGTTTGCGCCTCGTCGTTGTCGACCGGGTTGATATGCGGATGGCCGGTCAGGCGACCCCACACGAACTCTTCGCGGATGTAGTAGACGCGCGTGTGCGGGTCGATCTCGACCTGGTCGGCGCTTTCGGCGCCCTCGACACTGCATAGGATCTGCTCTGAACCGGCTGGAACGATGAACGCGTGGTACGCGCCCGGACCGATACGCGCGCTGTCCTCGCCGCAGGTCACCGCGGGCCGCAGCAGCGACGAGCCATAGTGGTAGGGCCGGTAAACGTAGATCACCGCGTTGTTCGGAGGCGCCGAGGCCCTTTCAAACGGGTGCCCCTGCACCGCGCATCCCGCGATGAAGAGCGTCGCGGCGCCAAGCAGAATCGCCGCACGGTTGGGGCTCACTGGTCCGATGCGGGAACTGCGGGATAGCCTGCGCTGATCCCGGGTTGTTCCGCGCCGAGCGCAGGTGATGCGGCAGGTAATGCGGCAGGTAATGCGGCAGGTAATGCGGGTTGACCCGCGCCGGCAAACGCCTGCGCCAGGCGGTCCTCGTCGCGGTAGAGCTTCTGATCGATCTTCTCGCGCACCGCGGCGCGCGCCGCTTCCTCGACTTCCTTGTGAGTCGGTTCCTTGTACAGCGTGTACGATTTCGAGATATGTACTTTGGCGGTGTAATCGCCGAGCACCCGGTCGCCGTCGGTGATCGAAAGCGACGCAAACGCGGTCACGCCAAGATCGCCCAGCGGAGCGCCTGCGTAGGTGACCGGATCCAACGCGGTGACGATCAGCGGTATGTGATAATCGTCGTGGGTCAATTCCTCACGATAGGAAAACGTCACCGGCGACGTGCTCGAGAGCGACATCGCCACCGCTGGCGGAACCGCGCTCGCATCACCCTCGGCGAGATGCCCCTTGAAGGGCAGCGGATGCGCCGGCGCCTCTGCCACCGCGGGAACGGCGGGTGGCTGCTGCACGGCGCATCCCGATGCGATCGCCGCGGCCACAAAAAACCATAGTCCCGCGATCGATTCCGCTTTCATCGTCGTATCGCGTCCACCGCGGGCTGTCGCGCTTGCACCTCGGAAATAATCATCACCGCGCACCCTTATCCGCCAACCGGAGCGGCTCGAGAAGAGCGGCGCTGTCGGGTTCCGCCCGCTCTGTAGTACGCAGCGCAGGGGCGTCGGGTTGCAGAAGGAAACCGGGGCCGATCCCTTCGAGGCTGGGACATCCAATCTGGCCCATCACGAGGTCGATTTCCTTGCGCAGGATGTCGATCGCCTTCTGCGCGCCGCAGAACCCGCCCGCGGCGGTGCCGTACAGCGTCGCGCGGCCGACGAAAACGAAACGCGCTCCCAGGCATAGCGCGGTCAGGATGTCGCCGCCGCGCCGCACGCCGCTGTCCAGCATCACGGTGAGCTTGTCCCCGACCGCCGCGCAAATCGCCGGCAGCACCTCGAGCGCGGCCGGCGCCTGATCCAACTGACGCCCGCCGTGATTCGACACCATGATCCCATCAACTCCGATACGCGCGGCCTCTACGGCGTCGTCCGGATGCATGATCCCTTTGATCACCAGGCGGCGCGGCCACAGGCGCCGGAACTCCTCCAGGTCGCGCCAGGTTACGCTGCACGGAATCTGCCTGGCGACGAAGGCGGCGATCTCCTTGGCACTGGCGCCGGGCGCGGCGTATGGCGCCCAGTTGTCGAACCGCGGGATGCCGCGGCGGAGATAGTCGGCAATCCATAGCGGATGCATCAGCGCCTCCAACGACTTCGACCACTTCAGCTTGAGCGGCAACTCGAAGCCATTGCGCACGTTGCGCTCGCGCTTGGAGGACACGGGCACATCGACCGTGAGCACCAGGGTGCTGAGATTGGCGTCGCGCGCGCGCCGGATCATATCTGCGGAAATCTTTCGGTCGCGCGCCGCGTAGAGCTGATACCAGGTATGCGCGGGCGCCACCTCGGCCGCCGCTTCGATCGAAGCGGTGGAAGCGCCCGACATGATGAACGGAATATTGGCGGCGGCCGCCGCCCTCGCGAGTATCAGGTCGGCGTCAGCGCGAAACAGCGCCGCCAGGCCGGTCGGCGCGATGCCGAATGGGCTCGCGAAGCTTTGTCCGAAGAGCGCGGCGGATTGGTCGCGCCGTGCGATGTCGACCATGTAACGCGGCACCAGGCGATGGCGCGAGAAGCTTTCCTCGTTGGCCGCGATGCAGTGCTCGTCCTCGACACCGCCCTCGATGAAGTCGAAGGCGATCCGTGGCAGCCGCCGCCTGGCGAGGCGGCGCAGGTCGTCGATATTCACTGCCTCTTCGATTTTCATCGTCAATGCCTGACTCCAATCCTACGAATATCTGACAGGCAAAATCCAGCCGAAGATTAGCTTGGGATTAAGTGCTCTTAAATGGGCTGATTGGCATTTGACTTTGGCAGGGGTCGCAAGTAGCGTTCGCCTGAAATTCCAACATGTAACGAACTCGTCGCTTTGGTTTTTTCGAATCTTAAGCAATTTTTGGCGGGGAGGAACAAGCATGAAGCGATTTGCAATTGGATTCGCCGCGCTCTGGTTCGCCTTGGGCGCCACACGGGTGCTGGCTGTCACAAGCGCGATACGCTACGCCACCATTACGGGCACCGCGAGCGCTCCGTCCGGGAGTCAGTGCACCCAAGGCTATGCGAATCTGTGTCCCTCGGGTAGCTGCAGCTGCGTGCAGGTCCCCGGCGCCGTGGTCGGCAGGGTGAGCGGGAAACCTGCTATCGACGGCACGGGTACTGCCGACCTGTTCCTGACGTTCGACAATGGCGCGGCCACCGTGAGCGCTGCCGGCGATTGCACGCCTTTTTTTGGAATCGCGAGGTTGACCACCACCCGCCTCGGCAGTCCGTCCTCGGAGACGCTCAACCTGAACGGGGTGCATTGCGCTCCTATAACCACCGCCGACAGTCCAATTCTCGGAGGATTCGGGATTGCCACCAGCCCGGCTCCGGTCAACGGCGGAAAGGGCTACGGAAAAGTCAGCGGATTCCTCGATCCTTCTGGCAGCCTGTCATTGACGCTTCACGGCCTGATAACTGAGTAATCGAACCCCGAGTCAGGAATCAACGGCTAAGGGAGATAAGGATCATGCGCAAATTAATCGTTCTGTTGGCAATCGCCATTGTGGCGCTCGGCGCCTCGCCGGTGCTGGCTATAAACGCAACGTTCACCGTTACGGGCCATTTCGGGGTTACGACGACTACCAGCAAATGCACATCGTTGGCCTACCCGGCCATGTGTCCGTCCGGTGACAATTGCGTCTGCTACACGGCCACGAAGACCTCGCTTCACACCGCAACGGGAGGGCTTCTGACCATTCCACCAGGGACAACTACGGTGGATGTGTCAGTCGACAACACGCGAAATACCAGCCATCCTGGCTGCAAGCCCGCCTGGGGCGAGATCCAATATACCGAAACTGGCGGAGGGCCCGACACGGCTACGATCGAGTTTTTCGCCTCGCTGTGCTCGCCTCTTGGTGCAACCTTGCCCCTGACCTTCTCAGGCGGCGGTGCCCTGACGAACGCTACGTTAGTCGTCGATGGATTTCCCTTGAGTGGCATCACCGGACTCGGAACCGCCACCGGAACATACTCTCCGGCGAATACCGGGACTAACCTGACGCTGAATCTGTCGGCCGTCGTCGTACCCTGAGACATCGGTACTGCGCGCCGGCCAGCCGACACCCGACCGGCGCGCAACCAACATCATAAGCCCGGACTCGCTACAGGCGGCGGCAACGAAAATTGTCGCCGCTTTCTTTTTTCGACGCCGCCCGGCTTACTATGAAAGTGGATGCTGGATGCGCGGAAACGCGCGCGGAAGAAAATCATTCGCGAGGTCCGGAGAGGCCACGATGGAAGCCATTAGCGATACGGCGAAAATCGAAAGCTATCACGCCCATGTCTATTACAGCGGTGCGGCCTCGCGCGCCGCCGCCGCGTCGTTGCGCGAGGCGCTCCAGGAAAGGTTCGCGGTCGCGATGGGCAACTGGCGTGACCAACCGGTCGGACCGCATCCGCTGCCGATGTACCAGGTCAGTTTCGCCGCCCGCGAGTTCGCGCGCGTCGTGCCGTGGCTGATGCTCAATCACGACGGGCTCTCGATCCTCATCCATCCGAACACTGACGACCCATACCGCGACCACGCCGAGCATGCGTTGTGGCTCGGCGCGCAGCAGGAATTGCGTCTCGACGTGCTGCGGAAGCTGCTACAGCAGCCATAAAACTTGTACCTAGTGACCTAGAGGTTCAGGTATTGAAAGAGGTATCTCTACATTCGTGAACCGTGCGGTTTTTAGTAAAATACGACTATGATGCTCGACATTAACTGGGACAATTTTAGGGCAAAGTTCAACAGCGTTAAGGAAGGCGCTTTCGAGCGCCTTTGCTATCTATTGTTTTGTAAGGAATTTGGTAGAGACATTGGCATTTTTAGATTTAAGAATCATGCCGGCATCGAAACGGATCCGATTGAAAAGGACGGCCAAGTCATCGGTTGACAAGCAAAATTTTACAGCTCAAGACTGTCAGAGCATAAGCAGGATTTTATCGACTCGATAGATACCACGACAACGAGACATCCGTCCGTAAACAAAATAATCTTTTATACTAATCAGGAGTTCGGGCAGGATGCCAAGAAAACTGATCCTCCATATAAGACGGAAATCGAGAATCACGCGAAAGCCAAAGGCGTGGATATCGAATGGAGAACGGCAAGCTATTTTGAATCGCCGTTCGTGTGCGAACAGAATTTCAGCATCGCGCAGCACTTTTTCAGCTCGAATAAAGGCATACTGGATTCCATCGCCGAGATATCTCTTTACACCGATTCAATATTGAAACCTATTCGTTCAGACATCTCGTTTGGCGGCAAAAAGATAAAGCTCGATCGGTCAGGCGTTGTCGCTAAGATAAAAGACTTGAAGAGCAATTCTTCCGTTGTGATCCTTAGCGGAGGCGCAGGCGTTGGCAAAACAGCGGTCATCAAGGATGTTTACGATACCGTCAAAGATACCGTTCCCTTTTTCGTATTTAAAGCGACGCAATTCAAAAACATTTCCCATATCAATCAGCTGTTCAAGAACTACGGAGAGATCACGGCATCGGATTTCATGAACGAGCACAAGGATATCGCTCCGAAGTATGTGATTATCGATTCCGCGGAAAAGCTATCAGAAATCGAAGATCCGGATGTTTTTCGAGCGTTTCTTTCCGATTTACTAGAGAATGGTTGGAGCGTCATTTTCACGGTCAGGTATAACTATCTGGACGACCTCAGGTTCCAATTGAAAGAAGCCTACAACACGAGCTTCGCTTCTCTGAATATTTCGGACCTTGCCCCTGAGGAAGTTGAAAGGCTCGCTGTCGATCATGGCTTTGTACTTCCGCGCAATGAGAGACTGTTCGCTCTCTTGATGACTCCGCTATACCTCAATGAGTATTTGCAGAATTACGCCGACATCAACGAAAACATCAGCTACGCTAGTTTTAGGGATATCATTTGGAAAAAGCAGATTCAGGATTCTGCTCACCAAGCGAGTAACATTCATAGGCGGAGAGAAGATTGTTTTTTGAACATCGCCAAGAAAAGAGCCAATGACGGCGGCTTTTTCGTCAAGACCGACGAGTCCGATCAAGACGCCCTTCAAAAACTGGAAACCGATGAGATCATCAAGCATGACGCCAACGCCCGAGGATACTTTATAACTCATGATGTCTACGAGGAATGGGCCCTGGATAAGCTCATCGAGCAGGCTTTCATTGGCGCCAAGGATTATCAGGGTTTCTATCAAGAGATAGGAAGCTCGCTTCCTATCCGCAGAGCGTTCAGAAATTGGCTATCGGACAAGCTTTTTGCCGATGACAAAAACGCAAAACAGCTAATCGAGTTCACCATTAAGGATGACCAGGTAGGCAACCATTGGAAGGATGAGGTCTTGGTCTCGGTATTGCTTTCCGATTACTCAAGCGTGTTTTTCGAGCACTTCGAACAAGAGTTGCTTGAGGAACCCGAAAAGGTAGTCTCTTATGAAGGTTCTTCCAAGATCGTAAGAACTTCTACCGTCGGCTACAGATACGAAGAGGAGTTGCTTCACAAGATCCTTTTTCTGCTGAGGATAGCTTGCAAGACTATAGACGAGAATGTTTTGCGCCTCCTCGGAATTAAAAGAGCAGGCGCGATCTCGCTGAAAACCGTTTTCACGGCTCCGAAAGGCAGCGGATGGGATTCAACTATAGCTTTCATAAACAAGCATAAGGAAAAACTGCAATTCAGGTACATGGGTGCGGTTCTCCCGGTGCTAGATGATTGGAATCGGAGCCATAAGCAGGGAGAGACCACCAAGAACGCAAGCCAGATAGCGTTGTTCTATTACAACGAGCTTACGAAGCAAGAAGGGTTCTATTTCAATGACCGCGACGACACGAAAGACAAGTTGACCAGGACGATCCTTAACGGTTCCGGAGAGATCAAAATGGAACTGACTCGGATCGTGGATGAGATCATTGCAAAAAGGGATACCAGTCATAGAGGCCGGTACTACGAACTGGTCGCGATGATTCTTTCGTCGATTACGGATAGCTCCGAAATCTCGAAACATCTTCCCGCGGAGGTGATAAGGCTAGCGAACCTGTTTTGGTTTTATACGCCTAAGGAAACGCACGGCCCATTTTCCGACTACAGGAACGATATTGAGCAATATTTCGATTTGTCGGAAGGACGCTTCGAGTATTACCCAGCAAGCGCTTTTCAGACGCCCATATTTCAACTATTGCAGGCGGATCCGCAGGCGACCGCCAAGTTTATCTTGGCTTTCACTAATAAGTCGATCGGGTATTTCGCTAGATCTGAGTTTGCTCAACATGAGGCAGCGGACATTGATGTAGTCGTTGACGATTCCGGAGCGACTGTCAAGCAGTACATATGCCATCGGATTTGGAACATGTATCGCGGCACGCAAGTAGCGCCTCCATTACTTGAGTCGATCCATATGGCGCTGGAAAGATGGTTGCTTATGATTGCGAAAACAGCGACGCCGGAGTTGCTTGAGAGTTGGTGCTTGTATCTGATGACAAATTCGCGCTCCGCATCCATAACCGCCATTGTCGCGAGCGTTGTCCTTGCGGAGCCTTCCAAGTTGTTCAATGTCGCGAAGTTGCTATTCAGAACGAAGGAGCTTTTCTTTTTCGACACGGCGAGAATGCAACTCGACATGACCGCCAAAAGCACCTACGCGATCAGCCATGATCCGACAGGCATATTTAGGAATGAACGCCTTCAAACCTGTGATGACAAGCATCGATCGGGTTCCCTTGAAAACCTAGCCCTTCACTATCAGGTGTTTGCTACCGAGGGCGAAGGTGAAGATGTGGCCAAACAAAGGCAGGAAGTCTTATGGAAAATATTCGATGACTACTACAAGCAGTTGCCTGACAAATCCAAGGAAACGGAGGCTGACAAGACCTGGAGGTTGTATTTGGCGCGGATGGACAGGAGGAAAATGAAAATAACGACGGAGAAAAAGGACGACCAGGTCCTCATAAGCTTCAATCCTGAGATTGATCCAGAGCTAAAGAAGTACAGTGAGGAATCACTGGCACAAAATTCAGAATCAATGAAGTATCTGCCTTTGCAGTTATGGTCGCGACATAAATTCGAGAAAAACGAGGATTACAAGAAGTATCCGCGATACGAAAACGATCACGCGCTTGCCATTGCCGAAATGAAGAAAGTCATCGAAGGGCTTAGGGATGACAAAAGCGAAGACAACAGCTTCACCTTGTTTTACCATTCGCTCCCTTCGGATGTCTGTGCCGTGCTGATGAGGGATTATGTCGAGAAGCTCGATGCCGAGGAAAGACAATTCTGCAAGGATATACTCATCGAACACGCTTCCGCGCCTCTTGGTCAAAGCTATCGCTATCAAGTTGGCGACGGAGTGGGAGTGGCCATTAGCGCGCTTCCGTCATTATTAAAATTCTTCCCCGAGGATGTCGGGGAAATTAAAAAAGATTTTGCTGTTCACTTTGTTTGACTCGTACCCGATCGGCATGAGTCAGCGACTGTCAGATTACCCAACAGGGGCGATACTGAATGCATTGTGGAAAGAGAGTCTCGCGGACGCGAACGCCATTTTCTTGGGATTCCTGATGCTGAAGCCGGCATACGACGAACTAGGGGAAGCGATCAGGCAAGAAAATCATGAGCGCGGCGTGTATGATGTTTCCAATCATGAATTGCTTGAAACTTTTGCCAAAAAACACGAATCCGAGATAGCCAAGATCGTTTCCAATGAAATTGCTTATTCTGACATTCCGAACATCGATCAAATGGATCTCGATACGCTTGTAACCGCGTTCAGGCTCCTTCCCGTGGATACGACCGACGACACGCATAAAAAGTTTTTGCACCAGATCTTCCCGATCTTCTCGAAAAAGCTGTTTGATGATAGCCATAGGCGCGACAGTGGAGACGCCTTCGATTATGGTGCCAAACAGAGATTCCTTGAGAAGCTTGCGTATGTGATCTTATCTTCCAGGGTCGAGGACATCGAAGCGTACCTCAAGCCGTTCTTGGATGATTTCAAGGACTCGAAAGACGCGGCCGAATTCTTCAGCGAGTTCATCAGTACGGAAGACAGGATCGCGCAGTACGAGCAATTTTGGAAAGTCTGGAAACTCTTTTATCCGAAGGTCGTAGCTTTGGCTCAAAAGGGCTCGCGATTTTATTCCAGGGGAGTCATACGCAACTATCTCCTAGCGTGGAGCTATTGGAGAGAAGAAGCGAGAGAGTGGCATACCCTGAAAGACCGCGAGAAGCAATTTTTCAAAAAGGCATCGGAAGATATGGGTGGAAATCCGTCCGTCCTCTACTCGATCTCGAAATTCCTGAATGACATAGGGTCTGGCTTTAAGGACGACGGAATAGTTTGGGTCAGCGATATGCTGAAAAATAATTCTGGCTTGTCTGCCGAAGAGTTGGAGGTCAATACCGTGTACTACTTGGAAAATCTCGTGCGAGGCTACATTCTCAAGAATCGTCACAAAATCAAAACAACCTTGCGGCTGAAAACGCAGACCCTGGTCATCTTGGATTTCCTTTTGGCGAAAGGTTCTGTAACAGCGTATCTACTAAGAGAAGATATTCTCTAATTCACTTCTTCATTCCAAAACTACTCTTTCGTTTATAAGTATTAGCTTACTTGTAGACGACTCACCAGCTCTCGCTTTTCCTGAATTGTCTTTCTCCCAGATTCGAACGGCATAAGAAATTGCCTCTTCCGGTAACTTCCACCGCCTAGCATTCTGCTTCTGCTCTTCTAGTGCTGGGCTGGTACGTCAGAAACAATTCGAAAAAACCTCCGCAGCAAGCGGTGTCAGCCGTAAGCTTCCCCGTCAAGTAGACAGTTGCGAAGTAGAATTTAACGCTGCGAGCAAGCGCTCGTGGTAGAGCGCTGGGGGCAGGTTTGTTACGGAAGCTCGATCAATAGCGATGCGGCGCCGCGCCGCCGGTCAGCGGAGGCTGCGCTCGCCTGCTTTGTGGCGCGGCAATCATTGCGCCGCCAACACGCGCGCGTATACCTCGCGATCGACGTTGCCGCCACTCAGCACCAACCCGACCCGCCGGCGTTCCATCGCGGCCCGCTCCTTTAACAGCGCCGCGAGCGGCGCTGCGCCCGCACCCTCGGCCACGTTGTGCGTATCGCTGAAGTAGTAACGCATCGCAGCGGCGATTTCCGCCTCGCTCACCGTCACAATCCGCTCGGCCCATCGATTGATCACTTCGACCGCGTCATCCAGCGGCATGCGGCATGCGACGCCGTCAGCGATCGTGTCCGCGGACTCGGTCGTCATCACCCGTCCCGCCGCAAACGAAAGCGCGTAGGCCGGCGCATTCTCCGCTACCACGCCGACGATTTTGGTTCGCAGCCCGAGCGCCTCGCGCGCCGCGATCATCCCGCAAATTCCCGAGCCCAGGCCGATCGGCACGTAGACCGTGTCGAAATCGGCGACCGCGCCCAGAAACTCGAGCGCGTAGCTCGCGACGCCGCGCACCAGCGCCGGATCGAACGACGGCACCATATGCAGGCCGCGCTCGGCGGCGAGTCGCTGGGCGAATTCGAGCGCGGCCTGGAAATCGTGCCCGTGCTCGACCAGGTCCGCGCCGAGCGCGCGCATCGCGGCATTCTTCTCGCGGCTGTTGCGATGCGGGACGACGATCGTCACGTGCATCCCCGCGCGCGCTCCGGCGTATGCGATACTCTGGCCGTGATTGCCGCGCGTCGCCGCGACCAGGCCCGCGGGCGGACGCGCCGCGCGCGCGAGGCCGTCGATATAGACGATTCCGCCGCGCAGCTTGAACGCGCCCACGGGGCTGTGGTTTTCGTGCTTGACCCAGACTTCGGCGCCAGTGCGCGCACCGAGCAGCGGCCAGCGGATCTGCGGCGTTGGAGCGATCGCCGCGCCGACGATTTGCGCCGCGGCGATAAGTTCGTCGCGCCCCGGCAAAATCATGCTAAGACCATGCTAAAAGCATGCTACTTCCGGAGGTTCTCGAACGCGCCCACGGCAGTTGGAGCCCGATGCGCAGTCCGCATCGCATCGGCCGCGCGCATGATCCGGCCCTCAGGCCGTGGCCGCGCGCCGCTGCGCCGGCTCCGCGACCGGCGCGCTTTCGGCCGCGGGCTTGCGAAAGCGCATGATCAGCTCGCTCTTGAGGATGTAAGCGGCCTCTTCGTAGATAAAGCCATGGCGCTCGAGGATCTCGGTCAGGCGCGCGCGAGTGTAGTGGGTGATGTGCTCGTCCTTGTAGCCGCCGGGCTGCAGCAGGCCGTACAGCGGCTCGATCGTACGCCATCCGATAGTGGCGTAGTCGGGCGTACCGATCACCAGCATCCCGCCCGGCCGCAGCACGCGCTTCATCTCGGTGAATAGCACTTCGTCGTCACGAATATGCTCGATCACCTGCGAGCTGATCAGACAATCGAAGCTGTGGTCGCGAAACGGCAGCGCGAAGGCGGAGCCGCGCACCAGCGGAATTCCGTAGCGGCGCAGAAATCGCACCTTGTTGTGGCTGTAGTCCATCCCGACCGCGTCGTTGAGGCTCTGGATGATGATGCTCGAGCCGCAGCCGGCGTCCAGGGTACGCCCGGCGTTGCGCGTCCACGATACCGTGATCGAGTGGCGGCGGCGCTGCCAGTAGCTCTGCAGCGGGATGATGCTGTAGAACGCGCGCTCGTCGTAGTCGGCCGACGCGATCGAGTTGCGCAGCCGCCACAGGCTTATCGCCGAGCGCAGGATGTCCATCCCGAAGCGCAGCATCCGCGCGTGCGAGCGGCCCGCCTCGCGCGGGAAATAGGTGAACGGAACTTCGATCACGCTGAAGCCCTGGGCCCAGGCCTTGACCAGGACTTCCTCCTGGACCTCGAAGTTGCGGCTGGTCAGTTCGAGATTTTCGACCACCGCGCGCCGGTAGAGCCGAAAGCCGCTCGACAGGTCGAGGATCGGCACGCTCAACAGGCGGCGCAGAAACCCGTTGAGCAGGTAGCTCGAGAGGCGACGGCTGAGGTCGGTGTAGGCGACTCCGCCGCGCACGTAGCGCGAGGCAATCACGATGTCGCCGCGCCCGCGCGCCCGCCACATCTTGGCCACGAACGCCGGGTCGTGCGACATGTCGGCGTCCAGCGTCAACAGGTACTCGCCGCTGGCCTCGGCGAAACCGGTGGTCAGCGCTCCGGCGTAGCCGCGGCGCCGTTCGGGCACTACGCGCGCGCCCAGTTCGGCGGCGGCCTCGCGGGTGCCGTCGGTCGAGCCGCCGTCAACCACGATGATTTCGTAATTGAGATGGAACAGTTCGGCGATTTCGCCCAGCCGCGGAATCAGCGCGACCAGGTTATCGCGCTCGTTCATCACCGGCAGGATCACCGAGAGATCGATAGCCATGCCTAAAATGGAATAGTCGGAATCGGCGGTGAATGGAACAGCCTCGTCGCTTAATCTCGTCGCGTGCCTTGATTATCAATCGCGTCACGCCGTACCTTTAAGTACGCGGAGGCGGGGGCAGGCGATGGACGTGCGTAGTTATTCCCAATTCAGGCTCGCGATCCTTTCGATAGTGGCGCCAATAGTGGCGATGGTCGCGGCAATGCTCGCCCTCGATGCGGCGCCCGCCGCGGCGGCGCGGCGCGCCCGGCACGCGGAGGCCGCAGAGGCCTCGGCGGTGCCGCTCGATCGGATCCATGTGCTCGGCGATCGGCCGGCGCCCTTTGGGCTCAACGCCAAGGCCGCGATGATGATCGACGCGCGCTCGGGCGCGACGCTCTACGCCTACAACGAGCACGACAAGATCCAGCCCGCCAGCCTGGCCAAGCTGATGACCTTCTACCTGGTGCTCAAGGCGTTGCATCAGGGACGCATCACGCCCGACACGATGGTGACGGTAAGCGAGAAGGCCTGGCGGCTGTCGATGAACAGCGGAGTGTCGCGGATGTTCCTGCAGGTCGGCCAGCGTGTCTCGGTCAACGACCTGCTGTTCGGCCTGATGGTGTCGTCGGGCAACGACGCCGCGGTCGCGCTCGCGGAGTACCTCGGCGGTTCGAGCGAGGCGTTCGCCGAGCAGATGAATCAACAGGCCAAGGAACTCGGCCTAAGCGAGACGCACTTCGAGAATCCCGACGGCCTGCCGGTACCCGAGATGTACACCAGCGCTTTCGACATGGTGAAACTCGGCCGCGCGATCGTCCAGCGCTTTCCCGACGCGACCAAATACACCTCGGCCAAGGATTTCACCTTCGACAAAATCCATCAGCCTAACTTCAACACGCTGCTGTTCTACGACGCGCGGGTCAACGGGCTTAAGACCGGCCACGTCGAGGAGGCCGGCTACCACCTGGTCGCCAGTGCGCACGCGGGCGGAATGGATTTGATCTCGGCCGTGCTCGGGACGCCGTCGTCCTCGGCGCGCCGGGTCGAGACCGAAAAGCTGGTCGATTGGGCCTTCCGCACTTTCACCAGCGTGCAGCCGGGCTGGCATAAGACGCTGCCCGACAAGATGCGCGTCTATGGCGGCGCCGCCGACACGGTTGCGGTGGCCCCGGTCCAGATTCCCGTCGTCACGGTCGAGCATGGGCAGGAGAATAGGGTCACGCTCGCGGGATCGCTCGACGCGAAATACCTGGTCGCGCCGATCGGCAAGGGACAGAAAGTCGGTGCGTTGGTGCTGATGGTGGATGGCAAGCCACAGTCGACGGTCCCGATGCTCGCGACGGCGGCGGTCGCGCGCGGCGGATTGGTCAAGCGGCTGATGGATCGATTGCGGATGCGGCTTTAGGGCGTGCGCAGCGGCCGCGCCACCGGTCGGCAGTGGCGCAGCCGTCGCGCATGTTATCAACTCGGAGGAACAGGCAGGAGGTTGTGACAAACCAACGAGATCTGACCCGATGCGCTTATGACTTCCTGCCAGTCATGGGTCGTTACGCTTGGGTTGCCGCTAACCGCCATAAGCCCGAAGCCCTGGAGAGTGCATGGCGGGGCGCCCGTATCCGATCCCCGACAGATTGTCGCCGAGTCAGGAGCATCGGCTTTAGGGATGTCTCCCTTGCAGATAAGAGTCTCTTTTCCGCTTTCGCTCTCCACTGCGTGAATTTGCTCGGTGGTAGCATTCGAGAGGACCCCGCTGCAGGTGCATTCGCCATTACCAGTGCAAATGCCAATAAAGGCACACGATGCGATAGCGCCCGGAGCGCCTGCATACGAAGCTGGAGCATAGAAAGCGAACAACACTGTGCCGATCACGACCAGGAACGCCAGTCTTAAGAGGGCAACTCTCTTTTTCATGAAGAAATCCTCCTGCGATCTGTTACAGGCGAGAGATCTGTTCCAAAAACATCCCTTCGTACACGGCTGATGAAGAGTGAAATAGCTTCCGACCGAACAAGCCGCTTCAAAGCCTCATTGGATCGGGAGAGAGCAGGTGGCGCTCGCTGATGCATATGTCCCAAGTCCGGAGTTCGGAGCGGTACCGGCTTGATGAGCGAACTCAACCCTAGCACCTGACCGCGGAGCAGTCGTAAAGATTTGGCCGATATGAGAACGAATTAGGTCAAATAAGATAAACTAGGGGTATCGGTAGAATCTCATGGCCAGCCGCGACAATGCCCGGAACTCTGTACCCTCTCCCATACACAAACAAATGTCGGCGAGGTCTCAGAAGAGAGGCAAGGCCGTCGCTTTTCAGACTAGTCGAAATACGCAGCCGGGGTTCAGGCGGGACGGTCAGGCAGGAGGGAATGGGACGCGGCGGCGCTCAGTACGCGAAATACGGACCCATGCCCACGCCGGACGTGCCTTCGCCCCACCATCCTTCGCCGCGATCCGGCAGATTAACAAACGGGCATCGCGGTATGGGTAGCTGCTCGAGGTGGCTGCCTGCTCGACACAAAATAGGGAGACGGAACGGGCGGTCCAAAAGCGAACCGTCCGCTCCGGTTTCTGATGGCAATGGTCAGGACGCGCCAGGGAGTGGCGCACCCTCGGTTCTCAGTACCTTAAAGCCCAGCGCACTGGCCGGTTTCCGGGCCAGTCACACTGTTCGGCAGAACATCGTTTGTGACGGAAGTATTGCCTGAGCAATTAAGCGGTCCCTGGATGTCGTTCGCTTCCACCTCTACTGGGCCGTTGTTGAATAGATCCAATCCTCCGTTGATGAGGTTGGTATCGAACTCTACGCTGCTGACGCCCGACACGGTGGTGTTCCCATCGATCCTGTTACCCGGGCAGGGGCCACTGAGCGGTAAACCGTCCTCTGGCTCCTCCACCGCGCCGACCACTACCGAGCTCCCGCCGGTCGCGTTAATTCTACCGTTAACCCTGGAGCCGCATACTAGCAAGGAGCCGGCCGTCATATCGATGCCACCGTCAATTGTGGAGTTGCTGACTTGCAAGGAGCCGTTCGTCATATCGATGCCACCGTGGATGGTAGCTCCGTCCAATTGGCAGTTATCACTGTCGCTGACCGTTAGACCGCCATTCACAGTACCGCTGAAAGGGACACTGAGAGTGCTGCAGTCGGTCGGTGTGGCGCTGCCAATGGTTGGAATTGTTACGGCCATTGCCACGACAGCAAGAACAGCTAGGAATCGATTCATCTTAATTTCCTCCCATTTGACCTTCTTTAGGCTCTACGCCTTCGTAGGCGTAGCTATCCTGCCACGCGTTTTGAAGAACTCGTGCTCGGGGAACCTTGGGCGTCGAACGTGCCTATGGCGGAGCGCGTGCCAAAGATCACCTTAGACAGCCGAGACGCGCTGCCTTGCCTGCGATTGTGCCCGCTAGCTCGGAACTACTTGCCAGAAGGGATATCCGAAGCGGTCGGATTTACGACTTAGGGTGGACGCAGTGGATTAGAAGCAATCGGTTCACATGGAATGGATGGTGCGTAGACTCCCCCAAGACCATTCTCAAGACGGATGCCCCTCCATAGCGGAGCGGACTGTAATTGATATTGTTACTGTTTGTCAAGCACGCACAAATATTCAAATCAATGCAATGTTCATATGTGGTCGTCCCATTTTGCGGATAACGAGCTGAAATTACGAGACCTTGGCTAAAGCGACTTTGTCGCCTGAGACCCTGCCTAAAACGCGCACTTCAGCGTGAGATGTTTGACTCTCGCATTCCGAGGACACGGATGCTTCCGACCGAACAAGCCGCTTCAAAGCCTCATTGGATCGGGAGATAGCAGGTGGCGCTCGCTGATGCATATGTCCCAAGTCCGGAGTTCGGAGCGGTACCGGCTTGATGAGCGAACTCAACCCTAGCACCTGACTGCGGAGCAGTTGTAAAGATTTGGCCGATATGAGAACGAATTAGGTCAAACAAGATAAACTAGGGGTGTTGGTAGAATCTCATGGCGAGCCGCGACAATGCCCGGAACTCTGTACCCTCTCCCACATACAAACAAATGTGGGCGAGGTCTCAGAAGAGAGGCAAGGCCGGCGCTTTTCAGACTACTCGAAATACGCAGCAGGGGTTCAGGCGGGACGGTCAGGCGGGAGGGAATGGGACGCGGCGGCGCTCAGTACGCGAAATACGGACCCATGCCCACACCGGACGTGACTCGTCCGTCGATCCCCGTGTACACATTGCGGCCTAAGAAAAACGGCAGCCCGAAATCGAAGAAGCTCCCGCCAAACGTTCCGGCCACGTCGTAGAAAACCTTGTTGCCGGTGTTGGCGAGCGAAAGCGCGTTGGCCACGTTGAATGTGACTAACCCGAACCCGCTGCCCCGCCGGCTGCTGTTTATCGCGCCGAGCACCAGCAGTTCCGAAGGACAGTAAAAGCCCGGCGCCAGCGACGGATCGCATTGGGGGATCGATGCGCTATCGAAGAACAACGCATTGGAGCCGCTGTCGATAAAACCGTCTGTCGTGGAGTTGTTATAGGTGGTGGTGATATTGCCGACTCCGTCGGTCTTGAAAACCGCGGCGCTGCCCAGCGCGTTGTTGGGGCGCGTGTTGATCCCAAGCAGGAGCTTGCCCGAGATGAGGGGCGCGCCCATAAATGGAACCGTCGGCAGCTTGAGCACCACGCCGTTGTTGTCCTCCGGCAACAGCGCCACCGGGTTCTGTACCTGTCTTGCGTCTGCCACCGGCGCGACTGTGCATCCGCCCCCTGAGCACTGAAAATACATCGAGGGATTCCAGGGTCCCAGTGACGCGCAGGCGTCGCCGCAATCGGCTCCCCACAGACCCACACCCAGGATTCCGTTGTAACCAAGTTGGGTCGGGCTTTGCGCCACCGGCGGACCGCCGCTCCTGCACACCGCCGGAATCGACGAATAGTTCTGGTTGATGATCTGAATCGGCATCTTCGAGATCACCGGCTCGCCGCCCAGTTTTACGTCGGCATACGCGACCCGGCCCCAGGTCGAGAGCGTACCAAACGGCACGCACTCCGCGATCGGGTTGCCATTGGACGCGGTCTCCGTCGGCAGCGCCAGATGATTGACCTGGCTGAAAATTCTAAGCCCCGAGGAGCCGGTGTCGACCAAGACGCCGTGGATGGTCTCGCAGGAAGTGGTGCCGCTTTGACAAATGGTCACCGTGGTGAACGGGCCGTTGAAGTAGCTCTGATATGGCCCGGCCCACACGGTGACTGTCAGCCGGTTGGGCGGAACCGTGGAGGCCGCCGCCATCACAGGCTCCCCACCGGCCGCGAAGACGGGCACCGGGCCGCGCGCGGCGAATATCGCCAGCGCCGCGATCATCACAGCGGCAAATCTGGCGCCGACAAATTTGATTCTATCACGACGCATTATCGGATCTCCGACGGCTCGACCCCGCGCGGCAGCATCGCCGGCAGGAACGCGCGTCCAGACATGTCCCGCATATGGCCGGCCATCTCGACCACCACGTCGCTCCCGCGCACCGACGCATGATGCAGTCCGTGGGCCGCAAGCCCACCCGCGATGGCCGCCTCTTGGTACTGCGCGAAGTAGGACCCGAGCAGCACCGACAGATCGGGCGGCCTGCGCCCGCGCCACGTTATCGCAAAGACCCTTGCGTCAGGGCCGACGTATTCGTTGACCGCGATTCCGGCCGCAGTAGTCATCTGCTCGACGGTGTACGCCACAACCGTGGGCGCGTTCAGGGCGGAGCGTGGCGTCTGCCTGACAGCGTTCGCGCTTAAAGAGGCGGCGTCGGCGGCAACCGAATCGGCAGTCTTGCCCAAAGCCGCGTGCACCGGAGACGGCGCCGCTCCGAGCAGGAGCAACGCTAAGCCGATGAAAGCGGCAACCGGGATTTGTGATCGTTTTGTCAATACAAGTTTCCCTGTTCTAAAGTTTGTTAGACATGATTAGACGTGTCAAATCATTGTAATTCATGCTTAAGCTACCACCTGCTTCAGTGGTCTTTTTTGCGCATTGTTCGGCAAAGCTTGGCGAATTAGCGCTCGGTTGCCTGTCGAACGCAAATAGATAGGGAGCAACAGGCGCGCCAGCTCGTTCAGCGAGTGTTTTCCGTTCCCCCCGTGGGGGATTTACGCTCGGGAGAGAATGCTATCTGCAGGGCTAGATAGTCTATGGGTACATAAACACTACAGTCAGTTAACGAGCGCCGTACTTCAGTACTTTCCAGAAACCTGTCTCACAACTGAGACGGCCGCGTCTTTCGAGACAGTGAAAAGTGAACAGTGAACATGCAAAGTGAATGTAAAAGTCACGAGCCGGCGACGAGTCGAGTCGCGACCGGGCGACGCGATGCTTCATCTGATGGTCGCATCGCCGTAACACTTGCGAAATTGCCTGCGCGTATGGGTAGGCGGGGAGTTATAACGATGCGCGTCCAGGTGACTTCGATTCGTCCGCCGGTATTTTTAACCAACGCGCTGTGGCTTATCGGTCCGACGCGTATCGTGCTCGATGCGTTGGATCGCCAGGCGCGCCCTGTTTGAGGTCCCTCCATCACCGTTTGCGGATCGCAAAGTTCAGCGTGGCCATGGCGCTGGTCGTCGCTCTATCGCTCACAGCCTTGGTGCTGCCGAGTGCGAGGGAGCAGGATTCACCACAACGATACTCACGGCAGGGGTCCCGCACGGCGATCTTGATGCGGCTGCCTTCGGATTTCGTCGGATGCTGGCGGGGCACCATCCAGGGCGACGACTTCAAGCCGGCAATTCCGGGAAATACCATGTCGAAGGACCCTACGACATACGAGCTGTGCTACGGGCCAGTACCGGAGGGGACCTATCGGCTCAATCTTCTGAAGCTCGTGATCGGAATGGCCGTCGTGCGGCCGGACTGGTTCGATAGTCAGGTTATTTCAGCAGACAATCAAGCCGGCACCGCGAAGATTCGAAACCATCTTATTTTGACGCAGACCAGGTACATCCTGTGGACTGTCCCGATCAGGTTCCACGTCGAGGTCGACGCCGTCGAAGACTGCAGACTCGTCAGCCACGATGTTATTTTGATGCGTGGAACGCAGCTCATTGCGGTTAACGAAAAGATGTACGGCAAGCAGACCTTCCACGCTGATTTCAGGAGGGTCTCTTCGCACGGCACGCCCTGACCACAGGACGCCCTGGCGAAAAATATCGAGCGCGTCCGGACTGTCCCCCCAACGGGCTTTGCCTATTAAAGCAAAGCCCCCCAACGAGAGAGCTATGCATGCAAAGCTCTCTTGGACAAGGAAAGGGGCCACAAGGGATCGTCGCAGTTGTGCAAAGCTCTTCTTACGAGGACCCTTCGACCGCCAGGCGTAAAAGATCCATGGCTGCCGGCATATCTGGCGTCATCGACCCGGTACACGTTGCTGTCTGGTGGTAGAACTCGCCATCGACGGTGCGCAGACTGATCACTCTCCGAATCCGAAACGAATGTGCCTTCTCACCGCACACAGGGCACGCGATGACGCGGTCCAGGAAAATCCCATCACGATTAGAACGCTTATTGCCTGCAGTCATCATGCCCTCGCTAAACCAAAGGCTGCGCTGCTGTCGGGTCAAAACCTGTGGTGGGGCGCAGTTAGTCAGACTAGCCCCGTGGTCCCGGACGCTTCAACGCCCTGCGGGTGAAGAGTCTGTTACGTGCCCTTCGCCCGCGGCATTCGTAGCTGGCCGCGACTCGCGTTTCGCGATTATTCGCAGAAGCCGTGCTGCGGCCCGTTACCCGACCTCGAGTTCCATGATCAGTACGATGGTCGCTCGTCTGGGTTGCGAAAACAGAAAGTTGGACGGCTTTCGTTCACTCGGCTTTGTCTGCCATGAGGTTGGCCGCCAAAGGCGAGGCTCCGAATGTTGGCGTTCCCCCTTGAAGGGGCCTAAACGCGGATTGAACCGTCGTATCGTCGTGTTAAGATGTCGTTATATTTTCGTTAATTTACCGCTATCAGGAGGCATCGAATTTGTCCGCAACCACGTCGATCGCGACTCTGCCTCAGCCCGAGGCGTCCGCCAGAAATGGCCAGAATCGCGCGGCATTGGAAAGACTGCTGCACGACCGGCTGCGAAAAATTCATGTCGCTTCTGCCCAAGGTGCTGGCGGAGGACAGTGTCGACGCCGTCCACGACCTCCGCGTCTGGAGCCGGCGGCTTCAGCAGGTTGTGTCCGCGCTCTCTGCCAACCCATTGCCCTCGGAGACCCGGACGATGGTACGTGCCCTGCGGCGCGCCCGGCGAGCACTTGGGGGATGGCGCGACTGTGACGTGCTGATCGATCTGCTCGAGCGCAAGGCGCGCCGGGTGCGGAATCCCGAGGAGAAAAAAGCTTACGCCATGATCCGCGACCTCGCGCTCAGCAAGCGCGACCGCGGGATTCGCCGCGCGCGCCGCAAGCTCGCGAACCGCAAGCTCTTCACGCTTGGGCATCGCGCCGGGAAGTTTCTCGAAGAGCTTGCGCACGATGAGCGCCAGGACGCCGCGCAGGTGATGGCTTCCGCGGCGGCTGCGGGATATGCCGAGTGGCGCCAGGCTCTATCGCGCGCATGCGAGAGCTTCGATCCACTGGAGGTTCACGCTTTTCGCATCCGGACCAAGCAGTTGCGCTATCGGATCGAGTTGGCGCGCGACCTGGGTGAACGCGACGCCGAACCGGCGCTGGAATTTCTCAAATCCCTGCAAGACGTGCTCGGCTCCTGGCACGATCAGGTCGAGTTGCTCCGGCTGACCGCGGAGGCGCTGGCGGATTCTGAATTCCTGCTCGAGCACGCGAGGCTGGTTGCGCTGCTCCTGCGCAAGTCAGACCGCGAGCAGATGATCCAAAACAAGCGAGTGCGGCAATTGCTCGCGAACACGAACGAGAGTGCCCAGGGCTCCGCGCTCGACCATTGGATGGCCCGTTATTGCCGGGAGATGCCGGCCCTTCGGCCGTCGGAGCCGCAAGAACGAGAACCGCAACAAATGCGAGAATCAGTCTCCTGCCCCAACGAGTTGCCGGTAGCGCAAGATTTGGCGGTAGCGCAAGACGGCGACTCCGCCGGCGTGCCAGACGGCGACTCTGCCGGTTCGCTCACAGGGGCCGACGTCCCGGTCCTCGTAGCAAATCCGGCGGTCGATCCGGCGCTTGATCCAGCGGTCGATCCAGCAGGCAATCCGATCGAAGACTTCGTCAAAGCGATGAGCGAAATGCCCCGTTAGATGCCGAATCGGGATGCGCGCGGCGCGCGCGTCCGAACCGAGTTCCATCTCCGTCGCTTCGGGAAGGGAGCCGCGGCTAGTACCAGAGCCGGATTCCGAAGACGAAGCGCAGGTCGTTGACGATGCCGCCTTCTGCGCGAGTGAAGTCAGCCGTCTCGCCAAATTTTCCGTCGTAAGCGACTCCGACATAGGGAGCGAATTTACGCCTCCGCGGGGCGATTTTGAGAGCTACGCTGATGGTGCAGCTAAGTCCAAGGCCCGAACGGGTCTGAGTACGGAAGTCGTAGGCGCGAGGTCCTTGATTCTCCAGATTAAAAGTATGTAAAAATTTCTCGATGAGTAGGTTAAAACGAGAAGCTCAATTCCACAATAGGTGGTGTCAAGTCGGCCCTTGAGCGAAGTTGCTCTAAGAATCGAGCGATTCAATGTTAAAACCAAGAATGATGCATTTGGCATTTAAGTTGCTTATCTCTGAACAGGAGCACATCTCTTGGTATGAAGGGTCAGCCGAGCGTTCATCATCCTGAATCGCGCCTATTGGCCTTTGATGAGGACTCTAGATCTGTCGCCGCCGTTCTTGAACGCTGTGCCGAGACTGCCGATGAGGACCTCACGCTAGCTCGACACTACCTGTTCTATAGAAGCACCGGCGCCGAAGCATACGAAAAGCGTCTGCCCCCGCTATACGTAGCCTCCGCGTGGTGGCCTTCACTTCGACAGCCTTGGCCCCCCGGAGCCTTCGACCTTGGACTCAAGGTCAGATTCCTCTTCAAATGTGTTCTTCACTATTTGCCACTGTTGGCGAACCGCGAGTGTGGCGCCATATGCGTCTACTTTGCTGAACACCTCGTTCACTACTCCGCCTTTGCGCCTAGATACTGGCGGTTCCCTTTCATCGCCGATAACGATCTTCAGATCGGAAATACTTGGACCGATCCTTCCCATCGTGGTCGGGGATTGGCCGGTTTCGCGCTGGAAAAAATACTGGTCCTGAAGCGGAAGCCGGGGCGGTACTTCTGGTATGTCGTTGAGGCAATTAATCGCCCTTCAATTCGCGTCGTGGAACGAGCCGGCTTTGAGCTGGCTGCTGAAGGCAGCTGGCACAAACCTTTAGGTATCAAGTTGTTTGGCTCTTACGTGCCTGGCTCGGGAATAGGCGCGCAATCTTCCTTAAATAATAGAATCTCAAAGACGGGAGCCAGCGCGTAAAATGTCAGGTCTTCCATCTCTCCGTCTGCAGCAACCGCTGCTGCTGCCCTGCCGAGAAGACAGCCTGCAGCGGATCTGAGGCTAGCGTTTAAACGCGGTCAGCCAGCGCCGAGTCCCTGAGTGGCTATACATCCTTGCATAGCAACTGGACCAATATCGTAATCCAAAAAACTTCGGAACAAATAAACACTATCAGCGCGTTCCGCGGCACCCTGTGCCTCAGTACCAGAGGCGAACGCCGAAGATGAAGCGAGGATCTTCGGGATTGCCGCCTTCCTCACGGGTGAAAGTCGCGGTCTGACCGTAGTTACCGGTATACGCGAACCCGACGTAGGGCGCGAACTTGCGGCTGAACTCGTACCGGATACGAAGACCCGTATCGAGCTCGGAGAGTCCCGAGCCGACCCCCCGGCTCGGATTGCTCTTGCTGTAGAAGTTCAATTCGAACTGCGGCTGCGCGATCAGACGGTTTGTGATCAGGATGTCATATGAACCTTCGATGCGCCCGGCGAAGAAGCCTCGATTGCTGAAGTAGAAGGTCGGCGCAAATTCGAAGAAATAAGGCGCCAATCCCTCGATTCCGATCGCTCCCCAGGTTCGTCCAGGATCGGAATCCAGGTCGTAACGCACACCCGCCTGGAAGTCGAAGTATCTTAGAACCGATGTGGGCCCGCGAGGCTGTCCAGGGGCTCGAACCCGGCTCACCTGCGGAGGCCGGAGCCGGTCGTGATCGCCAGTCGGATCGCGACTTGACGCTGGGTTGGGTAAGGGAGTACGAATCGCCTGTTTGCAAAGTCAAAAAGGAAATTCCGGCTAAACTGGTTTGCTACGGGGAAAATCTGAAATGACACATTGGTCCGTAAAAGCGGCGGCTATAATGGTTGGCATTCAACTCTTCACCGTAGTGTCGGCTTTCGGCTTCGTCCAGCATCCGTCTGTCAATCCCCAGCCCCCCTTTGTGATTTGCACGGATCAGCAGTACGCGCTTTGCGCCGAGGCCGACTGCTTCGTTTACGACCGAGTTTCTTATTGCCAGTGCGATATTTTGACCGGCAATAGTATCAGCCTCCAACTCAGCTACTCGACCCCTGACGGCGAGCGTGATGTTTGCTCTGTGAACCAGCAGGGCGCGACGAGTGGCTATATGGTGAGCACCTTCAGCTTTCCGACCGACGTGGAGAAAGGCGGGAGCGCGGCGGTTTATACCTGCCCAGGAAGGGCGAACAAGGGCGAGGGCGTCAAAGCGCCCGTAGCCTATGGCCAATGCGATGGCGGCATTTGCTTCAAGAGCACCAGCGGTCAAAGTTTCCCGGGCTTCACCGGCCAACTCGCGGCTGATCAGATCATTTGCTCTTGCCCGATCTCGACTGACGCGACGACAGGCAGCTCCAACAAGTTGGGATACCAGATATTCGGCCAGTACCATCCCGCGGCGCCGAAAGGAAGCAGATGTGACGCAAACGCCTGCGCATTGTGTAGCGTGCCCGACCCTACTGCCAATGGAGCCAGCCTCATGGTCGGAGCCCCGACCGGAAGCGCAAAATTCCTGACGCTGAAGCTGGACGGGTCAGTGCCGCCCATCAATCAGTGTTTGTGCAAATGCAGCAAGACTAGGGGCCCGAAAGGAAGCATCACCTGTACGGTGTCAGAAGATAACACCCCTTAGCCGGTCGTGGCGCCGGACGCAGCGGCGCCACGCTATCCACGGCTCCGTGTAATTCGCTCCCACTCTACGATTGTTCCCCTTCAAAGGGCTTAGCTTCGGCACTGGTTCAATTCTCAAACTGAACCAGTGCCAAGGCTTGCTTGACCAGAAGCAGGTGCGGCGTATTTCGGCCATTCAAGCTTAAGTACGATATGGGGCGATCATAGAGCGCTTCCTGATCGCCGCCGGTCATTCTGCCGTGTTCGACAAAGCCCTCGGACTTGAACCAGGCTTGTTCATGTCGGCGCCGAGCCATCCCTCACCGTCCCAACGAAATTCGTTGTCGGGACCGTTGGTGCGTCCTTTCGAACTGATCGAATAGAAGGTGCCAGATAATCGGATTGTCCATCATCGGCGGCTCCCAACTGGCCGTGGGTCCTCCTTGCGCGGCGCCTGATGGCGATGACGGCTGAGCGGGCGCGACGGCTGAACCGATGCATGTCAACGTAATTGCCGCCGTGATTGCCGCGGCGAGCAGCTTGATCCGGCGCGGCCACGACGCCGCGTAACCGAGCGCGCTCATGGAGACGATCACCGCGCGAAACATCCCGGCTTCCATGCAGTGATACGCCCACCGGCCTGGCGTGTCGGCGCTGACCAGATAGCTCAGACGCTCGCCCCCCTTGACGTTGATGGTGTGTTTGTAGGGCCGAAGCTCGCCGTTGCCGTTCTCGAGTTCGCTCCATAGCCCGTGCAGATGGATCGGATGCGCCATCATGGTGTCGTTCACCAGGATGAAGCGCACCCGCTCTCCGAGTTTTAACTCAATCGGCTCGGCGCTGGAAAATTTGGCGAGTATGCCGGACTTGACTCCAACTAGCGCCGGATGATTACACCCCATTTCTCGGGATGAATGTCCCGATCTGGGGGTACGTCGGATGGATCATGGGTCGTATGTTTACCGATTCGGCAAGCAAGTGCTTCGGGAATGCGCTTCTTGGAGCAGAGAGCAATTGATGGCTTTACTCATTGCGGTCATAAGCGCGTGGGCGGCCATCTATTTCAATCTGGTGCCGTTGCCACAAACGCGTGCTGCGTATGAAGCTTATGTTGCACCATTCGGTATCGCATTGTTGGTCTACCTCATGTTCCAAGTCCTGCGCGCGCCCTTTGTTCTGGATCGCGAACAGCGCGACCGCATTGAGAGTTTAGAGCTTGCCGCTAGTAGTGACTCTAAGCTCGCGGACTTAGAAGATCGGAAGCTACGAGTTCAAGAACGAGAAATAGCAGCGATGGAAAGGCAGACCGAAGAGATGGCACGAGCAACAAATGAGGCCAGCATGCGCGATGCAACCGCGCGTAGTCGCGAATTGATTCAGCAATGGAAAGAGGCTTCGACACTCAAGGTCAAAATCGAGCGAGTTAATCCATCCTTCGAATTTGAAGGCAGCCCCCTGTCAGGCGGGTCCGCAATTTGTTTCGACGTAACGATTTCGAACAGCGGAAGTCCAACCGTCATACGTGATTGGGAGCTTAAGGTTAATGACAAAACCTACAAACCCGCAGCGGTCCGAATTGATGTTAACGGCAGCTCACTCGTAAAGCCGCTCGAACTTGGCGGACACCGATCTGGTCGGGTGTGGTTTGTAATTTCGGACATCAATCTCGAACAGGCTAGCGCACTCCTGCGCGAAGCGTGGGAGCTAACTTTTTGTGATGTCACGGGCCGACGATTTAAGGCTGTCAGACAATGAGAAGCCGTCTATACAGTCGATTGTTTGTCGCCTGCTTCAGCCTTACGCCGTCGCGCGAATCGCGCCCTTTGCGCGCGATAGTGCGGACTGGTTTTCAGTTCGTACTCCTTACAGATGTAGCAGTAGAAGTGGACGATCTTCTTTTTGGCCTCGCCTTCTTTAGACATAGATTTCTCCGCGTGGTCTGGGCCGCAATTTGTGTACTAGTTTGCGTCATTCCCACCTTCGCTGAAGTTGAAAATCACCCCTTGGACGGGCGGGAACTGCCCATTGTAGCGAAGGCGAAAATTGGTATGCCGCTTCTTGTTGAACGCATCACGGTACACGATTGTGCCGTACAGATAGACGGCCCTCGTTCCGTTGGCAACGTCTGCGATTTCATTAGCGGCAAGTGGGCGGTCAAGCCAGAGCGTTTTACTGAAAAACCCTTCGCGCCCCAAGGTATTAAAGAACTGCTCTGGCAAAGTGACCGGAAGTACCAAGGTGTTTTCTTCTCTCACTGGAATTACAGTAATACGCGCCCAGCTTGTGACTTTGTATGCAGGCGTTTGCCCGGAATTTTTTATACTCATGAAAGCACCGGGGACATTGGCCCTTTCTGGCTGAGGCGGATTCAACATTGTGCCGTCGGCGAGAGTTGCTTGGTCAGGCAAAACATAGGCTCGCAATTGGCGCTGGGCGCTACGATTCATTGCGCGTACCGTGGCGACCAAAGCGAGGAATTGAAGAAATGCGACAACGCTTGCGATAACGGCGATTCGATCACTAAGCCCCCAAACGCTGGGTGGATCATGTGGTCTTTCGGCTCTGTTGGTCTTGGATTCTTCCTGACTCTGTTGGGTTGTCAGTGTCTCGATGACGAACGACGCTGGCTTGGTGTTGCATTGCTCAGCCTTGGGTTGGTGATAGGGGCGTGTGGCTTTCTGATCTGGTGGCCAACGTTCAGCATTCCGTGGCGCTGGACGTGGGGCTGGTTGTTGTGATCGTGCCGTCGCTATACCACAACACAAGAGGATCAGCGGAAGGAACGGCACGGGGCTGCGCATTGCTATCATCCTTGATTCTCCTCCCTCCCATTAGACATAGCGTCTCGCCCTCGGGAATCTCAGGCTCAATTGAACGGGCCTACTGGACGCGTGATGCAGAAGCATCCGCCAGTTCGGACGCTTCAGCATCCTCTTACGGCGGCTCCGAAGATGTCCGCGTTCTTGCGGTTATTGTGACGGAACTGAAACTCATTTTCATGCCCGGCATTTTTCGCATATCCATCCCGGACATGTCGTCGCCCATATCCATGCCTTGCATGCCCTTCATCTTCATACCGGACATGCCTGCTGGGCGGCCTTTGGAGTGGCGGAGGGACTCGCAGTTCCCATCTTCATTCCCGGCATGTCGCCCATGTTCATTCCGGGCATGTTTCCCATGCCAGGGCGGGTCTTTTGTTCTGCTCCGCCAGTGCCCAGGTTCATTCCCGGCATGTTGCGCATCTTCATGCCCGACATGTTTCCCATCCCCATATCGACCATCGTGAGCATCGGGCGTGGATCCATCGGGGGAATAGGCGCGCTCATGCCGTTGTGCGGGGCCAGCGTTACGCGCGCGTATCCAGTGCGATCCTCTGTTTGGGCGAAGATCGTGAATGCGGACGCATCCTGTGGTTGGACGATCACGTCATAGGTCTCGGCCACTGAGATTCTGAATTCATCGACGGTGACCGGTTCGACATCGTTGCCGTCGGTCTGCACAACGGTCATCGGCAGATTCGGGATGCGAACGTCAAAGATGGTCATCGAGGAACCGTTGATGAAGCGCAGACGGACCCGCTCGCGCGGGCCAAATAATGCTGTCCAATTGGCAGCGGGCGGATTTCCATTGATCAGATAGGTGTAGGTCGCGCCGCTCACGTCGAGAATGTCGGTCGGGGCCATGTTCATCGCGCCCCACCTCAGGCGATCAGATACGGTTGCCCCGAGTCCTTGCTTCTTAACATCGGAGAAGAGAGTTCCGACGGTCCGCCCGTGATAGTTGTAGTAAGTACCGCCGGCTGGTTGGGGCTTTTCAACGCCCACGCCGGCCAGCGCCACAAATCGAGCCCAGCGATCATGCCGCAGGCCAGCGCTCCTTGCACAAAGCGGCGGCGGGTGATTCCGCGAGCGGCTCTATTTGGACACCTTCCGGGCGTCGATGCATGCGCGTCGCGATTATTTTCAACAGACATCAGACGAACCTCTGCCCTCCAAATGTTCAGCGCCGCCTCTCGATGCGCGAGCGCAAGGTTGCCGATGTTCTTTCGCGAACGCCGATGCGGTCAGATTGGGCCGCACCGATGCCGGTCGAAATAGACAGCTCGAGGGATCAGATGGTCAAAGGCACAATGCACTATATCTATTTATAGGCCCACAGCGGCGTCGATTCGGTTACGCCCGAGATGCTCTTGCCGGCAATCCCGACGAACACCCGGCGGCCGAGAAAAAACGGCAGGCCCCAATCGAAGAACGTTCCGGAGCCAAGGTTGGCGCCCAGATCGAAGAACGCCGCGTTGCCGGTCATGAACAAACGCTTCGCATTGGCGATGTCGAAGTTGACCACCGTTGAATTGAGGCCGTCGGCGCCGGTAGTGGTCGCGTGCTGGGCGGTCAGCACCGCCGGACAGTACCATGGTGCTGCGAAGCCGCAGACGGTCAAACCTGGATTGTCATAGAAGAAGCCATTGGAGCCACTGTCGATGAAGCTGAAGGGGATCGGCGTGTTATGGAATCTGGTAGTGAAGGTGAGAAAGGTCGGATCGGCCGTAAAGACCTTGAAAGTACCGGGGATCTGATTGTTGGGCTCGGTGTTGATCCCGAAGACCAGTTGTCCGGCCAGGGACACCGCGCCGCTAACCGGCGGCTGCGGCAAGCTGAGAGCCACGCCGTTATTGTCGACCGGCAGCAGGGCGACCGGGTTCTGCACTTGCAGAGCGAGCGGTTCCGTAGTCGGTGTGCAGGTGGTCGAAGTGCAAGCGTAGTAACCGTTGGCGAGAGTCGAGGAGACACATACCGGGCAATCGAACTGTACCAGCCCCACGCCCAGGATACCGTTGAAATTCGCCTGCAAGGGATTTCGGTCTATTGGCACCCCGATTTGGTTGCACGCCGCGGGACGATGTCCCACGGAAGGGAATTGGGGATTGATGATCTGCACCGGCAGATTTGAAATCGTCGGCTCACCGGCCATCCTTACGTCGGCCATCGCAACGTTTCCCCACGCCGTGGATGAGCCGAAAAACGCGCACTCGCCAATCGCGTCGGGGCCCGACTTCTGTGTCGGGAGCGGGACGGTCAGCGCCTGCGCAAAGATCCTGAGCCCGAACGACGCGGTGTCGATCAGCAGACGGCCGATCCTCTGGCAGTTGTTCGTGCCGGGCGTGCAGACCGTGACGTGACCGAAGGGCTGGTCAACGCCTTTTCCGTTGACGCCAGAGTTGACGTTGACGCTCAGCACATTGGCGGCGGCGGCGAAAACCGGACCGGCGGTTTTAAGCGTCGCCAGCATCGCGACCACAATCGCGAGTATCGTCAGCTTGCGCGGCTTCATTTTATCTCCGAAAGATTGACACCCGCGGGCAGCGCGGCAGGAAGATACGCGCGTCCCCACGTCAGGGCCATGTTGCCGGCGGTCTCGACTGTGACGTCGCTCGCGTGCACCGACGACGCATGGAGTCCGAACGGACTCGGCGCGCCGGCATTGGCGGCATCGGTGTATTGTTTGAAGTAAGTGCCGAGCAGCGTCGCGACGTCGGGCGGCGTCGGTCCTCGCCACGTCACCGCGAACACCATTCCGCTCTGGCCGATATATTCGCTGACCACGGTGCCCTCCGGCGTCGTTAGCCGCTCGACGGTGAAGTTGTCCGAGATCGGAGCGTCTTGCGCCGGCATTCCAGGCAGTGGCCGCGCAGTGTGTGCGCCCTCGGCGGCATTCATTTGCGCGGCGTCGGCGGCGACCGACGCGGCCGGCTCGCCCAAGGTGGCGCGTGCGATGGAGGGTGCTCCTGTAAGAAGGAGCCCGCCTCCGAACAGAACGACGGTCATCGAGAGTGGAATTTTCATTTCTCTTAAGCCCCCGAAACTCTAACGATCCTCAGAGAGCCGATGCAACGTGAGAGGCCCCTGAAAGAGTTTTAACGCGTCGCGTATTACGCGCGATCGAGCTAAAATTGATGCTATATGACGCTTAAGATGCAGCACTCGGCCAATGGCAGCAAACCCTCCGATTTGCATCATTATTAGACGCTGGTCAGGGACAATCAGAAATATGAGCCTTTTAACTATCTTTAGTAGTTGCAATAGACGCTGAAAGATGTTTAGATTAGATGCATGATGTTTCGGAATGAAACATCATCAATACGGCAGGCCGCAAATCGCGGCCTGGATGACGCAGGGAGCGGGCCGAGAGTCGATAGAAGGGTGGGACATCGAGCAATACAAAAAGCCGTCGCGCTCAGCGCCGGCGCGTATCGGCGCCCCGGCAGGCCGGATCGTGGACCGGCCTGGCGCTCGATGGAATGGCGAAGTGATCAGGACTGCCTCCGGCGGCCCTCGATGACATCCGCAAACAAATTCGCGTCCCCGCCCGGTTAGTTTCCTTCCTTTACCCCCGTGGCGTAGCTCGCTGACCCCGGCCGCGCCACATCCCCCAACCCCGCCGCCGCGCGCCCCCCGACGCGCGGCGGCGGGCACCTACCAGTTTTTCGGGATCCTTCACGTTCGTTTCTATCGCGCAACGCCCGAAGCATTCTATACGATGGGGCCGGCCGCCGGGTTGCCCCCTTTGCGGGCGTTCATCCGGGCCGCACCATTCAACCGCTTCACGAAAGGGGCAAAGATAATGATCGATAAGGACCGTTGGAGTAATTTCGTCATGGCGATCGCCGGCGGGGTTGTCGGAGCGCTAGTGGCCGGCTCAGGATTGCCGGGGCGGCTATGGCCGGTGGCCAGCGCCGAGGCCGCAACCCATCACGTGCGCGCAATCACGGCCGAGCAGTTTATCCTGGTCGATCGGACGGGCATCAAGCGGGCCGAGCTCGTGATGGAGCGTGGCGAACCGCTGCTCGAGTTTTACGGGCCGACCGGCAAGACCGTGCGCGCCTCGATCGGCGTGGACCTGAAGGGCACGGCGCGCGCGCGATTCTATTCCAGCACAGGAATTTCACAGGCCGCGATCGGTGTGACTGGCGAAGGGCGCGCGGGCCTCGCGCTGCTCGACCGCCTGCAGCATCTGCGCGCCACCTTCGACGTCGCGATCGGCGGCGAGCCGACGCTAAGGCTCTATGACGAAAAGGGTGCCCGGATGGGACTGGACATCACCGAGGCCGGCTCGCCGGGCCTCGCGCTGCTCGATCCCGACGGCAAGACGCGCGCGGCGATGGTGCTGAGCAACGACAGCAGTCCGTCGCTGACGCTGTATGGCCCCGACGGCAAGCCGATAAAGTCGCTGCCGTAGCGCCGCCCCCTCGCGGGCGTGGCGGATGGCGCAGGGGCGTAGCCCCCGGCGCCACCCGCACCCCGCACCCCGCGCCCCGCGCGCGCGCCACGCCGTTCAGGCGCGGCGCTCGCACGTGCGGCATGCTTTCCTCGCGGCTCGCGCGCCCCGCCCTTCGGGCGCGGGCGCGAGCCGCGACGGGGGGTAGTAGCCCTGCCCCGCCCGGCGGCGACGGCGGCGCGCCCGCGCTACGCGCGGCGCCCCCCCGCCGCCGCCGGCTCCAGCAGCAGCTCGTCGGCTGCCGGTTCCGGCAGCCCGAGCCGCCGCAGCACCTCGCGCTGGCCGACCCGCAAACCGCGGTCGGCCAGCTCGGCCACCATATCGGCGAACAGCTTGACGTCGTTGTCGGCGGAAAGGCCGAGCGCGATCCGCGGATAGCGACGCTGCGGTCCGAGGTTGAGATCGACGATCGGCCGCACCAGGTCGCGCGTGAGCGTCGCGCCCAGGCGCCGCGCGTCGGACTCCATGATGTCGCGGCGCACCGCATCGTGCACTTGCGCCGCCGCGCGCGTGCCGCCGCCCTCGCGCGGCGTTTCGGTAGTGAGCGTCTGTCCGAGCACCGCCTTGCTCACCTGCTTGTCGAGGTACTCGCAGAAGCGCTCGTAGACCTCGGCGCCGCCGGCCCCGCGCGTCTCGACGAATTCGATCAGCATCGATTCCGGGATGATCGCGGCCGCGTCCGTCCCGATATTCGCGACCGCGCTCAGGAGCGCCTGCTTGTCGGCCTCGGTCGCGCCGGGGCTGTATTTGCCCAGGCGCAGCGGCTGGCCGAAAATCTCCGCGAACGTCACCCAGTCCTTGAGCACGTAATTCTTGAACAGGTAGGCCCATCCGGCCGCGCGAGCGAGCCCGCCGCGCACCGGCAAGCCGGCCTTGGCCTTAGCGACGTGCACGATAAACTTGAACGGCGCGAGCGGCGCCGTGAGCGGCTGGATTCCGATTCGCGCATCGTTGCCGCTCCCGGAGTACCAGCGCGAGCCGCGGTAATGCGATGCGCTCGCGCGCGGCACATCCGGCGACGGTTTCGCGGGCGAGACCGCCGCCGCGTCCGCCGGCACCAGCGGCCCTTCATCGCGCAGCGTGCGCACCAGCAGTTCCTCGCCGGAGATCCAGTCGAACATGAACCAGCGCGGGTCGCGCCACATCAGGCGCTTGGGGATCCATTCGCGGCCGCTGGTGTCCCAGATAATCTCGGTCGCCGAAAAACCCTTGCCGACCGCGTCGAGGATATCGTACAGCGCGCTCTCGAGGTCGAACGCGCCACCACGGACGAAGTCTTGCACCAGGTCGGCTGCGCGCAGGTCCTCGGCCGCTTCGGAAGCCGGCGTGACGATCAGCTCGGCACCGGCGATCGCCTGTTTGCGGGTGCTGATCACGGCCAGGTAGTGCAGGTCCTTCTCCTCCATCTCTTCGGCCAGTTCGAGATAGAGATAGGGATCGCCGGCTTCGGCCTCGCGCTGGATCGCGATCAGTTTTTCGGGCGTGAGCCCGACCGACGGATGCATCACCGAGTAGATATTGCGCACGCCGGCCATGGTGGGCGCGGCCTGCTCGTCGCGCAGATATGCGGTGTCGACCTCGCGCCCGTACGCATCATAGAGTTTCATTTTTTCTTTTCACCAGCTTTTTTCTGATCTCTTTCCCGCTCTTCTTCAATTGCCCTCGCCCGCGATCGTGCGCGGGAGAGGGTAGGGTGAGGGTCCGTTGTTCAGCGCGCCCGACTTCGAGGGCGCGCGATTAAAAATTCTTTCAGCGATTATTTTGTAGGAACCGTTCGAGAGCGGCCCAGTCTTCTCTGCGCGGTGCTTCAATAGTCAGGATCAGAAATTTCTGAGGGACCCTCACCCACACCCTCTCCCGCAGACGATGCGGGCGAGGGCTCAGAAAGCGCGCTGCGAATTCTTTCTCTTGTCGTTCTCATCGGTACGCGGTTCTGACTTCTTCTGTCATCCTGAGCGAGCGCTGCGCGAGTCGAAGGAGCCCGATCTTTCTGGCCGAGCATCGTGAGAGTCCCTCACCCACACCCTCTCCCGCAGACGATGCGGGCGAGGGCTCAGAAAGCGTGCTGCGAATTCTTTCTTTTGTCGTTCTCATCGGTGCGCGGTTCTGACTTCTTCTGTCATCTCGGAGCATAAGAATCCGGGGTCCCTCGACTCGCAGACTCGCTCGGGATGACAAAAGAAAAGAGCTTCACCATGCGCATCACCGCGCCCTCACCAATATTTGCGTGGACGCGCGATCCCGGCCGGCGCGGGCGCCGTGTACTCGACCACGTCGACCCCGCTCGCGGTCAGCCGCGCGTACCAGGTCTCGTTGTCTTCGCCCTCGATTTCGACCAGGCCGCGGTCGCGCAGGTAGCTCAACTCGCGGCGCAGTGCATTGAGCGTGATCGTGAGCTTGATGTCGGCCAGCACGCGCCACACGATAGTTTCCGAGACCGCGATCGGCCGGCCGGCGTCGAGCACGCGCAGGATCCGCCAGCGGGCTTCCTCGCGCTGTTTCTGCTCCAGGTTCATCGCATCCATCCGCGTCACCTTTTCACTCGCGCACTCTGCAGGCGCTTTACCGCCGGGCCCCTTTCCCGGCACGATTTGTCCGGCACGATCTGTCCGACCCGATTTGTCCGGCACATTCCGGCGGCGCGCCTCCTAAAGTGCCTCGACGCGCTCGCCGAGGCGCTCCTTGAGTTCGTTGATCTCGTCGCGCAACTCGGCACGCATCGCGTCCAGCTTGGCGTCGAGCGTGCTCGAGAAACGGATCCAGTCCTCGCGCCGCACGTACTCCAGCGGCAACTGCGCCTTAAGCCGCATCACTTCGCGTTCGATCTCGTGCGAGAAGTCGCTGCCCTCGCGCTTGAGCGAGGCGATCTGCACCGCCTGCACGCTCTCGTGCCGCTCGAACAGCCAGCGCAACGTTCCCGCGTTGAGCGCGATAAACGCCATCAGCGCCGCCGCCATCGTGCCGAGCGCGTCCCAGTTCATCATTTGCGCTCGGGCTCCGTATGGGATTTGAGCGCGAGCGCGCCGGCCATCGCCAGCAACACCATCCCCAGGCCGCGCCTGTAGGCATCCGCGTCGCCCGGCGTGAAACGCCAGGTCGCCACCACCTGCACCACCCAGAATGCGACGTACATCAGCGCCCCCAGCACGCCGATCACCCGACCCGCGTCGTAGGTCAGGTTGTCCTTGCCGGTCAGGCAGTCACTCACGAACTTCATTGGACGTTCTCCGCTTGGGCGCGCGCGGGCCGATCCGCGCGCGCGCATCCTGCGAGCACTGCGTCGCGCTCGCGCACCGCGCCTTTCAGGATCGCCACCGCCGCCGCATACGCGCGCATCGTGTCGGCCGGCGCCGATTCGGGCCCCACTCCGGCCAGCGGCAGCGCGGGGTCGGCGAGCGCCGGCACGGGGCACGGGGTCTCGTGCAGTACCGGCACCTGCACCATCAGCGGACGTACCGTGGGCGCAGGCCCCGCGCCGGCGGCGCATCCGGCGAGCGCGAATGCGCCGGCGGCGAACATCGCGCTCGCGCCCCGGGCTTTTTTCACTTTTTTCACCGACACTCTCGGCGCTGCTCCGATGTCGCAGCTTGGCCCGCTGCGAGCCGTCTCGTTGGTTGACTCCTGCGACTTCCTACCCTTCTTTCACCCACACTCGCACCGACCGCTCTTTTTCCCTCGCGTTTCTTTTCATGCCCCTCGCCCGCACTGTTCGCGGGAGAGGGTTGGGTGAGGGTCCCTTCACGGCCTTTTTCACCAACACTCGCGCCACGCCGATGTCGGCGCGTTTTTCACTGACTCTCGGCCGCATCTGACTCCCTCCCCCGTGTCCTGGGGGAGGGTTGGGGTGGGTACAGACCGGCAGGATCGGTAACAGAATAGACCGGCAACATGGGTAACAGATTAAACAGACACGGCAGGAGGTGGATGCGATGCCGTGGCGAGAGGTCTGTCCCATGGACGAGAAGATGGAGTTT
>Ga0185299_10001044_pt1 | contig 61620 bp, 47 predicted proteins | sample PaiPotPPA55metaG_FD_128002 | JGI IMG/M metagenome (GOLD analysis project Ga0185299, IMG submission 128002) | Iron sulfur acid spring bacterial and archeal communities from Banff, Canada, to study Microbial Dark Matter (Phase II) - Paint Pots PPA... ... | reverse complement strand
AGAAACACAAACATCAATTTAACGAAGATGCGACTTCTCAACGCGCAACCTCAAAGCGGTAGCCGGCCCCCCGGACCGTCTTCAAGTAACGCGGGTTCTCCGGATCAGGCTCAATTTTTTCACGGATGCGTCGCACATAAACATCCACCGAGCGCGGCGTAACATACGCCGTATCGCGCCAGACCGAGTCGAGCAACTGGTCGCGAGTGAAAACACGACCGGCATGTCGCATGAAGTAGTCGAGCAGCCGGAATTCGGTGGCCGTGGTCGGCACCTGCTTCCCGCGAACCGTCAACGTCATCGCCCCAGGGTCAATGTGGACTTCATCAATCTTCGTTGGCAGCGGCGGCAAAGGTCGCTCAAAACGGCGCAGCACTGCTTTGACCCGAGCCACCAGTTCGCGCGGGCTGAAAGGCTTGGGGATGTAATCGTCGGCGCCCAACTCCAAGCCCAGAACGCGATCCGCCTCACCGCTTTTGGCGGTCAGGAAAATCACCGGCACCGACGCCAGCGACAACGAATTCCGAATCTGGCGGCAAAGTTCCAGGCCATCTTTTCCGGGCACCATGATGTCCAGCAAAAACAGCGCCGGACGCTGCCGCTCCGCATCGACCACGACCAGATTGCCGGTCGAGTAGAGTCGCACGTTGAAGCTCGCCCCTTCCAGATGATGGCGAACCAGGCGGGAAATATCCGGGTCGTCCTCCACAACGTAAATCGTCGGCTTCACGCGACCATTGTAGCTGGGAAGTGTTTCAATTCGATAACCTTCACCTACCGACACACTCACGTCGGGACAGCCGCCTCGGTCCGGCGAGCGAAGCTCGCTAAAGCTCAATGTTTGCAACTATTTTGGGTGGCGCAGCGGTTCACCGCTGCGATAACAGGCTTGTCTCAGTGCCGGCTTCAGCCGCTGAGGTCAGACTGCGGCGCGGGAGATGTTTTCCGCGCAGGCGCTCACCGCAGCGCCATTCCCGCCTCAGCCGAAAAATCCATCGCCACAAATTCCCCGCGCAGAAATTTCGGAAACGCCGCTGCCGCGATCATGGCCGCATTGTCGGTGGAAAGCGCGCGCGACGGAAAAAATACAGGAAGCCCTTGCATCCCCGCCTCGCGCTCAAACGTGGCCCGCAACTCCCGATTAGCGGCAACGCCGCCGCTTACGAAGAGAGTTCGAACGTCATACTCCCGCGCCGCCGCCAGCGCCTTCATGACCAGATCATTCACCATTGTGCGCTGGAAAGAAGCCGCCAGATTGAGAGTTTGCCGGTCACAGAGCCTGAGCGTGTCTTCCAGCATTGGCTTCTCTATGCCCCCTAGCGCCCGGCGGCGATCCTCAATCGCGCCCTTCATATTCTGCGTTTCGACATAGCGCAAAACCGCCGTCTTAATTCCGCTGTAAGAAAAATCGAAGTGCGGCCCGCCATCTTCGGTACGAAGCTGCCCAACTTTCTTTTGATCGCCAAGCTTCTGATTGCGCCGGTCCGGATGTTTGATCTGCGCCATCTGAAACTTGACCCCGTGCGGATCGCCATGCGGCGCGAGCCCGTCGATGATTGGCCCTCCCGGGTAGCCCAATCCCAAAAGCTTAGCGACTTTATCGAACGCCTCGCCAGCAGCGTCGTCGCGAGTGCGCCCGATGTTCCAATAGCTCCAGAGATTCTCATGCACCTGGGCAAGATAAAGATGCGTGTGTCCGCCCGAGACAACCAGCGCGAGCACCGGGAAATGAAGGTCGACATCTCCGCTCTGCCGCTGCTCGAGCAACACCGCGTGGATGTGTCCCTCAAGATGGTTCACCGCAATCAGCGGCTTCTCCAGCGCAAAGGCAAGCGCCTTGGCGAAGCTGATGCCAACCAGCAGAGCGCCCGCCAGTCCCGGCCCTTGCGTGACCGCAATGGCATCGACGGACGCATAAGTCTGTCCCGCTTCGGCCAGCGCCTGACGCACCACCGGAACAATAGCGCGCAAGTGCTCGCGAGAAGCGAGTTCCGGAACCACTCCGCCATAAGGCTGATGAGTGGCGATCTGCGAGGCAACCACATTCGACAGAATCCTCTGCCCCGAACGCACCACCGCCGCGCCCGTCTCATCACAGGAGGTCTCGATACCGAGTATGTGCGCGTCAGGCATAATGATGGCGGTATTTGTAGCGCAGGCAAAGGTCTTAACCACAGGGAGCACAGAAGACACCGGGAAACACAGAGAACTTCTTCTTCATCCGACGACTAAAAAGTGGCTATCAATAAATTCCGAAGCGCTTTCCCCTGTGTTCCCCCGTGCCCCCTGTGGTAAAGATTTCCGCCCGCGCGTCGTGCACTCTGCCGCAACTGCTAGTCTAAATGGGGAGCCGCGCCCGTGCCGGAAACCAAAAGACGAGCCGCCGAAATCGTGAGCACCCTGCGCAAGCAAGGCCACCAGGCCTACCTAGCCGGAGGATGCGTCCGCGATCTCCTCCTAAGCCGCAAGCCCGCCGACTACGACGTAGCCACCGACGCAACGCCGCAGCAGGTCATGCAAATCTTCCCCCAAACCTACGCCGTAGGCGAGCAATTCGGAGTAGTGCTAGTCCCACAATCAGAAGCCAGTGGAGCGACGGGCGTCCCCGCCCGTCCGAGCGAGCGCAGCGAGCGAGCAGTAGAGGTAGCGACCTTCCGCTCCGATGCAGGCTACTCCGATGGCCGTCATCCCGACGAAGTCCGCTTCACCAAAGACCCCCGCGAAGACGTCCAGCGCCGCGACTTCACCATCAACGGCATGATGCTGGATCCCACCACCAACGAGGTCCTGGATTTCGTCGGAGGCCGCGACGATCTAAAAGCCGGGATCATCCGTGCCATAGGTGATCCCGAGCGCCGCTTCACCGAGGACAAACTGCGCATGCTCCGAGCCGTGCGTTTCGCGGCCCGCTTCGATTACAAGATCGATCCGGCAACCAGGGCAGCGATCCAGAGGTTAGCGCCGAAAATTCAGCAGGTTTCCTGCGAGCGCGTGCGCGAAGAACTAACCAAGATGCTAACCGAAGGCCAAGCCCGCCGCGCGTTTGAATTACTGGATACCAGCGGCCTCCTGCGAGAAGTCCTGCCAGAAATCGCCGCCATGAAGGGAGTGGAGCAGCCGCCACAGTACCATCCCGAAGGCGACGTCTTCGTGCACACGCTGCTGTTGCTAGAGAAACTGCCCGCCGGAGCATCGAAGACGCTAGCCTGGGGAGCGCTCCTCCACGACGTAGGCAAGCCGCCGACTTTCCGTATGGCGCCCGACCGCATTCGCTTCGATGGCCACGTAGAAGTAGGAGTAAAGATGGCCGCCGAAATCCTCCGCCGTCTGCGCTTCTCGAACCACGAGACCGATCTGATTCTCGCTCTGGTAGACAATCACATGCGCTTCGGAGCCGTGCAGCGCATGAAGCAATCCACGCTGAAAAAGTTTTTGCGCTTGCCTGCCTTCGAAGAGCATCTGGAGTTGCATCGCATAGACTGCCTCTCCAGCCACGGCCAACTAGACGCCTATGAGTACACGCAAGAGCAATTGCGCTCGCTGCCCCCTGAAGCGATTCGTCCCGCTCCACTAATTACCGGCCGCGACTTGATCGAAGCAGGATATGAGCCCGGTCCACGCTTCAAACAGGTGCTCACAGCAGTCGAAGATGGCCAACTGGAGGGTCGACTCACGTCGCGGGAGGCGGCGATGGAGTATGTGCGGCGGGAGTTCCCGCTGTAACTCTGAACGGTAGTGGAGAGACGGGCGTCCCCGCCCGTCCGCGATGCTGCTGCCGGGTGCCCCATCCTAACGTCGTGCTCTTCGACGTTAGAGTGGGATTCCACGGCCACGTCACGCGTGGGCCTTTGTTTGATGCCTCCATTCGCACCCGCGGTCCCATCAAGGCATTTTCACCTCGAAGCCGAATGGCACGTGTGGCGCGGACACTCCTGTCCGCGATCTCAGATAGATCAGTTACAGCCGACGGCGGTAACACGCATGGGCAGCCATGGTAGCCAAGGAACCGTATAATACCCGTGAGTGCGAGACTCCTGGAGGCCGGCTGCGCCATCCTAACGTCGTGCTCTTCGACGTTAGGGTGGGATTCCACAGCCATGTCCCGCGTGGGCGTTTTCTGCATCCAACGGTAGGTTTCGAGAGGAGTGGAATATGGACGAGAATACTAATATTGTGGAGGAGATACTGCACGACTTGTTCTCCTCTATGGAGGCCCTGGAGACTCAGAACACGGCTATTTTGCAATTCCTGAAAGATAAAGGGATCGCCACTGACGAGGAACTTGCCTCGCATCTGGAGCAGGCGGGAAACGCCAGCAGCGTCAGATGGCGTGGCGTCCGCGTGCGAGCCGATTATCTGTTTGCGTCCGCCATCAAGGCCGCTGAGCAGGCTGCCGAAAAGGAGTCTCCGAAGCCTGCAGAGACTGAGCAAGAATCGAAAGCAGCCACAAAACAATCGGGTGAAAAGGAAACCGCTAAAGGCGCGCAGCACGTTGCTTCCAGCGACAAACCTGAGAACGATAATGCTGAGAACGCGGAACCCGAGAACAATCAACCTCAGAACGATAAACCCGAGGCGGACGAAGCCAGCGCCAGAGTAAAGCAAAAAGTAGAGCAAAATGTAGAGCGAGACATCGAGCAAGACGTCAAGCAAGACCGGAATCAAAGGGACGACGCGGACAATAGACCGCGCAAAAGCGATACCGAGAAAGCAGCCTGATTTGGGATCTATTCCTCGTTCTTGTCCCGATCCTGCGACGTGGTCTGCGCTGTATCTGCTGAAGACGGAACGGGCTTTTGCAGATCGATCAGCGGCAATCCCGCTTTCTTCAATTGCTCGTTCAACGCCGGAATATCTTTTGACTTGAGCTGGGCCCACGCCCTCAACTGCTCTTCCAGCGCCTTCTCGATCTCTACGAACGTCGCCTTCTGCTGAGTCGTGGGCGCGGCGTCGGCGGTATCGAGAGCGCTGACGAGCGTGTTAAGACCGCTATTCAGACGAGCCAGGCTGCGCCCTTCGGGCGTGCTCAAGTAATGGGCACCGTAACCGGCTTCTTCGCCTTCGATGGCTGCGGTTTTCGCTTCCAGTTCAGCCGCTGTCTTTGCGATGGCTGCGTGAGCCGCGAGCGATTTCAACTGCGCTCGCAGACCCCGCACCTTCTGCAGGGCTTCGTAATCCTGGTGAAGAGCGACGGCAATTTTTCGGTCGAGCTCGAATTGCTGGAGCAGACCATCCGGCAAAGTCTTTACCCGCGGATCCATGCGAACCGTCAGCCGTCGCGTGTACTGCTTCGCGTTCACGGTCAGAATCAGGTTGTAAAGGCCGGGCAGCACAGCCGCGCCCAGCGGATAACGCGGCGTGTCATGGTAGATGGCCGAGATCGGATACTCGTGCGCGAGCACGTCTGGCTCAGGATAGTGCAGGTCCCAGACGAAGCGATGCATTCCCGGCGCGGACGACAAGGTCCGCGCTGGACGGATCCAGTAGGTCGGCACGTTGAGTTTCTTGTCGTCGACCGGCTCGGGCTTATCGTCGCTCGAAAAGCGGCGCACGACATGTCCCGACGCGGTATCGACAATATCCAAAGTGACGGGAGCGGAAGCGGGCTTTGTCAGCCAATAGTCAATCATCGCGCCGTCCGGAGGATTCTGTCCGGCAGGTTCTTCGGGCGGCAGAGGCGTATCGGTGTTGTTGTTGCGGCGCACGCGATACGTAAGTTGCGGCTCGAAAAGATGCGCGGGATCATGACCGCCCGCAATCTCGGGGCTCAACTGCCGCAGCGGAGTGATGTTATCCAATATCCAAAACGAACGGCCATGAGTTCCGACGACCACATCGTCATGATGAACTACAAGATCGCGGATCGAAGTGGGCGGCAGATTCATTTTCAGCGATTGCCAATGATCACCGTCGTCCCAGGACACATACACGGTGCGCTCGGTGCCGGCAAAAAGCAGCCCCTTGCGTTCTATATCTTCGCGCACCGTGTTGACGGGATCGTTATCGGGCAGGCCGCTTACGATCTTTTGCCACGACTTTCCGCCGTCGTGCGTGCGGTAGATATAAGGATGCAGGTCATCGAGCCGGAAGCGGTTCACCGCCGCGTAGGCAGTTGGGGTATCGAAATGTGACGCATCCATCTGCGCCAGCTTGCTCCAAGGCGTCAGTTCGGGAGGCGTTACGTCCTGCCAGTTCTTGCCTCCGTCGCGTGTCACCTGAATCACGCCATCATCGGTGCCAGCCCAGATCAGGTTCACATCTTTCGGTGACGGAGCAATCGAATAGATCACGCCGCGATGCTTGCCCTTCGCCGGATCCGCCTCGATAAACGGCCCAAGTGTCGCGGGAACGCCGGGATCTTCGCGAGTGAGGTCGGGGCTGATGATCTGCCAACTGTCGCCGCCATCGCGGGTGGCAAACAGGACGTTTGATCCCAGATACAGCACGTGCGGATCGACCGGCGAAAAAATCAGCGGCGCGGTGCGATTGAAGCGATACTGCCCAGTGCGCAGCACCACCGGCGAAACGTCTCGCGTCTGTCCGGTAATGCGGTCGAACACCGTAACCTTGCCGCCGTAAATCAGATTGGGATGCAGCGGATCGGGCGCAACATAGCCGTATTCTTCTACCCCGATCGTCGTCCAGTCGCGAAAAGTAATTTCGCCAAAGTCACTGCGGTTGGCGGTGCCGACCGAGCCGCTTTCCTGCTGAGCGCCATAGACCCAGTAAGGAAACTCGTTGTCGGCGATGACGTGGTAGAACTGCGCGGTCGACTGGTTGTACCAGGAACTCCAGGTCTGTCCGCCATTCACGCTGATGGTCGCGCCCTGGTCCACAGCGATGGCGATGATGTCTGGGTTTTCGGGATTAATCCAGATGGTGTGGTAGTCGTCGCCTCCAGGCGCGCCTTTGATAGCCGTGAAGTTCTTGCCCGCGTCGGTGGAGCGATAGGTCGAAGTGTTGGCCACATCGATGACATCTTTATTTCTTGGATCGACGCGTACGCAGCCGAAGTCGTCGCCTCGTCCATAGACGCGTTCTTCGTCATTCACCTGCTGCCAGCTTTCACCAGCATCATCGGAGCGGTAGATGCCGCTACTTTTTTTGGCGTTGACGTGCGTAGTATTGACCCAGGCATACATGCGATTAGGATCGCTCGAAGAAACGGCGGGACCGATGCGGCCAACACCTTCGGCTTCACCGGGCAATCCTTTAGTAAGTTGATGCCAAGTGGTGCCACCGTCGGTGGATTTGTAGAGACCACTTCCTGGTCCGGTGTAGCCGCCGCCGGTCGTCCAAGGCGGACGGCGCGAAGCCCACATGCTGGCGAAGATTATTTGCGAGTTGCGGGGATCGAAGACGAGGTCGATGCCGCCGACGTTTTCATCCTCGTAGAGAACTTTTTGGAAGGTTTGACCGCCGTCGAGCGACCGGAAGACACCGCGCTCCGGGTTCGGCCCGTAGGGATGCCCTTGGGCCGCGACGAAAAGGCGATTGGGGTCTTTGGGATCGACGATGATGGATGCGATCTGTTGCGCGTCGCGCAATCCGAGATGCTGCCAGGTGCGGCCCGCATCGGTCGACTGGTAGATACCGTCGCCTACGGAGAGATCGGGCCGGCGCAAGCCTTCACCGCTGCCGACATAGATCGTATTGGGATCCGATGGAGCAACGGCCAGCGCTCCGATAGAACCGGTTGGCTGGTCATCGAAGATTGGATTCCAAGTACGGCCGAAGTCCGTCGTCTTCCAAACCCCGCCATTGTTCGGCGCCATGTAGAAGACGTTAGGCTGGCCCGGAACGCCGGAAATCGACACGGTACGGCCGCCGCGCAATGGGCCGATCATGCGCCAATGAAGTTCCTGATACATCGACGGGTCATACTGCTGGGCAGAAAGCGCTGGAGGAAAAAGTAAAACGCAGAGCCATGCGAGCGGAATCCAGAACAGACGCTTGTTCACGGTTGGTCCTCGAATTTGACGAAACTCGAATTTGACGAAAGAAGAGAGGTAAGGATAAACCACGGCAGCGGCGATTGGACAGCACACCCGCTCCCAGCGGGGCAAAACAAACTCCGCCGCGCGTTTCTATTTTCTACAATTTCCCCGGAGAAGGCACCGCGCCAGTCGCGTACTCCCCGGTCATCGCGTACCACCGGATCCGCAATACTTCCACGAACATTCGCAGTCCATCGCGGAAAGGGTGCAGCCGCGTCCCCTCGCTGTGCGCCCACAGAACCGGGACCTCTTCAACCCGCAGGCCCGCGCGCCGCGCCAGAAACAGAATCTCCGGATCGAATCCCCAGCGTTCAATTTTTTGCAGCGGAAAGATGCGTTGCGCGGCGTCCCGCCGAAAAGCTTTGAATCCGCATTGCGTGTCCGAGAAACGCAAGCCCAGAATCACCCGCAGCACCAGATTGAAGATTCGTCCAAACGCCTGGCGGTACAGTGGCTGCCGCTCGGTCTGCAGTTCCGCCCGGAGCCAGCGCGATCCGATTGCGATATCGGCGCCTCGACCAATCGCATCGAATAGCTTCCGCGCCTCCGATATCGGTGAAGAAAGATCGGCGTCCGTGAACAGGCAAATGTCGCCGCGCGCATGCAGCATTCCGTTGCGCACACTGTAACCCTTGCCGCGGTTGCCGGGATTCTCCACCAGCAGAATCTGCGGATGCGACTTGCCGTATTCCCGCACGATTTGCGCCGTGTCGTCGCTCGAGCCGTCGTTCACTACCAAAATTTCCGCGTCCCAGTTTTGTTCCCTGGTATAGCGGAGCAGCTCATCGAGCGTGGGCCGGATGCGTACGCTTTCGTTGTAGGCGGGAATGACAAAACTGTAGGTCAAGAGGCCATCCGTGGATTTTGGCGGGCAGCCCCGCGCGACGGAGACTACGCTACTTGGCGGCGCTTGTCGAGCATGCCGAAGAACTCCGACACCAACTCCTGGTCCCAGAGTCCGCTTCGCGCCTCGGCGAGCATGGTCACCGCGGCCTGCTCGTGGCTGAGGGCCGGCTTATAAGGACGCGCCGTGCGCAACGCATCATAGATGTCCACTACCTGCAGGATGCGCGGCAGAAGCGGTATCTCGTTCGCACGAAGTCCATCCGGATAGCCGCTGCCGTCCGAGTGCTCATGATGATGCCGGATAATCGGAAGCACCAGCCGCAACGACTTCAACGGACGGCAAATCGTCTCGCCCGTCACCGGATGTTGCTTCATGATCACCCATTCCGCCGGCGTCAGATCGCTGCCCTTCTTCAGGATTTCATCCGGCACAGCGATCTTTCCCAGATCGTGCAGGTAGCCGCCCCGCTGCAGAGCCACGACGCATTCTTCTTCCACCCCGAGATAACGTCCCAGATCCCCGGCATTCTGCGCCAACCGCTCACAGTGGCCTTCGGTGTAAGGGTCGCGCGCTTCCACGCTCAGGCCCAGTGTGCACAGCACCGAATCCACCGTCTCCAGTTCGTCGGTGAATTCCTTCAACTTCAGCAGCGAACTCACGCGCGCGAATAATTCCTCGGAACTGATCGGCTTGGTCAGAAAATCGTCGGCGCCCGCTTCAATTCCTTTCAGACGGTCTTCTCGATCGGTGAGGCCGGTAATCATGACGATCGGAATCAACCGCGTCTTGGAATCTTCTTTGAGTTCGCGGCACAGGTCGTAACCGCTCTTGCCGGGCATCACCACGTCGAGCAGGATCAGGTCTGGAGCTTCGCGCCGGATTTCGGCCTCGGCGGCAGCCGCGTTCTGTGCCGCAACCGTTCGATAGCCGCGGCTCCGCAGCAGCTCCTTCAGAAGCTCGGTGTTCATCAGCTTGTCATCGACCACCAGAATCAACTGCTTCCGGCGGCCTCCGAGCAGATCACCCATACCCGAATAAGAGCCCAAGTGGGGAGAAAGGGTTGTCCAACGCTTTCGTGGGGGAATGCTCATCACTTCACTTTGCTCAATTCGCCGCGATATTGCAAGTTCGCAACCGGGAACATCAACTACCTCCCATGAACTCTGACAGCTTCTTTCTTGACGGCTTCTTTTTGGGCCATTTCTTTCGTGCTCGGCGCTGCGTTCTGCATAGCTTCGCACTTGTGCGCATTGAACTGCTGCTGAACTCCCGCCTGCCCGAGCTGACGAGGGTCGGCCGAGAACTGAGTACTGCACGATTCACAAATTCCCAGTGACGGGACGTTGCTGACTCGTTTCAATACCCGAAGACTGCGCTTTGCCATGACCCCAGTTTCCCACACCGAAGGAAACCGCGCCACCACCCAGGCTCGTGGAGAGACGGGCGTCCTCGCCCGTCCAGCCCCAAAAACTGAACATTTTCCGTGTTCAGGCGTCATTGCGCCAATTCCGCGCCCGTGCCAGTCTTCCTCTATGCTGCGGAAACTCTTATTGATTTTAGTCACGCTCTGCTTAGTTTGGAGCGAATGCGCCGCCGTCCCAAAGCCTCATGTCATCACCTTCGGAAAGTGGATTTCCGCCAAGTGGCCCAACGCAACCGGACAGAAGCTGCTCGACTTGAGAGTCTGTCCATTATTTGTGGATACGCGGCTCAAGGAATACACCACCGGAACTCCGCATGAGCTGACCGACGGCCCGCTCGTGGTGCGGCGCGCGTTTCGCGTGAACGATGCGCTGCCCACGGAAAGCGCCAGCGCCAAGGCCACGCGCTGGCAATGGCAACACGGTGGCTGGCTGCTCGTCGACCGTGTCACCGGACGATTCTCCCAGCTCAACCTGCCCGAGTTCAATCCCTTCTATTCGACCGCAAGCTGGTATCGCGACTACATCGCCTACTGCGGCGTCTCCGAAAACGGCAAGAAACTTTACGCGGTCGTCGCTCAGGTAGGACGTAGAAAGCCAATCCTGAAAAAAGACGCAGGCGAACCAGCGGGAACGGACGATCCCGACTCCGAGTGTCCGCCTCCGGTCTGGGAGCGCACCCCCATGCGAGTCACGTTTCAGCCCCGACGACGATCAGAAATTAGTCTTCTCAATCCGAAGCCGAGTAGTCGACGTAGTAAACGATGCCGAAGAACCAGAAGACTAGCCGCAGCTTGTGGAGAGACGGGCGTCCGCGCCCGTCCACCACAACCCACATGGCGACAGCCGCGCTGAAAACCGCGAGATCTGGAAACTGCGACCTCAATCTCCCGCAGCTTCAACCGCAGGAAGCTCCTCCGCCGCAATCCGAGTCGAGACTTTGGCGCTCGTCACCAGCACCACCGAAGCCACGATGATCGCGCTTCCCATCAGGATGTAGCGGTCGATGCGCTCGTGCAGAACCAACCATCCCAGAAACACCGCGACCACGGGATTGACGTAGGCGTAGGTAGAGACCTTCGAGGTCGGCACATGCTGCAGCAACCAGATATAGGCCGTGTAGCCGATCCAGGAACCGCACACCACCAGGTACAGAATCGCGGCCACTCCGCGGAAGGTCCACGTCAAGCTGGAATGCCTCTCGACCAGCAGCGCGAAAATCAGGTTTGCGATCCCCGCGAAAATTACCTGCCACGCCGTGCCGCTGAACGGATCAACCGCCGCGGTCTGCCACTTTTTCGAGAGCACCGAACCGAGCGCCCAACTGAACGATCCGAGTTGCAACCCAAGCGACCACCACAGTTCGCGGTGGCCAAGGGCATCGGAATGTCGAAGATCAGGCCAGATAAGCACGACCACCCCGGCGATCCCGATCGCCAGCCCGATCTTGCCGCGCCGCGAGATGTGATGGTCGCCCAGCAACAGACTATCGAGCACCAGGAACCAAAGCGGCGTAACCGCAATCAGCAGCGCCGCCAGGCCAGTGGGAACGATCTGCTCCGCATAAGAAAGGGTGAGATTGCCGCCCATCAGAAGCAGAATGCCGACCGCCGCCAGACGGCCGAGCTGGCGGGCCGAAAAACGAATGCGGCGTCCGGTCAGCGCGCAGTAAGCAAGCATAACCGTGCCCGCGATCAGGAAGCGCGAGGCACACATGACGCCCGGAGGAATCTGCTCAACCGCGATTCCGATGCCTAGATAAGTCGAGCCCCAGAAAACATAGACGAGGCCGAAGGCAAGAATGATCTTCCATCGTCTCGTAGGCGCAGCAATGCTCATGGTGTGGGAGTGGGGAAAATTTTATAGATGATTCCGAGAAGGGCACGGCTTCAAAGTTTGCGCGGAAATTCTCATGCAAGCAAATCATGTGGAAAGGGCACGGCTTCAGCCGTGGCACCCAGGTCACCAAAAATGCGGGCTTCAGCCCCCCAAGGCTCAGTCCGCGTGTTGGCGATCGACCGACCAGATCCGTGCCGCGTCTTTCTCGAGCGGATAAAGATGCACCATCCAGTTGAAAATAACGGGATGAAACTCTCCACCGTTGGCGTCGCATTCCGTCTGAGTGGTGATCGATCCCTTGAGGCCGAACTTGGGATTCGGTCCCAGCATTTCCTGCTTGCGGCCTTGTGGCGCGGCGCAGAAATTCACGTGCTCATGCCACTGCGCGATGCTGAGCGGAATGCGTTGGTTCAAGTCGTCTTCCGTGAAGTGCTTGGGGGCTGTATACATCACGCCCGCCAACCGGTAGTCATCGCCACTCTTCTCATAGAGCAGCGACGTCGGATGCTCGGGATTGAATTTGAATGCCGCTTCCATTGCGTAGCGGTAGTTGGTGAAGTGATACTGCTTCTGCGGCAGTTCCGGATGGAAAATTTTAAAGCCTTCGTTCAGCGCGACATGGTAGTCCTTATATTTCTCCATCACGCCCCGCGCGGCGTCCGCGACCTGCTGAGCCCTTCCCGCGTCGCCCGGTTGCGGAGTGCGAAGCGCGGTCATCTTCATGTGGGCACCCATCTCCATGTGGTGACCCTCCATGGAATGCATGGCATGCGAGCTCGCGTCCGCGTCTTCTCCAGAATCTTGCGCCGCCATTTGCGACATGCCGTGTCCCGGCATGTTCATGCCCTTCATGTCCTGCGACGAATTTTCCTGTCCGAAGCAGACCGCTCCCGCGAGGCAAAACAGAGTCAATAGAGTTTTCATAACAATTCCCAATGCTTCATATGGTGGTTGTAATAACCCTGCCCCAGCGTCGTAGTTGCGCGCAACGGAGAATCCGGAGGAGACGTTACGCCAGTAATTTCGGATGCTTTGCAAGTGGTTACGGCGAGAAAGTTGAAGCTTGCCAGAAGCTAAGCAGACGACCACATCCCCATCTCGGCGAGGATTTTGCCAGCCGCTTCGCCGCCGGAGCGAACGCAGTCGGGGACGCCGATGCCGTTATAACCGTTGCCCGCCAGCGCCAGCCCTGGGAGGTTCTGACGGCGCGATTCAATACGCTGCACGCGTTCGAGGTGGCCGACCGAATATTGCGCCATGGCGGACCTCCATTTGTAGACGCGCGCAAACAACGGTTCGGCAATGAGGGCGCTGGGGATCATCTGCCGAAGCTCGTCCCGAACGACGTGCAGAATCTCTTCTGTGCTCATTTGTATGATCTGTTCGTCGCGTGCGCCGCCCAGAAAGCAGCGAACGAGGGCCCGATTTTCCGGCGCTCGGTGAGGAAACTTGTTGTGGACGAAGGTGGCCGCAAGCATACGGCGGCCTTCGCTGCGCGGCACCAAAAATCCGAAGCCCGGCGGAAGCGAGCGCCGCACCTTTTCGTCGTAACCGAGCGTGACGGTCACCGAAGAGCTGTACTGAATCCCGCGCAGATCGCGGGAGAGGTTCTCATCCGCACTCAGCAGCATGGCGGCGGCAGCATGCGCGGGAGTCGCGATGATCACGGCGTCGAAGCGATCGCTCTGATATCCGGCAGAAACGGTCCAGCCATCATGCTCCCGGATCACCGCCTGCACGAGCGCAGACGGGTTTAATGCGTCTGCATCCAGACGCGCGACCAGGGCGTCGATGATCTGCTGCATGCCCTCCTTGAGCGAGGTGAAGACCGGACGCGCGGGCACATCCGCCGCCGCGCCCGCTTTTTTACGGGCTTTGAGAAGGCCGCGGCCCAGACTGCCGTGTTTCGATTCCATGTCGGCGAAGCGAGGCAGCACGGCGCGCACGCTCAACTGCGAAGCGTCGCCACCATAGATGCCGCAGAGCAGCGGATCGGCAAGGAGTTCCACCATCTCGGAACCGTAATGGCGCTCCACCATCTGGGCAACGGTTTCGTCCTCGGGGGCATTCCGTCGCGGATGAAACCATTCCGCAGCCATGCGGATTTTTGTTCGCAAGGAAAAAAGCGGCGACATTACGGTTGGCATTATCTTGGTGGGCACCATGAACATGAGCCCATCAGGCATCTCCACCAGCTTGCCCTTGGCTACGATGTAAGTCTTGCGCTCAGAGTCGTTCGAGCCGATAAGTTGGTCGCCCAACCCGATTTTGCAGCAGAGATCTGCAGCCCAGGGCTTCTCAGTGAGAAACGAATCGGGTCCAGCTTCGACCAGGCATCCCTCGACGCGATCGGTGACGAGCACTCCGCCCAGGCGTGGGCTGGACTCGAACAAAACGTACTGGACGGGCGTGCCGGACTGGCGCTTTTTTTCGATCGTGTACGCGGCTGAGAGACCGGAGATTCCGCCGCCGACGATGGCAATGCGTTTCATTGTAATCAGCACTTAGTTAGCAATTAGCAATTAGCTCTTGGCACTGGGCTCTTGCTGATGGTGCGCGACGCTCCTGGCCGTGTTTCTGCGCTCGCGTTACGTGCTAAATGCTAAGCGCCAAGTGCTAAACGCGGCTGCTTACTATTTCCGCCAATGCTGCCGTTAACGTCTTTGAGCCGTTCAAGGACTCGGCTCGCCACAGGCGCATGCCTTCTCTTTCTGCGAATTGTTTGAAGGCGATGTCGATATCGTAAAGCACCTCCACGTGATCGCACAGAAATCCGATGGGATGCACGAAGACGCCGCGATGGCCTTTCGCTTTTAAATTCCTGATCGTTTCCTCTACCGTAGGGCCGATCCATGGGTTAGGTGACATGGGTCCGCCTGACATGCCCTGGCTTTGGAATGCGAAAGTCCAGTCGTCGGCATCGAGATCGGCTTCAAGATCGGCCGCTTGCGCTACTAACCGGGCGGTCTCCCTGGATTGCTTCTCGTAAGGATCGCCTTCGGTGATCGTACGCTCGGGGACACTGTGCGCGGTGAAGATCACGGGAAGTTTGGCTCCGTTTTCGGCGTTGGCTCGTTGCCAACCGGAGCCCAGTTTCTCAGCGAACGCTTTTATGAGTAGTGGATGATCATGCCACTGCTCGACGAAGTCCATTTCAAAAGGAAGATTCCCGTCGCCGCTAACCGCGCGGCGGTAGAGCCCCACGCTGGTACGCGAATTCTGCGGAGCAAGACAGATGGCGATGACGCGCTCGAAACCTTGGCTCGCAATTGCCTTCACCGTGTCGCTAATAAAAGGCTTCCAGTTGCGCATGCCGACGAAGACCGGCATTCTCAACGACCGCAAGAGTAACGACCGGGACAGTTGATCGGCTTGCAAGAAAGTCCAGCAGGCGAGCGGCGAAAACCCAATCAGCGAATAGCGATGGCGAATTTCCTCGACGACTGCCGGCGGCAGGGGCCGTCCGCCGGTGACATAACCTAGAAACTCGGGGACTTGGCTGGGGTTCTCGGGGCTGCCGTGTGCCAACAGAAGCACGGCGGTTCTCGCGGGCTCTTCCGAAGCCGCAAACGAACTCACCTGATTGGCGCAATAGCACTGGCCGGCGAGGCCCAGCGGGCAGGCCGTCATTTTCTTAGCTCCGTCTTCAGTTCCGTCCTGCGCTCCATCTTGAACTCCGCCGAGTGCTCGCGGATGAAATCGCTGAGCGCTTTCACATTCTCCACTGGAGTTTCTGGAAGAATGCCGTGGCCGAGATTGAAGATGTGGCCGGGGCGTCCGCCGGCCCGCCGCAGAATGTCTTGCGCCCGCGATTTGAGTTCTTTCCAATCGGCGAAGAGCAGCACCGGATCGAGATTGCCTTGCACCGCGCCCTTGAGATCCAGGCACTGCCATCCAGTGTCGAGCGGAATGCGCCAGTCGAGGCCAATGACTTCGGCGCCGGTTTCCTGCATCGAGGGCAGTAGAGTCGCGCTGTCGGTGCCGAAGTAGATGATGGGCGCGCCGGTCGTTTGCAGGCGCGCCACCAGGTCGGTCGCGTGCGGCAGAACATAGCGGCGATAATCTTCGACGCTCAGGCACCCTACCCAGCTATCAAAAATCTGGATCGCATCAGCGCCGGCGCGCACCTGCTCGGCGGAATACTCGGCGGTCACCGCGACCAACTTCTTCATCAGTTCGTTCCACGCGGCGGGCGCGGAGTACATCATCTTCTTCGTGAAAAGATAGTTGCGGGAGCCTCCGCCTTCGATCATGTAACTCGCGAGCGTGAAGGGCGCGCCGCAGAAGCCGATGACGGGGAGCTTGTCGCCGAAGTGCTTACACACTAATTTCACAGCTTCAGAAACATACCCGAGGTCGGCGGCACGATCGGTGCGCAAGCGGGCAACGTCTTCGGGAGTGCGCACCGGTTTTTCGATCTTCGGACCGCTGCCCCCCGGCCCCTCGCCGGCCGCGAAGTGAAAGGGCAGTCCCATGACTTCAAGAGGGAGAAGCAGATCGGCAAAAATGATGGCCGCATCGACTTTGAGGATCTCCGCAGCTTCAATGGTGACCTGGGCCGCGACCTCCGGCTTCCGGCAGATTTCGATCAGCGAATATTGCTTGCGGACGGCGCGGTACTCAGGCATGTAGCGTCCGGCCTGGCGCATGAACCAGACTGGCGTCCGTTCGGTAGGCCGCGTTTTTGCAGCGCGAACAAAGAGAGAGTTTGGGGCAGACATGAACCATTCAATTTAGCATCTTCGAGTGCACTGTTGGCTGGATCGGGCTCACAACTCAGTTTGCGGAAACCAACCCCACACCAGCTTGCGGCTATATAATTACACTCTTCTAACCACTCTTCGAACAAGGAACTGCATGCGACCGTTCGCCGCGATTGTCCTGATCTATACCCTGGTGTTTCCATCTGTATCTTTCGGCGCCGACCAAGTCGGCTCAAATCAGGCTGCGCTGGTAGGATATGCGCCACGCTCCAGTCAGAGCGAGCGCGAGTGGGAAGCGAAGTTCCGCGCCCTCCCCGACCCTGCAAACCTGCGCGAATACATGCGACGACTGAGCGCGCGGCCGCATCATGTGGGTTCTCCCTACGACAAGGACAACGCCGAATGGATTCTTACTCACTTCAAGGAATGGGGATTGGACGCGCACATTGAAAGGTTCGACGTTCTGTTTCCGACGCCCAAATTGCGCGTTGTGGAGATGCTTGCGCCTACAAAGTTCACCGCCAAACTCGAAGAGCCTGCGCTCGCGGTGGATCCAACCTCGAATCAGAAGTCGGAACAATTGCCCACGTATAACGCCTACTCGATTGACGGCGATGTCACCGGGCCGCTGGTGTTTGTGAACTACGGATTGCCCGAGGACTACGAGAAGCTCGACCGGCTTGGTATTTCGGTGAAAGGCGCGATTGTAATCGCCAAATACTTGCACTCATGGCGCGGCGTGAAACCTAAAGTTGCCGCCGAGCATGGAGCCATTGGCTGCCTGATTTATTCGGAACCACAAGACGACGGCTACACGCGCGACAATGTGTTTCCGCTGGGGCCGATGCGCCCCGCGGATGGAGTGCAGCGCGGCAGCGTTATGGATTTTGCTTCGACGAGCCCGGGTGATCCGCTGACGCCCGGAGTCGGCGCGACACCCGATGCCAAGCGCCTGTCGCTGAAGGAGGCGAAGAGCATCACGAAAATTCCGGTGCTCCCGATTTCTTACCGCGACGCGCAGCCTTTGCTCGCCGCCCTGGGGGGGGCCATGGCGCCGGACGGGTGGCGCGGCTCGCTTCCGATTCCATATCACGTCGGACCGGGGCCGGCGCGGGTCCATTTGAAAGTCGCATCGAATTGGGATATCAAACCGGTTTACGACGTGATTGCGAACATCCCGGGCAGCGTGGCGCCGGACGAGTGGATCATCCGCGGCAATCATCACGACGCGTGGGTGAACGGGGCCGAGGATCCCATCTCAGCCCAGGTTTCTCTGCTGGAAGAAGCGCGCACACTGGGTCTGTTGCTGAAGCAAGGGTGGAAGCCGCGGCGCACCATCATCTACTGCGCGTGGGATGGCGAAGAGCCCATGCTGCTGGGCTCGACCGAATGGGTCGAGACACATGCCGATGAACTGCGGGAGCATGCCGCCGTCTATATCAACACCGACGGCAACGACCGCGGCGTTCTGAATATGAACGGCTCGCATAGTTTGGAGCAATTTATTAATGGAGTGGCGCGCGACATCGAAGATCCAGAAACGAAGACGACGGTGTGGCAGCGGGCTCAGCTGAGCAAGATCGCCGAAGCGAAGTCCGCGCAAGATCCTGAGAAAGTGCGCAAGGAATTGCGGCAACGAGCTGATTTGCGCATCGAAGCGCTGGGCTCGGGAACCGATTTCACGGCGTTTCTCGATCATCTGGGAATCGCCACCCTGGACCTGGCATACGGCGGCGAGGACGAAGAGGGAATCTATCACTCCATTTACGACGACTTTTACTGGTACACGCATTTCTCCGACACAGATTTCGTTTACGGGCGCGCCTTGGCGCAGACTGTGGGGACGTCGGTGATGCGCCTGGCGGACGCGGAAGTGCTGCCGTTCGACTTCGTGAATTTCGCCGATACGGTCGAGATGTATAGGAAAAATCTGGAGAAGTTGCTCGCCGACAAGCAGGAGGAGATTCGCGAGCGCAACCAGGAGCTTGACGAAGGATTGTTCAAGGCGACGTTTGATCCAAGACGTCCAACCGTCGCGCCGGTGCGGGAAGAGGTTCCTCCGCACCTGAACTTTGCCCCGATGCAGAACGCGGTCGACTCTCTTACTCGCAGCGCTAAGCACTACCAGCAGGCGTTATCGCAGCAGCAGGCGAGTTTGGGAGACGACGCGGTTGCGGGAAAGCTTGGCGCTCTGAATCAAAAACTGATTGAGAGCGAGCGGCGGCTGACCAATGCCGATGGCTTGCCGCGGCGTCCGTGGTACAAGCATTTGCTGTACGCTCCGGGCGTATACACGGGCTATGGAGTGAAAACGGTTCCAGGAGTGCGTGAGGGTATTGAACAGAAACGGTATGTGGAAGCGGAGCAGGAGATCGTGCGCGTCGCCAAGGCATTGGAGGATGAGGCGGCGCTGATCGAGTCGGCGGCGCGCGAGTTGGATGGGGCGGGGCGTTAGCGGGCATTGTTCCACCCTGAGTATGCATTCCTGTAGAGACGGGGCAAGCCCCGTCTCTACAGGAGCGCTGGAACGCGATCAGGAAGCGATCGATTGTTCTTTAGAGTTGGAGTCGGAGACAGCGGCGATCCTGGGCATCGCCTTCGTTCTCAAGTAGGCATCTACACTCGCAGCCGTTTTTCGGCCTTCGGCAATCGCCCACACAACTAACGACTGGCCCCGCCGCATATCGCCCGCCGCGAAAACTCCCGGCTCCGATGACATGCTGTTCTCGTCCGTAGCCACGTTGCCGCGCGAATCGAGTTCCACGCCCAACTGGTCGAGCATGCTCCGCAAAGGTCCCACAAAGCCCATCGCGATGAGTATGAGATCCGCTTCCATCGTAAATTCGGTGCCGGGAATCGGCTCGAACCTCGGCGGCGGCCCAACCCGCACGGCATGCAGTTGCTGAACGTTGCCATTCCCGGTGAATTTTGTAGTAGCGAGGCCCCAATCGCGCACGCCGCCCTCTTCATGTGCGCCCTCGACGCGAAGTTGCATCGGCCAGAGCGGCCAAGGCGTCAGGGGCGAGCGCTCCTCTGGAGGCTTCGGCATGATCTCGAACTGCTGCACGGAAAGCGGTTTTTGCCGATGGCAGGTTCCAAGGCAATCGGCGCCCGTGTCGCCGCCTCCGATAATGACCACGCGCTTACCGGTTGCCAAAATCTCCGCGTCCGGTTCGATGGTGTCGCCCAGATTGCGGCGGTTCTGCTGCGGCAGGTACTCCATCGCGAGATGGATTCCCTTCAGTTCGCGTCCCGGGACAATCAGATCGCGCGGCTGCTCGGCTCCTCCGGCGAGCACGATTGCGTCGAACTCGCGGCGCAGATCCTCTACCGCGACGTTCTTGCCCACCTCCGCGCCGGTAAAGAATTCCACGCCTTCAGCGGACATCTGTTCCAGGCGGCGATCGATGATGTGCTTCTCCATCTTGAATTCGGGGATGCCATAGCGCAGCAATCCACCGATGCGGTCTGCTTTTTCATAGACCACTACGGAGTGTCCCGCGCGGCACAATTGTTGAGCCGCAGCCAATCCCGCGGGCCCTGAACCTACGACCGCCACTTTTTTCCCGGTGCGGATTTTGGAGGGCTCGGGCCGGATCCAGCCTTCGAGAAACCCGCGCTCCACGATATTTTTCTCGATCTGCTTGATCGTGACAGGAGCCTGGTTGATCCCGAGCACGCAAGACGCTTCGCACGGCGCGGGACAAATCCGCCCGGTGAATTCCGGGAAGTTGTTGGTGGCATGCAGTTGGCGAACCGCCTCTTTCCAACGTCCGTGATAAACCAGATCGTTCCAATCGGGAATCAGGTTGTTGACCGGACATCCCGTCTGGCAAAACGGCACGCCGCAATCCATGCAGCGCGCACCCTGGGTTCGAAGATTCTCTTCGGAGAAATCTTGATAGATCTCGAACCAGTCATTGACGCGCTCAGCAACTGGACGTCGCGGGGCAAGCTCGCGCGAGTACTCCATGAATCCCGTGTCCTTACCCATGTTGCACCTGCTGGGCCTGGGCCACAGCCGTCAGCGCCGGACTCGGTATATAAGGCTGACGCCGGCGGCTCACCCCCAGCACTCGCTTGTGCTCATGGGGGAAGACTTTGATAAACCGGGACAATGCCTCAGGCCAGTTGTCGAGAATCCAAGCCGCACGCGGGCTGCCGGTCAGCGCCAGAAGTCGCGCAACGAGATCTTTGACGAGCCGGGCTTCAACAATCTGCGCATCCTGCGTTTCGAGGACTGGCTCGAGATCGACCGAATCCAGATTGCAACGCTTTTCGCTAAAATCGCCGCGCTCGTCAAAAACGTAAGCGACGCCGCCGCTCATGCCGGCGGCAAAATTTCTGCCACAGGCTCCGAGCACCAGGACCAAGCCCCTGGTCATGTATTCGCAACCGTGGTCGCCAACTCCTTCGACTACAGCGGTCGCTCCGGAGTTGCGAACCGCAAAGCGCTCGCCAGCGACTCCATTGAAAAACGCTTCGCCGCTGGTGGCACCGTAGAGGGCAACGTTGCCGATCAGAATATTTTTCTCGGGGGCGAAAGTGGACCGGCGCGGCGGATATACCGCCAACCTTCCACCGGACAAACCCTTGCCGACGTAATCGTTGGCCTCGCCTTCGAGCGTGAGCGTGACTCCCTTAGCCAGAAACGCGCCCAGGCTCTGCCCCGCCGATCCGTCGAGGCGAACCCGAATCGTATCGTCGGGCAGGCCCGCGGATCCGTAGCGACGGGCTATCGCTCCGCTAAGCATTGTTCCCACGGAGCGGTGAATGTTGCGCACTGGCAATTTGATCTCAACTGGCGCAAGGGTTTCCAGCGCATCTTCTGATGCGGCAAGAAGCTGATGATCCAGCGCCTGCTCTAACCCGTGGTCCTGCGCCTGCACACACCGGCGTGCCACGCGCGCGGGCACGGGAGGGTCATAAAGAATGGCCGACAAGTCCAGCCCGCGCCCCTTCCAGTGATTCACGGCCGGTTGCACGTCGAGCATGTCGACGCGCCCGATCATCTCGTCCATGCGGCGGAAGCCGAGTTCGGCCATGTACTGCCGCACCTGCTGCGCCAGAAAAAAGAAGAAGTTGATGACGTGTTCAGGCTGTCCCTGAAATTGCTGGCGCAGCACGGGATCCTGCGTGGCGATGCCCACGGAACAAGTGTTGAGATGGCACTTGCGCATCATGACGCAGCCCATCGCAATCAGCGGCGTGGTGGCGAAACCGAATTCTTCAGCCCCGAGCAGCGCCGCTACCACGACATCGCGCCCAGTTTGCAGTTTCCCATCCGTCTGCACGCGGATTCGACTGCGCAGATCGTTCAACAAGAGCACCTGCTGCGTCTCCGCCAACCCAAGCTCCCAGGGAATGCCCGCGTGCTTGATCGAACTAAGCGGTGAAGCTCCCGTACCTCCGCTGTCGCCACTGATCAGGACAACATCCGCGTGTGCCTTGGCGACGCCCGCCGCCACCGTGCCTACTCCTACTTCCGCCACTAATTTCACCGCGACGCGGGCTTGTGGATTTACGTTCTTCAAGTCGTAGATCAGTTGTGCGAGGTCTTCGATGGAATAGATGTCGTGGTGAGGCGGTGGCGAGATCAAGCCCACGCCGGGGATGGAATGTCTTATGCGCGCAATGACTTCATCGACCTTATGCCCAGGAAGTTGCCCGCCTTCGCCGGGTTTCGCGCCCTGCGCCATCTTGATCTGTAACTCGTCTGCATTGACGAGATAGTTGGCAGTCACTCCAAAGCGCGCCGACGCGACCTGCTTTACCGCGCTCCTCCGCAAGTCTCCGTTGGCATCCGGCTTGTAGCGCTCTTCATCTTCGCCACCTTCGCCAGTGTTGGACTTCCCCCCGATTCGGTTCATCGCGATGGCCAGAGTCTCGTGCGCTTCCTTGCTGATCGAGCCGAATGACATCGCTCCCGTGGTAAAGCGCTTCACGATCTCACTCGCCGGCTCTACTTCCGCGATCGGAACTGGATTGGCGCTCTTCTTCAACTTCATCAAACTGCGCAACGTAGACAAGTTGCTGCTTTGGTTGTCGATGAGGTCCGTATATTCCTGGAAGGTCTGCGCGCTCTGCTGCCGCACTGCCTGCTGTAGCTTGCTGATCGTCAGCGGATTCAGCAGGTGATACTCGCCGTTGACGCGCTGGTGGTAAGTTCCTCCAACCGCCAGTTCAGTCTCGGACTCGGTCAGGGGACGAAACGCGTGCTCGTGCTTAAGCTGAGCTTCGCGGGCAAGCACTTCGAGGCCAACTCCTTCCAAGCGCGACGCTGTCCCTGCGAAGTAGGAATCCACCAGCTCTTTGTTCAGCCCAATCGCTTCGAAAACCTGCGCCCCCTGATAACTCTGTAAGGTCGAGATACCCATCTTGGCGAAGGTCTTCAGCAATCCTTTGTTGATCGACTTGATGAAGTGCTTCACGGCAAGTTCGGGAGTTACTCCGTCAGAAATCGCTCCGTCAGACAATTCCCCTCGCCGCGCCAGGCTTTCAACGCTCTCCAATGCCAGGTACGGATTGATGGCGCTTGCCCCATAGCCACTGAGCAGCGCAAAGTGCATCACCTCGCGAGGTTCGCCCGACTCCGTAATCAGAGCGACCTGGGTTCGCGTCTCCTCCTGCACCAGCAGGTTATGCACGGCGGCCAGTGCCAGCAGGCTGGGGATGGGAGCGTAATCCTTGTTCACCCCACGATCGGAAAGAATGAGCAGCGTGTACCCGGCTCTTCCGGCGAGCGATGCTCGCTGGCACAACTCTTCGAGCGCGCGCTTCAGTCCCGCTTCTCCTTCGCTCGAACGGAACAGCGCGGGCAGCGTGATCGCCAGCAAATCCCCAGTCGAGACGCGGCGCAGTTTCTCCAATTCAAGGTTCGTCAGAAGCGGATGCGCCAGCTTCAGCATGTGGCAGTTCTCGGGCTCTTCCGAGAGAATGTTGCGCTCGCTCCCGATGTAACTGATCAGCGACATCACGATCTCTTCGCGAATCGGGTCAATCGGAGGATTGGTGACCTGAGCGAAGAGCTGCTTGAAATAATTGAACAGCGATTGTGGACGGTCCGAGAGACAAGCGAGCGGCGTATCCGTCCCCATGGACCCAACCGGCTCCTGGCCCTTCGAAGCCATCGGGCCGAGGATCATCCGCAGATCCTCATCGCTGTAACCAAACGCCCGCTGCCGGCGAAGCAGGGTTTCCGCATCTGGATGGTGCATGCGTGTAGGCTCGGGCAACTGATCGATCGTGATCTGATTGTCTTTCAGCCACTGCGCATACGGCTGTCGCGAAGCCAGCCGGTGCTTGATTTCTTTGTCCGGGACAATGCGCCCTTCGACCGTATCAACGAGAAACATCTTCCCCGGCTGCAGGCGGCCCTTCATCTTTACCTGTTCCGGTTCGATATCGAGCACACCGGCCTCGGAAGCCATAATGACGTGCTCGTCATGAGTAACCACGTACCGTCCAGGCCGCAAGCCGTTGCGGTCGAGGATCGCGCCAATGACTCTGCCGTCGGTGAACGCAATCGCCGCCGGCCCATCCCACGGCTCCATCAGGCACGCATGATATTCGTAAAATGCGCGCTTCTCCGGCTTCATGTGAGGATTCCCAGCCCACGCTTCAGGAATCAGCATGGCCATTGCATGCGGAAGGCTGCGTCCCGCCTGCAACAGCAGTTCCACGGCATTGTCAAAATTTGCTGAATCGCTTCCATCCGGCGCGATGATTGGAAAGAGCTTCTTTATATCGTCGCCAAACAATGGAGACCGCAACAGCGACTGGCGGGCGTGCATCCAGTTGACATTGCCCTTGAGCGTGTTGATCTCGCCGTTGTGCGCGATGTAGCGATAAGGATGCGCTCGTTGCCAACTCGGAAATGTGTTGGTCGAGAAGCGCTGGTGCACCAGACACAGCGCGCTGGTTACGTCGGGATCGGAAAGCTCCTTGTAGAAATTCGTGATTTGCGGGGCCAGCAGCAGACCCTTATAAACAATGGTGCGGCAAGAGAGCGATGAAACGTGGAACACACTCGCATCTTCAATGCCGGAGATGGCCATCTCACTCTCGGCGCGCTTGCGCACCACGTAAAGCTTCCGCTCAAAAGCGTCTTCATCGGTGAACGAACCACATCCGACAAAGATCTGCTGGATGTAAGGTTGCGAACCTCGCGCCACGCGGCCGATGGCGGAACCGAAGCAAGGCGTATCGCGCCAACCTAATACGGTCAATCCCTCCTCGCGCACGATGCGCTCCAGAATTCCTTCGCATTGCAGCCGCTGATGTTTCTCCACTGGCAGGAACGTCATGCCGACGCCATAAGCCCCGGGCAGAGGCAGCTCGAAGCCCAACTTGCCACACTCCCGCACAAAGAACTGATGTGGGATCTGGAGCAGAATGCCGGCGCCGTCGCCCGTCTCGGGATCGCATCCGCAGGCTCCGCGGTGCGTCAGATTGAGCAGCACCTGGATTCCCTTGCTTATGATTTCGTGACTCTTGTGGCCGCGAACATTGGCCACGAATCCGATCCCGCAGGCATCGTGCTCTTGCGCAGGATGGTAGAGGCCCTGAGCGGGGGGAGGGCTATCCGGATTTTTCAGACGCGTCGTCATGGGCACGTTTACAGCATTGGCCTACTGTGCTGCATCGCTTGCTAGATAGCTTGCTGCACAGTCTGCGGGCTGGCTTGCGGCGTACTTGGCACTTGGCCGCTTCCCGATCAGTTGCTCGTGAGTTGGGACTTTGCCCGCAAAGGCCGCGGGAGGGTCGCACACTTCGCCTCAGGAACACACTTCGTAGGTTCTTACTTACTGCCAGACGGGTCCGAAAGTACAATTCAGAATTTCGATGCGAAGGATGCAAATTTTGAAAGTTCCGCGGTTTCACGGCAAATTCATCCTAATGTCACGCCAAGGCCACAGAGTCCGCTATAATCCCGCATAAACCAAATGGATTTCGATCAGTTAATCACGTTCCTGGAAGTGGCCAGACAGGGCAGCTTTTCCCGCGCTGGAGAGAAAGTTTTCCGCTCCCAATCGGCGGTCAGCGCCCAAATCCGTCAGTTGGAGCAGGAGTATGGCGATCGGCTGCTCGACCGCTCGGGCAAGACCGTAAAACTGACTCCCGCCGGACAAATTCTCTTTGACTATGCCGAGCGGCTGAAACTGCTGCGCGAGGAATCGCTGATGGCGGTGGCGGACCACAGCAGCACGCCCCGCGGCACGCTTCGCGTCGGCGCCAACGAGGCTACCTGCCTCTACGTTCTGCCTGAGGTGTTTGCCGAATACTGCCGGCGCTACCCGCCGGTGCAGATCAATATTTACCGGAATTTCAGCTACAAGATCACAGAAAAGCTCGAAAACGGCTCCATCGAAGTTGGCATTCTGACCCTACCCATTCAGTCTCCGAGCCTGGAAATCCAACCTATCTTCCGCGACAAGCTGATGTTGATGGTGAGCCCCAACAATCCCCTGGCCAAGCATAAAACGGCGGCCGTCCGCGATATCGTCAAACATCCCATATTGCTGCCAAAGACCGGCCACACCCGAAGGCTCCTGGACAAGCTGTTCCGCCCTCATCGCGACGAACTGCAGGTTCGAATGGAATTGCCCAGCATCGGCATGATCAAGAGCTTTGTGGCAGCCGATCTCGGAGTGTCTCTCATCAGCGCGTCATTCGCCCGCGATGAAGTGGCATCCGGAAGAGTGAAGCTGATTGATCTGGAGGATGTGGAACTTTTTCGCGAACTGGGACTTGCCTACCGCCGCGACCGAACCCTCTCCTGCGCCACAACTGCATTCATCGATGTGTTGCGTCAGCTGGCCGCGTCGACGGAAAAAAAGCCCGCTCCGCCTCAGCCGTGAATATGAATCATACAATGGAGCGCCGGGCGTCCTCGCCCGGCTAGAGGAATGCCTGCGGGAAGCCGGGCGTGGAGGCCCGCTCCGCTAACCTACTTAATCGCTTCCGCCGCGATCCTCTCCGTCACAAACGCCTCGATCACGTCGCCAGCTTTGATGTCGCCGTAGTTCGCGATCGAGATACCGCACTCCATACCGCTGGTCACTTGGGACGCATCGTCCTTAAATCGCCGCAGCGAGGCCACTTTCCCCTTGAACACGACCACGTTATCGCGCAGCAGCCGCACTTCGGAATCGCGCTTGATCAGGCCATCGCTCACGCGGCAACCGGCAATCGTTCCCACCTTCGGAATGCGGAAGGTCTCCAGCACCTCGGCACGCCCCTGATAAGTCTCTTTGATCGTCGGTTCGAGTAAGCCGGTCATGGCGCGCTTGATCTCGTCCTGCAGTTCGTAAATGATCGAGTGCAGGCGTATGTCAACTTTTTCCTGATCGGCCAGTTCCTGCGCTTTGCGCTCCGGCCGCACGCTAAATCCAATGATGATGGCGTTCGACGCCGATGCCAGCAGCACATCCGTCTCCGTGATCGCGCCAATGCCCGACCGCAGCAACTTCAATCGCACTTTTTCGTTCGAAAGTCTGCCCAGCAAATCGCCCAGCACTTCGACCGATCCCTGCACGTCGGCCTTCAGAATGACGTTCAGTTCCTTCATGCCCGCCGTCTTCAACTGTTCCGCCAGGCCTTCGAGCGAGACTCGCGAACTCTTGGCGAGCGTGGCTTCGCGCGCTTTCTGCCCGCGGTATTCGGAGATATCGCGCGCCTTCTCGCGGTCCGTGACTACGACGAACTGATCGCCAGCCTGCGGCAGCCCTTCCAATCCAATGATTTCAACAGGAGTCGAAGGCGGTGCTTCCTTCAGTGCCTTACCACGATCGTCGAACATCGCGCGAACTTTGCCATAGACGTTCCCGACCACAAAGTTGTCACCCGCGCGGAGCGTGCCGTTCTGCACCAGGATCGTCCCCACCGGACCGCGTCCCCGATCCAGTTTCGCTTCAAGCACCAATCCGCTCGCCGCGCGTCCCGGAGTCGCTTTCAATTCCTGCAAGTCCGCCGTCAACAAAATCATTTCCATCAGCAGATTGAGATTCGTCTTCTGCTTCGCGGAAACGTCGACGAATACCGTCTTGCCGCCCCAATCTTCCGGCAGCAGCCCGCGATCCGCCAGTTGCTTCTTGACTCGCTCCGGCATCGCGCCGGGCTTATCGATTTTGTTGACCGCCACAATGATGGGAACTTCGGCGGCGTGCGCGTGATCGATCGCTTCAATCGTTTGCGGCATAACGCCGTCGTCGGCCGCGGTGACCAGCACCACGATGTCGGTCGCCTTCGCGCCGCGCGAACGCATGCGCGTGAACGCTTCGTGGCCGGGCGTATCCAGGAATACGATCTCGCGCCCGTAAGCCGGAGACGCCTTATCCGTGATGGCAACCTTGTATGCGCCGATGTGCTGCGTAATGCCGCCGGCCTCGCCGCCAGCCACATTGGTCGAGCGGATCGAATCCAGCAGTGTCGTTTTGCCATGGTCCACGTGGCCCATGATCGTGACCACCGGTGGACGCGGCACTGCTTCCGCGCCTTCCTCTTTGCTCTCGGTTGCCTCGGTCGTGTCTTTCGCAGCTTGTTCTTCGAAGGTGATCACTTCCGTATCCGCTCCGAAGAAGCGCGCCATTTCGCTTGCCAGTTCCGCGTCGAGCGTTTGATTGATGGTCGCGAACACGCCCCGCACCACCAGCCGCGCAATCACATCCTTGGCACGAATGCCCAGCTTCTCAGCCAGGTCTTTCACTGAGATTCCTTCTGTAATCGTGATGTTCCGCGTGATCGGCGCGGGCTCGTTGCTGATGGTCATCCGCACCGGCGGAGTGTAGCCCTTCATCGGGCCTTCCTTCACGCCTCGCGGTACATACCTCTGCCCTGGTCGTCGTGCCGGACCACCCGGACGGCTTCCCGGACGCGTCGGTCCCGGCGGCGGCAGCCCTGCTCCCGGACCTACTCCCAGTGGACGCGATCCCGCCGGCGCCACTCGCGTCGGATGCATCGGCCGCCGTTCGCCCGGACGAAGCGGAGGCCGCGCCGATCCCGGCGCTTGCGGCCGGGCCGTGCGCTGAAAAATTGGCTGCCCCGGCACAGGTCGTCCAGGCATCGGACGCGAAGCAGTACTCGGCGCAGGCGCTCCTGGCGCAGCCAGAGGCGCCTTGTATACCGGGCGCGGACCGGTCTGCGGCATGATCATTCTCGGCGGAGGAGCAATCGAAGCCCCTGACTTCGCGGGAGCGTCTTGCATCTGCGTAACGTTATTATGTGCCGGAGGCTGCGCCGCTGGATTCGTAGCCCGCAGCGGAGCCGCGATGGCTGGCGGTGCCGCAGTCGAACTTGTAGCAGCCGGTGTGGTCGCGGCGGGTGGTGCGACGGGAATCTTGGGCGGAATGACGACCACCGTCGGCGGCCGATATCCGGCAGCTACCGAAGCCGGCGTCACCATTCTGGGCGCAGGCGGCGCAGGCGCGTCAATCACTGGCTTGGGTGGCACTGCCTTCGGAGCCCCTGCCTTCGCTTCTACCGCCGGTTTCTCAACCGTCGGCTTGACTGCCGGGCGCGCCACGGGATGCTCGGCTACTCCCTTTTGCTGCGTGATGGCGCGCAGCACGTCACCGGGCCGCGAAATATTCGACAGGTCAATCTTGGTCTTGATGCCTTCGTCGCCATGGGCGGCACGCGAAGTCTTCGCCGAACTCGGCGCTCCCTCGGAGCGGCCGCGGAGATGCTTTCGCACCAGTTCCGCTTCGTGATCTTCCAGAGAACTGGAGTGCGTTTTCTTCTCCGTAACACCCACCGTGGTCAGCACGTCAAGAATTTCCTTGCTCTTGACTTCCAACTCACGGGCCAGATCATTGATTCGAATCTTACTCATCCGCTGTCGTTTCCTCTTCTTGTCCCGCTGATTTCGTGTATCTAAGCTCGCATGTCTAACCTCGTGTGACTAGCGTTTGACGAACCCCGCGCATACGGTTCGGACGCAACTCCGAACTCGCCGCGCTCCCTGTTCAGCTCTTCTTGTCTTCCGCGGCTTCTTCGGTCGCAGATTCGGCGGTCGGGACGTCTTCAGTCGCGGCTTCTTCAGTCGCTGCTTCTTCAATTGAAGGTTCAGCGACTTCTTCTGCCGCCGCCTTTTCTGTGGGCTCCGTTTCGGCAGACTCCCCGTCGCCGGCCAATGCATCGGCTTCAACCGTGCCCTCTGCCAGCGATTCCTCGCTGAAAGCCGCTTCGGTGGCGGCTTCTTCAGTGCCCTCCGGTTCCGCGGCGGCTACTGCCTCGCCGCCATCCAGGGTGGCAAAGTAATTATTGACCGCAATACTGATTTTTTCCACCGTTTTCGGGCCAATGCCTTCAATCGCTTCCAACTGCTCCGGCGTCATATCGGCCAGCGACTCCACCGTGTTCACGCCCGCCGCCTTCAGTTTCTCGACCAGCCCCTCGCCCAATCCGGTAACAATCTCCAGCGGAGTTACGGTCTGGGTGACCAGCGCCGACATCTGCTGTTCCACTTCCTGCCGCTTTTCCTCTTCGCTCTTGATGTCGATCTTCCAACCCAGCAGCTTCGCCGCCAGCCGCACGTTCTGCCCCTTTTTCCCGATCGCCAGCGAGAGTTGCGTATCGTCCACCACCACTTCCAAATGCTTGTCCGTCGCATCCACAATCGTCACCCGGCTCACTTTCGCCGGCTGCAGGGCTTTCTCCGCGAACGTAACCGCATCCTCGTGATACTCGATGATGTCGATCTTTTCTCCGCGCAGCTCGCGGATGATCGACTGCACTCGCATGCCCTTCATGCCCACGCAAGCTCCGACCGCATCGACGTCCTTGTCCTTCGACATCACCGCGATCTTCGTGCGCTCGCCCGCTTCCCGCGCAATCGCCCGAATCACCACCGTGCCGTCATAAATTTCCGGTACTTCGGTCTGGAACAGATGCTGGACTAATTCCGGAGCGGAGCGCGAAGCGATCACGCCCGGTCCTTTCACCGCTTTCTCCACTCGCACGATCACTACCCGAATCCGCTCGCCCACCGCGAACGATTCCAGTCGCGACTGCTCCTTGCGTCCCATGCGTGCTTCGGCCTTGCCGATATCGAGAATGACGTCCGGACCCTCAAGCCGCTTCACGGTCGCATTCACCACCTCGTTCACGTGCCCGATGTATTCGTTGTAAACGGTGTCACGTTCGGCCTCGCGTACTTTCTGAAAGATGACTTGCTTCGCCAGCTGCGCCGCAATCCGCCCCAGAATCCCTTCCGTCACCTTCGGGATCATCAGCTCTCCGCCCGCTTCCGCGCTCGGATCCAACTTCCGCGCCTGCTCCACCGTGACCTGCAGATTCGGATCTTCCACCTGCTCCGGACTCTCGACGATCGACTTCACCGCGTAAGCGCTGATCTTGCCGCTCTCTTTGTCGAGCACGGCGCGCAAGTTCTCCTGCGTCTTATAGTATTTGCGCGTGGCCACGACAATGGCGTCCTCGACCGCGCTCACCACAATTTGCGGATCAATGCCCTTCTCCCGGCTGACCCCTTCGATAATGTTGTAAAGCTCACTAGCCATAAAAATTCCAAACTCTTCAAATCTCGGGTCTTAGGTGACACGTCTTAGAACTTGGTTTTCCTCAGACTTGAGACCTAACCCCTGAGACCGTGCCCCTAGATTTCCGGTACTAGATTCGCTTTCTCTACGTTCCGTAACTCAATCTCAACGTTCAGCGCCTCGCCGTCTTTCGGACGCATCTTCTTCTTGTTCTTGCGCGCCGCGCTTAGATCCAGCAGCAGCTTTCCGTTCTCGAAGCTTTCCAGTTTCCCTTCAAAATGCCGGTCGTTGTTCACCGGCTCCCGTGTCGTCAATTTCACGCGATGTCCGCGGAAGCGCTCAAAATCCGCCGCCTTCGTCAGCTTGCGATCCAGTCCCGGAGAAGAAACCTCCAGCACATACGATCCCCCCGGAAAAGCATCTTCAACGTCGACGATGGTCCCGAATTCCCGGCTAAACTTCGAGCAATCCTCATGCGTCACGCCGTCCGGACGATCAGTTGCTGGCACCGCTCCCGGTCGGTCAATAAATACGCGAAGTGTGCGGTGCTTACCCGCCCCGCGCACTTCCAATTCGACTACTTCCAGCCCGCTCGAGCCCGCCACCCGCTCGGCAATCTGCCGGACCTTATCCAGATCAAAAGCCATGTTTTCAGCAATTTGCGCCCGAGCCGCCGCGCCAGGCCATTCCCGATGATTGGCCCAACTAAAAAGTGGGCTTTCGCCCACTGGTGTGCTTCGACAATCCTAGCACTACGACACAACAGTTTTCGTTATCAACTATACGCCGCCCATATGGAAAACACAAACCAGGATGCCTTGCGCCAAAGGGCAGAAGAGCGCCTCTAACTCGCTCGGAACTTCGGTGAGACCCGCGGAGGGGCGGCTGGCGTAGGGACGGACGCATTCGTCCGTCCAAGCCGAGCAAAGCTCGTCAGCGAATCGCAGACCGGCCAGTGCGGACGGACCGGCCTCTCCGCAGTTACGTAAGTATCGGAAGTAACCTTGCTCTCGGCTCGTCCATCCCCCAAACTTCTCCTGATGCGTTTTTCCCGCGCCCATCTCGCTATCGCTCTGGGCTCCGCTGGCCTGCTGGTGCTCGTGTTCCTCGGTTATCTGTACTGGCTCAGCAATCAGCCGCCGGTCCTGTCGCGCTCCGAGGAACGCGATCCCCTGACCCAGATGCCGATCAGCATCACCATGAATCCATTTCGCGATCGCACCATCGAACGCACCGCCAATAGCTTTATCTCTGAGATGCGCGACGGCAATTGCCGCAAACTGCTCGCCCAGTGGGAAAGGGACTACCGCAGGAAGCGCGCCGACTTCCTCTGCAACTCCGAAGCCCAACGCCCGCTGATTTCCTGGAACCTGGTGCAATGGGAGGACGACCCGCCCCTGGTGATTCTGCACTACAAAGGCCAGCGTTATAGCAGTTCCAGCCAGGACGCAACCTACAAAGATCTTTTTTCTGTAACCGAGGAAAAGAAAGATTCCGGCTGGACGGTTACGAAGTACGATTCCTTCTACTGAGTTACCGATAAATTTCCAGCCGATTCGAGATCAAACAGCGTCCGGAAAAGCATGCTGACAAAAAAGCCGGGTCGCCCTGCTGGTGGAATCCCACAAACGGCCAGGCGTCCCGGCTTCCACCGAACACTCGATGATCCATACATACTTCCGATGGATCACTTTCGATGGATACCTCTATGAATTCCTTCGTGACGGCGCCAGCCGCCGCCTCTTGCGCCAGTAGCCTCCTGGCCTGCACGTCGCCAGAACCGGCTTCCTTTGTGGTCTGAGCCTGAGTCTCGGTCGCTTCCTGCAGAGCTTGGGCGGCGACGCTGATCTTAACTGTATCCGTGGCTGCGGGCTGCGGTTTCGCCGGTGGGCGCGCGGCCGGCGGCTGAACTTCGGGATGGGCGCGGACTTGCGGCGGACTTACTGGACTGACCATTTGCGAGAACCCCCTAATGTTCTGGATCGGCACGGGGGTCTATTTACTTTAGCTTACGGAGCAATACGGGAGGCTACGGGTAGCCGAATGACTGGTTACCGGCGTTCGACTCTATGGAGCGCCGGGCGTCCTCGCCCGGCCAGAGGAATATCTGCCGGAGCCGGCCGGGCGGGGACGCCCGGCCCTCCACTAAGTGTGGGAACCCATCGGATTAGCCGAAGCTTATCCTCCGATGTGCACCATCGTCCGCGAGGCTGGCACAAATCCCGGCTCCCCGATGTGGTGCCGTTCTTCTTTCTTCTCCACCACCTTCACAATGAACTCCGCGAGCTTCTCGTCCGTCGCGCCGCGCCGCATCAACTGGTGCAGGTCGTGATCCCACACCGAAAACAAACACGTACGCAGCTTGCCGTCCGACGTGATCCGAATTCGGCTGCAATGTCCGCAGAATGGATGCGACACCGGCGCGATGATTCCAATCTCGCCCACGCCATCGGAGAAGCGATATCGCCGCGCCGTTTCGCTGCGCTCGTGCGCAATCTCCTCCAGCGGCAGATACTCCGACATGCGCGCGAGAATCTCATCGAGTGGAACTACAATTTCCGGAGTCCAAACGCGGTCCTCTTCGAGCGGCATGAATTCGATAAAGCGCACCACCACCCGCTCTTCCCGCGCGAACTCTCCGAAGTGAACGATCTGATCTTCATTGAATCCGCGCAACAGGACGCAATTGATTTTCACCGGATCGAGCCCCGCCTGCCGCGATGCGCGAACTCCCCGCAGCACACTCTCGTATCCATTCGGCACACGCGTAATGCGCGCAAATCGTTCGGGGTCCACCGCGTCCATGCTGACCGTCACGCGATCAAGCCCAGCATCTTTCAGCGGCTGGGCAATCTCAGCCAGCAGATGGCCGTTCGTCGTCAGCGCTATTTCAGGCTTGCTGCCGTCCGCGGTGCGCAGATTTGCAAGGTCGTGTACGAAGTCCACAATCCCTTTGCGCAGCAGCGGCTCGCCACCCGTCAGGCGAATCTTCGTGATCCCGAGCCCAACCAGTATCCGCGCCATCCGCAGATAATCTTCGAACGGGAGTTCCGCATACGCCGCGCCGTTCGTCCCCGTCCTGCAGTACACACACTTATAGTTGCAGCGGTCCGTGATCGAGATCCGCAGGTCGTGGATCGAGCGTCCGAAATTGTCGGTGAGGTTCAGCATTCAGCAGTTAGCCTTTAGCACTTAGCCTTCATATGTCACCGAGCCGGTTCGGCTAAATGCCAAGTGCTAATTGCTAAGTGCTAAATATCCACGAAAGGAAGCAAGCAGGCATGGACAGCCCCAGCGAGCGTTTCCTTTCCAACACGGGAGGCGCAGACGTTTCCATCCGCGCCCTCGGATCGCACCTGTCAAACCGGCGCAACCCTCGCCCCCGCCGCCAGAAAATCTCTCAGGCCACGGGGATTGGAAACTCGACCATCATTATAGATGCCGAAGTGGGACTTCCGGAAACAGCTGTTTGCGTCGTACCCGCGTGATCGATTGCTGCATTGATTGCCCACATTGATTGATTGCGACTCTCCGACCCACGCCGGCTAATGGAGAGCCGGGCGTCCTCGCCCGGCTGGACGGGCGAGACGCCCGTCCCTCCACAAGACTGTTAAACTCTCCGCATGAAAGCCCTCGTCATCACTCGTTTCGGCGGTCCTGAGGTTCTCGAATTGCAGCAGGTTCCCGACGCGCATCCCGCGCCGGACCAGGTTCTGGTGAAAGTGGAAGCGGGCGGCCTGAACTTTGCCGATCTGATGACCATGGACGGCGGATACGCCAATACTCCCAAGCCGCCGCTTACTGCCGGCCGCGAATTCGCCGGCATCCAACTTGCTGGCAACGGCGAATCTAGCGGGCGACGGGTAATGGGCTACACGCAGTGGGCCGCCTTCGCCGAAAAAACCGTGGCGCATCGCAACCTCGTCTGGCCCATCCCGGAAAATTGGACTTCCGAACAGGGCGCCGCGTTTCCCGTAAATTTCTTTACCGCCTACTTCGCCTACTGGAAGGCCGGTCTGCTCGTCCCCTCGAACGACAAGCCCGCCGCTTCCCGCGTCCTCATTCATGCCGTAGCCGGCGGAGTCGGTACCGCCGCTGTGCAAATCGGAAAGATTCTCGGCATCGAAATGTACGGGACTTCTTCCTCCGATGAGAAGCTCGCCCGAGTGCGCGAGCTCGGCCTGCAACACGGCATCAACTACAAGCAACACGATTACGCCGCTGCAATTCGAGACCTCACGCGTGGCGGAGGCGTCGACGCGGTTTTCGAAATGCTGGGCGGCGAGCACGTCGCGAAAAGCGTCGGCTGCGTGTGCGACTTCGGACGCGTCATCGTCTACGGTGCCGCCACCGGCGAAACTCCTCAACTCGACACTCGCATTCTCTATGCGAAAGGCGCCAGCGTACACGGACTCTGGCTGTCGTATCTCAGTGCGAACCGCCCGCTCATGGAGTCCGCGTGGAAGCAGCTTTCCGGATGGCTCGCCGCCGGCAAGCTCCATCCCGTGATCGGAAAAGTTTTCCCAGTGGAGCAGGCGCGTGAGGCGTACACGCTGATGCAGGAAGGCAAGAATTACGGCAAGATTGTACTGAAGATTGGTTAGCAGCCATCGGCACTCTCGATAGGTTGTCATCTCGACTCTGAGCGAAACCGAAGGGGGAGGGATCTGCAGTTCGTCAGCATCTCCTGACTTCCTAACAAAACACCTCAACCCTGTTACTCCGGCAACGAGCACATACATTGCTAACGCGGCAAGCGCCCGCGCGTCCAATAAGCACGTTCGCACAAAATACTTTGCAAAGAAAAAGTAAATCGGGAACTTACTCAAACCGAGAAACGTATCCTGTAGCGAACCAACATAGGGTGGACGAAACAAGCTCGATCCACTCAAAAGAATTTGCAGGGTGACGGGACTGGCGCACGCATGGTTTGGCGGCCCTGGGTGCGCCGGGTCCGATAAAAAAGTACGAGTGTGAGGCACGCGTCTTTTTACGTCACCCTGACATGCGCATTGTAGGACTTTACCCAGAAAAGGCAAGCCCTCAGTCGAGAGTCCTCAAACTATCACCAGCCGCCCCTAACGTCCCGGCCAGAAACCGGGCAGAAAGCAAAGGAGCATATGAAACTGAACAATCTGGCACTGAATCACTTGGCAAAGGCTGTTGTGCTCGGGCTGGCCGTGTTGCTCGCATCGAGTGCTTTCGCAAGTAACAAAGGTACGCTGCGGGTGCATGAGTCGTCCGAAGTCGCCGGCCAGCAACTCGCCGCCGGTGAGTATCAACTGCGCTGGGACGGTACCGGATCGAATGTCGAAGTAAGGGTTATGCAGGGCAAGAAGGAAGTCGCGAAAACTTCGGCAAAACTCGTCAACCTCGATAAAGCATCCGACTACGACGCGGCGCTCGTAGACCATTCCAGCGGCAAAGCAATCGTTACCGGAGTACGCTTCGCCGGCAAGAAGTACGCTCTCGCCCTCGGCGCGACCGAGAAAGCCGAAATGAGCGAAGGCTCCAACAAGTAACTTACTAATTTTTGAATGAGTAAGGCAACTAGGGAGCGCTTCGGTGCTCCCTTTTGTTCCTGAATTAAACTAGCGCAGTTACCGCAGGTGCTATGGGGTGTCAGCTTCTCCAACTCAGAACTTATATGCACGCTGCTGCCCGCGCTGGACTTCAACTTCCGTTCCCAGCTCTTGAATCTTGATTTCTTAACGACAACCATGTGATCGCCCTCTGCCACCTGAACGTTAGAAGATTCGTCCGCCAATACTGAGACTGTTCAAGAGGCAAAAATTGCAGTGCGTCTGGTCGATCCGAACGGCGACGTGATCTGGACAAGCACGCAGGAAAGCAAGGGAGCGAAGTACAAGGGTTCGAGTGCTGAGCAGCGGACAAATGCGTGAAGCAGTTGCTTCGCGATATCGATAGACTCAAGAACAGCAGCGCTCAGCCTCCCTCTATAGCAGCCACTTCCGCGGCGCGACCTAAGTAAAAGGAGAAGAGCCGCTTTTCGCCTTCCCGGAGCCAACTGAGAACTGGGAACTGAGAACTACCCTCAGTACTTGGGCATCTTAGGCTCAATTCGCTCCGCCCAAGCCGTAATCCCGCCCGTCAGATTACTAACTTTGGTAAAGCCGGCCTGCTTCAGGAATGCAACTGCTTTCGCGCTCCGTCCGCCCATCTTGCAATGGGCCACGATCTCGCGGCTCGAGTCGAGTTCGCTCACGCGCTTTGGAAGATCGCCGAGCGGAATGAGATATCCATTCAGGTTGCAGATCAGGTATTCGTGCGGCTCGCGCACGTCGAGAATAAAAATATCGGCCTTGGCGTCTAACTTCTTTTTCAAATCTTCCACCGAAATCGCCGGCACGTCGCCACCGGCGGCCACGGGTGCTTCCACACCGCGGATTCCGCAGAACTCTTCGTAGTCGATCAGTTTCGTGATCGTGCGGTGGGTGCCGCAGACGGGGCAATCGGGATTCTTGCGCAGCTTCAGTTCGCGGAACTTCATGCCGAGCGCATCGACCAGCAGCAATCGTCCGACAAGCGAATCGCCCTGCCCCAGAATCAGCTTGATGGTCTCGGTCGCCTGGATCACGCCGACCAGTCCGGGCAAAATGCCGAGCACTCCGCCTTCGGCGCATGAAGGAACCAGGCCCGGCGGCGGCGGCTCGGGATAGAGACAGCGATAGCATGGTCCCTCTTCGGTCGCGAACACGCTCGCCTGCCCTTCGAAGCGAAAGATCGACCCGTAAACATTCGGCTTGCCAGTGAGCACGCAGGCATCGTTGACCAGGTAGCGCGTCGGAAAATTATCGGTGCCGTCGGCGACGATGTCGAACTCGCGAAATAACTCCAGCGCGTTGGTGCTGGTCAGTTTCGTATCGAAAGTCCGCAGGTTGAGGAAAGGATTAATCGCCTTCAGCTTGTCGGCGGCGGAGTCGAGCTTCTTGCGGCCAACGTCGGCAGTCGTGTGGATGATCTGGCGCTGCAGGTTCGTGTAGTCCACAACGTCGAAGTCCACGATGCCGAGCGTGCCCACGCCCGCGGCCGTCAGGTAGAGAGCGAGCGGCGAACCGAGGCCGCCCGCTCCGATGCAAAGGACTTTCGCGGCCTTCAGCTTCTGCTGCCCTTCCATGCCCACCTCGGGCATGATGAGATGGCGCGAGTAGCGCAGGATTTCGTCATTGCTTAAAGCCGCTTCGGGTTTGGTTTCGGTCAGAGTGGGCATAAATTCCTTTTCAATTTTAGTCAGGTCGGCGGCGAACTAGATCGCGAAATATAGACAGCGGCGACAGCGCGCGGGACGGGGCATTCGGCGATGTGTCTTTCCGCAAGTCATACTCAGGCAAATACCAAAGCAAATCACAAATCAGCAGCCGCCGGCAATCGACGGCACGATGGAAATGGTATCACCGTCTTTGAGAATGGTGGCCTCTTTCTGGAGGTAGCGCATGTCTTCGTCATTGACATAGACGTTCACGAACGCCCGCAGTTTGCCGTCCTCAGTATAAAGGTGGCGCTTCAGTTCGGGATGCTGCGAAACCAGGCCAGTAAGGGCCTCGCCCACGGTTTTTCCAGGGACATCGACCGAGGCCTGTTTCCCTGAGTATTGGCGAAGTGGAGACGGGATCTGGATCTGGGGCATATAGATAAAGATGCTATGGTACTGGCCAAAGGTGCAAGTCGTAATGGGACGCACATGGAGCGATGGCCGTCCTCGGCCGTCCAGCGAGGACCGGGTCAGCTCAAGCGTTATTAAGTGTAGTGGTGCTGAAAGTACTGCGCTAGCGGCTTCAGGCCGGCTGCTTATCATGCTACTTCTGTCTTCTCGTCCACGAATTTCTTGTCGGTCTCGTCGCTGCCAACCAGTTCGAACGAATTCGTAATCATCGCCACGCCCTTCTCCACGCTCGTGATCACGTAGGAACAGCCGAACCAGTGGGCCTCCGCGAGGTCGGTGGGCGACCATTGTGCGGGATGGTCGGGATGGGAGTGATAGAAGCCGACGATGTCCTCGCCGCGCTCGCGGCCTTCGCGCTGAATACGGATGAGTTCCCTGGGATCGATCTGGTAGCGGTTATGCGGCGAGTCCGCGCGCGTGTTGCTGCAGCGGGCGATGTGCGAGACGGACTTTGAGACGGACTCCGCGCCGTTGTCGTCGAAGTGGCCGAGCAGCACGCCGCAGCATTCGTGGGGATAGGTTTCCTCTCCGTGTTGACGAAGCGAGAGGTAGTCGGATTGAGAGAGTTTGAGCATGGGCCAAGGTCAGAGGTTAGAGGTCAGATTGAGGAGGTTAAAACCCAAAGGCTTTGCCGTCGGAAAGGACGAGGTTTTCACCTCTGCAATCTGACCTCTAACCTCTGCAATTATTCTTCATTCCAAAATCTCTCGCTCAAATATTTTTCGCCGGAGTCGCAGAGGATGGTCACAATGGTGGCGCGTAGATCTTCTTTCAGGCGATCCGCTTTTAGACGATCCGCCTTTAGACGATCAATGACTTGCAGGCTGCCAACCACGGCGGCGGCGGCGGAGACTCCGACGAGCAACCCTTGTTCGCGCGCCAGGCGCCGGGCCATGGCGTGCGCGTCTTCGGTGGCGATCTCCAGATTTTCGTCGGCGACCGACGCATCGTAAATACGCGGCATGATAGCCGAGGGCAAGTGCTTCGCGCCTTCGATGCCGTGGAAGGCGGAGTCCGGCTGCAGCGAGATGCAGCGAATGGTCGGATTTAGCTCCTTCAAACGACGCGTGGTGCCGATGAAGGTTCCGGTGGTGCCGAGCATGGCGACGAAATGCGTGATGCGTCCCTCGGTTTGCTGCCAGATTTCGTTCGCCGTGGTTTCGTAATGCGCGCGCCAGTTGGCGTCGTTTGAATACTGGTCGGCGTAAAAATAAAGATCGGGATCGCGCTCGGCATATTGACGCGCGACCTTGATGGCGCCGTCGGAGCCTTCGGCGGGATCCGTGTAAATGATATTTGCGCCGTATGCCTGTAGAATCCGTTTTCGCTCGGGAGAAACATTCTCCGGAACGCAGAGTGTCACGGCGAATCCGAGCGCCGCGCCAAGCATGGCGTAGGAGATGCCGGTGTTGCCGCTGGTGGAATCGAGCAGAATCTTTCCGGGAGCGAGTTTGCCGTCGCGCCGTGCTTCGGCCACAATGCGGGCGGCGGCCCGATCTTTGACGGATCCACCGGGGTTGTACCATTCGGCCTTGCCCAAAAGGTAGACGTTGGGAAGGTGTGCATTGGCAGGTTGCGCATGGGGAAGATCGCGGATGAGCGCGTCGAGTGGCAACAGGGGCGTGTTGCCGATGCCCGCGAGCAGGGCTTCTCCTCGTCGATTTGACGTTTGACTTGACGCGGCTTCGGCGGGGGGAGGCCATTGCGGTGGCGCGGAGCCGGAAGCGGATGATGTCATTGCGTGGAATGCTCCAGTGACTACGGTAATGTGCCCGCAATCCTAAAAAGGTATATCTATACTAGCGTTACTGTATTCCTTCATCATTAGATTCGCGGCGACCGGTTTTGGTTCCCAAACCGTTCAAACCGCATCTAACCTGATGCGATGATAAAAGGCAAACGAGAATTGAGTTCATAAAATGACAGCAAAAGTCGAAGAGCGAACCTACGAAGACGCAGTCAGCTGGCTGCGCGAACATGGCTTTGATCTGATTGAGGCTCCGGGTACGCAAGGGCGCGTGTTCCTGAGGAAGTACAACTGCTCGGCGGCGATCCAGAAGACGGACGACGGCGGCGTGAAGATTTTTGCTTATCCGGGATATCTGATTGGCAGCGAGATTTCGAAGCTGGTCAATCGCGGCTACCAGCAGTTTCTGAAAACGTCGAAGACCGAAGTTCCCGCGACGGCTGACCACCTGAAAGCGCTGCAGCAGTTCTCCGAAGAAATGAAAGAAGCGCTGGGACTGCCCAGCCTCTACAATGAGTCGCTCGGAACCGTGAGCGAGTCGTACCAGTACGATCGCATCAAAGACCGCGACCAGCCCGAGGTTGAGCGTCCGAAGCGGCCGTGGGAGACGGTGAAAGTGAAGGTCGCCGCCGCGACAAAAAAGGGCCGGGCGTAGATGTCGCGCGCTCAGCCGTCGGCTTTCATGCTGACGTGTTGAAAAGCGCTACTGTTTCTGAAGCACTTTCAATACCGCCTTCTGCGCCTCCATCCCCGCAGGACCCGATACATTCACACTCAGGTATGCCGCGAGTCCCCGCAGCATGTAGCTGTCATTCTCGAAGGTTTGCAGCAATTCGAGATGCGGCGGAATGTCTTTCCAGACTTTTTGGTCGGCGGCGTCCAGCGCACTAAGCCAGTTGTGAAATGCCGGCGCATCAAAATCTTTTCGCACTACGATCGTTGCCGCGAGCGCCGACAGCCGGTCTTGTTCTCCGTACGTGAAAATCTCATGCGCGGAAGATAGACGGCGCGCGATCGCATCCAGCAAACGTACCTGATCTTCATTCTTTAGCAAGGGATTAGCGGCTAATGCTGCTAGCAGATCGGCGGTATGCGCGGTCGCATGAATCCACCCCAGTGTTGGATCAAATCCGCGCAGATCGCGTTCATCCCTAAGATAGGCGAGCGCATTCGCCAGGAATGCACGGTACCGCTCTTCGCCGAGAAACTGCATCTTCAAGTCCCGCTCCGCCAGAGCTACCAATGACAGGGCCGAAAACGAACGTTTGAGGATGCCATCATTCCCAGTTTCACCAATCCCGGTCCGCAAGTTGGCCTGCCAGTCATCGAGCAGCGAGTACAGTTCGTCGGTTGAAATTTGCTTTTGATGCTTGATCCAGATTGTTGTGATGGAGTACGCGAGGTCGTCGCGAAGTTCGGGATCCCTCGAGCCGAGGTACCCACTTAACTCACGCAGCAACGGGAAGACTGGCTGCCCGTCCGGAACCGCATACCGGTTTTTCGCGATGGCCCGCCAGAATTCGCGGTCGTGCAACGGCTTTCCCTGCACTCCCTCGGCGGGCGCTTGAGACTGCGCCAGCGCGGGGAAAGACATCAGGAATAGTGCCACAAACATCACCGTCCATTTCATAATTGATCTCCTGACAGATAATTTGAGCTATATCCGATGCACCGAGACTAGTGGGCTAAGATGAGACGCTGAAAACGGCCTGACGTTAGCACTGTTCTACACTCAAGTAGGTGAGCACCGATGGCGAGTTGACGAGTTAAGGAGCAGAAAGGATTATGCGCGATTTCATTGTGTTGATGGGTGTGGTCGCTGGGCTAGCGATCTCTGGCTTTGCGCAGGACGGCGGCGATGCCGCGCGCGCAGCGATCCGAAAAGTGATTGCAGAGCAGGAGGCAGCCTGGAACCGGCAAGACCTGGAAGGCTTCATGGCCGGGTACTGGAACTCGCACGAGTTGACGTTTTTCTCAGGAGCGCATGAATCGAAGGGCTGGCAGGCCGCGCTCGATCGCTATAAGAAAAACTATCAAGGCGCGGGGCACGAGATGGGAAAGCTCGAATTCGCGAATCTGCGAATCGAAATGCTCGGGCCGGAGGCGGCATTTGTGCGCGGCGAGTTCCATCTGACGATGTCGGACGGCAAGACGCCGCACGGATTGTTTACGCTCGTCTTGCGCAAGTTTCCCGAAGGATGGAAGATTGTCCACGATCACTCAGTGGGAGAGTGAATGGAGAGCCGGGCGTCCCCGCCCGGCTGGACGAGCGAGACGCCCGTCCCTCCACCGGAATCAGTGCGACCACTTCGCCAAAATCGCTCCCACGACGAGGTAGCAGACTAGTTGGTATCCGGTATTGATCAGGTAGAGCTTGGCCGGCTGCTTGCCGAATAGTGCGCCGGTGAGCTGAACTGTGGTTACGAATCCCAGCCAGACGGCAAAGCCGATTTTCATTCCGTAGGGAATGGTGTTAACGCTGGTGACGCCGATGATCTTCGCGAGCACTACGGCGGACGCAATGCTGGCGACGAACGCCAGGCCGTACGTCTTGCCTGCGCCTTTTTGCAGCTCGGCGAGTTTGGCTTTGTCGTTGGGATCGATTCCCATCAGGCGCATCCAGGGATTCGCGAAAAGCATGGGGGAGTACCAGAGAAATCCGACCACCATGGTCGCGATGGCGGATACCAATACGGCCCATAAATTGATTCCAGCAAATGAGTGAGCTCCGATCATCGTGTCGTCCTCCTGAGGGTGGCGATGACGGCGCAATGGTAATCCTGCGGGCTGCGTGTAGGGAAGGGGAAAATTTACGCCGCTCTCGGGAACCTCCTATCGCCCTCTATCCATAGCCTCGTTCGCCAGCCGATCAGCAATCTGATTATGCTCGCGCAGCGCGTGGCGGATTTCGAAGTGCTCGAGCCGCCGGACCAGTTGCTGGGCCTGTTCATACAGCTTGCGAAGTTCCGGATGACGTACCTTGTAGATGCCTTTCATCTGGCGGACCATCAGTTCGGAATCGCTAATCACCTTGAGCGCCCTGATTTGATTTGCGGCGGCATAGCGGAGAGCGGCGAGGAGTCCCTGATATTCGGCGTAGTTGTTGGTGTGGTGGCCGAGGTATTCGCTAAGCTCGGCGACTGGATGTCCGGACGCGTCGTTGATAGCAACACCATAGCCCGCAGGCCCCGGATTGCCGCGGGCTCCCCCATCGACGTGGGCGGTGTGGGCGGCGGGCGCGGATTTCGCTGCGGAGAAAAGATTGCTGGAATCGGAAGAACGCGAAGGCATGGAGCGAGTTTACAACGCGGGCCGGCTTCCTCCGAAAATCATCGGTACCCTATGGACGAGGGCGCTTCAAGAGTCAGCGAGAATGTACTCCTACCCCTTGTCGGGTTCCTGGAACCAGGATGGCACACCTAACGTACTCGAGTGTATGACAACCTCTCCACCGCTTCCCTTTTTCGGTCTGGTGGTTACACTTGTTGCATTTGTGGCTCCGGCTCAGTCGCAGTGCGATTCCACACACCTGCCCGCGCATTTTGCGGAAGTCGCTTCCTCCGCCCGTGAACGCGTGACGAAAGGTGAACTGCCTTCCATCGCGATTGCGGTCGCTCAACATGGGAGCATCGTGTGCGAGGAAGCGTGGGGTTGGGCTGACCGGGAGAAGCAAGTTCCAGCCACTCCGAACACAGTGTACGCAGCCGGGTCGGTCGCGAAGGCCCTGACCGGAGCGGCTACATTTATGCTCGCCGGTAGAGGAAAGATTCGACTGGATGACGCGCCGGAGCGGTACGGCATCCGTGTTCGCGCCCATGCAGGAACTGGAATCACAATTCGACAACTTCTGTCGATGACGGCAGGCATCGAACACGGCTGGTTCTATAACTACGGTTCGGCCTTGGATAGCAAAGAACTCCTGAACCGCTACGCCATTGGCGCGTTCCCTCCGGGGCAGCACTTTATATACTCCAATTTTTCCTTTGGAGTTCTCGGTGAGATTGTTGAACGAGCCGGTAAGCGCCCGTTCCCAGAATTCATGCGAGATGAACTGCTGAATCCTCTGCACATGACTTCGAGCGGCTTCAATCTTACAGGTCGCGGCGTGGCCATCGGATATAGCAAGGGCAAAGCAGTTCCCCCTCACTCATTTGAACCAGCAGCGGGTGGCGGATTCTACACATCGGCGCATGACCTGGCATTGTTCGGGTTGCTCCAGATCGATTCTGCCCAGAAACTGATCATCCCCGAACGAATGAAGGAAATGCATACCGCAATGCATCCCTTCGAAACAGACCAGCAGATTAAATCGGGCTATACCGGTGGCTGGGGTGTCTTTAATTTCAAGGACGGTTCCTCGGTGCTCATCAGTAACGGGAGAGTGCTGGCCGGTTCTGCAACGCTTCTGGTTCTTCCGAAGGCGGGTGTCGTGATCGCCTGTCTGACGAATACGGCAAGCGAGGCGATGGACCATCTGGCCTTCCAGTTTGCTGACCTGTTCTCGAGCGGCGTTTCGGCCAATCTCGAGTCAGCGTTCAAAGAAATTGAGGCAGCAGAGACCTCTCGACCCTTCCACGCGGACCCCTCCCAACTTGGCACCTGGGTAGGAACCGTGGACACTCCGAAAGGAAAGTTGCCCGCCCGGGTGCAAATTACCGGTGATGATCATCTGCAGATTGGTTTCGAGCACGGCGCCATGGTTCCGGTGGAAGATCTGGGGATCGAGGAGGGCTTTCTGTCAGGGGAAGTTGCAACCAGCCTCAGTTTGCCAGAAACCGGCAACCAACCCTCCAAGTTGCAGTTGCAACTCCTATGGATTGACGGGATCCGCCTGATCGGCACGGTACGGACAGAATCGACAGGCGACCTGTCGCGGTTCGGCTTGCCGGTGTACATTTCGCTTTCCAGACAAAAGTAGTTTGAGTGTGGCCAATCCTTTTCGCGAACTCCGCCAAAAGGGTAGGCGATCGGAATCGGCGGCGCACTCCATGGACGAGGGCACATCAGGAGCCAGCAAGAGATCCCAAGTGTTCTATCTTCCCGTGGCAAGCCGCGTAGCCAGCCGCTGCGGCAAATTCGCAGCCAAGATTTTTTCCTGCGCCACCCGCAGGTTGTAAGGCACGCGATAGTAGGTAACGATCCAAGCTTCGCTGTCGAACACGGCAAACGCCGCCCGCCAGTCGCCATCGCGAGGCTGTCCCACGGAGCCGGGGTTGATGAGATAGCGACGATCTTTTCTTAGCGGCCAGTCGGACGACTCGGGCGTGCCTACAGTGCGATATCCGGGATGGTAGGCTTCGCTGATTTCGCCCGTGAGCACGAAACCGCCCTGGAGGTGAGTGTGTCCGAAGAATGTGACGGGGACGGGAATGGTGATGAGCGGTTCGATAGCGTCGCGGGCGCTGACCATGTATTCATCTTCGTCGAGCGGGGAGCCGTGGACGAACTGGAGGCCGGGAAGCTCGTCGACGTGGATGGGACCTTGAGGGAGCGCGCGGAGCCAGTCGAGATTTTTGGGGGTGAGCTGTTCGCGGGTCCAGAGCGTGGCGAGGCCGGCGACGGGGTTGAAGTCCTCGAGGTTCATAAGGCCGCAGACGGCTTTGTCGTGATTGCCGCGGACGAAGACGTGTCCTAGAGCTTGCGCTTTGAGAATGACTTCGTTCGGATTGCCGCCGTAGCCCACCGTGTCTCCGAGATTGACCACGAGGTCGTAGGCGGGAGCAGCGGCCAGACACGAGTCCAGCGCTTCGAGGTTGCTGTGTATGTCGCTGAGAAGAAGGATACGCACAAAGGGAGGATTATAGCTTTTCTGGAGGGGAAACGCTGTAATAGGTCCACCCTGTCATCTTGAGCGAAGCGAACGTAGGACAGCCGCCCCCGGCTGTCCGCGGGGCGAAGCCCGGCCACGCGCTTGAGTACTGAGGATCGGCGAACAAACATCCGGGCAAGCTTCGCTCGCCTGGACAGCCGAGGGCGGCTGCCTCCACGCTAGCTGTTTTCCGCGAGCTTGCGTTCGGGAAGGAAATAGGACAGCGCGACGAACACAAAGATGAAAAACGAGATGCGAACATCGAGAAACGCGAGCGGCACCGAGGCCAGGTAGAGGAACAACGAGTAGAGATTTTTGAATTGGATGCCGCGATGGTAGTGGACCACGTCAGGATTGTCGCGGTGGTGCTGAATGATGGCCGAGCGCAGCAGGGCGAACGACAAAGAGCACAGCGTCAGCACAACTCCATAGAGAGCTACGGCACGGGGATCGCGCGGATGGTTGCCCATGAAAGCGGTGACGAAGGGGACGAGCGACATCCAGAACAGGAGCGTGTTGTTCGACCAGAGCAGGCGCGCATCGGCGCGGCGAGCGGAGTGCAACATGTGATGATGATTCACCCACATGATGGCGACGACGAGAAAGCTCAGCAGATAGCTGAGAAACTGCGGGAGAACGCCGCGCAGCGAGGAAAGAGTAGTGTCCCGCGGAACCTTCAGCTCGAGCACCATGATGGTGATGATGACAGCGATGACGCCGTCGCTGAAAGCTTCGAGCCGGTTGGTACCGATGCCGTCCATGTTTATCAGATCGCGTTTATCAGATCGTTATCAGAATATGTCTATCAGATTTGCTGCGGATTCACGACTGGGCAGCGCGCCCAATGTTCCGGGCTCACTTCAACAAGCGCCGGAAGCTCGACGGCACAAGGAGCGACGCGGTGCGGGCAGCGGGGTTCGAAGAGGCATCCGGGAGGAAGTTGAGCGATTGCCGGGACGGTGCCTTCGATGGTCGCGAGCGGAAGGGAGCGGTCGGTCGCTAGCGTAGGAATAGCACGCAGCAGGCCTTGAGTATAAGGATGGGCAGGCGCGTGGAAAATGTCGGCCTTCGTGCCGAGCTCGACCAGGTTGCCGGCGTACATGACGGCGACGCGATCGGCGACGTGCGAGACGACGGCGAGATCGTGCGAGATGAAGAGCATCGCCAATCCGAATTTGTGGCGGAGATCGTTGAGCAGATCGAGGATTTGCTGCTGGATCGTGACGTCGAGCGCGGTAGTGGGCTCGTCCGCGATGAGCAGTTGCGGGCGGTTGACGATGGCCATGGCAATCATGACGCGCTGGCGCATGCCTCCCGAGAGCTGGTGAGGATAGCTGCGGGCACGGTGCTCGGGGTCGGAAATGGCAACGTCGCGCATGCCTTCGAGCGCTCGTCCCCATGCTTCCGATTTGGAAACGCGGTGGTGAGCGAGGACGGCTTCCGCGATCTGTTCGCCGACGCGCATGACCGGGTTGAGGGCGGTCATCGGTTCCTGGAAAATCATGGCGATGCGCGAGCCACGCAGTTGGCGCAGTTGATCGGAGGGCAGTTTGGTCAGATGCGCGGGCAGGCCGTTGCCGTTCTGAAAAGTAATTTCGCCGGTGACGATGGCGGCGGGCGGGAGCAATCCCATGATGGCAAGCGAGGTGATGGATTTTCCTGAGCCGGATTCGCCGACTAGCCCGAGGACTTCGCCCGGCGCGATGGAGAACGAAAGGCTGCGAACGGCGGCCACAGGTGCAGCCGTCCCGCCCGGCTGAGTGGACGAAAGCGCCCGCCCGGCGCGGGGTTGTGGGAACTCGATGGTCAGGTCGCGGACGTCAAGCAGCGGGTGCACGAAGAGTATGTTATCAGCGCCGAGACTACTTCTTCGGCCGCGACTCCGGCGGCACCAACCCAGCAACGCGGTAATACACGACGAGTTGCCCGTAGTGCTCTCCAGAGTGCTCAAGGAGGCCCCACGCCATATCGGAAACCCGTGTCTGCTGATTCGCGAATGGGTCGACGATTAGATCGTTCATCCCCTTATCGCCCTTCAGTTTGATTGCCGCCGCGCCGTCGGCAAACGCTCCCTTCACGAACGTGACCACGGCGGCCTTCGTTTTGTACTGGTCGCGTTTGGGATCCTCTCCGACGGGCGGCCTCAGTCCCATCACCGGGTTCGTAAAAAAATAATTTGCATTCGCGGCGTGCAACAGTTGCTCCGCAAAACTACGCTGCGCCGGCACTGGCTTGAAGTCGTATTTGTCCTCGGGAAAATCTTCCGCCATCGCAATCAACTTCCGCCCGACATCATTCCAGTTGTCCAGCAGAGCCTGCGACGGCCCGACCGCCGGCTTCGGCGGCGCATCTTTCTTCATCGTGTCTTGCGCGGCCGCGAGCACTGCAAGGATCCCTACCACAAGAACTACACTAACGATTCCCTTCTTCATTTTGAAATTCCTCCAAAATCACAATTTCCCGTAGAGACGGGGCAAGCCCCGTCTCTACTCCAATCCAGCCTTGCCCAGCATCTCCAGAAACTGCTTCTGCGTGCGCATATCGATCGACTGCGCCACCAGCTTTCCTTCGCGGTCGTAGACAAAACTTTTTGGTATCCCCTCCACCACAAACATTTCGTTTACCTTCCGCCCGGGATCGAGTAATACGGGAAACGAAACCTTGCGCTCGCGGATAAACGGCTCCACCTTCGCCGCCTCTTCATCGGAAATGCAGAGCACCACCAGCCCCTTCGATCCGAAGCGCCCGTAAGGCGTCTCCAGATCCGGCATCTCCTTGCGGCATGGCGGACACCAGGTCGCCCAGAAATTCACCAGCACAACCTTGCCGCGCAGATCCGCAAACTTCCAGGTCTTGCCGGAAAGATCTTTCAGCGCAAACTCCGGATGCTCACGCTTGCGGTCATCCGCCTCCAGCCCGGCCATTGCCGCCCGAAACTGCTCGTCATTATTAAAGTAAACCAGCGCCTCCACATGTTCGTAGCGCACCAGCGTGGCAAGTTCAATATATGGATACGCCGGCGCACGCGGGGCGGCGGCGCTGCTGCCCGCGTCGGAATTCTTTTTCTCGGCCGGCTTCGCCCACGGCACCGGCCGCTCGCGTAGAGTCTCGGCCAGCGTCGTCGCTACTTCCTGCAGCGTGTCGTGTCCGAAATCGCCTTCGGTGGAAAGGCCCGCCAAATTCACCGCGAGCCGCAGCTTGTTGTCGGTCGCCGGCAGCTTCCGGATCTTCAGCGCCAGATCTTTAGTAGTCTCCGCCCGGACGTCGTCTGCGAGCGCGCGCAGTCCGTGGATCTGGTCTGCGAGCGGCTTCTCGTCCGCGCTCCAGACAACTTCTTTCTTCTGCGCCGAGGCCAGCTGCAATGCGATGATCACTAATGCTGCCAACATCGCGACCGAGACAAAAAATATCTCTATCCGATGAAGCGAGGTCTTGGGTTTCATAGCCCACCAAGCTTAACAACAGAGCGCCTCCCGCACCAGCGCTGGGACTAATCCCGCGTGCTCTTTTCTGCTATCTTCCGAATGAAACGGCTGGCTGGTTCAAGTCAAAAGGACGGATCGCCGATGAACCGCCCTATGGAGGATTGCCAATGAAATCGATTTGCCGTTGGATCGTAGATCGTTGGATCGCTGCGCGTTGGATCGCCCCTCTTTCGATAGTCACGCTTTGGACTCTCGCACCCGCCGTGCTCGTTCAGGCGCAAGACTACGATGCCGCCGCCCGCGATCAGGTCATCGCCCTGGAAAAGGCATGGAACCAGGCTTATAAGGCCGGCGACACCAAGGCCCTCGCCGCAATCCTCGACAATTCGCTCATCCTGGTCGAAGATGACGGCTCCCTCAAAACCAAGTCCGAGTTCCTCGCGAGCGTCAAGGCGTCCAGCGGCAACCAGGAGCAGGTCGCACCAGAATCGCTCACCGTGCGTGTCTTCGGAAACACTGCCATCGCGATCGGAGTTATCGCCGTCAAGGGAACCAAGGGAGGCAAGTCCGTAGTTCTTCGCGAACGCTTTATTGATACCTGGATCAACAAGAACGGGTCCTGGATCTGCATCGCCACCAACGCTACTCCGATCGCGCACGGCGGCTCTTGAGACCTGTTCTTCTCCGAACAACTCCGGTTTCTCGGCTGTTTACTAGTTGTGTTGGTAGGTAACGTACTTCTATTGCTATGGCAAAAGCCATCGCAATTTCAAGCAGCTCTGGCGTATTGGTTATCGGCGTAGGCTACAAGGGACATCATCTCTTCGAACGTAAGAATGTCAAAGCGGAGCATCGCGTTGTTGTGTTCCAGCCTATCCCTTACTGAGTGGATGGGGTTGTAGAGCTTAAACTGAATGTCATGGTCTTCTGTCCAGCGCTGCAGAAACCACAACATTCCCAGACCACCACCTTCGATTGCTCCGACTTTCGTCAAATCGAGCAACACGATTCGGACATTTTGCTGCGCCGTGACAGCTTCGCGTAACTTCCAAGTTGCATCGCGCCGCACAATTCTTCCCTTACACTCGACAATCGCCAAGTCACCAATGTGTTCAATACGCAAGGTCAGCATGACGCTCCTAAGCCCTGGTCAACCGCTGTGAAGAACGCGATACCGATTTGAAAATGATGTCAAACAACCACAAGAGCACAATTGCATCAACAAACCGTTCGACAGGCTCGATCCATTTCACTGTATGTCTCCCCGTAGATCAACCAAACTGGCAGCAAGAGCGTTGCCAAAGGTAAATTGCTTTGTTTACCTCGCGATAGGGCGGAGGAAATGGAAGAAGTTGCCATGACTCGGGAAGACTTGCACTAGGGGGAATCGGGTATCCGCATAGCCCGGAAACCAGAGGTTTTCTGGGCAAACGTGCCACCAGTCTCCGAAAGATCGTAGAAGTCCGACGGGAATTCCCATGATGCATGAGGTCGTGGAATCCTCACCCTTGCGAACGCCGCTTCTCTCACCTCCGAGTCAAGAAGAATAATATCGAAGCCATGGTTTCGCTTCGACCCCATGGTCGTTTGACCAGCGCAGACTTGAGTTGCCGCGACAAAGAGCACTGCGTACGAACAGAACCGCGGATATTCCTGACAGGCGCGATGACACCGAAGACGCGACCTTGCGTTGCGACTCAATCGACATGTTCGCCTTCTCCAAAAAATCCAGTCTCTGGCGGCGGGAGTGTGTCGCCAGGGCGCGCCCAGAACACGTACAACGCCGGTAACAAAACGATGCTGACCAGCAGTTCCACAATCAGTCCGCCTACGATCACTATGGCAAACGGCCGCTGTGAGTCTGAGCCAATATCGTGGGAGAGAGCTGCGGGTAAGAGGCCGAGGGTTGCGACCAGCATGGTCATCATGATCGGGCGGAGACGAAGTTCCGCGCCTTCTCTGGCCGCTTGCCGCGGGTCCATGCCGCGGGTGCGCAACTGGTTGATGTATTCGACCATGATCACGCCGATTTCCACGGAGACGCCGGTCAGCGCAAGGAAACCGAGGCCGGACGATACAGAAAAGTGCGTGCCGGTTGCGAGCAGTGAGAGCACGCCGCCCAACGGCGAAAGCGCGACCACGCCAAAGATGAGGCCAACCCATTTCCAGGAGCCGAACATCGAGTACAGAATGAAAGCCATGAGCAGCAATGTAATCGGCACGATGAATGCCAGCCTTCGGTTAGCGCGCTGCTGGCTTTCGTATTCGCCCGTCCAGTCGAGGTGGTAACCCTCTGGAAGTTTTACTTTTTGGTGGACCTGCTCGATGGCATCACGAACCGTGCTGCCGAGGTCGCGACCGCGAACACTGTATTTGATGGCGATGTAGCGGGAGTTGCCTTCGCGGTAGATGGTGGAAGCGCCATCTTCGAGCTTAACGTCGCAGAGCTGGCCGAGCGAAACGCGCTCGCCGGAGGGAGCCAGTATCCGGATGTTCTCGATGTCTTCGACGGTTTTGCGAAATGGTTCCTGGTAACGAACGGTGAGATCGTAACGCTGCTCGCCGATCAGAATCTGGCTGACGGCCTTGCCGCCGACCGCGGTTTCGACCGCATCCTGCACGTCGCTGACGTTGATAGCAAAACGATCGGCAGCCGCGCGGTTGACGGCCAGATTGACGTTGGGCTGGCCCCGGACCTGGAAGGTGCCGAGATCGGCAATGCCGGGAATCTTGCTCATGACGTTCTGCATTTCGTCGGCTTTCTGCTCCAGCGTCTTGAGATCGCGGCCAAAGAGTTTGACGGCAAGTTCACCCTTCACGCCGCTGACGGCTTCTTCGACGTTGTCCGAGATGGGCTGGGAGAAGTTCCAGTCAACGCCGGGAATCTGGCTGAGAGACTTGTCCATCGCGTCAATGAGTTGTTCTTTTGTGCGGAACTCAGCGCGCCACTCGGAGCGGGGCAGAAGATCGACGAAGAATTCTGTGTTGTAGAAACCGCTGGCATCGCTGCCGTCGTCGGGCCGGCCGACCTGGCTGACGATCTGCTTCACTTCTGGAAATTGCGCGAGAATGGAACGGCCGCGCTTGGTGACCGCGATTCCAGTCGTCGGGCCAGTGCTCGGGGGAAGGGTGCCGCGGACCCAGATCGCGCCTTCATCGAGGTGGGGGAGAAACTCGGAGCCGACGATTCCGCTGAAGAAAAGGAGCAACATGAACACCAGGGCGGCCACTCCCAGGCCAAGCGTGAACTTTATGTGGTCGAAGCACCAGTCAAGCAGGCGGCGGTAGGCGTTCTGCAGGATGCGCATCAGCGGGTTCTGCCACTCCTTGATTTTTCCGTCGCGGAAGACCAAGTGACAGAGCACGGGCGCTATTAGCAGCGCGAACAGAAGCGCGCCGAGGAGGGCGAAAGCTACGGTCCAGGCCATGGGGCGGAAGAGGCGGCCTTCGACGCGCTGCAGCGTGAAGATGGGGAGATAGGAAACGATGATGATGATGCGGGCGAAGAAGACCGGCTTCTGAACCTCGTGTGCGGCGGAAGCGATCAGCTGTAAAAACGTTTTCTTCCCTTGAGAAAACTCGACGTGGCGCATGATGTTTTCCACCATGACCACGGAGCCGTCCACAACCATGCCGAAATCGAGCGCGCCAAGCGAAAGAAGATTCGCCGGAATGTGACTGAGATCCAAAAGAATGGCGGCGAAAAGAAGTGCGAAGGGAATCGTGATGGTGACGATCAGCGCGCTGCGAACGTTCCCCAGGAAAATAAAAAGGACCAGCGTAACCAGGACCACGCCGTCAGTGAGATTTCGCAGAACCGTGTGCGTCGTGTAGTGCACCAGGTCGCTGCGGTCGAGATGAGGAACGAATTTTACGCCCGGCGGTAATAGTTGTGTGTTGAGTTCGTTGATCTTGACGTGGAGCGCGTCAAGGGTGGCGTCGGCTTCCGCAGCTTTGCGAAGCAGAACGATGCCTTCGACCACGTCCTCGTCATCGATGACAGTGCCGTCTTCGCGGCGGATGGTTTTTCCGAGCTGCCCCAGACGAATCTTGGGCGCTTGCGCGACGATGGCGATGTCACGGACGCGGACAGGCGTTCCATTCACGCTCTTGATGACGGTGGCGGCGATGTCGTCGGTGGTCTGCATCAGGCCGACGGCGCGCACGTTAAGCGCCTGTTGGCCGCGTTCGATAAATCCGCCTCCGGCGTTGGTGTTGTTGTTGGTAAGCGCCTGCTCGACTTGGGCAAGCGCCAATCCGTAAGAAACCAGTTTGCCAGGATCGACTTGCACCTGATATTCCCGGGTCGGCCCGCCGAAGATGTTGACGTCAACTACGTTGGGAACGGATTTAAGCTGGTTCAGAACGAACCAGTCGTTGAGAGTTTTCAGCTCCATCGCGTCATAGCGCGGATTCGTGCTCTTGAGCGTGAAGAACATGATCTGCCCGGTCGGGCTGTAGTCGGGACCCAGACCGGCGTTCACGTTGGTTGGGAGCGTAACTTGCTGGAGGCGGTCCAGCACTTCCTGACGAGCGTTGAAGGTGGAGATTTCGTCGTCGTAAATGATGGTCACGACCGAAAGCCCGGCGAGCGAGACCGAGCGCAGATGGGTTTTGTGTGGAACGCCGTTCAGAGTGACTTCGAGCGGGACGGTGATCTGCTGTTCGACTTCTTCAGCGGCATGACCGGGCCACTGCGTAATGATCTGCGTGTAAGTGTCGGCGACGTCAGGATAGGCTTCGATGGGCAGATTGCGAAACGAGATGATGCCCCAGATGAACAGCACCAGCGCCACGCTAAGTATCAGGATGCGATTGCGCAGCGCGAAATCGATGAGCAGACGAATCATTTGCCCTGCTCCGAAGCGGCGGCGGAGAACGCAAGCGCGTTAGCCACGAGTTCATCTCCCACCTTCGCCCCCTGGCGGATTTGCTGCAGGCCGTCGGACAGCCCGGCAGTGTGCACTTCGAGGCGACGGAAGGAGTTGGCGGTCTCCTTGCGGAAGATCCAGTCTTTATCCTGCAGCCGCATAATGGCAGTCGCAGGCACAACGAGGTGCGGCTTCTGTTTGCGCGAGCGGAAAGTGACAACGGCGAACATGCCGGGGCGGAAAACGCCATCGCGATTGGCGAGCACGATGCGGACTTTGGCGGCGCGCGTGTTGGGATCGAGGACGCGCGAGACGTCGCTGATGCTGCCTTTGAACACACGGTCAGGCAAGGCGTTCAGGCGAATCTCGGCAGGATCGCCGATGTGAACGTCGCCAATATCGTTTTCGTAGACATCACAGACAACCCAGATATTCGAGAGATCGGCGATCGTAAACAGGTTGGGCGTGTTGTCCAGACTCTTGATGCCTTCGAATCCGGCAACATTCTGCTCGACGATGGTCCCGGCTACGGGGGCGCGCAGTTCGATCATGGTGCTGGGGTGAGCGGGATCTCCGCCAAGAATGCGCAGGCGGGTCTCCGCGGTCTTCTGATCGGATATAGCTTTGGCATCGGCGTTCTCGGCGACTTCCAAATCTTTCTGGGCGAGGGCGCCTCGCGAGTAAAGCAGTTGGGCACGTTCGAGCGCCTTGCGGGCGAGCGCCTCGTCGGCGGAAGCCTTGTGATAGTCGCCCATGGCGGCGGCAAGATCAGGGCTGGAAATCACAAGCAGCACCTGACCCTTTTTCACGTGGTCGCCGAGCCGGACTTTGAGATCGGCAACGCGGCCCGAACCAAGCGAGGTGACGCGGATAGTTTTGTTCACGTCAGGCTGGACAGTCCCGTTGGCGTTGAGTTCTGTGGGCAGGTCGCGACTCTCCACCTTGACGGTCTGGAAAAGCTCCGGGTGGTCGACAGTCATTACGTTAGGGTCGACTGTGATTTCCTGTTTTGTGGGTGCTGCTTTGGTGTTGTTGGAACAGGCTACGAAGAGAGTGGTCAGAGCCAGGCCCAGCAGGAATACCAAGGACCGGCGGATGCGAGCCGCACAGAGTTTCGGCGCGGCAACAGGGGGAAGGGCTGCTGCGGCCGCGCCGCAAGAGTCCGCCGACTGCACAGCTTTGGCGGCTCTTGAACTCAATCTTGAACTCAAGAAGTATATCGCTTGCGATGTCATGGGATCACCTCGCGGCCCACGGCCAGATTTAATTGGCTGGCGGCGGACAAATAGGAACCCACCAGGTTCACGTAGGCTAGTTGCACGATGCGGTACTCCGCCTGCACGTTCATGAAATCCAGCAGCGAGGCTCCGCCGTGTCGATAGGAGAAGAAAATCGTGTCCCGCACGCGGACAGACTGCTGCAGGTACTTGGCCTTGTAAGGGCGCAGCAGAATCAGATCGCTTTCGAGCGTGGCGTAGCTGGAATCGACGTCACTCAGCACGGTTGCTTCGGCGGCGTCGCGCAATCTCTCATTGCGCGTGATATCGAGTTGCGTGCGCAGCTTCTCTCCCTGGTTGCGGTCGAAGATGCGCAAGGGAATGCTGACACTGACGCCGAGCGTATTTATGCCAAACGGATTATTGTTGGACGAGTTGTGCGTATACCACGCGCCGAAGGTCGGATCGGTTGAGCCGTTCGCAATCGCTAGCTTGTGGTCGGCTTGGGCTTTGTCTATGGCTTCGACTGCGGCCTTCAAATCCGGCCGCGTGTCCAGGGCAATTTTCCGGAACTCGTCGCGCGGCATGAGCTGGTCGCTGAAATCGAACGGTCCGGTGACGTCAAACTGCTGAATCCGAGTTCGGTCGTTGAGCAGCGTGAGGAGTTGGATCTTTGCGTTTTCCAGGCTCTCCTCGGCAGCTTGCAAATCCGATTCATACTGGACGCGCTGCAGTTCCAGCCGATCGAGATCAATCTGAGCAATGTCGCCGGCGTCGAAGCGAGTTCTGCTGATTTCGAGCACGCGATCGTAGTAGGCAAGGTTGTCCTTTGCCAACTGGAACACCGCTTTTGCCTGCAGGGTTGCGACAAATGCGCCGCGCAAGTTGAATAGCAGCGTTCTCTGCAAGTTGGCATGACTCGATTCGGCGATCAGAGTTGCCTTTTTCGCACTCTCGAGGCGTAACTCCCGCTTGTGCTGTCGCTCATGCAGATAGCTAATGCTGGGTGACTCAAACGTCCCGGCGAACGGTCGCCAGACGCCTTTCTCGGGAGCGATTTGCGTCCCATCCGCCGACATCGTGAACGTCGGATTCGGGCGTAGGAAAGCGGTGATCTCCTGTGCCCTTGATTCGTCGACACTGAGCTTGTCGGCCAGCAGAGTCGGATTGCTCTGCTCGAACCGCGCGCGCACCTGTTCCCAGGTGAGAGCCTGCTGCGCTCGGGCGCTGGCCGCTGCGAACATTATCCATAGCCATAACCATGCGGTCAGACTGAAATTGTGAAACTTGAACATCGCGCGCTCCGTGCGCATCGGGAAAAGCGGATCGCCCGATGCGCGTGCATGCGAAATTTTCCGGACAAATTAAGACTGACTTCGGATTTACAGCGAGGTTGGGTTTTCGAAAGGAGGAGCGCGGCCTGCGGTCGCAGAGGCAGAAAAAAATCTTCGCGATTGCGGCGTGAACGGCAGAACCGTACCGATCTGCTCGAACTCGGGTGTGAGAGAAGCGAAACTGGGCAGAATGGGTTGCGAGGAATGCGCCAGCGCATGAGGTGTGCAAGCGCCATTGCCGGCGCGGCGGAAACCGCGTTCCGACTCTTCCATCTCAGGACGCACGACGTGCAGGTCGTCGGTCGCCGAGATCACGGGAAACAGCAGAATGAGTGCACAGCCAAGAGCGCAGAGGAAGATGAGCGGGGGCGCTGCCGGACGATCGGAAGGAGTCCGTTGCCGCCATAGCAGATAGGCGGGCAGCAACAGAGAGAGCCAGCAGAGATTGAGAAAAAGCTCCATACAAAAAACGCCCAGGTCTCTCGCGGGAAACACAACCGCCTAACCTGGTTCGGTCTGCTAAGGATAATCAAGATAGCACAGACCCGGCAAGTGACTGGGGCACATCGAAGGGAGCCGAGGAAAAAGCGGGCGTCCCACTCATCGCGCACCTTGCGCACCTTAGCGTTGAGTGGGATTCTACTGCAGCGTCATTCTAGCTGCAGCCGCTGGTACTCCCGCAGCTCATGCACTTGTAGCAACTGCCGTTGCGCACCATGATGGAGCCGCAGACGTGGCAACTGGGAGCGTCGCCCATGTCGATGAGTTCGGACAGGGCATCGGCCGCGTGGATGGAACCTGTTCTGAGACCGGCGGTGGCGTTGAGATCGCTGATCGCGTCTTCGGCGGGCGAGGACGCCCCCCCTACATCAACCTGCGGCTTAGGGCGCAGGTTTTCGAAGAGGAACTGCTGCTGTCCGCTTAGGAAGCGCATTTGCAGCCAGCGGAAGATGTAGTCCATGATCGACTTGGCGAATCCGATGTCGGGATTGCTTGACCATCCGCTGGGCTCGAAGCGCGTGTGCGCGAATTTTTCGCAGAAGAGCTTCAGCGGCACTCCGTGCTGCAGCGAGATTGAGACCGCCAGCGCGAAGCTGTCCATTAGGCCCGACACGGTCGAGCCTTCTTTTGCCATCTTGATGAAGATTTCGCCGGGCTCGCCGTCGGGATACAGGCCGACGATGATGTAGCCTTCGTGGCCTCCGACATTGAACTTGTGGGTTACCGACATGCGCTCTTCTTTTAGCTTGTGACGGAGGGCTCGTGGGGGAGCGTCCAGGTTGTCCTCTTGGAGCGCAGGCGAGGACGCCAGCGCGACAGCCGGCGAGACGCCGGCGCTACTTAGGGCCGTCTTGCTGCCGGCGGCGGAGAGTGGCTGACTCTGCTTGCATCCATCGCGATAGACGGCTACCGCTTTCAGGCCCAGCTTCCAGGCTTGGATGTAGGCTTCGGAAATATCGTCTACCGTGGCGGCGTTTGGCAGGTTCACGGTCTTCGAGATCGCTCCGGAGATGAAGGGCTGGGCGGCGGCCATCATCTTCAGATGTCCCATGTAGTGGATGGAACGCGTGCCTTTCGACGGCTTGAATGAGCAATCGAAGACGGCGAGGTGCTCGTCTTTTACGTGCGGCGCGCCTTCGATGGTGCCGGTGGCGTCTATGTAGCTCACGATGGCGTCCGTCTGCTCATGGGTGTATCCGAGTTTGAAGAGGGCGCCGGGGACGGTGTTGTTAACGATCTTGATCATGCCGCCGCCTACCAGCTTCTTGTACTTGATTAGGGCCAGATCGGGCTCGATGCCGGTGGTGTCGCAGTCCATCATGAAGCCGATCGTGCCGGTGGGGGCCAGGACTGTTACCTGGGAGTTGCGGTAGCCGTGCTTTTCGCCGTGGGCCAGGGCTTCGTCCCAGCAGGCTTTCGAAGCATCGATTAGCTCGGACAGTTGGGCGGCTGCGGAGCTTCGCTCCGCTTGGACGGGCGAGGCGCCTGTCCCCACACTTGTCCCTACGCGAGCGCTGCCTATGTTGTTTACGCTGGCCCTATGCATTCTTATTACGTCCAGGAACGGCTCTCTGTTTATGTACCAGCCGGGGCAGGCTGCTCCGGGCATGGCTTCCGCGGTGGTTACTCCCAGGCGCGTTTGGACAGGGTCGGTGATTGGCGCTAGCGGCTCGCATTGTTCGGCTATGCGCGAGGATTGGAGATACGCTTCGCCGCACATGATGGCGGTTACGCAGGCGGCGTAGTCGCGTCCGGCATCGCTGTCGTAGGGGAGTCCGGCGGCCATTAAGAGCGCGCCTAAGTTTGCGTAGCCTAGACCCAGCGGGCGATAGTCGTGCGAATTCTTGCCTATGATTTCGGTGGGATATCCGGCGTTGTCTACCAGGATTTCCTGCGCGGTGATTACTACGTCCACTGCGTGCCGGTAGGCTTCCACGTCGAAGGTGCCGTTGGGCGCGAACTTCAGCAGATTCAGGCTGGCCAGGTTGCAGGCGGAATCGTCCAGGAACATGTACTCGCTGCAGGGATTGCTCGCGTTGATGCGGGCTGTGTTTTTCGACGTATGCCAGCGGTTGACGGTGGAATCGTATTGCATGCCGGGATCGCCGCATTGCCAGGTGGCTTCGGAGATCTTTGCTAGCAGTTCTTTGGCTGGATAGGTCTTGACCACTCGGCCGTCTACGATTGCTCTTGTCGAAAAATCGGTGTCGCGCATGACGGCTACCATGAAGTCGTCGGTGACGCGGACGGAGTTGTTGGCGTTCTGGAAGAAGATAGAGCTGTAAGCATCGGAGTCGGGATGCGATCCGTCGTATCCCTGCAATACCAGCGCGTGCGCTTTGGCTTCTTCTTTACTCTTGCACTCGATGAAGTCGACTATGTCGGGATGGTCGATGTTCAGGATTACCATCTTGGCGGCGCGGCGAGTTTTGCCTCCGGACTTGATTACTCCGGCGAAGGCGTCGAAGCCTTTCATGAAGCTGAGCGGGCCGCTGGCGGTACCGCCTCCGCTGAGAACTTCGGTGGAGGAGCGCAGCGTGGACAGATTGGTGCCGGTGCCGGATCCCCACTTAAAAAGCATGCCTTCGGTCTTGGCGAGGGTGAGGATGGAATCGAGCGAATCGCGAACCGAGTTGATGAAGCAGGCGGAGCACTGCGGGCGGGTGTATCCGGTGACGCCGAATTCGACCTGGTTGGTGGTTGCGTTCCAGTGCCAGTTGGTGGCGTCGGACTTAGGCTCGATGCGGTCGCAGCCTACGTTGAACCAGACGGGCGAATTGAAGGCGACGTGCTGGCGGATTAGCAGGTGTACTAGTTCGTCATGGAACGTGGCGGCGTCTTCGGAGGAGCGGAAGTATCCGTCTTTCATGCCCCAGTCGCGAATGGTTTCGGCGACTCTTGCGACTAGTTGGCGCACTCCGGTTTCGCGCTCGTCGGTGCCGATCGGTCCGTGAAGATATTTCGAGGCGACGATGTTGGTCGCGGTCATGGACCAGTCTTTGGGGACTTCGACATTTTTCTGCTCGAAGATCATGCCTCCCTGGGAGTCGGTGATCTGAGCGTTGCGGAGTTCCCACTCGACTTCGGAGTAGGGGGAGACACCGGGCTTGGTGAACAAGCGGCGGAAGCTTAGGCCTTGGGCCTTCGTTTTCTTGTTGACGGCCGTATTGCTGGCAGCGGATTGAGTATTGATTTGGTCGCGCACTTCGGGCATTTCCTTCTCCTAATTAGATGATGGCAAAGAGCAGTTGATCTAGACAGCAGATTGCAAGGTTCATGGTCTCAAAGTTGACTAACTCTGGCCAAAAACGCGCTTTCGACCAGATTTCGCGCGGCTTGGCGCGGCTTCTGGCGCAGAGCGAGACGGGGCAAGCCCGTCTCTACGGACAGATTTCTGGCGAGCCTTTTCGGAAGTTGTGTTCTGGGAGCGCGGTGGTAAGAGCTGGCTCAGCTGGGCGGGCCGTTTGGACTGAATTCGGTCGGGCCTGCTGAGGATCGTCGGCTGGGCATTCGATGCCATGACGGGCAAAGGAGGCGGCTACGAGTTCGATCAAGTCTTCCATCGGGGCTCCTAATGGCTCGCAGGACGCTGGACCGGTCGGGAGCAGCTTCAGCCGCGAGATTCTAATTCTGCTGATGAATCCCCCCCGAGGGGATGCCTGGCAGGGCCAGACCCGGGGGGAAGTCACCGCCAGTTTCCATCCACTCCGGAGGGATGGTTTCCCGT
>Ga0185299_10001043_pt1 | contig 61786 bp, 46 predicted proteins | sample PaiPotPPA55metaG_FD_128002 | JGI IMG/M metagenome (GOLD analysis project Ga0185299, IMG submission 128002) | Iron sulfur acid spring bacterial and archeal communities from Banff, Canada, to study Microbial Dark Matter (Phase II) - Paint Pots PPA... ... | reverse complement strand
AGAAGCCCATTCCAGAAGTTGTTGTCTATCACTGTCGCTGAGGGATAAGGCAGATACCCGAGCAGGCATACTGCAACATAGCGTACTCTTTTATTATTGTCTAGTTATTTGTTGGACAATACACTAGTTTGCGGTTCCCGCGCTTGCGGCGTACCCACAGACGCAGCGTCTTGGCCGCTTCGTTGATCTCGCTGCGACAGACCCGGTATCCCGGCCATCCCAGAATCTCTGTCCATTCGCTCTCGCTCATCCTCGCGAGCGTACGGAAGAATCTCCTCCTCGAAAACCCCCGTTAATCAAAGAGTTATTCAGATTACTGTACAGAGCCCAAAGTTTTTCAAATCATGATAATGGCATGCCGATTCCGCTCAATTGAACCTTTGACATCGAGGAAAAATGTCTCTAACTTAAGGTGTTTGCTATAGACGAATCCAAGGGATTTTGCAGGCAAGATACAATTCGCTTGGAAATGGAATTCACTTTCGCTGGGAGCTCTATCTTGAGAATCTTTAGACTGCGGTGGTTTTGTGTGGCAATTTCGATCTTCGGACTGATCCCGCTATCGAGCGCACAACAGTCGAAAGGCGCGTCGGTGGTGCCGGTATCTCCACAGATTGCTGCGGCCCAGAAGGTTTCCATTGCGAATACAGGCGGACAAGACTCCGAGAAGGTAGTCAATCAGACCCTATCCAATGGTGGCCCGAACTGGCCCTACTACCAGATTCGCGACCTCAACGGCCCAATGAATGTGGGGCTCTGCGGATTGTCCGACCGGCCAGCTTGGTGTCGCGGATCTGAAATAGGAGAGTGGACGAATAGCGCGATTCGAGTCATTGGCTGCGGCGAGGTCTCCATCCCTGCCGGAACTTATACGCAAAAAACCAGCATTGTGAAGCCGCGTTGTGTCAAGCTGCATGGAGCGTCGGCTGACAGTACATTCTTGAATTGGACACCGAACACCGGTGTAGCGATCATTATGGGGGATGCTATGGGTCCACTAGGATTCGCCGGGGAAGGTGCGCTGGAAGATTTAACCCTGATCGGCCCCGGTGCAAGTACCAAGACTTGCGGCATTTATCTGGGCGGATCCGACGGTACTGGATGCGCTCCCCCCACTTCCCTTGACCCCAAGACGAATTTAGACGACCACGACAATATCAATCGAGTCAGATTTTCCAAATTGTCCGCGGAGGGAGCCTTCGGCGTGGGCATTCAGTGGGGCAACAACGCCTGGGTAGATACCATCTTTGAAAGTGACATCTCTTTCAATGAAACGGGAATCTATGTACCTAGCACGACCATCCAGACAGGCGAAAACCTCACAATCCTCAACAGCGTGATTCAAAGCAATCGGGGCGTTGGGCTTAAGATTGACGCGGGAAACAATATCAATTTCAACCTCGTCAATACTTCCCTGGACTACAACGGATCGTGGGCCGTGCAGAACGGCGCCGCCCCGTCCCAGAATGCGGTAAGTCTGGTCAATTGTTATATCGCGCAGCGGAGTCGCTGGCTGCAAAACTACGGCTACATGAACCTCACGGGGGTTTACGCGAACGATGGTGTCGACTCCGGGATTTTAGGCTATCTGATCGACAATGAGGAGGCGTTTTTTACCGCCCTCGGAGGGCAATTTTTTAATAATGGAACTGGAGCAATCCTGAATCCTGCAGGGGTCGCAAGCACATGGATCGCACCCTTGGTAACCAGCCCCGGTGCGAGTGGCTTTACTCCTACCCAGACTTATCTTGACCGTCTCGGAGACCTCGCTACGAATTCTTTATACACCAGCCACTTCAACCAGTATGCCGCGAACCAGTTCGCAGGAACATCAGCCTGCTCATCCGGCACGCAGACAATCGCCTTCCCTGGACAATACGCCTCCCCGCCTGTCGTTCTACTGTTTGACGAAACGACCAAGGGTGGCATTAGCCTAACCGGAAAAGGAACTTGGGGCTTCATTGCTTCCTGTACGGGGGCTTCAGACGTGTTCGATTGGATCGTGATCGGAAATCCTTACTAACGAGCAAATAGAGAACACTTTAGCGATTGAGTTCTGAGAGTTGCGCCAGCGGTTCTTTGGTCGTTTCTATTCGCCTTCCTGCCAGCCAAAAAGGAGCCGTTGTAAGGCCCGAAATTTTCAGGGGCAATCGTGGACGGAAACGTGCAAGAGCTTACAAATCGGTGCAACCGTTTGTGTGGCACTCAGTATGGCCTATTGTGAGAGGGGCTGCGAGCCTCAGTCCTTCGTGACTACATAACTCATGCTGTGAACGTTGAAATCATCCTGATACGACCGCACCAACCGTGCTCCGGCACTAGAGACTGTTTCCTCCACCTCCCCGGAACTTAGACAAATGGTCCGCATGGGATTTAGATGCAAGCGATTGTAAAGATACGTCGCCGAGAAGCCAAGCCGTCTAAGAAGTGAGTAAAGTCTCCGTCTAGGTTGCAGAGCCTGGCGCAGCGAAAGTTTGTAGGGAATCTGGAACACAATCGTTCCTTTGGGCCTTGTCACCCTAACAAACTCCCTAACGTACTCCTTCGCGAGGTCTCCCGAACGTTGATGTTGAAGTACGATATTTGAGTAAACAAAATCGAAAAAATCATTATGAAACAAGTGCAGGTTGTCACTTTGATTGACTAAGAACTTGCATGAAGGTGTGTGCTCCCGTGCCAACCTTATCATTTCGTCGGAGATATCCACTCCATACACTTCCTCAAAATAGGAGCTTAGACCTCTGCTAAGTCTTCCAACCCCGCAACCAAAATCGAGCGCTCTCCCATTCAAACCTTCCCTAAATCCACAAACGCCCATGAGATCATCAATCTCGCGCCGACCGGAGGCAAAGAATTCATCCAGATCCCATCGGCCAAACTGCTTCTTACCATCGGTGAGAATCGCCCAGAGAGGATCCAGTTCGGCGAGATCCTCCCACTCTCGTCGCGTTGTGGAGCTTTTGGGAACAGCTGTAGACATCGGAATTCCTATAGTATATCAGCTCAAATTCACGGTTGGATGCCGGGAACAGCACGACTGGCTGTCTTCCACGACGGAAACTGGGGATCGATACGACGCTTCAGCCTGCCGGTTCCGCAACTTCGCGGGTGGCCTGCTACCGTAGCGCGGAGATATTTCTCATCGGGAGTTATAATGCTTCTTGGGCGTTCCTAACTTCGGTGGCAGGGACGGATCGCATCCGCTAGCGACATGGCGACTATAGGTCTGCTTTACCAAGCGGAGACAAAAGATGTCTTCAGCTGGCATTCATGTTGAAAAAGCTAGAATACGTCTGCGCGGTGGGAAGCATTTCTTTGATCGGCGCGGACCGCATCGACCTATTGGCAGGCCATGGTCCGTTTAGATTGACTCCGTTTCTGCTTCTGGCTGCGCTAGTTGTTTTGATTCGTCTCCTGGCCTGGGGATTGGGGGGACACCTTCAGGTTCCGATTAGCCCCGTTTTTCGCCGCCAAGTCCCTTACCTTGCTGTGCTAGCAATGTTCTTGTTTCTCGCCTTCGCTTCAACCATCTTCGGTCTGAACCCGGAGCGGGGTTTGTTGTCTCTTTTCGATTTGGTGCTTGTGGCCGGGTTGGGATATTGCCTTGCAATAAGGATATTGACAGATTCTGCCCCGGAAAAGCTCATCGTGCGCTCCGTCACATTGGCCGTGATGGTATGGTTGATTTTTTGCATTGGAGCGTACATCGCTTGGAGTCATGGCGTGACGCGGTTGCAGGAAGAGGCCGCCTCCTCCATCGAATCTATGTTTGCACCCACCGCTGGATTTGCTTTTGGGCCCCGGCTATCAGGTTATTGTCTCGATTCAAACCGCGCCGGCTTCACTCTGGTGATGTATTTGGTATTGCTTGATCGATTCGCCGCTAAAACGCGCTATACGCGCTTCCTTCGTTTTGCCATAGGATTTTTCATTTTGCTCGCGGTGTCCAGATCCGCCACGCTCTGCTGGTTCGCATATTACGTGTTTTCCAAAGCGTTCTGGAAGCATCTGACGACGCGGCGAACGGCGTTCAGGGTGGCCACATTTGCGGTTGTCGGTTTGTTAGTTGGTCTCGTATATCAAGAAGAAATCAGGGGGCTACTGGAACTCTGGCAGGTCTCCTATGTCGTGTCTGACCGGCTCTCGGGCGAGCAAGGTAGTTCGGGAGGGGAACACATTGAGTTGATGCGAAGGGGCATTGAGACTTGGTCAAACTCACCCCGCACCGTGGTTGCAGGCATCGGTTTCGCGGGTGCCCCCCGGGTCCTGGGCGATATCTTCGGGGATAACAAATACGGAAACTTTCATTCCCTGTACGTGTCTGTGCTTGCAGAGCTTGGATTGCCTGCCTTCCTTCTGTTCATGGTTCTCCTCGGTTACCCGATCATTGGAAGGAAAGGCGCAGCACCGTGCATCGCAGCGATCGCGATCTTTAACGTAGCCTTGCAATCTTATATGGAACCCTTGTTTTGGGTTGCACTCGCACTCGTGTGGTCCTTCGAAGTAAAGGGCCGCAGATCTCCTTCAAAGGGTGTTGCTACGGTCTGCGCTTTCGCATAGCCCCAAGGCATTACTCGGTATGCGCACTCATCGGTCCGCCTTTTGAGGAGCGTATTCCTGAAGATACTTTTCCACGACATAGTCTTCCCGAAACGCGCCGAGCCTCGAAGCATCTGGGACTCTATTTTTTCCCCATTCTTGCGGCGACGTTAACGCTAGATTCATCTTCTCCGCCAGCGCATTCACATTTCCTGCAGGAAAAAACTCCACGATGTTGGATAGTTGAGCAATCTCCGGGATACCGCCCGATCGTGCACAGATAAGACTTTTTCCTGCGTGGAGGCTCTCTACGACGACATAAGGCAGGGGCTCAGGCCAGAGCGACGGAATAACCACTGCGTTGACAGCAGAATAAAACTCCGACGACTCAGTAAACCCTAGCCATTCAATCCTCGGATCTGAGTATGTCCTTCTTAAATTCTGGATGTAGCCCTCGAGGCCTCGGCCTGCTATCTTGAGTTTCCAACTCGGCTGATTCAGCTGCTTAGTGGCCTCCAGAAGTGTTTCAATGCCCTTCTCTTGCTCAACTCTTCCGATGAAGCCAAAAACCACGTCGCTGGACAACGACCCAGCGCTCCTTCTCTGAGGAACTGACAGCTTGGCGCCACCCTGAATGTTATAGACGACCGTTGAAGGCACATCTTCGAGGTAATGCCGTCTGATGTGTTCATCGAGAGCGTGTTGGCTCACAGAAACGACTGCGTCAGGCATCCGCGAAGAGACTCTTCCTGGAAAAGTCAGCAGTTTGCAATCCAAACACCTTTTCTCGCAGGTGCGGCCATTGCGAAACAGAGTACAGCGCGGACACATCAGATAATAATCGTGCAGGGTATGCACAAGACGCACGTTCCTGCGCTTAACCTCCCGCCAAGTGGCCAGGGAAAACCCACAGACGTTGTGCGTGTTTACGACGTCCGGGCTCTCGGCATCCAATATCTTGCCAATCCGGCGAGCCGCCGCCGGGTTCCACATTTCCCGAATATGCCAGGCCAGACGACGGAAGATATTGGGCTTCTCGCTTCGGCCAAAGGGCCAGTAGAAATTGTCCAGCGGGAGACGGTAGATGCGCACGCCACTCCGATCCTCGACAACTTCGCTTGACCCTGAGTGCAAAGTGACAACTGCGACCATATGGCCGCGGCGGACCAAGGCTTCCGCCAGTTCAGCCGCCGCTTTTTCGGCACCGCCGATAACATTGGGAGGATAAAGCGTGCTAATGATCAGAATCTTCATTTACCGGGCCTGTCGCATACGGGAGAACGCTGCTTTCCAATATCTCCTTGCAGTGCATCCCGGCGAACGCGGGAAGACGGCTCAGGAAAATCCTTCAGCGGTCTATTTCAATCCAGGACGGGCCCAGCTGGAGACGAACTTTTGGACCGGCCACGTCCCCACAAGCTCTCAATACTGGGCGCCGCCCCAACCGAGTAACCAGGAATTGGGGCCTTCGCTCAGGATCGAGCATGACTCACCTAATTCCTAACGGTAGAGCGGCAATTTATTGAATTTCATACAAGACGACCGTGTCGAACTGGGCCACCGGTCGGGCCGGGTACCTTGGTGGTTCAATTTCCCTGCTCGCAAATACCGTGGCAAGCGTATCGTCCGCGACGTGGTTTACGACAACGAATAGCCGGTGCGTCTCGGGGGCATTCAAATAAGCGATTGGGATTTCTTGCTTTAAGAAGTAATACTCCAACGAAGCAAGCGACGGAAGCGCCACCAATACGGAGTCTCCTGGAGTGAGCCGTGGCTTAAGGTACATGGCTGTGTACTGCATACCTCTGCCTTCATTGGTGGAATAAATAACGTCACCTCGCCGCACATACCAAGCAGTCCACAGGAACACTACAACCACAACGAGGGTCATCCCATGCCGAATGGGGAAGGACTTCATGAGGTGTGTAGCCACCAACTCGAGACCCGCCGCGGAAGCGATGAAATAGACTGGAAGAGCAAACGTCCAAACTCTCTCGAAAGGCACAACGCGTTGGATAAAGAGTACGGGCACGACCCAGATTACGAGCGCCAAAGTCAAAGGGATGCGAAAGCGACTGCAGCGAATATGGTAAATCAAGGAGATTCCGAAACCAGCCGCTAAGGTAATGATTAGCAGCAGTGGTAATGCACGATTCCAGTACCGCCAAGTCGATACAAACGACAGCGGAAGATCTCCTAGAAAGACGCGGGTAGGCAGCGGCCGCACGGTACTGTTCGCGAACACAGACGCTGGCCCAGAGACCGCAAACACTGGGCTATACAGCGCCGTGGTCAGCACAGCGGTGAGAAGGCCGGCGACAAATAAACCGCTGACAATGCGTCCGGGACTTTTAGCATCCCCGGCGGCGGCGGAGAGCAGCATCCAGGCCGCTACTCCACCTACCGGGTACAGCATGATCGGGATGGTGTAGAAACCAAGCGTCGCAAAAATGGAAAACAGTAACCAGGGAGTCCATCCCCGATTGCGAATCACGTACGCCGCGATCGGTATGAGCATGGTGAAACACAGACATAGGAGAGAATAGCCTCGGGAGTTTGTGGAATATTCGATCAGCACAGAAGAGGTTGCCGTCAGGGCGGCGGCTAGGATTGCACTTTCAGTGCGGTACAGGCTACGTGCAGCAATGTAGGTTGCCGGAACCAGCAATAGCCCGGCAAAGAATGCTGGCATACGGAGCGCCCAGGGAAAGTTCCCGAACAACACATACGCAATGTGGACGAAGAAAGTGTGAAACAGGTGGTTATTTGGTTGCGTGTAAAGGGACAGCCCGACGTAAAGTGGCCTAGAGGCGTAGGTCGTTACCGTGTAGGCCTCGTCGTAGCGCATGGGTTGAGACAAAAGAGGGATTCGGAGAAGGGCGGCGAGACAGACAAGGGCAGCGACTGCCCAGAGATCCTGAGCAGGTACTGCTTTCCATTCGGAAGCAATCGTACTTCCGAAAATGGCAGCATCGGCCGTTAGTATTTCAAGGAAACGGAGCACTCGTCGGCGGAAGGTTAATGCTGCAGCCGTCACAGCAAGGCTGAATGCTCCCACGAGCTGCAGGCGGAAGCGCATGTGCTGGTAGAAATCTGGAGTGAAAAATAGAGCATGGCTTCTGGAAAGAGCGAGTGCTTTTGCAAGTAGGTACGGGAACGAAAGAAATGAAGCAGCGATGCTCACGCTGCCGAGCAGTAATGTGCCGCCTATCAGAGCAGCGCAAACGATGGTAGGACTGAACATCCTGGACAAGAACGGGGGGACGGTTGCGAGCGCCGCCGATTCAATAGAATCGGCGCGCAGATCACGAGAGGGCGGCGCCTTCACTATCTCAGCGGTAGGAGAATTGCGTTTCTCTGGTGAGCACATATTCGGCAGAGACTCAGTGGAGCAGGCCTCTCTATATTATCTCAGCGCGGAGCATCCGCCCATCGCATACGGAAGAACGCTGCTTTCCAATCTCTCCTTGGCTGTGCATCCCGGGGACGCGGGAAGACAGCTCAGGAAAATCCTTCAGCGGTCGATTCCAACAGGGTGCGGGCATCGATAGAATTCCGCCGCCGGTCAGCGGTTTCAAAGCCTGGCTAGCACAGTGTAGTTCGCCGGCAATCTCGTCGACTTGCTTACCGAATCGAGTAAGGCACCAGTAAGATTCACGGCACATCGCAAGGGAAATAACCATTTATTCAGCCGTAGGCACACACTCAACATCAATTGAGCCCAGTCCCCTCCGTCCTCGAGGATCTGCCATTCCGAAAATCCGGCCTCTTTTACCAACTGTTCGAATCCGTATTTCGTGAAGCGGAAAAAATCATAGGGCTCTTCATGCAGTGGCCAAAAAAAGGGGCCACTCAGGATCAAGCATCCATTCGGGCGAAGCACTCTTTTGCATTCCTGTACCATGACGTGGGGATTCTTCACATGCTCGATGACTTGGGTTGCAAATACGATGTCCACAGATTGATCTCTGATCGGAAGGCGCAAAACATCTCCTACGAAGTCCGGCGAGGTGTCTATGACTCCATGATCCATTCCCCAATGCTTAGCTGTGAGAAACAGGTCACGGTATGGCTTATGTCCGCAGCCAATGTCGAGAACTCTCGGGCAGTCCCGGCCGATGTGCTTCAGTGCTGTCCTTGCGGCCCACTCGAGATTAGGCCAAAGGTACCTATAGTGCAGATAGTCTTGCTTCCAAATTCTCAAGGTGCGCCGTTGTAGGCGCCCCTTAGCGGCCCCTTTTACTTTGGTCGGTTCAGATGAGGTATGACTGCCGATTGGTCGCTTCATTTCCTGGTCATCATCTACAGCATATAGATTTGCAGTTCTGTTTTCTGTTGTCTTCTTCATTATTGGTCAAAGGGCCGACCTACACGGACCGCGAAGGGTCAGTTGCCACGCAGCAATATGGATCCCGAATACAAAACTTCAAGCGTGAGACGCCGTTGCCGCCTCAGCATGCTTGCGGAGGACGTAGATCAGGCCGGCCGTGACGCCCAGCAGCTGCGCACTGGCTCGCGCGGCTAGTAGAACCGGAGAAAGCAGCCCGACAATTGGGTCTTTCGGGAGGGCTCGCCATGTGAATGGAAGCGTGCTCACTAGAAAAGCGGCGCACACCAGTAGCCAAGCAGGTACTCTCGGGTGCACCACCAGATCGCCAACAATTGCAAGCAGGAGCACCGGGGCGAACAGAAGCTGCAGCTTCATCAGCTGCGGCGTGTGGCTATCCTTCATAGCCTTATTCGGATTCTTACGTACCGCCAATACGCGCCAAAACGCGAATTTATATTTCTTGTTGAAGTACCTCCAGAGCGTATCAGGATGCGTGTGGTAGACGATGGCTGCCGGGACAAACCTCATCGTCCAGCCGCGGGCAGACATGCGATAGGAAAGCTCCACGTCCTCCGCGCAAGCGACCGGGAAACTCGTGTCGAAACCATTCATCTCCAGGAACCGGTCTCGGCGAAACCCGGCTGAATAAGTATCAATGAAGTCGATCTGGGGAAGATCCGACATTCGCCGGTATTTGTCTTCGTACTCGATCTGCACAAAACGGGCCGCGAGACTCCTTTGACGAGTGCGGTAGATGCCCTTCGCTCCGACGACACCCGGATCTTTGAAGGGTTCGATCATGGCGGCCAGCCACTCCGGCGTTGGCACGCAGTCGTCGTCGGTGAACAGGATGATCGTCCCCCGAGCTTCCAGAGCTCCGCGATTGCGCGCCGCTGCGGGACCGGCGTTCGACTGAGTAATGAGACGAACTCCGGAATAGCGGGCAACCACCTCCGCAGTGCCGTCGGTTGAGCCATCGTTGATTACTAGAATCTCTGTATCTGGTTCCACCGTCTGGCACAAAAGTGCATCCAGGCAGTTTCCGATGCGAGAAGCGCCATTAAATGTTGGAATGATGATCGATACTGACATAATCTCAACTGACATAATCTCAATGGACTATCTCGAGCGTGAAAAGATCTTCGGCGAGTCCCTCCGAGTCTCTAGACGGGAACAGCCTTGCGTTCATTGAATAAATGAAGTATCCGCTTATAAACCCAATCGCCAGATGCCTCGATCGATCTTGCCAAACGATCCGGAGAACACGCCTGCCGCCAGTGCTTTCTGACCACGCGCCTGGCCTCAACGTCCCCACGTCCAAATGCCACCGCACAATTGAGCGGATTCCACCAGTTGAATTCACCGATCAGTCGCAGATATTCGTGCACGTGGATCTCTGGAGGGCAATTGGTTGCATAATCACTGTTTGGGTGCCTACGGTAGAGGAGGCCCGGCTCATCGATGTTCGCGTAGGCACCGTGTTCCAGAATTTGCAGGCTGAACTTCAGGTCCCCGAGCAACCGATAACTGGCGTCTCCCATAACGCCGGCGGCGGCGGTGCGCCGAAACATGATATTGGAGGGGCCGCCGACGGCGTTTGTCATTCGACTGAGGCAGAAATTGATCACGCGGCGCCCCGAATGTGACCCCGGAAACGCAGACCAGGATCCTTGGACGTTCAAGTCAGGATCGGTGGGCAGGTAGCCGGAGGTGACCAAAGCGACATCTGGCCGTGTCTCGAGAATATTCACTTGCTTCAGCAACACTCGATCGAGCAACACGTCGTCAGCGCAGAGCAATTTAAAATAGCGTCCCCGGGAATTTGCTAAGCAGCGGTTTCCGTTTTCACAAGCTCCCAGATTCGAGGGATGCCGAATGTAGCGAATACGTCTATTCTCAAACGAACGTACGACTTCTTCTGTGTTGTCTTCAGACGCATTGTCGAGAATCAGAATCTCGAAATCATCCAGGCCTTGGCGCAAGATCGAGGCAACTGCATCCGGAAGAAAGTGTGCAGAATTGAACGTGGGAATCGCAATGGTGAGAAGTGGTTCTTCGCCAGCCATATTGGAAAGCTAAACCTACTCTGCCGCGTGTCCCTTCGTATACACCGCTGGAACCAAACAGATCAGAGGAACCAGTATCGCGTCTAAGTAAAGACATCATATCAAAGCCCCACGGCCGATGACGCCGGGTCACGAGGATACGGGCTGATCCTGGGGCGTATGCCAGAGTCTTCGGTACTTCCGGAACTTGTAGGTCGTCCACACCAGTCCGCTCCAATTGAGGAGGCAGGTGCTGACAACTATCCCGGTGGCGCCGTACCGCCGTCCGAAGATGAAGGTGCATACCGTGACAACGATTGCACCGACGACCGAATTGACGAAGAATACTTCCTGCTTATGCGCCCGAAGATAATAGGCTTGGGCAAAGACGATGATATTTGCCAGCATGTAAAGCAACAAAATCCCGAGAGAAAGCGGGTCAAGTAGCCGCTGAGCAAAACCAAAATGCTTCCAATTCAAGTAGACACATCCAAGCCATGCTGTCAGAGCGCCTGCGAAGGCGACGGCACAGGATTGCCCGAGAGCCTGAAAGAATATCTGATCGAGTCGCCAATATTCCCTGCGCGCAATCAACGTTCCGAAGGGAGCAGACTTCGTGCTCACCCAGGAAACGGCAATGGCCTGAATCGCATTTGCCAGACTGAGCGACATTCCCATCTTGCCCGCCTCCACAGGGCCACGAAATGCAAAGAGGATGGGATTGAAAATCCAAAACAGGAAGTACCCGGAGAGCCAGCTTACGGCAATTCTCCATTGGAATGGCCAGACTTCCTGATTCCATCGGATTCGATGCGTTCCGACTTGATGCCTCAGTAGTCCGAGCAACAATTTGCGCTTCCCCGTTAGCCACACAAGTGAGGCGGACGCCATTCCGAAGAGCATCATCGAGGGCGCGAAGAGGCCGTGATGGTTGATCAGAACCGTCCAAGCCAGCAGGCTTCCCGTCGCCGACTGAACGAAACGAAGACGCGCAACTTCCGGAACATATCCGCAGCCTTCTAGAAAAGACAGGAACGGGTCAATCTGGAAGTTGAGGGCTGCCATCAACGCCGCAGAACACCAGGGAAACTGCCAAGAAACAGTTTGTCCCGGATGCTGGTGCGTGGAAAAAAAGTAAAAGCCGACAGGAAGTAGGGTCGCGGCCATGAGCAGGGCAGCCACCGAATACCAGCGAACCGACTTCTGCAGGACGGACGCCAGCCTGGCATGGGCAATCGCGGCTCCGCTGATTTCATAGTCCCTGGAGATCGAGAGCTCGGCGCGCTCGTGGCTCGCCATCTGCAGGATCACAAAGGAGAAGCCCAGCTCAAAAACGATCTGCAGAGCTACCAGGCTTCCAAATGTGTAGTAATATCCCTGCTGGGCCGGCGAAAGGAATCGAGCGATCAGGGCCACGGTGACTAGGCCGGCGGCACTGGACCAGAATCTTGCCAGAACGGTGAATCCCACCGCCCGATCAATCCCCAGGACCTTTTGTACCCAGTGACGAATACGCGCAAGACCAGACTCATTCGATGGGAGTGGAGTCACCTTTGAGAGAAGCTCAGACATTCACTGCCCTCCCGAGCCGTGACGGCAGCTCGGCGAACGACAGAGGGAGTGGGCTGGCCAGCAATCGAGGGAACCGACTGTACGTTCCGTCACTTGTAGGAAAGATGTAGTCTGGTTCCAGTGAGTTCACCCGGAAGTCTCGTCTCCAGCCCCGATTGCGCTTCGACTCCGGCATAGTTGCATGCAGGCATCAACTCTTACTCTCGAGGATTATAACGTGTCGTCCGCCTTAACGTACCGCGGACGAGCGGGTGTGTAAGAACTTGGCAATCAACGATTACAGGCGTCCTCATACTCGATGATTTGCGTCCGGGTGAACTCCGCCATGTTGGCCCCTTGATTCCAGGCGCGATACCACCCCATCGTCCACTCCAGCGCCGCTTCGATTTTGAGCTTTGGTTGCCATCCGAGTTCGACACGCGCCTTGCTGGCATCCAGCCTAAGAACCTGATCCTCATGCACGCTGGGAACGGAATCGCGAATCCATGACGCGCCGTCGCCCCACATCCGAACGAGCTTGGTGGCGATGCGTTCGACCGGCCAGACGTCTTCATCGCTGGGTCCGAAGTTGTAGGCGGAAGCAAACCGCGCAGGCTGGGCGAGGAGTTCCTGCGCCAGCATGAGGTAGCCGTGCAGAGGATCGAGCACGTGTTGCCAAGGACGGATGGCGTTGGGCCGCCTTATCAGAACAGGTTGTCCGGATCTGAAACCGCGAATAAGATCCGGAATAAGCCGGTCCTCGGACCAATCACCTCCGCCAATGACGTTGCCGGCGCGCGCTGTAGCCAAGGCCACACGGTGTTCGTGTAAGGGCTCGATGGGAAAAAATGAGCTGCGGTATGCCGCGCTGACAATCTCGGCGCAGGCTTTACTGGATGCATACGGGTCATGGCCGCCAAGCGGATCTGTCTCGCGGTACGGCCAAATCCATTCCTGATTCTGATAGCATTTGTCTGTCGTCACACATACCACAGCGTGCACGCTTGGAGTTTTGCGGATAGCCTCCATCAGATGCACCGTACCCATGACATTGGTGCTGTAAGTACCGACGGGGTCGGCGTAGGAGCGTCGAACGATCGGCTGAGCCGCGAGATGAAAGACGATTTCCGGCGCAAAATCCGTTATCGAGGCTTCGAGCTTGGCGTAATCGCGGACGTCGCCGCGAACGTCTTCAACGATGTTGCCCACGGATGCCAGATTGAATAGGTTGGGTTCGGTGCAGGGGTCGAGAGCGTACCCTCGGATCTGCGCCCCCAGCCTTGCCAGCCAGACCGCGAGCCAACTGCCCTTGAAACCGGTGTGACCGGTTAGAAAGACACGACGCCGCTGCCAGGTCTTCACCAAATCTTCCAGGGTGCCCTCCCGTCAGCCCATAACTCCTCCAGCCGTTGCTTATCGCGGAGAGTATCCATTGCCTGCCAGAATCCGCGGTGCCGGAATGCATGCACCTGGCGTTGTGCGGTGAGGCTGTCCATCGGTTCCCGCTCAAACAACCACGCATCGTTGTGAATTTCGTCCAGCACTTTAGGCGACAACACGAAGAAACCGCCATTGATCCATCCGCCTTCACCCTGTGGCTTCTCCTGAAACGAAGTGATGGTTGTCCCGTCCATGCCCAATGCGCCAAATCGCGCTGGCGGTTGCACCGCTGTGATTGTCACCCGACCCCCGTGCTGCTTGTGGAAAGCGATGCTCGCTGAGATATCGATGTCGCTCACGCCATCTCCGTAGGTCATGCAGAAGGGGTCTTCGCCCTCGATATAGCGAGCTATTTTTTTCAGCCGTCCCCCGGTGCCCGTCTGATCTCCGGTATCCACCAAGGTCACCTTCCACGGCTCGGCAACGCTCTGGTGGACTTCCATCGAACGCTTTTGCATGTCGAAGGTCACATCGGACATATGAAGGAGATAATTCGCAAAGTACTCCTTAATCATGTATCCCTTGTATCCGCAGCAGATGATGAAATCGTTGATCCCATGATGTGAATACAGCTTGAGGATGTGCCAAAGGATCGGCCGCCCGCCGATCTCGACCATCGGTTTAGGTCGGATGATTGTCTCCTCACTGAGACGTGTCCCAAAGCCGCCTGCAAGAATCACTGCCTTCATTTACTCTCCTAGCCGTTGTCGCCACCGCAATGGAATCTTAAACCGCGCCCATTCAGAGTGGCTTACCACGGGTGCGAACACGCCAGATTAAGCCTTCCTTAGGCCGGTAGGGCGTCGGACCATGCGGCAAAATCATCCTCATCATAAGCTATTCACGCAGCGATCAAGCGCGCGCGAAGCAGCTTGAATGGTATGATTTAGATACCCCCAGCGATTTATGACGGATACTGCGCCTCAGCTTCGCAGGCAGATTCTCGACCTGACTGCGCAATATTTCGTGGAATCATCGGCCGCGAAAGATTTTATTCCCGGAGTTTCACCGGTTCCCGTGTCCGGCAAAGTGATCGACGGTGCCGATATTAGCGCCGTAGTGGATTCGGCTCTCGACGGCTGGTTTACGACAGGCCGATTCGCGGAAACCTTTGAACGAAATCTGGCACGGTTTGTCGGCGTCCGTTCCGCGTCGCTGGTTAACTCGGGCTCTTCGGCCAATCTGGTTGCTCTCAGCGCTCTGACTTCTCCAAAGTTAGGCGATCAGCGGCTAAACCCGGGCGATGAGGTCATTACCGTAGCCGCAGGTTTTCCGACGACGGTGAACCCGATTTTCCAGAATCGTCTGGTGCCAGTCTTTGTGGACGTCACGGTTCCGGGGTATGAGATTAATGTGCGCGAACTTGAAGCTGCGCACAGCGACCGGACGCGGGCCGTTTTCCTCGCCCATACCCTGGGAAACGTCTTCGATCTCGATGCAGTCTGTGCCTTCGCGGATAAGCACAATCTCTGGCTGATCGAAGACTGCTGCGATGCACTCGGTTCTACCTATAAGGGGCGGAACGTCGGCACATTCGGCGATATCGCCACTCTAAGCTTTTATCCTGCGCACCACATTACAACCGGAGAAGGCGGAGCCGTCCTTACAGATAAGCCGGCTTTGCAGGTGCTTATTGAGTCCTTTCGCGACTGGGGTCGCGACTGCTGGTGCGAGCCCGGCCGGGATAACACCTGTGGCAAACGTTTTGACTGGCAATTAGGTTCGTTGCCCTGCGGCTACGATCACAAGTACACCTATTCGCACATTGGGTACAACCTGAAGGCCACAGATATGCAGGCTGCTCTCGGAGCTTCGCAGCTCACCAAGCTGCCCGAGTTTGTCGCGCGCCGTAAGGCGAATTTTCAACACCTCAAGACGGCTCTGGCGGCGGCCGGGGAGTATCTGATATTGCCAGAAGCGACAGCCCACTCCGATCCGTCCTGGTTTGGCTTCCCCATTGGCGTGCGCGAGGACGCACCATTTCGACGCGCGGATCTGATTCGCGCACTGGATGCGAACAAAATCGGTACGCGCCTTCTCTTCGGTGGCAATCTCTTGCGGCAGCCCGCCTATCAGGATCGCGAGTTTCGCGTGGCCGGAGAGCTGCGCAACACGGACTTTGTAATGAACAATGTGTTTTGGGTGGGCGTATACCCGGGACTTACGCCGCCAATGCTCGACTTTGTGGCTAAGACAATCACTGGATTCATCGCGCAGTCCAAGGCTCGAAGAGAAAAGAAACAGCCAACGCTCGCACAGCTTGGCAATCGATAGAGAAACGGACTGTACCGAGAACCTCCTCGGCATTCACCTAGATGCGTATTGCAGTCGCACGCTCTGGAGCGCGCCCGAATCGTCAACGGGACAATACCGGGACGATGGCATTGCATTCCGGTGGAGGACCAGCACCAAGCCGTAATATTGGCAGGCAAAGTCGACTTGTCTGCGCGGTCGTCCATTGCCGATCGAATCGCGAATTAGCCTCGGTTGCAGAATAGCTTTCCATCACAAACGCGAAAAAAGACGAATGACGAAACACGGTAAGGTAGATGACTTGGAAGTGGTTCTGCAGCGAATCGGCGCCGAGTCGTTCGAGGCTGTGCGTGTACGGGAAAAACGTGCTCTCGCCAAGTTCGCTGCGCAGAACGACGAACGTCTTATTCTCTTCGGCGCGGGCGCGCTGGGCAGGCTCGTGCTCCAAGGGCTGGAACAAGCCGGAATGCAGCCGATCGCCTTTGCCGACAATAACGAGCGTCTATGGCACACCGAAGTGGAGGGTGTACCTGTCCTTCCGCCCGCTAACGCAGCGGATCTCTATCGCGACTCAGCTTGTTTCGTAGTCACGGTCTATAACGGGTCTCCCGCTCGACAGCAGCTGAGGGCGTTAGGCTGCAAGTATGTTGCGCCTTTTGCAGCTTTGTTCTGGAGATACGCAGATGTTTTTACTCCAAATTTTGGAATAGACCTCCCACACAAGCTATTCGCAAATGCCGATGAGATCAGAGCCTGCCGTAATGTCCTCGCAGATGAGGACTCGCAAAGCGAGCTCGCCGGGCAACTCGAATGGCGCTATTGGCTGGACGATAACTCTCTTCCACCGCCACTGGATCCCGCGGGGACATATTTCCCAATGGACCTGATTGTGCCGTCCGAAAATGAGGTATTTGTCGATTGCGGCAGTTTTCAAGGAGATACAATCCCCAGCTTCAATTCTCATTGGAAGGGCAGATTTCAACGTATATTCGCACTCGAGCCTGATCCTCAGAACCGGCAGTGTTTAGAGGCGGCAACGAGAAACATGGGCTTGGCAGACCGGGTAACGGTCATTCCTTGCGCAGTCGGTGAAAAAAACGGTCTAGTGTCCTTTGCATCCACTGGTACAGTAACCTCTCAGATCGTGGAAGGTAGGAGGCAGTTACTCTCCGTACAGTGTCGAAGGCTGGATGATATCTCGTGGTCCGTCACGCCAAGTTATATCAAGATGGATATTGAAGGAGCGGAACCGCAAGCACTTATCGGAGCGACCGACTTGCTTCGACGGGATCACCCGATCCTGGCAGTTTGCACATATCACCGAAGTGAGCACCTGTGGCAAATCCCCAATCTCATTCGGTCCATAGCGCCTGAATACAACTTGTTCTTACGCCGCTACGCCGAAGATTGCTGGGAAGGTGTTTGCTATGCAATTCCCGATCACCGCCTAAGGCGTGCCTAACACACTGTGCTATGCTTTTTGGAGAGTTGTCAATCCAGCGCGGCGGCAGGATGTGTGCCGGCGATGCTCAAGCTAATGACTCGTCCTTCTCCCATTATCTGTTTCGGTGCCGGTAATCTCGGTCGACGTATCGCTAAGGCCGTCCACCCCGTCTTGTTCTGCGACAACAACTCTGCCTTGTGGGGCACGGTTTGCGAAGGCGTTCCCGTCGAGTCGCCGGCAACAGCTGTCCAGCGCTACCCGCATGCCACTTTTGTTGTTACTATCTGGCACCCGAGCCGCTCCCAAGGAATGATGGACCGCGTCAACCAGCTCAGGACTCTCGGGGCGTCCAATATTATCCCGTTCTCCGTGTTGTTCGCCGACTACGGAGATCTTTTGCTGCCGCATGGGTTTTGGGAGCGACCGAATTATTATATCGAGCACGATGAAGAGATCCGCCGCGCACGAGCCTTGCTGGACGCCGAGGGACGTGAGGAGTTTGACCGTCAGATGCGACTCCGCTTGGGGGATGTCTCTGGTCAAGTGATCAATTCGGGGGTCCAGTATTTCCCGCCTTTCCCACTCGGCCGGAACGAGGTTTTCGTTGACTGCGGTGCTTTTGATGGCGATACCATTGCCCAATTTCGCCGCGCGACCGACGATCATTTTGAGCAGATTGTTGCATTTGAGCCGGATCCGGTGAATTTCGCGGCATTAAAGTCGGCCATCAACGGCGACCCACGAATTACGCTACACCCATATGCGACCGGTTCGCGGCGCGAAACCGTTCGTTTCACGATGGGCGGCACAAGCTCCCGGATCTCGTCAGACGGAACTTGTGAAGTGCAGATCGTTACGCTCGATGAGGCACTGCGTGGGATCGCGCCAACCTGCATGAAATTCGACATCGAAGGCAGTGAACCCGACACGCTCGAGGGAGGTCGGGAGACGATTGCGCGGCATCGCCCGAAAATGGCAGTTTGCCTCTATCACTGTCCGGATCACTTGTGGAGCGTCCCGCTCTTATTAAACGAGATCTTGCCCAATTCCCGGTTTACGATGCGTACCTATTACGCGGACGGGTACGAGTGCGTCTGCTACTGCATTCCGAATTGAGACCACCAGCGGGCGCTGACAGTGCTCATAGTCTAAAGCTTTGCGTTCGGTGATCTCCGCTCTCATTCGGGCAAGGGATCTACGATCATGTTGGCCAGAAACTCCTCGCGCGGAAGAAATGGAAACAAATCTTCTAACGGCTTCGAAACGAATGAGCCATCCGGTTTTTGGTAGGACTGTAGACGAGGCGCTCGCAACTCATCGGGCAAGACGTTGACATCGCAGACCACCGGCCCTTTCATGTCCAGAACCCGGCGAACCTCAGCACGAAGATTCTCCTGATTTTTGATCACAGTTGAACTCAAGCCAAATGCCGTTGCCACTTGAGTCAGACTGGGAACAGTGAGGCCGTTGCTTTTGTCGGAGCCCAAGTTCGCTTCGCCAAAATAGGCTTTTTGCGACGCCCGAATCGAAGAATAACCGTCGTTATTCATTACGAAGAACTTGATTGGCAGGTGCAGGCGGCGGATAGTTTCCAATTCCTGAATGTTGAACATGAATCCGCCATCGCCATCCACCGCGATGACCTCACGACCCGGATTCGCCATGGCTACTCCGATCGCCATTGGGACGCCATAGCCCATCGCGCCGAGCCCAGCCGTGTGAAAAAGCCGCTGGGAGTGCAGCGTCGGAAAGGCAAGCAGGTAAATCTCAATGGCTGATCCAGAGCTCCCGACCACAAGCCTGTCTTCCGGCTTGACTTCGGTGCCGATTACCTCGGCCAGGTGAAAGACCGATACTGGACCTTCCGGTTTGCGGTGCTCCTCTGTGACCACCGGATATCGAGTTTTCCAATCTGCGCAGCGCGCATCCCAGACAGAATGGTCACTGAGCCGAATCGAGTTCTTTTGACTCAAGAGCTCCGTCAGGAATCTCTTTGCATCGGCCTGGATTGGCTGCTGCACATGCGGATGAAGCTTTTTGAGTTCCGCCTCATCGATATCCACAACTGCCTTATATGCGCCACGTGCCAGGTTCTGGGGTGCGTATCCGGTGATCGCAAAATCCAGCCGTACACCAATGGCAAGAAGAAGATCCGAATTTTGGAGAGCGAAGTTCGCTCCGCGGGCCGCCACCGAACCCGGCCGGCCGACGTATAGGCGATCATTACTCGGAACCAGATCGGCTGCGCACCATGTTGCCACAGTCGGGATTCCAAATAGTGTCCTGAGCTGTTCAAACTCCATCTCCGCATGCCCCAAGCGTATACCGTTACCCGCGAAGAGCAAAGGCCGCGCAGCGTGGTTTAACTTCTCGAGCAGGCGCTTCACTTGCTGCTTGAGGGAACCGTCGGCGCGAGGGACGGTCAACTCCGCTGGGTCAAAGCCGCGCAAAGTAGAGGGCTGTTCAATGGGCGAAGCCTGGACATCGAGCGGAATATCGATCCAAACCGGACCGGGACGGCCGTGGAAGGCAAAATAGACAGCTTTCTCCAAATGGTAGCGAATCTCATTCGGATCGAGAACTGTGACCGCATACTTCGTAATTGGCTTTACGATTGAGACTATGTCGACTTCCTGCACTCCAAGTTGACGCATGCCCAGCGGCCGGCCGCCCTTATCGAACATGCGATCCGGCCTTTTCACCTGCCCGGATAGAACCAGCAGGGGCGTCGAATCCAGCCAAGCCCCCGCGACTCCAGTGACGGCGTTCGTGCCGCCCGGCCCGGTTGTAACCATGCAAACGCCCAGATGTTTGGTGGCCTTGGCATAGCCCTCGGCACACATGGCACTGGCCTGCTCGTGAGAATTGCAGACAGGTTCGATTGCGGCCTGAGAGCCAAGGGATTGGTTCAGGTGCATTGCTCCGCCGCCAGTCACCAGGAAGACGTGCTTCACCCCTTGCTCCGCGACAAAGCGGACTACGTAGTCGGAAAGTTTCATTGGTCCAATCTTAAATGGGATTCGGGAAAGAGCATGGCTAGGAGGCTTCACTCCCTCGTGAACACTTCCTGCGCGGTAAGGCCTCGCGCGGTCAGCAAGGAGTCAATCAACTCGCGCACCGCTCCATTGCCCCCGGATGCCCTGGCAATGAAATTCGCGCGCTCCAGTACCACCGATGCTGCATTCGCTGGGGCGGCAGATAAACCCGCAATTGCCATTGCCGGCAGATCGTTAACGTCGTCACCCATGAAGCAGACTTCGCTGAGTTTTACTCCAGCGGCAGCGGCGAATTCGCGGAGCGCCGCAGCTTTATCGCGACATCCCTTGGCCACATGACGGATGAGCATTTTCTCGGCGTAGCGATCGACGAGCGGGCTATTTTCGCCTGAGATGAGAGCCAGGATCAGTCCGGCGCGACGCGCCAGAGAAACCCCCATGATGTCAGCGAAGCAAAAGCGCTTCCACTCTTCACCACCAGGTCCCCACCAAAGCCCGCCGTCGCTGAGTACGCCGTCGACATCGAGGGCCACTGCCCTGATCGTCTCCAGGCCAGCCGCTGCGGAATTCTCCGGCACCATGCAGTTAAACCGTGGCGCCCACGCGGCGGAGTTTCTTGATGATGGGAAACTCGCGCTCATAGACGCGCTTGATTCCGTCGCCTTTTGCTTGCTCCCAGAGCCGGATATCGCGCACCAGCCGCGAGATGCCATTTGGCTCCAGAGAGGCCGCATGATCAGAACCCCACATCGCGCGATCCATCGTGATGTGGCGCTCCACCGAACAGGCGCCTAGTGCAGCTGCACAAACACTGGTCGGAATCCCGGTCTCATGTCCGGAGTAGCCGATGGGTACGCCATATCGTGCGGCCATCGTTGGTATCGCGCGGAGATTCAATTCGGCGTAGGTCGCCGGGTATGTGCTGGTGGCGTGCATCAAAACAAGATCTTCTTTGCCTAGAACTTCGACGGCATGGTCAATCTGGGCATAGGTGCTCATGCCCGTGGAGAGAATGATCGGCTTTTCCGTTGCGCGGATGTGCCGCAGGAGCCCGTCATCCGTAAGGGCCGCGGAAGCGATTTTGTAAACCGGAACCTGAAAATGCTCCAGGAAATCCACGGAGGCCTCGTCCCACGGAGAGGCGAACCAGAGCATCTTGACCGACTTGCAGAAAGCGTTGATCTCTTCGTACTCTTCCTGCTCGAATTCGAGGCCGTACTTGAGGTCTCCATTCGTAGGGCCAAAGGGATTCTCACGGGGCTTGGCTAACTCGTCCGGCGTGTACACCACATCAACGGTCCGCTTCTGGAGCTTTATCGCATCGCAGCCGGCAGCTAGGGCTACGCTGATAAGTCTCTTCGCAAGGTCAACATCCCCATTATGGTTAATACCGATTTCCGCAATTATGAAGCATGGTTGATCATCTCCAATCAGCCGGTTGCCAACCCGGATCGTACTCATAGGAAAACTCCTTTTTGGATACTTGCGCCCGACAAGGGTTGCTCATAGAATCGCCGCCACCCCGGCAAGCGAAGATTATATCTGCCACCGTGTCGGTCGCCTAGACCGCTCAGACTTTGAACTGTGGGCAATCAAGGTAACACATTCGATTCACTGACGACCCCGTTCGCCAATTCCGCCCGTTCATTCGCAGACGGATCGTTCCACCCAGTCGCACAGCATGTGTCCGCAGAGAATGTGTCCCTCCTGTATGCGAGCGGTATCATTCGAAAGGATGCGTAGCGCAACATCGGCGATGGCAGTTATTTCCCCGCCAGCCTGTCCGGTAAACGCAACTGTGAATGCGCCGATCTGCCGCGCGGTTTGGAGCGCCGCACAGACGTTCTTGCTTGACCCGGAAGTTGAAATGCCTACCAGTACGTCGCCCTTGCTGCAGAGTGCTTCCACTTGGCGCTGAAACACTCTTTCGTAACCGTAGTCGTTCCCGATGGCCGTCAAGATTGATGTGTCGGTAGTCAGGGCAATTGAGGGAAAGGCGCAACGCTCCCGTCGGAATCGGCCCATCAATTCCGCAGCAAGGTGCTGAGAGTCCGCGGCGCTACCGCCGTTTCCGCACCACAGTACCTTCTTCCCGGCAAGGATAGCGCGCGTCATCTCCTCTGCAATGCGTTGCAGCACTGCCTGCTGGTCCCGCAGCGACCCCACAACCACGAGGTGCTCGGCAATGGCTTGATTGAAAACCGAAGATGCGTCAACAGCAGGGGACATGTCTGCTCCTGGGCTAATGCGCCGACCGACTCCGGAAGAACCGGCGGCTCGGACTGATGGGTTTCGATGCACGGCACCGAACTGCGCTCTGAAGTTTGGAATGCCTGTGCGACCGAATTGAGCTTGGCCGGGAGAGTCCCGGCTGTCGGCATTGTCCACCGTGCAGAACCACAAATTCAGCATACACAATTCAGAACCAGCAGTATACTGTATCGGTTGGCGAACAAAATCACACGAACGAACCTCGAATTGGTTTGCCGGCGCTGTTCTCAGTGGTGCTCAGAACATCAAATGAAAGCTGTCGTCTTGGCCGGCGGACTGGGTACATGGCTGAGTGAAGAAACGCCCTAGGCCCAAAGCCGATGGTCGAGATCGGCGGGCGGCCGATGTTGTGGCACGTTCTCAAGATCTATTCGCAACACGGAAACAACGACTTCATCATATGTTGCGGATACCGGAAGGCGCCATGGAAGACATGGTAAATTCTTCTCAAAGGCGCCTTCTCTTCGTACCCAGTTTGCCCCATTCAACGGCTCTTGACTTTTTTCCCGGACGAAGCATTGGTAAGGCTGATTGGGAAAAGTACGGCGCGGCAAATCTTTGCGAGCTGCTGATGGCGGAGATGATCATCTGTCCTACAGAAGACTGATGAGCCCAGCGAAACCCCTTCCCCGGCAGGATTTGGAATTGGTTCTGGAACGGACCGCTCCGCTCTGGGAGGAAGTACGTGGTCAGCGGATTTTTCTGACGGGAGGGACCGGCTTTTTCGGATGCTGGCTGGTGGAGAGTTTTTGCCACATCAATCAGGCTCTCAACCTCGGCGCCCGCATGGTTGTGCTCACCCGCAATCCCGCTGCTTTCACGGCAAAGTGCCCGCATCTTACCGCGAATGCCGCTCTTGTACTTCATCGGGGTGACGTGCGGAGCTTCACGTTCCCTGACGGTGCATTCGGCTACATCGTTCATGCTGCTACCGACACAGTTGCCGGAGCTCTAGGCGAGGTCCCGCTGCATACGTTCTCCACGATTGTTGGCGGAACGGAACACGCGCTGCAGTTCGCAGCCGCCTCCGGTGTCAGCAAATTTTTGCTCACCAGCTCCGGTGCTGTGTATGGAAAACAGCCGCCTGGAATAACCCACGTTCAGGAGAGCTACCCTGGATCGCCAAGCCCGGTGGATCCAGCGAGCGTATACGGAGAGGGGAAACGGACCGCCGAACTTCTTTGTGCGCTTCATCAGCAGGCCGGTCGCCTTGATTGCAAAATTGCGCGCTGCTGGGCTTTCTGCGGTCCGCATCTGCCGCTTGACCGGCACTTTGCCATCGGCAACTTCATCGGCGACGTACTTGCAGGCAGGCGGATTCAGATTAAGGGCGATGGAACCCCGAGAAGATCTTATTTGTATGCTGCTGACCTGGCCGTATGGCTCTGGACAATATTGTTTCGGGCACCCGCGCTCGTCCCTTTCAACGTTGGGTCAGCGCATGACGTGAGTATTCTGGAACTGGCGCAGACTGTGGCTATCACTCTCAGTCCGCGGACAGAAATCCGTGTCGCCCGACAAGCTGTGGCCGGGGCTGCCCCGCTCCGCTACGTTCCTTGCGTTGATCGTGCCGGCGAAGTGCTCGGGCTGCGCCAGATCGTCGGATTGGAGGAATGCATCCGCAGGACAGCCGATTGGTATGCGAAGTGAGAGGCTCTCACTTAAAACGCGAGGCGCCTTTACATCTCACATCTGCAATCAGCTGTGACATCGATCTCGGGAAAAAGACTGGCACACGGGAATCAGTCGCCGCCCTGAGGGCTCGTGACGGGTGTTATGCCACTGCGCCCCGACCGCTGCAGGGGCGCCTCGATTTTCTTGTGCTGGCTGCCGCGCAACAAATACTTCGACAGCGTGATGAAACCCTTCACATTGCGCTGCAACTCGCGGCGGTCCTTCAGCGACTGCTTCATTTTGTAGAAAAGATATGAAGGGCTCAGATAGAAGCTACGCCGCGCGCGGTCACAGAAGCTGACCAACTGCTCGTGCGTAATATTCGGCAGGGTAACAACGCTGTTGTGAAGACCGTCTTTCGTCAACCACGCGCCCCAGTCTTCGATCTGAATGTAGTCCCGCCTTTTGGCTTCTTCATACGCCGTTGTACCCGGGTACACCATGATGGGGAAGAATTGGGCAGTGTCGGGCTGGAGCTTCTTGGCGAAGCTCAGAGTCTTTTCCATGCTGGCCGGAGTCTCGTTCAGATTGCCGACCATGAAGCAGCCATGAACCATGATCCCCGACTGCTGGCAGCGGCGGACAAAGCGATGGGCCTCCTCGTGATATTTGGCGTCACGGCGGTCATCGTTGTTCTTCTTCATGCCGTGGATGACTTCAACGTCGCCGCTCTCAAACCCGACGCAGAACAATCGGGCGCCCGCCTTGTGCAGCGTTGACAGCAGTTCACCCTCGGCGCCGATGTCGGCGCGGCAGTTGGCGTCAAATGGCAGCTTGTTGCCGCGGCGGATCAGTTCGTTCGCCAACTCCAGGGTGCGCGGCTTGCTGATGATGAAGGTGTCGTCTTCTAGCATGACGGTCTTGATTGCAGGCATTTCGCGGGAGACGAAATCGAACTCATCGGCCACGTTCCCCACCGAGCGGTAGCGCATGGTGTGTCCACTGAAAGTCTGTGGATAAACACAGAAAGAGCAGTGATATGGGCATCCGCGGCTGGTATCGAAGACCACCAGGGGCCACAGCGAGTGGCCATAGAAGTAATCCGGTGTATGCAGAAATCGTTTATAGACTTCTGAAACAAAAGGCAACTCGTCAAGATTCTTAATGGCTTCGCGTGGCTTGTTGCTGACGATCTCTCCCGTCCTGCTATGGCGCCATACCAGGCCATCGACCGCGGAAAGATCTGCGCCGCAGGCTTTCGCCTCCAGCCAGTCGCGCACCGTGTATTCGTACTCGCGTATGGCCACCGCCTCCAGTGCGGCCGACATAGCGAGCGTCTCCTTGGGTAGTGAGGATACGTGGCGTCCGACTAGCAGTACGTGCAAAGAGGGGTTCGCGGCGACCAGAGATTCGATCACGCTAACGTCATTAAGAATGCTGGGCGTGCAGGTATCGCAGACTACCGCTTCGATATTTTTGGATGCGATGCGATCGATGACCGCCTGCACCGAGCAGCCTGCAGCGGGAGCGTCGACCAGATCTACGTTGTGTCCGTTCTTGATTGCGACCCCGGCTGCGTGAGCCAGCCACTTGGGGTAATAAAGAGTTCCACTCTTGGTAACCGCAGGACTGCGTTGCTCCCGCGAAAAACGCGGGTGAAAGGGTGGATTCAAAAACAAGACACGCATCGCTTGAGTATATCTTAACCTTGGCACAAATACTGGAGTCAGAGCTGTCAACTTTGATTACTTTCGATTGCTCAAGATGCAGCAATCGACCCTGAAGATGCGCGAACTGAAAATCAGCCCTCTACCCGCACTACGCCGTCTCCGGTTTTGCCTTCCAGAGCCCCTTGATGGTTCGCAGGCGAATCCTGTTCTCCGGCAGTTCGAAGACACGATCCAAGCTTTTCCGCAGCCAGACCCAGAACACCGCAACAAAGAAAGCAAGAATCGTCACTCCGATCACAATCAGGGTCCGGTGTGGGGAGGATTTCGTGTCCGGAGGCACAGCAGGATCCACCACCTGAATGATGGCGCCTTCCCGCGCCTCATCGAGTTTTGCGACTTCGAATTCCCTCGCCAGGAGCTCGAAGACGGTCTCCTGATATTTGAGGTCGCGATACCGGCGCAGGTATTCCATGCCGGATTGGGTCACTCTCCCTTTGGACATATTGATGTCCGACCCCAAGTCCTGCTTGGAACCCGCTACACGATCAAGTTGCGATTGCAGCGCCGCAAGTTCCTGCTTGGCAAGGACGACGTTAGGATTGTCGTCGGTGGCGAAGGACCGCATTCCCTCAATCTGCACTTGCTTGGCCACGACCTGGCCGCGCAAGACGGCAGCGGATTCGATCAGAGCTCGCGCCTGACTGTCGATTTGCAAAACACCGGTGGATTGCTGCGTCTTGGTCATGGCCTCTTCGGCCCCGGTGAGACTCTCCTTGGCCTGCTGCAATTGCCGTTCAAAGAACAACCGCCTCCGGGCCGCCTCGGTGATTGCCAGCGAGCCGGAGAGCTTTCGAAATTCTTCCACATATCCGTTAGCCAGCTCGGCAGCCCTCTTCGGATCGCCGTCTTCGACACTGAGGCGGATCAGCCCGTCTTTGATACCGGCAACAGCGGTGGTGCGGCGCTCGAACTCCTTGCGTGTCTCCGACATCCGCTTTAGGTGATACTCCTGCAGCAGGCCAAAACGTTGGATCATTGCGTCTTCGACGGTCCGGCTGGTCAGCAAAGAGACGTACATATCGGCGGGATTCTTAAGATTAAGACCGCCGCCGGCCAGTGAGGCCAGCGATCCCAACGCTCCCATATTTCCAAGTTGCCCCAGCAATGAGGAGCCGATGGATGAATTCTGTGCGGGAGGGAGCAGCACGATTTTCGCTTCGTATTGGACTGGCAGCAGCAAGGAAACCACGATTGCCAATACTGCCGCGCCCGAAACAAAGCGCACAATGAAACGCTTGCGCTCGAGAAGAACAACCAAAATATCGAGGAGCGAAATCTCGGTTTCAGGTTCCAAGTTTTCTTCGGTGACAATAGGTTCGGGTTGGGTTTCAGTGTGAATCATCGTGTTCGCGCGGCTTGCAGCTTTACTATTATGATAACCCTGTCAGGGAGTGATTCTATCAGGCTCCTCCAAACTGTATTCTCTATCTTAGAACACACCGGAAGCAGTTGCCGTAACCTGCCCAGCCATTGCGGACCAGTTTCGTGCTAGCTTTGAAGAGAATTAAATTCTGCCAAGAAATGCATACACGGATGTCGCGAGTACAGTCGCAGGTTCAAATTGGGTTTACCCGAGACGAAGTGTAGGTCCGCTGGCCGATTTTCCATCAGACCGTGAAATGAAGTTTCCCCAGATCACTATCGCCACCTCGGAAGCTGGACGCTGTCAGGGGAAATCCGTGGTGATATTGTCGTTGCTGGCGGCATTGGTCTTATGCGGTTTGAGCGCATGCGCACAGACGCCCGCCGACGAAAAAAGCGCCCCTGCTCCGTCCCCCAAGCCCCAGGTTCAATCCTCCCAATTCTCGCTGGCTCCGGTTGACTTGAAGTCTCTGCCGCGCAATATCTTTCTGGATCAGAAGAATTTCTGGTCCACGCCGTTTCATATGACCGACGCCGACTTACAGTGGACAGTCCCATTGGCTTTTGCAGGCGCCGCTCTGGTGGCGAGCGATACCGCAATAGAAAAGCACGTTCCTACCAACCCAACGACGGTTTCACACGCTGTTACCTTTTCCAATGCCGGACTCGGTGCGATGGCTGGCATTGGTGGAGGAATGTTTGTGTTGGGACACTTCGCGCACAACGATCAAGAGCGCGAAACCGGACTTCTTAGCGGAGAAGCCGGCATTAACGCATTCCTGGATACGGAAGTCTTCAAGTATGCCTTCGGTCGGGAGCGCCCCTTTACCGGCAGCGGCAAGGGACATTTTTTTCAGGGCGGGACTTCTTTCCCTTCGGAGCATGCCTCGATCAGTTGGGCGATTGCCAGTGTGATCGCGCATGAATATCCCGGCCCTCTGACCCAGGTGCTGGCCTACGGCCTGGCGGGAGGGGTGAGCGCTGCCCGCCTTGTGGGGCATCAGCACTTCGCTTCCGACGTGATTCTGGGCAGCGCCCTCGGCTGGTATATCGGCCGGCAAACCTTCCGCTCCCACTCGCATTACAGCGACGCGGAAATCGCCAAGTGGGGCACCTTCAGCAAGGGTGACGAAGATACCGCCCACGACGCGCGGAACATGGGATCGCCGTATGTGCCGCTGGATAGCTGGGTCTACCCCGCTCTGGATCGTCTAACCGCGCTCGGCTACATTCATAGCGGATTTGCCGATATGCGTCCGTGGACTCGCCTGGAATGTGCACGGCAGGTCAAAGAAGCTGCGGATGGTATCGCCGACGATGAAGCGCCAGAGAACGAAGCGGAGCGCCTGTACCAGGCTCTGCAGAAGGAATTTGGCCGTGAAGTTATCCTGCTCGGCGGCGGAGATAATGCCGAACTCCGCCTGGAATCAGCTTATACGCGAAGCACCGAGATTGTGGGCAAACCGCTGACTGACGGCGATCACTTTGGACAGACAATCATTAATGACTACGGCCGCCCCGAGCAGCAGGGCTTTAACAACGTTTCGGGATTGTCGGGATGGGCGACTTACGGGCCGTTTGCAGTCTATGCCCGTGGCGAGTTTCAGCATTCCCCGTCCGCGCCCGCTTTGCCATTGACTGCTCGCGATGCCATATCGCAGGCTGACTTTAGCCGCATTAGTTCTCTTCCTACGCCTTTCCCGGTACCACCCGACACGCCCACTTCTGCCTTCAATCAAGGCCGTTTCCTGGATACGTATGTGGCGCTGAATCTTTCTGACTGGCAGCTCTCTTACGGAAACCAGAGCCTGTGGTGGGGGCCGTCGCAAGGCGGGCCCATGATGTTCAGCGACAACGCGGCACCGATACGAATGTTCCGCGTCAATCGGGTCACACCTTTTAGGCTTCCGAGTTTCTTGGGAGTGCTTGGTCCCATGCGGGTGGAGGCCTTCATCGGGCAATACTCTGGATATGAATTCGTATTTGCTCCCTTGGGACTCGTCGGCCAGTACGGTCAGTCACTGAATCCGCAGCCGATTGTTCACGGCGAGAGAATCAGCTTTAAGCCAACCTCCAACCTCGAAATTGGGCTTTCGCGGACCACTGATTATGGAGGTCCGGGCTATCCGTTAACTTTGCATACCTTCTTGAGGAGTCTGTTCTCGACGAGTAACACTCTCGCGGGCAACCCTAACAAGCCGGGAGCGCGCCGGTCCGGAATGGATTTCAGTTATCGAATTCCTGGACTGCGGAATGGAATGACCTTCTACGCCGATGGTCTTGCCGAACATAACGAAATCACTCCGATTCTTGGCCCTGATGTCGCGGCTTGGCTCGCCGGAATATACGTTCCGCGGCTGCCCAGGATCCCGAAACTGGATTTCCGCGTCGAAGGCGGTTATACCGATCCTCCCTACAGTGGGACCGACGTTGCATTCGGCGCTTTTTACTGGGATGCGGCCTGGATCACCGGCTTTCAGAATGCCAAACATTTGATGGGGAGTTGGATGGGGCGGCAGGGACAGGGCGCTCAAGCTTGGACCACCTACTGGTTCAGCCCGCGCAACAAACTCCAATTTGGATTCCGGCACCAGAAAGTCAGCGCGCAATTCATTCCCAACGGCGGCACGCTGGCTGACGCGAACGTGCGCGCGGAATTTTGGCCGCGATCAAGTTTCAGCATCTCCGCGTTCGTGCAATACGAGAGGTGGGATTTCCCAGTCATTGCCTCGACCAGGCAGTCGAATGTGACCTCGTCGCTGCAGTTGACGTTCTGGCCCAAGGGATTTTCGCGAAAGGCTCCAAGCCAATAGATTGCTGGCTTTTTCCCGTTATTCAGCCTAATGTTGCTAACAAGGTAACGGCGGGGGCGCAAATCATATTCGAACCACATAGATTGCTCCGGCACTCGTCTTCTGCCGACCAGGCGCCTGCAAGTGAGCCGTGAGGCCGTCCTCTCGCAGGTCGATATCGACATCTCACATGCCAATATCGACATTTCCCTTTGTTTCGGTTCACTTTATTTGTCAATTTAAGAACCATGGCAACTAGCATAGAGTCCAACAAATCTAACAACCGAACATTTCCAACTGCGGAACATTGCGAATGGTCTCGGGTTGATTACCAGTGATGCTCCCGGAAGGGCATCTTGGCGCCAGGACATGACTAGGGGCTAGACAAACGGGATGGGAATAGGTATTTAATATAGCCGATAACGTTGCCAGGGGGGCGGAATTGAGAAGGTATGATTCGCAGTCGCCTTAGTTTCGCGCGTCTGTATTTGAAAATTGTAACGCTGCTGTTGCCCGCGTGTGCCTATTTTATTTCGGTAAAGGTGCGCTTCGGGTTCAACTTCTTGTTCTCCCGAACTCCTCCCGCGGGGCTGCCTTCTTATTGGAGTATTCTCCTGCTGACGACGATCGTGTGGGCGATTGCCGCCGAAGAGTCAGGTCTATGGAACGTGGAACAGTTGTACGCTCCGGGAGGGAAAAGCCGGCGACTGCTCGAGGCTCTGGCATTCACGTACGCGGTAGTGATGGCGGCAGGGTTTCTATACCGGCAGGCCAGTTATTCGCGACTCGTCATTGGCATCAGCGCCGTCGCGCTGTTCGTCCTGGCAACGACAACCCGAGTGGTTTTCCGGGTCTTTCTTGAGCTGTTACGCAAGGACGGCAGAAACGAAGTCAAGATTCTGATTGTGGGAACGGATCGTTTTGCCCGGCGGGTGGGGACTTCGCTGCTGCACGGCGAGGTGCTGCCCTGCAGGATCATGGGGTTTGTGCGGCTTCCGGATCAGGAGGTCGCTGTGGATGGCCCAGTATACGAACTGGATCAGATTCCCGTGTTCTCCAACGGAAATTCAATCAACGACATCATTATTGCGTTGCCTGCTGCTCGCCTCAGCGAAGTGCAGAAAATCGCGCCCGTGCTGGAAAAGCTCTGCGTCCCCACTCGGGTCGTGATCGACCTGGGGGAAGGCATTGTGATGCGCGAGCGCCTGATCGACCTGGGCGGAATTCATATGGTCGATCTTCGGCCGACTTTGGCCGAGAGCGGCCCTTATCTGTTCCAGAAGCGCATCTTTGATGTGGCCTTTTCAGTTGTTGTTGTGTTGCTTACCCTGCCTATTACTTTGCTCATCGCCTTGGCCATTAAACTGGGAAGCCCCGGACCCGTTTTCTTTGTTCAGGATCGCGTGGGGTTAAACGGGCGAGTGTTCCGCATGTTCAAGTTTCGTACCATGCGTGTAGGCAGTCGCGAAGAGGGAGACACGCGCTGGACCTGCGACCAAGACCCGCGGCGAACCCGCGTGGGTACATTCTTGCGTCAGACGAACCTCGACGAACTACCCCAGTTTTTCAACGTTTTTCGGGGCGACATGAGCATCGTTGGCCCACGTCCGGAGCGGCCTTACTTCGTGGAGCGTTTCCTCGAAGAGTTCGAACGTTACAATTCACGCCATCTATTCAAAGCGGGAATCACCGGATGGGCTCAGGTGAACGGATGGCGCGGAGACACTTCAATCGCCAAGCGCGTGGAATACGATCTCTACTATCTTCGCAACTGGAGTTTAACCTTCGATCTGCAAATCATTACGCTGACCTTGTTCCGCTTTTTTTCCAGCAAGAATGCCTATTGATCCCAAAGCCTGCGATCGAGACTGAATTAGAATCGGATTCTCTGCCCTCCGCCAGTCCCGATTTTTTTCTATTTTCGATGCGAGTGCACAGCCTTGAACAAATGGCCCTCCACGCGCCATCCCATCCGTTGAAGGTTGAAAGAGCCGAACGACTGCGCGTGGCACGATGACTGCGCATGTGCTCATGCGTTCATGCATCGTGCTGGCTACCGCCGCGTTTCTCCGTCCCGCCTGGGGTTTTGGCCAGTCGCAGCTGTCTCCATGCCGTAAAACACCTGACGCTCTTGAAGACTGCGTCGCGTCGGGGAGCGATCCAGTCTCCTCTTCTCGAGATCATCCATTGAGTGATTATTATTTCCCCGACGGCAACGAACTCAGCGATAGACTTCTCGGCCCGGCACGCCGCACCGCAGCCGGGAACTTTGACTCAGAAGGAACTCCCCGCGACGCCGAACGGCAGAGTTTTCATTGGGGCCGTGCCTTAACCGAATCGTTTACCTTTCTTGTGATTGAGCAGGCATACGTTGTGCATACCGACTTCAGATGGGTGGTCTCTCAAAACGGAATACCGTTCAATCACTATTGGCGGGATTACACGCAATCGCTCTCTTCCTATGCACACTCTGGCTGGAATGACGGCGACCCTAATTGGTTTGGTTATGTGGGGCATCCCATTCAAGGGGCGCTGACCGGTTTCATCCAAATCCAAAATGATCCTAAGGGCGCGAAGCTCGAGTTCTCAAACAGCAAAGCCTACTGGAAGAGTCGCTTAAAAGCCGCACTGTGGAATGCCGCTTATAGCACGCAGTGGAACCTTGGACCCTTGAGTGAAGTCACAGTCGAAAAGTACGGCGCGAAGGACAGGTCGCCCTGGAACCAGAACGGATCATGGCCTTGCACCACCAAGAATTGCTATACCGGAGTAGGCCAAATTGATATTTTGATGACGCCCCTGGCGGGGGCGGGCTGGCTAATTGGTGAAGACTTTCTGGACAAGAGAATTGTGCGAGGCGTAGAGGAAAACTCACAAAACCGCCTTCTGATCGATACCGTCCGGGTGGCTCTCAATCCTATTCGCGCAGGAGCCAATATGCTCCACGGAAAGCATCCGTGGTATCGTGCTTCTCGCGATGGCGAAAGTATGAGCCCTTTCACCGAGCAGAAACCTGCCCTTCCGAGGGATGAGATCCCGAAAACGCAGGTTCCGAACCACGGCAATATATTTTTCGGATACACCCACGCGGGTGACAGTCACTGCGAAGTGGTAATCTCTGGAGCCGCCACTGCTTGCGATCCGCTTTCTGGCAAGAGCTCTAACCTCGGTGGCTGGAACGTGTCGGTAGAGAAGATGTACCTTCGCTATTTTGGGGCTCTGGCTGATTTCAGCGGACAATATGGTGGCGTGGATCAGCATAATTTCTTGTTCGGGCTGCGCGGGGGAGCTTCCATTGGAAGGTTCCGGCCTTTCGGGCAAGCTATGATCGGAGCGGTGCTCGTCCGGGGAAACACGTCCGCAGGAACAACGTCCGTCGCCACTTTCGCGGAAGATCTAGGCTTGGGACTTGATTTCCGAGTGCTGCGGCGATTGAGTTGGCGCAGTGAAGTTGATGCACTGAAGACGGGGTCGCCTGACTTCCAGCGGCGTAATCTTCGCTTGTCCTCCGGATTTGCTGTGCGATTTTAGGCGTCTCTAAACCAGTATGGAATCGCTATCCCTCGTTCGCCCGCAAGCCTGCCAGAAATCACCCCGCCGGCCCGCACAGCTTCCGCACAAAGTGCTGAGCCTGATTTTTCTGCTCATCTCCTGCCCGGCGTTTACTCAAAATCTGCCGCCGGTGGCACACAAAGGAAGCATGGACCTCAGTGTTTGGACCGCCGGACAAACCGGCGAGGAGAATACTAACTCCTTTACCGAGGCGCAAATCTGGACTGCCGGGGTATCTGCCGGCTGGGTGCTCACAGGTGAACGCGGAAGCAGCTGGCGGCGCGGCAATCTCGAGTATGCGTTCGACTTGATGCCGGTGTTCGAGACTTGGGGAAGTCAGCGAGTTCATGGAGGTGGTCTAGACCCCTTGATCCTACGTTGGAACTTCGCACCGCATACTCCCCGCATTTCATCCTATCTGGAACTGGCAGGAGGCGCCGTCATTACCAGTTCGAACCTGCCTCCTGGCAATACTTCCAGTTTCAACTTCACGCCGAAAGGCGGTGGAGGGATTTACATATGGACGCGCAAGCGCCAATCCTTTGACATTGGCTTGCGTTGGGCGCACATCTCGAACGCGAACCTCGGGGTCAACAATCCGCAATTCAATGGAGTGCAACTCCGGCTCGGCTATCATTGGTACAAATAGGCACGTGAGGGCGAAAACTCATTTGCCCGATTTGCGGCGCTACGCCGGGACGAAGGCCTGCTAGGGGCCCGCTGAGTGAGGGTTCCGCTGAAGAAGTGTAATCCGATCGCATCCTCACGATCTGGCTGCGCACGAGATTTGAAGGACCGCCAGTCGTGCTCATTCTTTGAGGTTGAGATCGGTAGTGACAGTCGAAGTCATACCGTTGGCGTGCATGTTCCCCGTATAAACAAGGTGCGCACCCACGACCACATGGGCTTGCAGGTCGTAGTAAACGATTGAGTCGGTATCGTTCGTACTGTTGGGATATTCGGAATGGGACTTCGCGCTGAGGACGACGGCGTCGCGGCCGCGAAAGGCTTGCGTTCCGGTTACTTTTACATCGTACTCCGCGTTGTTAGCCTTGGAGACGACGTGCCAGGAGTCACCGGTTGCGAGCAAAGTTCGTTTGGCACAACTCAGAGCAATGACGTTGGGGACAGCGAAAGTCCCTGATGCCTGGTTCTCTGCCAGCATGGCCTGATATTTGGGATCGTTTACTTCGGCGACTGCAGCCTGGGCAACTTTAGCCAGCGATTTTCCTTTCGTATCTTCTGCCGCCTGTTCCTGCGGGCTCAGATCGACCATAAATAGTAAGGCACCGTCGCGAGTCAACCTGGCGTCGAATTCCTTGTAACGATTCTGATCTTCCCATCCTTTGCGACCCGCCGCCACCACCCACGCCGGCCCCTTGTTAGCTAATTGCTGGGCAGGATAAGGATGATCGATAGAAACATGCACCAGGGCAGTGCCATCGGAGTCGATGCTGGTAACGGCGATCTTGATCGAGCTGTTCTGCGGGGCCTGCGGGGCATAGGCCTGCGACGGAGGATGCCCTCCTGAGATGTGTCCCTGAGAAACGACCTCATAGACCAAGGTGTCGCCCACTTTGCGGGCGATCGTCTCCGCGAACAAAAGGCTGAGCGCCTGTAAGGTGGCAATCATGGTGACGGCGATGGTCGCGCGGCGAAGGTTGTTCGGCATCGTTTTATGGTTCCTTCTTGAATTCGGCGGGAACGGAGAAAAGAGAAAGGCTGCTTTCATCAAGAGCGCGCACGTTCCCGCGCTCGAACATTAAAGTTGTGCCCTTGGAAGTATCCACGTCGGCCGTGGTCGACCGATACAGAACAAGATGGCCGGGCTCGCGATAGGACGCCGTGCTCGCCGGCTGGCAACCGTCCGACAAAAATCGCGCGATGGTTACTGGATTAGCAGCCTGCGGATCCGCCATGTCTGTAACGTATTCGACCTGGCTTACTTTATGCCGCCCCAGCCCGCACCAGTTCAGTGCATATTTCAAGTCAATGGTCGCTGTGGTGCGATATCCGCGGGCCTGCAATCCGCCGATGGTTGCATCCGGCAATCGTTCGACGACGGGGTCCCCGAGGAGCGCCGGTGGTGGCCGTCCCTCGTTGGCGTCGATAACGATGGTCTCCGGAGCGGTGCGAGTATCAACGGTTCGCACCGTCTTGGTTGTAAGGTTGGCGACGCTGATAAGGTGTTGATCCGGCTGTACGATGGTAAGTTCCCACCTGCCTTCGCTGCGGAGCCATCCTTGGTAGAAAGCAAAATGTGACATCGATCCCGCACTGATGAAGTGTGCCAGCGCGGCCGCATGCTCCTCGTTCTGGCGCTTTTCCGCGGCTTGCTGGACGGCATTGATCGCGCGCGAGGAGGCGGCAGCAACTAATGGACCGGCGATTGGAACAAAAACCCAGAGCGCTATTGATAAGCATTGTCCCGGCGGTCTGGGCAACCGCTCCAGCCCTGGTTTGAGCGTGCCCTTCCAAAGGGGGCAGCGCCCGGATCACCGCGGCGTCGACGGCGAAGGAGTCCAGCGGTGGTGGGGGCTCGCCGTGAAGCAGCACGCGATCGATTTGATCAAAGGCAATCGCAGACTTTTGCGGGTTCTCCAGAGGCGCATCTTGGGAAAAGCTCGCTGGCAGCAAACCTTGCCTCAATAACAGAAAGAACGCGAAGAAGGTAGAAGGCGCAGTCATCTTGCTATCCAACGGAAGGAATCCTGCCAATCCCTGGATGGTGCCTGGTATCCCGTGACCCGAGTCAGGGGATGGCGGTTTCGCCATCCTAAACTGCTTCGTGCTCAGGTGGAACAGATTTTGAATAGGGCGGGGCGGGGATTACGCGGCTCTCGCTTTGCTATTGTCTCTCCACTGTCTCGTTCACGATGTTCACAGTTTCTTCCAGTCAGTCAACGCCATCAATTCGTCGAGAATTTCCTGCAACCTCTCAAGCCGACGTTCGTGATCCCCCGCTTTGCCCGGTATCTTCTTTTTGCCTCCATGGGAGTACAGGCGGTTCGCTTCACTGATTTGCGCTATTTCTTCTCGCAATTTCACGATGCGGTCTTTAACGGGATTTTGCATGACGATAGGCTAGCAGAACGCAAAGCGCCTGAGTCTATCCAAATTTGGAGCTAACGCCGTGTGCGGAAGAAATGGAAAGTTGCATGAAATCGTTGGCGCCAATGAGCCGAAGAACCATCCGCACAAAAAGCGGAAATCGTTGCCGGGTGGGATCATGTACGATGGTTGGTGCGGAAAGTTGATACACCACGCCACGGGTCTCGAGATTGCATCCCCCAGCGGCCAGCACATTCTTGACCCATTCGCTTTCCCGCCCATAGGTGAGCGCGATGAGAAATCCCTCCGGCGCTTGAAAAACATTCACGGGCGTGTCATAGAGAGTGCCTGACTTTCGGCCGACGTGCGTAAGGATGCCGAAACCGGGCAAGCGTGCGGCGAATCGGCTCGTAATCCGATTCGTAACCGCCCGGTTGAAGGTTGCTACCCACCGTTTGCGGAACCGGATTAGCAGGATCGGAGCCAGCAGGATGGCCAGAAGCAGGGTGACCGCCAGGGCGATTGGCATGGTTGCGATAGATCCTATTCCATCTTCGCGTCCCCGCCCGGCCTTCCTTTAGGATGGAGATATCCGGGGTCGGCGTTTTTGCCGCTGTGGTCGAAAATCCTCTGAAACTCGCCTGCACAGAGTAACCGAGAATCTCCGTAAGGCGTGTGCTACCCGCGCCCTGGCCAATAAATGCTAAGCTGCATTGTCATCACTCGCGGAGACTTGGCTGCCAACTAAATCTTGTCGCAGTCGCTCCATTTTCGCTGCCGCTTCGTTCATCTGCTCAGCATATTCGTGCCCCTGTCGGGGAAGGAAATCTCCGTAATTCTCTAACAGCAGCCGGGAGTTTGTATTCATGGCAACGATGTTAGAGCGCGCTTGGCCGGAAAGGGCAGATGTTAGTTTTTCCAGCTGCAAATCCCGCACGGCTAGCTCAATTCTGCTCTGCGAGCCTTCCTCCCCAAGCAGTCGCAAATGCTGGCGGACCAGCCCGAATAGACATGCTGCTAGCACCAGCAGGACAGAATTAGAGATGACGGTCAGGGATAATACACTCTTGAGTGCGGCAATCCTCTCTGTGTCGAATCTTGCGTAATTGCTGCTCTCCGCTGCGAATAGCGAAGACACAATGCGGCGAATCTCATCCATGTAATCCTTGCCTTCATTGGTATCGACGAGCATGAATGAGCGACGGCGATACCCCTGTTGGCGCAAACTTATGGAACGTTCGATCTCAGCCTGCTTTGATCCAGCCAAAGCCTCCAACCGCGATTCTAGCGATTGTTCGCGCTGCGTCCGGCTAGCGAGCCCGGTACGAAGGCTCACAAAATCTGTACCGATCCTCCCCTTCGCCTCCGTGTAGGGCTGCAAGTATGCCGGGTTTCCGGTCAGCAGGTATCCGCGCTGACTTGTTTCCATATCGGTCATGTCTTTCAAAACGCCGGAGAGTTCCGCTTGGATCGCGGAGCTTTCAAGCGTGAGCGCCGCTATTGCCTGCACCCGATATAAATGGTTGACGGCAAGGTACGCATTCCACCCAATGAAAGCCAGTAGCGCGGGGATTCCTATTTGCAGCGCAGCTTTTCGAATCATCTAATTTTGCCGCCCTTCACGTGATGTTGAGAACACCCTCAGTCGTGATTCGACTGGCTTTGCAAATCTCCTCCGCAACCTTGACCGCTGCCTTGCTGCTGTGCACCGGCCCTTCTGCTGACATTACCGAACTGGCAGCCAGAGTAAAAAGCAAAGCGTCCTGCTGCGTGTCGAAGTAAAGCACAACTTGATTTGCTGCCATGTGAGTAGCTCCTACTGATTGTTCTAAGCGGATGATAGGCCGATTCAGCACCAGAATGAGGTTATCTTCTTTGGTGCGCCTGATTATGAAATCTTCCGCCCTGCAGATGAGTGACACGAATGATGCAGTTTTTCCTGTTAACAAGCGTTAGGGGTTTGTGCCACATGATCGAGGGAGCGGAACGCCACGTGACGCGGTGACGGAGGTTACGCAAGGAAACGGCACTGACTGCCAGAAGACTTAACACAGTGGTGCGCGGATTCAGCGCATGGAAGCCCGAGTCGAACCGCATGATGTATTCTCAAGCTGTGCTGGCCGTCGAAGAATATAGGCAGCGTCTCAAAGACCGTGAATCTCTTGTTGCTCACCACGAGAAACTTCACATTCGGATTGGAAACATTCGCCTTGCGCTGGCATTGGCAGCAGCAGGGATGGCTTGGGAATCTATTGGGCGGCATGCGTTCTCGTATTGGTGGCTGGCTGTACCAGCGGTCGTTTTCGTGTTCGTCGTGGCTCATCATTCGCGTATTTTGCGAGCACGAGCCACAGCGCAGCGCGGGGCTTCCTTCTATCGGGTGGGGATCGCTCGAATCGAGGACCGCTGGGTGGGTACGGGGCAGACGGGCGACCGCTTCAACGATCCGCATCACGTGTATGCAACCGATCTGGACTTATTTGGTCGAGGCGGGCTGTTTGAACTTCTTTCAACGGCACGCACGCGCATGGGCGAGGAGACCATCGCGAAATGGCTGCTCTCGCCTTCAGCGGTTGACCAAATTGAGGAACGTCACGCTGCGATCGACGAACTCCGCGATCAACTCGATCTCCGCGAGGATTTGGCGATACTCGGGGAAGATGCCAGTGTGGGAGTCTATCCCGAAGCGTTGTTGGAGTGGGCTGAAGCTCCGAACCATTTGAACCCTGCGTGGCTGCAATGGTTGGCACCGATCCTGGTTTTTGCAGCAGTCGTTGGCGCCGTGGTTTGGGGGTATTTGGGAATCTCCACGCCCTTCCTCTTGATCGTCTTGATTGAGGCAATTGTAGGCTATCGACTACGCAAGCCACGGGAAGAAGTCCTGCATGGTTCCGAGAAAGCATTTCGTCACTTAAACCTGCTTTCTGGCATCTTGGCACGAATCGAACAGCACACTTTCCGCGCACCCCGCCTCCGATCGCTGCAAGCTGAGCTTTCGTCGTATCAACTCAAAGGTTCGCATGCGGTTCGAAGGCTGAGAACTCTCGTTGAGTTAATCGACTCTCGCGAGAACGTGATCGTCCGCATCTTGGATGTTCCTCTCTTGTACTCGGTACAGGTGGCGTTTGCAGCAGAACGCTGGAGACGGGCTCACGGCCACGCGGTGCGCTCGTGGTTAAGCGTGATTGGCGAAATCGAAACACTGATATGCATCGCCAGCTACAGCTATGAGCATCCCGACGATCCTTTCCCCGATTTCGTCCAAGGCTCTGCGTGCTTCGAGGCTACGGGTATTGGGCATCCGCTCATCCCGGCAGCAACTTGTATTCGTAATGATGTCAGCCTATCTGATGGCAGGCACGTGTTCTTGGTAAGTGGCTCGAACATGTCTGGCAAAAGCACGTTGCTGCGTTCGGTTGGAATCAATGCTGTGCTCGCCATGGCTGGGGCTCCAGTGCGGGCACAGCGCCTTCGTATGAGTCCTTTGCATATCGGCGCTAGCATCCGAGTAAACGACTCCCTGCAGGAGGGAAGCTCACGCTTTTATGCTGAGATCACCCGTCTCCGTAAGCTCTTTGACCTCGCGGGCGGCAATCCGTCGTTGCTCTTCCTGCTGGATGAGTTGTTGCAAGGCACAAATTCAAATGATCGCCGTGTTGGGGCTGAAGGCATCGTCCGAGCTCTGCTTAATCGCGGTGCTATCGGGTTGGTAAGTACCCACGATCTGGCGCTAGCTGACATTGGTGAGTCACTAAACGGGCAACTGTCCAACGTCCATTTCCAGGAAGAATTCGAGAATGGAAGGATGCTCTTCGATTACAAGCTGCGAGAAGGCGTTGTTACGAAGAGCAATGGGCTGGCACTGATGAGGTCGATTGGGCTGGATGTTTGACTACTTCGCCCCCTGGGGACTGATCCTGAACCTGCTCCTCGATCGATTGCAGAAGCAGTTTCCGAGCTCGATCCCAATGCGCCGAAGTTCCTACGAATGTAGGTTCGCGACCGGCCAAGCTAGAACTGGGTTCGTGTGCTGTGACCCGAGTCACCGCGGAATCGAGTCTCGCAGTTTGTAGAGCGCGGCCATCTTCTCCACCACAGTTTTCAGGGTTCCGCTGATCAGGTACGTGTTGGTCACGGTGGGGCCGGCCGGATAAGCGGCGTAGCGCACAGAATCAACAATCATGGTGTCGGAATCGAACTCGCCCGTGTCGGTCGGCGGCCCAGGGCAATTCCAGGTAAAGTTCAGAACCAGATAGTCGACCGATCCTCCCTGAGTGGTATTTACCGCGTAAATGCCGATGGCGGTATTTTCGTCGTCGGTGGTTGCAATCACGCCGCCATAGTCGAGAGCAATCTGCACAGCGCCGTTAGAGCATGGGTTTTCCTTAAGTCGAGCCGCTTGCGCATCGTAAGAAAACATCCGGTAAAAATTGGCGCGCGCATAAATCACAGGAATTTCGCGGGCGGTCGCGGAGGCTAGCGCCTTGGGAACTTGCATGAAGGTGGAAAAAAGCGCTACCGGACCAAGTCCATTGAAATCAAGTGTCAGGTCTTTGCCGAGCATGACATCAGGCCACACTACTGGATTGTCAGGTCCGCCGCCAAACCCAGGACATGGCCCCACCGGCGTCTGGTAGTAGCATTGCTGGGTGCCGTCGGGATCGTATTCGAGGGTGATCGATCGCGTTCTTTGTGTAAGCCCATCGTTCTCGGCAAGCCCCAAAGGCGATCCATGGTTCAGGGCCGGAGCGGAATCATTGCTCCAAGTGTCGCCGGCTTCAGTCGGATTGGCATAATCGAAGGGAAAAATATCCGTCTGAATTTGACGGCCATAATCCCAATTGTTGATGACCTGAGTGCCGTTCCAGATCCAATGCCAGAGCGAACCACCGGTGACTTCATTGGAGTCGACCGTTATACCGCCTCCACTAAGACTGAGAAGCTGGGTGCCCCTGTTGTAGTACCGCTGATAGCCGTAAACGCCCAGCGGTTGGTCGGTGTAGCCTTGTTCGGTTTCGAGTCCAGTGGAATTTCGCAGTGAGTGATGTCCAGTTGATGGATTGTAGGTACGAATCAATTCCGACGTTCCCGGCTGCTGAGCAACAAAAGGGTATCCCAGAATCTCCTCGACATGGTAGCCCTGAGCCGCACCGTCGTGAGGATTGAGTGACACCATATGATCGCCGCCGTTGAACAGGCGATAAAGCGGGACCGTGCCCAGCGCAGGATGATCCTTCATGGGTACATAGAAGACGGCTCCATCGAGCGGGTAGCTGTCGCGCTCTGTGGGGTCAGCAGTGATCGTTCGGTCTCCTCCACCGGTCCGAATGCGCCACAAGACGTTTAACGGCAGGTAGGGACCTACGCTGCCATGGTAGCTTTTGTCACCGGCCGTCACCTGGACGCCGTGATTCGGCACCTCGCCGAGCGACCTGAGCCGCAAGTCCGTCGGCTTGGATATATCGGAGCGGTTGGAGGAGGCAGTGCTTGCTGGCTGCGGACTCTGCTGAGCCCTCATAGTCTGGCTGCCAGCCATGCCACCCAGCACGAGCCGACCGGCGATCGTGAGCACCAAGGCCAAAAGGCGTGAATCGCTTCTGAATGTACGCATCATTGCCCTATCTAGAAGTTATGCTTCAGTTTAGCCGAGGCGCTTTTCTAGTTTGAAACGATCGGAAGAAGCGCTGTAGGCGGCACATCCCAGAAGTTGCCGACATAAACCATACTGCCAGTGCCCTTGAGGTCCACGCTTCTGCCGGTACTGTTGGTATTGAAAGACGTATTGCCAGTTAGCATGACTCGGTTATTGGTGGTACCAGTGATCGAGTCATTCAGGAAATTGAACACAGAATTCTGAACAATCGTGTTTCCCATGGTATTCGTTCCAATGTATATTCCGTGTGCGTGCCGGTTGGATGGCAAGCCCCCGAAGGAGCTGTTTCGCACTATAAGTGAGTTAGTGGGCGCTGCGAAGGAAACAACGTGATAATCCCTGCCATCATTTGCGCCGCCGATGCTGGCGATATCCACGTTATTTATCTCGACGGAATTGTTGCCCGCGCCGAGCAGCCAACTGCCTAAGCTCCCGTCCGTGCGAAAATCATAGATGAAAAGGCCACTGCCAACGCCAAGGTTGAAACAGGGCGTGCTGCCGGTCGAAGTACCGCCGAAGCGAACGATGCCGCATTGTGACATCGAACCCGTGAAATTGTTCTGGAACGCATAAGTCCCGCCTGAGCTGGAATCTATAAGCGTTCCCATACCGTCCCACGCCACATCAAAGATCGACCCACCCAGGAGGGCGCCGGAGTCGATGAGAATACCGTAGCGCCAGGAAAAAGTTTCCGTGTTACTCACGACCAGAGTAACGGTTCCTCCGGCGGTAATATGGAAAAGGGCGTTAACGTGGTTGGCCGTGTTGACGGCCGCCTCGCAAGCTGCGGAGAAACTACAGATATTCAACAGTGGCCCCGGAATGAAGCGGTTGTTGCTGAGTGCCCAGCTATCCCCGGTGTTAGTCAGATTAAAAAGATGATGGTACGCCCACATTGTGGAGTTGGAGATCTTCACATCCCCAGAGCCACCGCCCGGCGTCGTTGTCATACCATCGAAGGCGTTGATGATAACGATATTGTTAATAACACCGTGGTTGAATCCCTTGTTCTTACCACCGTCGCTGAACAAGGGTGGATAGCGCGTCGTGCCACTCGTCTGATTAGGCCAATAGAAGTTGATGCCAGAAATCTGCCAGCCAGTTTCCAGTCTAAAGGGCGGCACGCTCTCGCTGGTCAGCAAAATGGTCGTACCGTAATTGCCAGAATTATCCCCTGCCGGAGCTCCTACGCCCACCATGGCGCAATGGTCGAGCATGACCGTCGCAGCACCAGTTAGAAGGATCTGTCCCGCGGGAAGAATTAGCTTTGTCCCCGCAGCACTGCACGCCGCAGCGGCCGCAGCAAGTGCTACGTCGTCGGAGGTAATACCGTCGGCTGCAAGTTTCGGGTAAACGTATTTATCGGCGTCCCGAGAACTTGACGGGCTGGCGGTGTTTACCGAAATGATCATTGAGAAAATGACTGCAGCGCTTATAAAAACAAAACGTCTCCGGCCTGTCTTGTTCATACTTTCCCTTCATCTCTTAAGACGGTAAGTGGCATCATCCTGTGACTATAGCGCTGAGCGTCGAAATGAAGCTTTCCTTTACTCGTGGACTGTGGTGCGAGATAGCGTTGAGGCTTGTGTTTTGTCAGATCAGGAGAGAAATGGATCCCTGACGCCTGACTAAAACCCCGATTCCGTTGTAATGTTGCGTGGCCTTTTGGATATTAGTTAGCGGATAGCTTGTAAGCGTTCACTGGCTGGCCAGGTTGTGCGTTTCGTTCTCTGCCCCTGCCTCCCACGGTTGCAACCGTCAGCCATTGGGATTCATGATCACCTCTCCGGGGAAACGAAACTCAATGGGATTGCGGGGTCGGGGCACTTATCAGTTCCACAAACATCTTGTTGAATCTCGCAAGATCCAAATCCATCTGGATCTCGACGAGGCGCTCTCCGAGCCCCGGCTTGTCTTTGTCTGTCCACGTCAGCGTGTTTCCGTAGGCCGCACCGTGATCGATATTCACACTCATATACAGAGTTTCTCTCTTGGTGATCAGCGTCGGATCAATCCACGCAGCGGCGGCCAGTTCGTCCCACATGTAGAAGCCGCCCTGATCCTTCATAAAGAACTTCACCACGTATTGCGCGGCGGCACTGTTACTCTTCTTAATCTCCGCAACCATGGCGTCAGTGATTTTAGTTTTGACCGAGATGTCAACCGGTGTGCAGATGATTTTCTTCCATGGAGCCGCTAACACGCTTTTCGCGGCTTCTGGATCGAACCAGAAATTAAATTCGTGACGTGGGTCGCTTTTGAACTCCGGATCGTCGGTCTGCGGGCTTAAGCTTCCTCCCATGAACACCAAACCTTCGGCCAGTTCGGCAAAATGGGGATCGATTGCGCTGGCCAGCGCCAGGTTCGTCATGGGCCCTCCCTCATAGATGGTCACTTCGTGCGGGTACTTGCGCACCATGCGAATCAGGAAATGAGCAGCATCCTCCTCGGCCGGTTTGGTAGCGGGTTCGCCTTCGAGGAGTGTAGGAATCACGTCGTGCTCGTGCCACCAGCGATCGTCCCAGGCACCGGCGAATGCGACCTTTCCATACATTGCCTGCCACAACTGAGCTTCCTTACGGCGATGCACCAGTGGAAAAACGGCTCCGGGTACGACCGGAATATCGGTACGGCCGATTAACTCGAGCAATCGCAGAGTATGTGCCACCTCCTCGTCGCGCCACTGATTCCCGCTGACCACAGTGATCCCCAGAACTTCGACCGCAGGAGATTGAATCAAAGTCAGCAGCGTTTGCATATTGCTGCCGCCGGGCCCCGAACAGTCCTGGTTGATGATGACCTTGCGACGTTGCTGCGCGAATCCCAGGCTAGTCGCAATCAGAAGGAACAAGATTACAAGCGGTCGTTTTAGATTGTTCATCAATAATCTGCTGCTCCGGTATCATCAGTCACGCTGTCCCCCTTCCCCTCGGCGGTCCTGCTGTCCGGACGAAGAGGTCAATCAAAATCGAGATTCTCCATGCGCATTCGGTAAAGGGGCTGAGGTCGTAAGTGACTTACAACCAGCTAAACTCGGGCGTTCAATCCGTAAGGAACGTTCCAGTTCCAATCCAGAAAGCGGCAAGGCTCCTAAGATTCTTCTTATAGGTGCGCGTCACGGTATATTCTCTCCCATCCTTCACGCGAAGCTGGTACTCGCCCGTGGCGCAAGGACGGATCTCTTGTACGAAAGAGGCATTCACCAACACCGACCGATGAATTCGAACAAATCCATAGGCTTTGAGCTTCTCTGCAAGGGTCGAAATCGATTCTCGCAGCAGCGCCGAACCTGTCTCCCGTTGAAGCAAGACATAATTCCCCTCCGCCTGCACCACAACCACATCATAAGGATCAACGAAGAGAATCCTCCCGTTGCTCTTGATTCCAATCTTGGAGGAGTTTGGCTGTGTCACCGTCTGCAGATGGGGCATGAACTCGATTAATCTTGCCGCCCGCTCGCTGGCCGTTCTTCGAGAGGCGAACTCCAGAGCCTGGTTCACGCGTTCAGTTGAAAAGGGTTTCAGGACGTAGTCGACAGCATGTTTTTCGAAGGCAGCCACTGCATGTTGGGCGTATGCGGTTACCAAAACCACAGAAGGCAACGGTCGCTCGTATTGCTCCAGACGACCCAATAGTTCAAGGCCCGACAGCTCGGGCATACTTATGTCGAGCAGCATCACGTCATAACTGTTTTTGGATAGACGCTCCTGAGCCTCGATGGCATCGCAAGCTGAATCGAAACACTCGACATCGGGCCTGGCAGCCAAAATCTGCGCCAAAGCAGCCCGGGCTAAGGGTTCGTCATCGACGATGAGAACGCGCATAACGGATCCTCCCCCTCGAGGACAGTCTGGACGTTGCGCCCGCGTAAGCCGGCAGGCTGCGAATTCAAGGCCGGCAGCGCCAAACTCACGGTGGCAGTGCGGTCTTGAGCGATGGCAAGATGCAGGCTCGCGTCACCCGAATACAGATATTTCAGACGGGCCTCAGCATTGCGCAATCCCACACCGGTGCCGATGGACGTTTTACCACCCACACTGTTGCGCACACGGATGTTCAGGATTCCATTGCCTGCACTCGCCGCGATTTCGATCCACCCTTCCTCGCGCGATGACGCAACGCCATGTCGAATTGCATTTTCCACCAAGGGCTGAAGGATCATCTGCGGCACCAGCAACCGGCAAGTCTCCGCAGCGACCAACCACTCGATTTGGAGTCTACTCGCGAAGCGCATCTTCTCCAGATCGAGGTATTCCCCCACAAACTTGAGTTCGTCCTGAAGAGGAATTAGATCTGAACTGTCGCGGTCGAGCGCTGTCCGCAATAGACTCGACAGTTTAATGATCATAGCCTTGGCATTCTTGGCGTCACCGTCCACCAGAGTTGCAATCCCATGCAGAGTATTAAAAAGAAAGTGGGGATGGAGTTGCATCTTGAGGGCTTGCAGTTCGCTGGCAGCGAGCGCCTGCTGATACTCATATCTCTCCCGTTCTTCTCTTCGCAGACGTTTCAAGTACTCGTAAGCGTGGGCCGCCACAACGATTGCAATGTATATGAAAATCTGGTCGGCAAACCCGCCTCGAATCATCTCAAGCCATGAATGAAAGGAGCGCGACACATACTTCTGCAGGGCGTCGTCGTAGGGAGGAACAAGCACCCAGAGAATGCTCGTATGAAGTACGACAAAGGGCGCCGCGCCCAGGCTCCAGACGAGAGCGTAGCGAAAACGACTCTTCGAAAAACCAAGATACTTGCCCACCAGATAAAACACAGGAGGCGTCCAAAAACCTAAAGCAAGGCCTCGGAGCGCCATCTCGACCACCAGATCGATAAACCAAGTCCACGGATGCTGGCGATTGAAAGGTCTGTACTGCAACCCCATCAGCAGAGCGATCCCACACCAAAACGCGATTGACATCAGGTAGGCTCGGGCGATTCCACGGATGCGGGGCGCCTGCATGCCGCCATTCTACTCCGGGCCACTAGATTCGAGATGCGAAAACGCAGAACAAAAACCTCGCCCATTCGGGAGACTCGCCTGCATATGACCGACTCGATTATCGTACGGTTTTCCGTAGACTTCTCAGGCTGAATTTGCATTTTCATAGGCGAGCCCACGATTCTGTCGACACGTGAACAATCGTTCATTCACATCCGAATCTTGACCACGTATGTCTGTTGCTCGTCTTTGTAGAGTCAAACCTGATTTCTTCCGTTTCGTAATTCTCGCTTGAAACTCGAGCATGGCGTGTCGTCGACGGCAGGATGGATGCATATAGTCGCTGAGGGAAAACCATGGCGACTCGCCGAACCTCAGACTTGCCTTTCGGGAAGGATGAACAGGTATTTGCGTCGGCCTTCCCTTCCGAGCCTGGTGTCGGTCCTGTTGCCTAGATGAGCATCTAATGTCCCTTCGCCTTCGCCATTGCGTGGAATGTCCCAAGTGCCACACCTGCTATCTGATTGGCTTCAGCCCGTATAGGAACGGGTCTTATCTCACGCGCTTTGGTGCATGCTCTCATGAAGAATACAATCTTTATTGCTTCTGCGATGGAGTACAGGTGCCCAGCCGCTCGAGATGGTGCGAAGTGAAACCGTGTGAAGTTTCGAAAGCAGCTCATGATCGCGGCTACGGCACACTCGACGAAATTTGGCCCATAAACCGTCAGCTGCAAGATAAGCGGTGGTTCGACATTACCAAGCATGTCCATGGCTAGGCATAGCCGCCCAGGCGCTATTCCGTTCGCCCATACATTGATGCGGCGAAGAGAAAAGTGGTGGGTCAGTCGACACACGCTCCGGTTGAATGGTCTACCCATTCCACGAATGCATTTCAGTTGACTCGACGACTCATGCTCGCAACTTCACCCAGGCTGAAGTCACCCCGGCTGATTCAAAAAACGATCATTGTCCGTTAGACTGAGTGTTCGCCCGAGGACAAGCACTTGGACAAATTCACTTCGCGTGCTCATCGTCAAATTCTTCTATTTCTTTTTGTACTCGCAATCTCAGCAGTTGCTCAAACCGTTCCGTCAGAACTGCTCAATGGGCTTAAGTGGCGCTTAATTGGCCCGTTCCGAGGGGGCCGCGTGGTTGCTGTGGCCGGAGTGCCCGGCGACTCAACTACTTTTTATTTCGGCGCGGTCAATGGCGGCATCTGGAAAACCAGCGATGCTGGTGTCGTGTGGACACCAATTTTCGATGGCCAACCCGTCGCATCGATTGGCGCCCTCGCGGTTGCACCGTCGGATAGCAAGACGATTTATGCGGGAACCGGCGAGTCCGACATTCGCTCCTCTCTCTCCTTCGGCAACGGCGTGTATAAGTCTGTCGATGGCGGTCAAACCTGGCTTCCCATGGGACTAGAGGACACGCGCCACATCAGCAGGATCGTTGTCGACCCGCAGAACCCTGATCTCATCTATGTTGGCGCTCTGGGACATGTCTATGGTCCCAACGAGCAACGTGGCGTCTATAAATCCACCGATGGCGGAAAGCATTGGACGAAAGTTCTCGATCAAGGTCCAGAAATCGGCGCTTCCGATCTGGCAATTTGTTCCGCTCATCCGCAGCTCTTGTTTGCCGGCATGTGGCACACCTGGCGTCCTCCGTGGAGCACCTATGCTCCGATCGATCGGCCCGGTGGCGGTCTTTACCGTTCTCAGGACGCGGGCAAAACCTGGTCTCGACTCAGCGGAACTGGCCTGCCGGAAGGTGATTGGGGACGTGTTGGGGTCGACGTCGCGCCCGATGGCAAACGTGTGTACGCGCTCATTCAAGCCAAGAAGGCGGGCCTCTATCGTTCCGATGATGGGGGCAATACCTGGACGCTTGCCAACAACGACCCCCGCCTCACCAGCCGTGCATGGTATTTCAACAGCGTCACGATCGACCCGAACAATCCCGATGTGGTCTATCTCCCGAATGTCGCTCTGTACCGCTCTGAAGACGGAGGAAAGACGATTTCAATCGTTCGTGGCGCGCCGGGTGGGGATGACTATCACCAGATCTGGGTAGATCCCAGGAACTCTTCCAGCCTGGTTCTCGGAACGGATCAAGGCACCACCATCAGTCTCGATCGCGGACGCAGCTGGAGTAGCTGGTACAACCAGCCCACGGCACAGCTCTACCACGTCACCACCGACAACCAGTTTCCCTACGCGGTTTACGGGACGCAGCAGGATAGCGGGAGCGCCGCTGTTCTGAGCCGCACCGATCACGGCCAGATCACGCCGCGAGACTGGTTCCCAGCCGGTCCGAGCGAGAGCGGATACATGGCGCTCGATCCCAAGGATCGCAACATCATCTATCTGGGCGCGAGTTATGGGGGCGTCGCGCGCTTCAATCGCCGGACAGGTTTGAGCCAGGACGTCACTCCATGGCCGGTGTCAATCTTCGATTCGGAGATCGATCAGCGCAAATATCGTGCACCTTGGTCTCCCGTGCTTGTGTTTTCTCCGGTTGATCCGAAGGCGCTTTTTCTGGGCACGCAGTATGTGATGAAAACCGTCGACGGAGGTCTCCACTGGGAAACCATAAGCCCCGACCTCACCGGCTCAACCGCAGTTTCAGCCGAAAAGAAACCGAGTGCTGCGCCCACCGTCGAGAATGCCAGGCAGAGAGGCTTTGGGGTTGTCGCCACGATCGCACCCTCTCCGATAGACGGTAAATTGATTTGGGCGGGAAGCGATACCGGTCTGATTCAGCTGACCCGGGATGGGGGGAAGAGCTGGAAAAATATTACGCCTGAGGGACTCGGCGACTGGAGCGAGATCTCGCTGATTGAAGCTTCGCACTTTGACCCCGCCGTTGCATATGCTGCGATTGATCGCAGCCGGGTCGATGATCAGACGCCACTGCTCTACCGAACCCGCGATTATGGCGCAACCTGGCAGCCAATCACCCAAGGCATTTCCGCCCCCGCTTTCTTGCGCGCAATCCGCGAAGATCCTCAAAGCAGAGGTTTGCTTTTCGCCGGAACCGAGCTTGGGGTTAACGTTTCTTTTGATGACGGCGATCATTGGCAGTCCTTGCAATTGAATCTGCCCGTCAGCTCGGTCCGGGATCTCACGATCCATGGCGATGACCTCGTGATTGCTACGCATGGACGTTCCTTCTGGATTCTCGACAACATTACGCCATTGCGCCAGACATCCGACGCCGGCAAGGCGAAGACGGCTTTCCTTTATCATCCCGCTGCTGCCGTCCGTGTGGACAATGATGATTTTGTCGGTACGCCGCTGCCCCCCGAGGAACCCACGGCACAAAATCCGCCGAATGGCGCCTCCATCGACTATTTCCTGAAGTCTCCGGCGAGCAGCGTGACGCTTGAGTTTTTCGACGCGCAACACAACCTTGTGCGCAGGTTCTCTTCCGAAGATCAAAACCCAGGGAAGCATTCGTCCATTCCCGTGGCAGAGCGCTGGTTCCCCCAGCCGGAAATCCTGGCGAAGACTCCTGGCATGCACCGCTTCATGTGGGATCTTACGTGGGGTGGTTCGCGTGGACCGGTCGCCGATGAAGACGCTGCGTTCCAAAACCCCAGCGGTCCGCGGGCCGTCCCGGGCATCTATCAGGTCCGCCTAACGGTGGATGGACAATTGCAGAGCCAACCGCTGGAAATCGCAATGGACCCGCGCTCGGCCGCCACTCCTGAGGTTCTCCTGCAACAGTTGCAGCTCGGGAACCAGATCTTTGCGGAAACCGTGGAGGCGCGTCGCGCTCTGGCAGAGATCGCCTCCGTCCAGAAACAGATTTCCGAAGCGCAGCCGAAGCTCGAGGAAAAGAGCCCGGAGCTCAAGTCAGCGCTGGCCGAGGTCCAATCTGGAATGACCAAAATTCTTTCAAAGAAGAATAGCGATCCAGGGGCCACAGCCGGACTCGAGGAAGCGTACAAGGACCTTCGATCAGCGCTGCAAGTTGTCGAACGGGGCGACCGTGCTGTGCCCTCGCAGGCAGTCGCCGTCTACAAAGAATCTAGCCTACAAGTAAAAGAGCGCATTGCGGAGTGGGCCACTTTCAAGCAGACGAGGTTAGCTCTGCTGAACCAGCAACTGCGAGAAAAAAGTCTTCCGCCCATCGCGATTTCTCAGATTGAGGAAGAAGTTGAAAGCCTGACGTCACGCTAGATTTACTGCGATTTGACGCGAGTCGCGGGAAGCACGACAGAGGCGTTTTCTGCGACATCATTCTCAGCACGCATTTGCTATACCTTCGGTTGTCGGAGTATAGCAGTCGGAATATAGCAGTACCTCCCGATCTGGCGGGGTAGCCACGGGAACACGGGTGAGCCGCTAAATCCCCGCAGCGTCCTACTGGACGGTCGGGTTCTCATCTTCCGGCGCGCCGTGCCGGCGTAGCAACTGCGGCAGGTTCTGCGAGAAAGCCGAACGGGGCAGGACCATATCGCAACCCACTTCGTGCGCCTTCTGCTTCAGATCGCCCTGCACGTGAGAGAGAAATCCGATGATGGAGGTGCCCTTCTTGAGCTTGCTCTTCAATTTCGGAATCAGCGTGAGCGGCTTGGCGTTGGCGTTGTTAAGGTCGAAGATAATGAGCGATGGCTTCTCGTCGCCATTCTGCTGCATGCGTTCGGCAAGGTCTTTGTCGTTCTTGGCAAACTCGACCTTAACGTTGAGTTTGCGGGCCGTCTCCTGAATCTTGGCTGCGAAGAAGAGGTCGTCGACGAAGGCAAAGATGCGCGAGGTGGAATCCTCGCGCAATGCGGGCAAAGGCTCAGGATCGGCAGGGGCAAAGGGCGCGCCAAAACCCGGTCGAGGGCGACGCGCTCCCTGACCGTTGTTGCCATTGCCCGCCAATGCGGCGCGATAGCTGTGATCCATGGGAGCGGTGTAGATGCCGTCCTGATTGTGGCGCGACTGGCTGGGGCCGGCGGGGCGAGGTCCGCGGGCATTGTTGGGACGGCGTCCTCGACGCCGTCGATTTCTGCCTCCTCCGCCACCGGAGGGTCTTCCTGGTCCTGCGTTCATAGTCCTCTCAAAGCTGCTTTGCCGGGTGTTAGACCCGGTGCAGTGTTGCCAAGCTCAACTGTTTTAGATTCCCCAAGTTCAGGCTCTGCAATTCAGGTTCCCCATTTGGTTGCGGCAGGCTCGGCAATGTTGGCACAACGCCGGCGCACCAGCAACTCTTACTGCCCGGGCTTTCCCGGCTGGGCAATGTCCGTCACTCAGCACATTCCATGTGGAACTGCGGGTTGGGCGGGAACGCGATCGTCGACAAAATCGTTATCAACCACATCTAGTGAAGCAAACTCGTATTGGCGAAAATATAAAAATGTCTGCGTATCGGTTATCCGTTGTCGGATCCGTCGCGCCGCCGGGAACGGCCTGGGACGCGGAAGGCCTACGCGGGAACGAGGCCAATAAGAACAAAATTAATGGTACTCGTCCGTGTGCAAGCACGCAAGTGGCAAAGTGGGCTGGTTTTGCACAAGAGGACATCGCCGGTAGTTTCGAGCAGCTTCGGGTTTCCGGCTTCGAATTGGGAGGCCCTGGTCGCGTACAGACTGGATGCCGGTATTTGTGGAGGTCGGGAGCTGAAGCCCGATAACCAAACAAACCCGAGACTTCACGCGCCCCTGGAGACTTCGCGGGCCCACTGTTGGGCCTGCCAGTACGAAGAGGCCGCGACGTCGCGGTCAATCGGGAGGCTAGCAGATGCTGCGCGCAGTCTCCCATTCTCCGCTTTCCGGCGCCCGCATCAACTGGTAAATCGGGCGCAACAAACCGGGCTCTCCGCGGAGAACCCGGTTTTGTTTCGGGCAGCGAACTATCCAGTGTGGAGCGAGACGCAGCATCGGGATCGCCGCCAGGAAAAGTGTTGCCTGGAAGAGCAGTTCACAGCCGAAGACCTTTTCGTCGCGATCAAAAATCGGTTGCCGGGCCAGGTAGCGCAGGTTCACGCCTTTGGGGCCCTTAAGAGCGCGAGCGGAAGCAGCAAACGAATTCTGCACATTCACTACATCGGCAGGACGAGCGGAAAACTCCAGCGTTGCCTTGAGACTAAACCAAATTGAGACCGAACCACGACGCCATTAGAGGAGAACAACTCAATGGCTCGTGGATCCGAAAACCGATTCCACTACTTCGCGTCGCTGACTTGTTCCCTCTTCTCGTCATAAACGCCGAACTTCTTGGCTACCGGCTTCAGGGTGGGGTAGAACTGAACGAAGGTATGCTCGACGGCCGCATGCGCCTCATGGCAGGACCAGCAGCCGTTTCCCTTGGGCATGGCTTCCGAGCTTTTGCCATCTGCGTCAAAGCCGAAGTAAGCCCACTTTTCAGGGAAGCGACTGGAATCCTTCACCTCGACCGCGAGGCCCATCAAGTCCGTCTGGAAATGTCCAGTCTTATTGATCGAGCCTTTGCTTTGGGCGTCCCTTTCGTCGATGACGAACATGGTCTGCTCGGGCCATTTGCCCGAAGTCATGAACGCCTGATAAGCCCATCGTGGCACGAAGACGTTGGTGAACATCTCATGGCTGCCCGGTTCGGGACTGTAGTTCATGCCGTAGCCCGCGGAGAGGAACATCCACTCGCGGTAACCGTCGGGACGAAGCAGTTGGCCCTTAGCGTCGAATTGCGGCTTGTCAGATTTTTCTTCCGGACTTGCTGCCAACAGCGCGAAACACGCAGCGAAAAGCAGGACGGCAGTGAGAACTGGTTTCATGCGGGCCTCCATTGATGACTGAACCAAATTGTAGGCAGCCTCGGGGTGACCGTCTTGCACAAATTGAACATTCGCGATGGTAACGGTTTCAGTCTGCCATAGTCTGAGTAACTATGCCGGAAAGCATTATGTCGGGAAACAACAGTCAAGAAAGTAATGGTCCAGGAAGCCTTCTGCGGGGAGGCGAGTTTTATTCGCCAGTCGAGTCCAGACTCTGTACCGAAGACGTGCTTCTCTCAGAATTGCGCCAGCCCTGCCCACGCAAAATTCCGCGGCACCAGCACGAATTAGCATATGTGACGGTGGTACTCCAAGGCGATTATCTGGAAGGAGACCGTGGGAAGCTGGAAGATTTGTGCGCCTTTACCGCCGCCTTTAATCCCGCCGGGGTGCAACATGAAACGGTGATCGGGCCATCAGGAGCATCCTTCTTTACCATCGAACTCCGCGACCAGCGGCTCAAGGAGCTGGGCGTGAGATTACCCGCGCAAACAAAATTTGACCGCGGCTCAGGGGCCATGCTGGTGCCCGGACTTCGCATGTATTTGGCCCTCAAGAGGCAGACGTCAGACGCGCTCCTGCTGGAAAGCGACGTGCTGGAATTGTTGGCGGCGATCGCCGGATTCAGCTCGGGGGAGAAAACTGCACCCAGGTGGCTAGGCCGCGTGAAGGAACGCATGCACGAAGAATTTTCCGACAAGATTAGGATGTGCGATCTGGCGGACGAGGCGGGGGTGCATCCGGTGCATCTGGCGCGAGCGTTTCGCCGGACCGAGAGATTGACGCCCGGTGAGTACCTGCAGCGCTTGAGAGTGCGTGCCGCCTGCCGCAAACTGCGCGAAGCGGAGTATCCTCTGGCCGCGATTGCGATGGAGTGCGGCTTCGCCGATCAAAGCCACCTCACCCGCATTTTCAGAAAGTTTACGAAGACTACGCCAGAACAATTCAGACGAACCCTCCGCTCGCATTGAAAGGCCCTAACGCTTCCAGAGAAATAGAGGGAAAGAAAAAGGTGCCCCGTTTGCGGAACACTTATCCTCTATCCTTTATCCTTCTGCCGCCTACGGAGTGACGGTGAGGCTCACCGTAAATGAATTGGTGAGAGGGTTCGCGCCGCCGGTGGTCGCCGTCACGACCACGGCGTAGGTTCCCGGAGTGGTCCCGGAATTTTTCTGGCTGCTACTGCTGCCGCACGAGCTGAGAGTCAAGGCGGAGAAAGCTAGAACCACAATCAGCCCAACGAGGCGCGCGGCGCGAGTGCGCGACCCTCCCGCGAGAGCGAGTCCGAACGTGCCGGGAAGCAGCAGGGCATAGAAGATGCGGCTGCCGCGTTCCTGGGGAGGACGCAAACTCCCCGTCGGGCCTACGGTGGTGATATTCACAGTCAGTGACGTTGCGCTCGTCAATTGGCTGGGGCTGAAGGCGCACACCGATTGGGATGGCAGCCCGCTGCAGGTGTAGTCAAGCGGCAGCGCTGTCGTGGAACTGCCGGTGTTGACGAAGCCAGTTTGACTGGTGACAGTAATCGACACGGGCACGGGCGTGCCGGCAGCCACAGAGAATGTGGCGGAGCCGCTGGTCGGTGCGATGGTGAACTTCTCGGTCGTGGCAGCCACGCTCAGGCTGACAGTTGTAGTGGTCTGGCTCGAGTTAACGGGAGCGATGGTGATGGTCTGCGCGGCCGAGGGCACGGTCATGTTGGCCACGGTTGAAATGGTCAGCACGGTCGTGGCCGGATTTGTTCCATCGAAATTGACGCTCGCAGGATTGAAGCTGCAGGTCGCGCCCGTGGGCAGTCCCGAACAACTGCTAGGACTGAAGTTCACGACTGTACCAGTGGAACCGGCAATGGCGGTAATCGTCAACGTTGCCGTGGCGGATTGCCCCGCAGGAACGGGGCTGGGACTGAGAGAACCAGCTGTGAACTGAAAGTCCGGCGCCAGCGTCGCCTTCCACTCGACAGCTAGGGCATTGGCGTCGACCGAGCCGAGACCTGTGACCTGGTCGTACCCAACACCGGCAGTGAAGCCGTACTGGAATGGGGCGGTTGCCGGACAGCCCGTAGTGCCACTCGTGCAGGGCACAATGTTGTTGCCAGTGGTCACATCGTGGAAGGCTGAGGGATTGCTGGCCGCGAGTTTGTAGAGAGTAGGATTTATGTTCCCCAAGCCTGACGAGCCGAGATATTGGTTGAGCAGTGCGACGATGGCGGCGAATGTGGGTGCTGCGGCAGAAGTCCCGCCGACAACATCGAGGTAGCCCTGGGTAGAACTGTCGCGAAAACCTTTGGTGCAACTGGGATTTCCGGCAGCGTCGGTGGGAGAGCAGAACAAATAACCATCATGATCGGGCGACGCAGAAAGCGAGAGGTCAGGAACGTGGCGTTTGGCATCATTGGGCACGCCCGTACCGGTCTGCCACGTAGGCTTACCAAAATATATACTGGCGCCGCCGCCAGATGCCCCTATCGTGCCACCGTTTGTGGTATCGTTCCAGCCTTCCTCAGGTATGTACGATATTGCTGAGGAGATGTCGTCAGACGAGCCGGTAGCGTTCCAATAAGTAGTCGTTGACGTGCTGGCGGGATCGCCGAAGAACTCGTTTCCACCCATTCCAGTGACTTCGGGAATCGATGCGGGAACATCGACTGCTAGGCCACCGGTGGCCGAAATGTCATTAGGATCGGTGCTGTTTGGATCGCAATCGGCCGCTCCCGAATCTCCCGTGGCGGCCATAATTGTCTGACCTTGAAGATTCGCTTGTTGCGCCCATCCCTGAACCATGTCGACGAAAGATTGGCCGAGTCCCGACTCGCAGAAGCCGTAACTGGTGCTAATGACTGGGGCGTATTTATTGTCCACTGCCTGGTGCAGGGCATCCCACACACTGTAGGTGCGGTTGCCGGTGCAGGTGTCTGTACCAACGAGGCCCGCGTACACAAAAATAATACTGGCATTCTTAGCTACTCCACCGGACCATTCGAGGTCAAGATCGGACTCGCCTTCGTCTCCAGAACAATGCGTTGAGGTGGAAGTCGTGGGATAGAGAATGAATTGGGGGGCCTTGGCGGTTAGACCTGCATTGCTACGAAAGTTGCTGAGATCAGTGGTGTTCACGGCAGACTGACCCACGATGGCGATTTTCTGGCCAGTCCCATCGATTCCGGCACTGTACAAGAGATCAACGTGGTAAATGGTCGCGAAGTCCCCGGGTGACAGAAAATGGCCGCCCGATTGGGCTGAAGTGAAATGAGATTGAACTTTGAGCCGCGGCTTAGGGGTGAAGTTGTGAAGGTGGCCTATCGACAGGACCGATGCTGCCAGCGCGGCGGGAATTGAGGGATTACTCGCATTGGCGAAGTGGATTTCGCTGTCCACAAGATAGTTGTGGATCTCCGTGGCAAACGTTGTCTCGATCTGTGCTACCGTGCCGTCAAACGAGATTTGGTTGCGACTGTTGGCCACCGAGGTCACAGTAAAGCTTTGAGATTCGAGCCATGAAACGACTCGGCTGATATCGCCCTTGGTCATCCCAAAACGGTTGGCGAACTGTGCGGGAGTAAGCCATCTGTGATAGTTCGGGGACGAGCGATCCTGCTGCGCGGCCAGCAGATTGTCGAGATCATTTTGCTGGGCGGCGGAGGGATGGAAAACGAGAGTGACCCCGCGGATCAATTGGCCGCCGTCGGTGCGCCCAAGATCGGAGCGAGGCTGCGCGAGACCATGCACATCGCCCTGTAGCGGCACCATCCGGCTGGAATCAATAGGGCTCGTAATGCGGTCGGACTGCGCGGCGAAGCACAGGGATGAGGCCAGAAGCGGAAGAATAAACTTCCAGGATCGCATTCAATACTCCGTCTGCAATTTTTGGTTCGGGTGGTGAGTTCCTTAGCTTAATGGCTTTCTTGCACTCTGATCAAGTATCGCGCACAGAAGGTTGTATGCTTACAAAAAGTTACAAACCCAGCGTAGCAGCATTTGTCGCGCAATTATTGAAGTAATAAGTTTGCCGCGTTGGAAAGGTAGTACCTCTATTCCCGCCCACGGTCGAGGGCGCTGGAGTCGGCCGTGTCCGTGAACGTTCCATCCGGGAAAATAGCTTGCCGCACCAGTCTCGCTGCGGCGAAGCGTGCATAATCCAAGCCCATCCCGCGTGTGATCCAAAGTTTCGGGTTAAAATTCAGAACTGAGATCATTTCTGAGAGGATCCCATGCGTTCACTTTCCGATTCAGGCAGCCGTATCGCGGCGGCAATGATTTTACTGTCGACCGCGCTCGTACTCGCAGCGGATGTAGACGCTAAGTTTCACAATGCCCCCGCCTCGACCCGGGCCACGAAAAATCCTTACGCAGGCCAGGATGCCGCAGCCCAGGCGGGAAAAGCGTTGTATGCGCGCAATTGTCTATCCTGCCACGGAAAGACGGGCAAAGGCACGGGCAACGTGCCTTCCTTGGTGGATGGCAGACTCGATGCAGTCCCTTCCGGTGAAGTCTTCTGGTTCATTACCCAGGGCGATAAAGATAATGGTATGCCGTCGTGGGCAGCCTTGCCGGAAAAGCAGCGCTGGCAGATCATCACTTATGTGAAGGCGATGGGCGCATCACAAAATTCGGCGGACGCAAATACCCCGGCGCCGCCCGATATGAGCACGTCAAAGCTGAAGGCTCCGCCGCCGGCGACCCCCTTTACCGACTTCCGCTACGAGAAGCCTGGGACCCTGCGCAAGATCACAGTGAAGGATCTACCCCAGCCCTATGCGACCGAGTCTGCTGAAAATGCAGCCAAACTGGTGGCCCGGCCGGACAATGTGTGGCCAGCCGCACCCGCCGGATTCAAAGTGGAATTGTATGGCTCTGGGTTGGAAAATCCGCGGACACTGCTCGCTGCTGCGAACGGAGATATTTTTCTGGCGGAAAGCGATCCTGGGAGAATACGGGTATTTCGCGGGCTCACGAGCGATGGCAAGCCTGAGCAGTCAGCAATTTTTGCCAGCGGTCTTAAACGTCCCTATGGATTGGCGTTCTATCCTCCGGGACCTGATCCGCAGTGGTTATATGTCGGCAGCACCGCCGAAGTGGTTCGCTTCCCGTATCACGACGGTGACCTGAAGGCTAGCGGAGCGGCGGAACATATCGCCGATCTACCCGCGCCAGGCGGGCACTGGACGCGTGCCGTAGCCTTCTCCCAGGATGGAAAGAAAATGTTTGTCGCGGTCGGTTCGGCATCGAACGTGGATGATCCCGATACTACTCCGCAGGAGAAAAATCGTGCCGACATACTGGTGTGCGATCCGGCGAACTGCCAATTGAGCGTGTATGCCTACGGCATTCGCAACGCTGGAGGAGGGATTGCGATAAATCCTGAGACCGGCGAGTTGTGGTGCTCGGTGAATGAGCGCGACGGACTCGGCGATAACCTTGTCCCCGATTACATCACGCATGTGCAGGAAGGTGGATTCTATGGCTGGCCGTGGTGGTACATGGGGGGACACCAGGATCCGCGGCATAAGGGTAAGCATCCGGAGTTGAAAGATAAAGTCATTGTGCCGGATGTGCTGCTGCAGGCGCACAACGCTTCACTTGAGTTCACTTTCTATGAAGGCAAGCAGTTCCCTGCCGAATACAAGGGAGACATTTTCGCCTCCGAACACGGCTCCTGGAACAAAGCGGTGCGCGTGGGCTACGAGGTGATTCGAGTGCCCTTGCACCAGCGGGCCGACGCCAGCGGTGAGTATGAAGATTTCCTCACCGGCTTCGTGCTGCCGGATGGCAACGTGTGGGGGCGTCCCGTAGGGGTGACCGTGGCTCCGGATGGTTCGATATTGGTGAGCGACGACGGATCGAACTCGATCTGGAGGGTCAGCTACAGCGGAAAGTAACGGGCTTGCTCCCGGCCGATCTGGCTTGACAATCTCTGGCCCTCGGCGCACAATCCTTAAAGGCGAATAAAAAGCGAAATCACCTACGGAGCTTCCTGGCTCCGGCGTTCCCTGAAATTTTTTCCGAGGAATTTATGTCTTCCGCAGTGTTTTCCACTTCGGCGGCCCAAGGCCGCCCTTTTGTTTTTGACAGCGAAAATGAGGCCGAAGTTTGCCCGGAACCGCTCGGGGTGGAGCTTTTCACTGAGGCGCGCCCACCGCAGCGAGCCGGTAATACTGGGCTTCCCCGCGCCTTTCAAGATTCGAGACTTGCTGGCGTAACTGCGGCTTCGCGGCTGGCAGTGCGCCCTGCGCCAGAAATGGTATCGAGCGGCATCGCCGCCATGGACACGCTTACGGGAGGCCTGCCCCGCGGCTGCCTGACGGAAATTTGCGGTCCTGCCTCTTCCGGCCGCAGCACCTTGATGTTGTCCGCGCTGGCGGCGGCCACATGGCGGCGAGAATTTTGCGCGGTCATCGATGCCAGCGATGCTCTCGATCCCCAGTCTGTGGCTTCTGCAGGAATTGAATTGGACCGGCTGCTCTGGGTGCGTTGCGGAGAGAATTCGCATCACGCCGAGCATCGCCTGGAGCAACTGCTGCGGGTTACGGACCTGCTACTCGAAAGTGGAGGCTTCGGACTGATCGTGCTCGATCTAGGCGATCTGCCGCCCCTAACAGCGCGCCGCATCCCGCTGACCACATGGTTCCGCTTCCGCCGTGCCGTAGAACATACGCCCACTGTGCTGCTTGCAGTTGAGCGGCAGTCCATTGCCGGAAGCTGTTCTTCCTTATTAATCAAGCTGGGATTAATTAAGTTGGGATCGATAAAACTGAACACTTCAGAAAATCCTGAACGCCCAATGAATTCTCAATTTCCGGCACCCGCTCACGCGCAATTGCTGACCGGGCTGGAAATCACGGCGGAATTAGTGCGATCACGCATGGAGCGTAAACCAGTTCGTTCCGCGGAGATTACATTCGCCAGCAAAACCGCCTGGGCGGGATGAAGGAAATCACTCAATGACTTAATGAACAATGCCGCAATGACTAAAGATCAATCGCTCAATGGATTTATCCTCGGGAGCGTAAAACCCCGCAGTTCAGGGCGGGGATATAAGCGACTTGGCAGCCACGTCACAGGGAGTCTTTGCTGCTCAATGTAGGTTTTCAAGATGTTGATTTGGGGCTCCACCACGAGACGCAGCGAAGTAAGATGGCGACCAGAGGACGCCTTTCCAGTAGCGTTTGATTAGGTCAGGCGGTTGCAATCCCATCGTGAGCCGAAAGGCCAAGAAGGATCATCCCTGGCGCCAAGGCTATCAAGGTATCAGGCTTGTTCGTCTGTCAAAGCCCGATAGAAATGTCAGGCAATAGGGATATGCTAGGCTAGGCGAACAAAAGACGAACACGACTGGAGTCCCCCGGATGTCCGCTTTGGGAGAGGAGGGTCCATGCTAAAAGCGTATCGCTACAAACTGGAGCCCAACCAATCCCAACGCTATGCACTGGCCTGCACTCTGGATGTTTGCCGAGAGTTGTATAACGACTGTCTCTT
>Ga0185299_10001042_pt1 | contig 61806 bp, 51 predicted proteins | sample PaiPotPPA55metaG_FD_128002 | JGI IMG/M metagenome (GOLD analysis project Ga0185299, IMG submission 128002) | Iron sulfur acid spring bacterial and archeal communities from Banff, Canada, to study Microbial Dark Matter (Phase II) - Paint Pots PPA... ... | reverse complement strand
CGATCAACACCACCAACTCGTCGTCGGAGGGCTTCGATGCAGCAGACACGACAGGCATCGTCCACGCCCGCATGACACCACGTCAACTCGCCCACCAGCAACACGACGCGGACCTATCTAGTTACACCCGGGGGTGGTGTTCTCTCCTCGGTCGGGCAGGCGAAGCCCTATCAGGGTTCTGCCGGGGGTGCAACCGGCGAGCCGCCCCCCACCAACAACGAAAACCACCGCCGGTTGCACCCCCGGCAGGTTCCTGATCGCCTCAGGTGCCCGACCGAGGAGAGAACACCACCCCACACCCGACCACCCCAAAACCCCAACCCGACAGACCAGGACACTCTCCGAGAGAGGGCCCGCCGGAGGCAGCAGTTGACCTTGACTTCCCTCACCCAGGCAAACCCCAGGACGCCAAGCCACGTCACGAACAACGCGAACCGAGGCGACGATTGAATGTGACAGGCGCGCAGCGGCAATATTGATAACGGCAAGCACGCGACGAAGCCGACCACCGGCGACTCGGCTGATCGAAAGCCAGCGCGAGTCGAGCCCCGCCGCATCCAGTGTGGTGACCGGACGCGACGGGGCCGTTTATTCACCTACTGATTCACCTACTTCATCAGGCGTACATCAGAACCCGGCGAGACCGTTCGGGGTGCCGAGGCCGGTCGGGCCGTCCCAGCCGGGGCCGGAGACGCACAGCGCGGTGCTGCAGCCCGCGTTGGGCGGGTAGTTCTCGCCGATGACCACGTCGTTGAAGGCGGTGGACGGGTCCGCGTAGAGCGTGCTCGGGCCCTCGACCTCGCCGAGGTTTCCGGCCCGCGCGTAGACGCCGGCGATGAAGGGGCTTGACTCGCTGGTGCCGCCGACCACGATCCAGTCGTAGGGCTCACCGGAGTACGGGGCGTAGTCGTCGTAGACGGCTGCTCCGGTGTTGGGGTCGGCGTCGGCGGAGACGTCGGAGTCGGTGCGGTGGCCGCCGCACAGCGCGCTGATGCTGCTCGGCTGGCCCAGGGCGGGCGGCAGGTCGCCGGCGCAGCCGCTGCCGGCTCCGCCCCACGCGACCTCGGTGTAGCCGCGGGTCGTGCTCGGCGTCAGGTACAGCGACGTGCCGCCTACGGAGGTCACCGTCGGCAGGTTCTGCGGCCAGCCGTCCGGCGAGCCCTCGTAGCCGCCGTCGCCCGAGGACGCGGTGATCGCCATGCCGGGGTGGAAGAAGTCACGCGCCACCGGACCGAGGTCCAGGGTCGCGTCCGGGGCGAACTGGTAGCTGATGCTCGCCGCGTTCGCGCCGAGCTTCGCGGCCGTGTCCAGCGCGACGCCGAAGTCCTCGGCGGCCACGTCGTTGGTCGCGGTCATGTCCCGGTTCACCGTGATCTCGAGGATGTCGCACCCCGGGCACGCGGACGAGGCCATGTCCACGTCGAGCGTGGTCTCGACGCCGACCTCCTCGTCGAAGGCCTTCTCATCGACGGTGGTCCCCGCCTTCAGCGGCGCGCCCCCGTGCTCGTTGACCTGCTTGAAGCAGCCGTTCGCGGCGGTGCACGCCGGCAGCCCGTAGGTCGAGCGGTAGATGCCGAGGTCGCTCTCCAGGGTCGGGAAGGCCCCCTCGTCGAGGATCGCGATGGTGCCCTTCTGGCCGACGCCGGCGGGCAGGCCGTAGGCCTTGGCGAAGTCGGCGGGGCCATAGCCGGCGGGCACCGTGGTGGTCAGCGGCTTGCTGGAGCCCGGGGCTACGGTCAGGATCCGGGCTACGCAGTGCCCGTAGGTCTTGCAGACGGCCGCGGTGCCGCGGCCGGCCAGCGTGGCGCTCGGCAGGGTCGCCGCGGAGCCGAGGTGGAGGCTCGCGACGTTCGGTACGGGGGTGGAGGCGGCCTGCGCGGCGCCGGGCAGCAGCCCGATCACCGCGAGCGCGCCGGCCGCGGCCGCGACTACCGCGGCTCGGCCTATTCGAGGAGTGTGCACGTGGGTTCCACTTCTCTTCGGATGTAACAGCTCATCGGGTATATCAGAGGTCATCACCGACCGAGAACCCACGGTTACCGAGTGGCGCGTCCCTGTCAATAAGGTGCCTGAGGATTTAATGAGGATTGTTACAGAGGCGCCCTTCTGCGACGAACCGTCGGCCTGGGCGCATCCGGATGCCGGTTTCGCGCGTATAGAAGGAGGATCGCGTCGTCCGCGGGCGGCGGCCGCGGCGGGAACCCAGGGAGGCGGCTTTGCCGGACGAACTCGACTTCGACGAGTTCTACACGGCCAGCTTCCGGCGCATCGTAGGGCAGATCTACGCGATGACCGGCAATCTGGCCGAGGCGGAGGACTCGGTCCAGGAGGCGTACGCGCGCGCCTGGCAGCGGTGGAAGGAGGTGCGCGGCTACGGCGATCCCGAGGCGTGGATCCGCACCGTCGCCTACCGCCTCTCGGTCTCCGCGTGGCGCAAGTCGGTCAACCGGCGCACCGCGCACCGCAGGGCCGCCACCTCGCCCGAGCTTCCCGGCCTCACCCCGGACCACCTTGTGCTGGTCTCCGCACTGCGCCGGATCTCCGCCGAGCAGCGCCGCGCGATCGTGCTCTACCATCTGGTGGGCCTGACCCTCGCCGAGATCGCCGAGGAGACCGGAAATCCGGTGGGCACCGTCAAATCGCATCTGAGCCGGGGCCGCAAGGCGCTGGCCCCGTTGGTTTCCGAGTTCGCCGAGGTCGGCGCGGGCGGCCCGCGCCGTTCGGGCGCCGAGCTGGCCGGGGAGTGGTGATCGCCATGCCCGAGAGTTTCGACAGCATGCTCGCCGAGTTGGCCGACGCGGCCGGCGGTTCCGTCGCGCTGCCCGACCTCGCCGCGGTACGCCGCCGGGCCGGCCAGCGCACCGTCCGCCGCCGGATGACCGCCTCCGCCATCGCCTTCGCGCTGCTCTGCGTCACCGGCGTCGCGGGTGCGGCGATCGACGGCCGGCTTGGCCGGCCTGGCGGCGTCAACACGGCGAGCGCGCCGAGCGGGTCCTCCGCCGGAGCGACGGGGGCGACCGGAGCGACCGGAGCGTCGGGATCCGCGACTCCCAGCCCGAAGGCGACCACGTCCTCGGCTGCCGGCCAGCAGCCCGGCAGCTCCTTCGTCGGAGTCTGGGAGACCAACCCGGTGCAGGGCGGCTATCTGCTGGTCTTCCCGGACGGCGTGGTGGGCCTGAGCGAGGTCGGCGGCGCTTCGCTCTGCTACAGCCGAGTGAGCGACGCGCTTACCGCCTCGCAGGTCGCCGCAGCCGACGCGGCCGCGCACTCCACCTCCACCGCGTACACATCCACGTCCGTGCCGAGCGTCGCGTTCGCGGGCTCGGCCGCGAGCCCGACTCCGAGTTCGTACACGTTCACGCTCCCGTTCGGCGAGGTCGCCTGCGACAACTACGGCGCGGCCTCGGGTCTGATGCTGGCAAAGATGAAGGGCGAGTCCGCGCTCACGCTCACTCTCGTCTCACCGTCGAGGGCCAGCGTCACCGGCGACGACGCGTCGTACTCCCGTGTCCTCGCCATCAGTTCGACGGCGACTCCCGCGACGGGGCTGAAGCAGTTCATCGGCGACTGGACGACCATCAACAGCGACGGGACGGTGACGCAGTCGCTGAGGATCGAGAAGGACGGAAGCGTCGTGTACACGAACAGCGGCGGCACCAGTTCCCCGGTCGCCGACTTCGGCGAGATCGACTCGTACTATTCGGTCGGCGCGCGCGTGTTGACCGGCTGCTCGAAAGCCGGGACGACTCCGTACTGTGGCGTACTGCTGCTCCAGCCGGGCGCCACCGCGAGCGAGCTCACCGTCTACAGCGGGTCCGGACCTGCGACTTTCACGCGCGGCGGCTGAGTCCCGCCGCGTTCGCGCACCGTTCCCGCGGTGCCGGTGGCGCCCACCGCGCCACGGTGGAAGGGTGGGGTTCCGACAGCTCTAGCGCAGACACGAATAAGGGGCTCCGATGGCAGAGTTGCACGGAACTGGATCACAGGAGACGGGGCTGCACACGCCGCTGGTACGCGGCGTGCCGGTGCACGCGACGAAGAAGAATCACCGCGACCCGCACCGCACGATCCCGGTGAACCCGCTCCTGGTGGCGGCGGGGGTGGATCCGTCCGGGTCGATGATGGTGAACCCGCCGATGTACCGGTGCGGCGAGGGCCCGATCCCGCCGGACACCGCCTACCGGCTGATCCACGACGAGTTGCTGCTCGACGGCAACGCCCGGCTCAACCTGGCGACCTTCGTCACCACGTGGATGGAGCCGCAGGCCGCGCTCCTGATGGCCGAGTGCGCCGAGAAGAACATGATCGACAAGGACGAGTACCCGCAGACCGCGGAGCTCGAGCGGCGCTGCGTCGCGATCCTCGCCGACCTGTGGCACGCGCCGGACCCGCACACCGCCGTGGGGTGCTCGACCACCGGCTCCAGCGAGGCCTGCATGCTCGCCGGGCTCGCGCTCAAGCGCCGCTGGATGAAGAAGAACGCGGAGCGGTACAAGGCCGGCGCCCGGCCGAACCTCGTGATGGGCATCGAGGTGCAGGTCTGCTGGGAGAAGTTCTGCGAGTTCTGGGAGGTCGAGCCGCGCTACGTGCCGATGGAGGGCGAGCGCTTCAGCATCAACGGCCCCGAGGCTGCGGCGCTGTGCGACGAGGACACCATCGGCGTGGTGGCGATCATGGGCTCCACGATGGACGGCAGCTACGAGCCGGTCTGGGAGATCTGCGACTCGCTCAACGAGCTGCAGGAGCGCACCGGCCTGGACATCCCGGTGCACGTGGACGCCGCGTCCGGCGGTTTCGTCGCGCCCTTCATCGACCCCGAGCTGGTCTGGGACTTCCGCCAGCCGCGCGTCGCCTCGATCAACTCCTCGGGCCACAAGTACGGGCTGGTCTACCCGGGCGTCGGCTGGGCGCTGTGGCGCGACGCCGAGGCGCTGCCGGAGGAGCTCATCTTCCGGGTCAACTACCTCGGCGGCGACATGCCGACCTTCGCGCTCAACTTCTCCCGTCCCGGCGCCCAGGTCGTCGCGCAGTACTACACCTTCCTGCGGCTCGGCCGCGAGGGCTTCCGCCTGGTCCAGCAGTCGGCCCGGGACGTGGCGAAGTACATCGCCGAGGGCGTGGAGGCGCTCGGCGACTTCCGGCTGCTGACGCGCGGCGACCAGCTCCCGGTCTTCGCCTTCACCACCGCGGACCACGTCGAGAACTTCGATGTCTACGACGTCTCGCGGCGGATGCGCGAGCGCGGCTGGCAGGTGCCCGCGTACACCTTCCCGAAGAACCGCGAGGACCTCGCCGTGCTGCGCGTCGTGGTGCGCAACGGCTTCTCGCACGACCTCGCCGACCTGCTGATCGCCGACCTGGCCCGGCTGCTGCCGGAGCTGAACAACCAGCCGGCGCCCGGCCACAAGCTCGGCGTGGAGGTCAAGGAGGGCTTCCGCCACTGACGCGCCGTCAGCAATCTTGATCGGTTTTGGGGACACGCCCTCAATATCACCGAATCTCGGATTGTGAGGGATTAGTCTCCTGCTGCGCCGGAAACCAACCGGACGCAGGAAGGCGCGCACGTGACCCCGATCAGCGGATCCCTGCAGATCACCACCATCGTTCTGGCGGTGCTCGCGGCCCTCGCCACCTGGTTGCTGTGGAACCGGATGCGGGGGCCGCGCGCGGTGCGGGTGCTGCAGCGCGCGGCGCTGCTGGTCTTCGGCGAGCTGATGGCCGCGATGGCGATCCTGCTCTGGGTCAACATCTCCAGCGGCGGCCTCGTCGTGTCCTGGCAGGACCTGCTGGGCAATCAGAGCACCCGCGGGGGAGTGTTCGCCGGCCAGCAGGGCGCCATCGGCCTCGACCCGAAGGCGCAGGTCGTGGCGCACGCGGCCAGTGCGTCCACCGGGGGGCCGATCAAGGCCTCGTTCCACGACTCGGGCGACGGCTTCGAGGAGACCACGTTCCGCGGCCCGGCCTCCGGCATCACCTCGCAGGTCTACGTCTGGACCCCGCCGCAGTACGCCGACGAGCCGCACACGTACTTCCCGGTGCTGGAACTGCTGCACGGCGTGCCCGGGTCACCCGGCGGTTGGACCGGCCCGATGAACGTCGTCCAGCACCTCGAGGCGGTCGAGGGCTCGGCGAAGGTGTTCCCGTACATCCTGGTCGCGCCCGAGGTCACGCCGGTCTACGGGCACACCCTGGCGTGGAACAACGAGGAGTGCAGCAACGTCCCCGGCGACGCGGACGTGGACTCCTGGCTGACCCGGGACGTGCGCGACATGGTCATCGACGACTTCAGGGCGGAGCCCGCGGCCGACGGCTGGGGCCTGATGGGCTATTCGACCGGCGGCTTCTGCGCGGCGAAGCTCGTGTTGCAGCACCCTGACCTTTACAGCGCCGCGGTCTCGCTCTCCGGGTACTACGTGCCGGACTCGCTGGAGCTGTCCGACGATCCGGAGCTCGACCGCGTCGACAGCCCGCTCTGGCTGCTCTCGCACACGAAGACCCCCGCCGTCAGCCTGCTGATGACGGCCAGCGCGGAGGACCACGTCGACCCGGCGTCGGAGGCCGCGCAGGTGATCGCCGCGGCCAAGGCGAACCCGCTGGCGAAGGCGACGGACGTGCAGTCCTTCGTCGCCCCGCTCGGCGGCGGCCACAACCAGAGCGCCTGGGAGAAGATGCTCCCCACCGCGTTCACCTGGCTCTCCGAGCGGCTGACCGGGCCGACCTCGTGAGCCGAAGCGAGCTGGTGCGACGAGTGTCACTGAACGACGGTGTTTGGGGAGGAGCCGGCATGCTGCTGACGGACCCGGCACTGCGGTACTGGAGTTTGAACGAGGAGGCGGCATGCTGCTGACGGACCCGGCGCTGCAGTACTGGAGCTGCGTGGTCGCGATCCTGACGACCGTCGCGGTGCTGATGCTGTGGAACAAGGTGCACGGCCCGCTCGTAGTCAAGGGTCTGACCCGGTTCGGACTGCTGCTCGGCGGCTACGCGGCGACCGCGGTCGCGGTGCTGGTGTCGGTGAACATCGCGTACGGCGGGCTGATCGTGAGCGTGAGCGACTTGTTCGCCAACGTGAATCCGCCGATGGGCCAGTTCATGCACGCCGGCTGCGGCCATGGTGGTGGCCACGGTCAAGGACGTGAGATCGAGGCGCGGGCCACGTCCGGGGCGTCGGGGTCTACTGATGATCCTGCGAAGGCCGCTGCGAAGGAACCGGCCGGTCAGGCGTACGACGACGCGCAGGCACCGCCGCCCGGAGTGGATCCGGCGCTGGGCGGGGGCCACGGCTTCGGGGCGCCCTGTGCGTCCGCCGACTCCGCCCCGGCCTCGGCGTCAGCCACCGCCACCGCTACTTCCGCCGAAGCCCACGCCCTCCAATAGTCAGTCAGAGGTACAAGACAACTGTGAATACGTATATGCGGGTTCTGGTCCCGTCGCTCGCCTGCGTCGCAGCGCTCTGTCTCGCGGCGGGCCCGGCCGAGGCCAAGGCGGGCCTGACGGTCTCGGTCGTCCCGGTGGTCGTCAAGGGCGCGCCGGTCAATGAGTTCCGGATCACCGCGAGCGGAGGCGACGACGCGGCCGGATACCAGCGGCTGTGCCTCCAGGAGTCATCCGGCGGCACCTGGCGCACACTCACCTGCGGCCCGGTCGAGCTCGGCACCGGCGGGACCGTGCGGGCCTTCGTCAAGCGCACCGGGTCCAGGAGTGAAAGCGTTCGGGCCGAGTTGCTGCGCGTGGCCCGGCGTAAGGGTTCGAAGACCATCGTCGACCTGGTCTCGTCGCCGATCCGGCTCGCGCCGCGTGGCCGGTCGGCTTCCGAGATCAGCGGCAGGCGAACTCGAGGTTCGCTGTGTCTTTGAGCAGTGCGGACAACGGGATCGCCACGGCGTCCGTCGTCAGGTCGAAGTAGTCGTCGTAGGCGTCCGCCAGGGTTTTGATGTCCTGCTTCGCCTGCGGCGAGCTCGCCGCGTTGGCCGCCCCGTCGAGGCCGTCCACGAGTAGCTGTACCCCCGCCTTGTTGAGCGCCTCGCGGCCGTCGGCCAGCAGTTTCACCGTGGACGGGCCGTACGTGCTGACGTCGTGCAGCGCCGAATCGCAACCCGGGTCGCCGCTCGCGGCCGAAGTCGTGGCCGCGGCCGAGGTGGCCGCGGGTTTGGCGTCGGACGTGTTCGCCGTGGAGCCGAGCGAGGAGCACCCCGCCAGCGCCAGCCCCGTCGTGCTGAGAACAAGAATATTGGCCAGCTTCCCGAAACCCCGTCGCCCCGGTCCGTCGTCACGATGCACGGCTTCCCCCTCCGTTTGATCGGCGAGTGCCTCTTCATCGTAACGACGGCCGGGTTTCTCCGGGCTCGATCCTCAGACTTCGGCCAGAACCAGTCGGTGCACGTCGAGGTACCCCGAGGCGAATCGGGTATAGATCGGCCTCGTGTACGAGCCTCAGGACCTTCACACAGAGTTCGAGGTCGTACTCCCGGCGCTCGCGCAGCTCGATCTGTGGCTCGATCTTAGGCAACGGACAAGCGTATCGAAGCCCGAACAGCCGCTTCATGCGACCGACTGGGCCATTCGCAGGGCCCTTCGCCCTTGCCGACCCCGGAGACCGGATCTATGGTCTACGCACCGTGAGCCGGAATCCGGTCCGGCTTACGTGGCGAACGGAGGAGCACACGCATGTCCGACTCGTCCACCAGCGCCACCCCCGCCGCGGCCCCGGCCGACGCACCAGAAGTCAGACACGAGCGGCTGCGCGGCGGCTCGCTCGGCATGCTGGACATCGCCGCCGCCACGATGGCCAACATCGGTCCAGCGATGAGCTTCTACTTCAGCTTCGGCTTCCTCGCCGTCACTGCGGGTATCGCCTCGCCGCTGACGATCGTGGCCGCCGGTATCGCGGTCGCCCTGCTCGGCAACACGCTCGCCCAGTTCTCCAAGGCCCATCCCTCGGCTGGCGGATTCATCACCTTCGTCGGAAAGACCTTCGGCCCGACCAGTGCGGTCACCACGGCCTTGCTGGTCGGCCTCGGCTACATCATCGCCATGGCCTCGGTGATCGCGATCTCCGGCGGCTTCCTGCAGATCATGCTGCAGCACTACTTCCACAGCTTCAACTTCCCCTGGATCATCTGGACGCTGATCCTGACCGCGCTGGCTGTGCTGCTGATGGTGCGCGGCGTGGCCGTCTCGACGAAGATCGCCGGCTTCTTCTTCAGCATCGAGATGACGGTGCTGGTCGTCGTCTCCATCGTCTCCATCGTCAAGAACAGCGGGCACCTCTCGCTCATGCCCTTCGAGCCCAAGCACATCGCCAACGGCTTCAGCGGTCTGGCCGCGGGCTTCCCGCTCGCGGTCTACCTGTTCATCGGCTGGGAGAACTCGGCCGCGCTCGCCGAGGAGACGGACAACCCGCGGCGCAACGTCGGCCGCGCGGTCTTCCTCTCGATCTCGATCATGGTCGTGGCTTATCTCCTGTTCGCCTACGCCACCGTCACCGGCTTCGACTACAACGTGACCAGCCTGGGCAACGCCTCGATCCCGTTCATCAACGTCGCCCAGGGCACGGTCGCGGTGCTGTTGTTCTTCGCGTACCTCGCCGGGCTCACCTCCACCCTCGGCGCGTTGATCGCCGGCGTGAACTCGCAGGCTCGACTCGTGTTCAACGCCGGTCGCGAAGGCCTGCTGCCCTCCTTCATCGGCGAGGTCCACCCGACCCGCCGCACCCCGACGAAGGCGATCATCACCTTCGTCATCATCTCGCTGCTGATCATCGGCGGTTGGGGACTCGGGCACATCATCGGCGGCACGAGCGGCGGCCAGATGAACGCGGTGAACTTCTTCGACGAGTCCTCGACCATGGGCACGATCCTCGTGCTGCTGGTCTACCTCGCCTCGAACCTCGCCTTGCCCTTCTACTACCGCAGGTTCCGGCCGGAGGAGTTCCACGTCGTCAAACACGCCGTGCTCCCCATCATCGGCGCCGCCGCGATCCTCGTGCCGCTGTACTACCTGGCCAAGCCCGGCCAGGCTCCGCCACTCGACTGGTACCCCTACATCGCCCTCGGCGCCCTGGTCCTGTCCATCTCCTACGCTGTCTACCTGGTCCGCCGCGACCCGACCCTCGGCGACCGCGTCGGCTCCATCGTCGCTGACGCCGAGTAGGCGTCTGCCGCCATCGTCACGTGACGGGTCCTCAGCCGTTGACGGCCAGGGTCCGCAGTTGGGCGGGGCCGCCGTTGAACACGTCCTGGTCGCCCGGCTGCGCGCCCGCGTCCGAGTACTGCCAGAAGGAGTAGTAGTCCCAGCCGCTCGGCAGCGGGCCGCCGCCGGACGTCCCGTAGTTGGCGACCCAGAAGGGGTCGTCGCCGGCGAAGGCGGAGGAGTTCCCGGTGCAGGTCTTCCACCAGTTCGTGGTGCTGTAGATGACCGGGAAGGCGTGCGTCTTCGCCGCGTACTCGGTCACGAAGTTCCTGATCCAGTTCACCATCTGGCCCGCCGAGAGGCCGTAGCACTCGGGGCCGTAGGGGTTGTACTCGATGTCGAGGGCGCCGGGCAGCGTCTTGCCGTCCGCGGACCAGCCGCCGCCGCGCGCGGCGAAGTAGTCGGCCTGCGCGGTGCCGCTGGAGTTGTTCGGGATGGCGAAGTGGTACGCGCCGCGAATCAGTCCGTAGTCGTACGGGCCCTCGTACTGGTTGTCGAACTCCGGGTTCGTGTAATACGTGCCCTCGGTCGCCTTCGCGTAGACGAAGGCGACGTGCGGCGCCACCTTCGCCCAGCTGATCGGCTTCTGATTGCTGCTCACGTCGATGCCCGCCGGGCCGTTCGGCACGACCACCTTCGGCGCGGGGGCCGGGGCGGGCGCCGGAGCGGGCGGCTGTCCGTTCACGGTCGCCGAGGCCAGCTGCATCCCGGCCAGCGTCGAACCCATGTCGTCCGCGTCCGGATGGGTGAGGGTCTCGGGGTGAATCGGCGTCAGATAATGGGTCGGCGCGACCTGGACGATCTTGCCTGACACGGTGTGGGCCCAGCTCGTGCCGGTCGCGGCGGACGCGGCGTCACCGGCACCGGCCACGCTCGGCGCGTCCGGCTTCGCGGTCGCCAGGCTCGCGGCCACAGCGGCGGTGACCAGCACGGATGTCAGGGCGAGGGTTCTGCGGGGGACGCGGCCAGCCGTCGATGCCATGGGATCCTCGGAAGATACGGTGGTACCTGTTGGTCATCTACTGACCAGCTTTGTACCCTTTGTCCGGTTATCCCAAGCTTCTGTCTCACCCCGGATGGAAACCTCGGCTTCTTAGGCTGATGACGCTGGGTTCCGACGTCGCACCTTCGTCGACGTCGGAACCCAGCCCTCAGATCCAGCCTTCGTATGTCGCCCGACTCGGCGTCAGACCGCCACGCAGTTCGGCCCGAACAGCGTCTTGATCTCCGAGATGAGCGCGTTGTTGTACTCCACCGGATGGCCCGGAAGGTCGAACAGCACCTTGGTGTGGGGCTCCTGCAGCGTCAGCCGCACCGGGCGCGGTCCGGGGTGCGCGGACAGGATGCGGCCTAGCTCGGCGACCGATTGCTGGTTGATGTGCCGCGCGTTGATCGTCAGCTGCAGCGGCATGCCCTGGCCCACGTTCGTCAGGTCGAGCGGGATGAGTTCCTGGCCGAAGATCGAGATCGCGCCGTCGCGCTCGTTGATCCGGCCGCGCACGCTGACGCACGCGTCGTCGATCAGCTCGGTCTGGTACAGCGGGTAGACCTTGGGGAAGAAGAGCACCTCGACCGCCGCGTCCAGGTCCTCGACCGTCACGATCGCCCAGGCGGCGCCCGAGTTCTTGTTGATCCGCCGGTCCACCTTGGAGATGATCCCGGACACCCGCACCTCGCCCTCGGTGCGCTCGCCGCCGAGCAGCTGCGCGATCGTCGAGTCGCGGTTGCGTGAGAGCAGCGGTTCGGCGCCGTCCAGCGGGTGGCTGGACACGTAGAGGCCGAGCATCTCCCGCTCGAAGCCCAGCTTCACCTTCTGCGCCCACTCCGGCGTGCCGGGCACCTCGAAGCCGACCGAGGCGGTACCGGCGGCGCCGGGCTCCTCCTCGAACATGCCGAACAGGCTGTCCTGGCCGATCGACTCCTGCTTCTTCACGTCGAGCACCGAGTCCACGGCCCGCTCGTGCACCTCGATCAGCGCCCGCCGGGTGTGGTCCAGCGAGTCGAAGGCACCGGCCTTGACCAGCGACTCGATGGCGCGCTTGTTGCACACCGCGATCTCGACCTTGTTCATGAAGTCGGGGAAGGACTCGTAGCGGCCCTTGGCCTCGCGCGAGCGGATGATCGAGGAGACCACGTTCTCGCCCACGTTCCGGATCGCGCCGAGGCCGAAGCGCACGTCGTTGCCGACCGCGCTGAAGTTCAGCATGCTCTCGTTGACGTCGGGGGACAGCACCTTGATGCCGAGCTTGCGGCACTCGCCGAGGTAGAGCGCCGCCTTGTCCTTGTTGTCGCCGACGGAGGTCAGCAGCGCGGCCATGTACTCGGCGGGGAAGTTCGCCTTCAGATACGCGGTGCGGTAGGAGACCATGCCGTAGGCGGCCGAGTGCGACTTGTTGAACGCGTAGCCGGCGAAGGGGACCAGCACGTCCCAGACCGCCTGGACCGCCTCGTCCGAGTAGCCGCGGCTCCTGCAGCCCTCCTGGAAGGGGATGAACTCCTTATCCAGGATCTCCTTCTTCTTCTTGCCCATCGCCCGGCGCAGCAGGTCGGCCTTGCCGAGCGAGTAGCCCGCCAGAACCTGCGCCGCGCGCTGCACCTGCTCCTGGTAGACCACAAGGCCGTAGGTCTCGCCGAGCACCTCCTGCAGCGGCTCCTCGAGGTCCGGGTGGATCGGGGTCTGCGGCTGCATGTTGTTCTTGCGCAGCGCGTAGTTGGTGTGCGAGTCCATGCCCATCGGGCCGGGACGGTACAGGGCGCTGGCCGCCGAGATGTCGTTGAAGTGGTTGGGCTTCATCAGCTTCAGCAGCGTCTGCATGCCGCCGCCATCGAGCTGGAAGATGCCCAGGGTCTCACCGCGGCCCAGCATGGCGAAGGTCGTCTGGTCGTCCATCGGGATGTCGTTGATGTTCAACTCGATCCCGCGGTTCTGCTTGATGATCTTCAGCGCGTCGTCGATGATGCCCAGGTTCCGCAGGCCCAGGAAGTCCATCTTGATCAGGCCCATGGACTCGCAGGACGGGTAGTCGAACCCGGTGATGATCACGCCGTCCTTGTCCCGCCGGTGCAGCGGGATCAGGTCGATCAGCGGGTCCTTCGACAGGATGACCGCGCAGGCGTGCACGCCGGTGCCGCGCATCAGGCCCTCGACGCCGAGCGCCGTGTCGATGACCTTCTTGACGTCCGGGTCGCTGCCGTAGAGCTCGCGGACCTCGGTGGCCTCGGTGTACCGCGGGTGCTTCTCGTCCAGCACGCCGTAGAGCGGCATCGACTTGCCGAGCACGTCCGGCGGCATCGCCTTGGTGATCTTCTCGCCCATGGCGAAGGGGTAGCCGAGGATGCGCGAGCTGTCCTTGATCGCGGCCTTGGCCTTGATCATGCCGAAGGTGTTGACCTGCGCGGTGTACGCCTCGCCGTACTTCTCCGCGACGTACCGCACCATCTGGTCGCGGTAGCGGTCGTCGAAGTCGAGGTCGACGTCGGGGGGGCTGACCCGCTCCGGGTTCAGGAACCGCTCGAACAGCAGCCCGTACGGCAGCGGGTCGATGTCGGTGATGCCGAGCAGGTAGGCGACCATCGAACCGGCCGCGGAACCACGGCCCGGGCCGACCGCGATGCCGCTCCTGCGCGCGTGCGCCGTGATGTCCGCGACGACCAGGAAGTACGAGTCGTAGCCGAGCGGCCCGAGGATCGTCAGTTCGTAGGCGACCCGGTCGAGCACCTCCTGGCTCGGACCGTCCGGGTAGCGCCACTTGAGGCCCTCGTCCACCTGCTTGCGCAGGTAGCTCGCCGGGGTCTCGCCCTCCGGGACCGGGAAGACCGGCATCCGGTCCACCGGCGAGAACACCTCGTCGTAGGACTCGATCCGCTCGGCGATCGCCAGGGTGTTGGCGCAGGCCTCGGGCAGTTCGCGGAACAGGTCCCGCATCTGGTCCGCGGTCTTGAGGTAGTAGCCGGTGCCGTGGAAGCGGAAGCGGTTGGGCTCGTCCTTGTTCTTGCCCACGCCGATGCACAGCAGGCTGTCGTGCGCGTCCGACTGGTCCTCGGTCACGTAGTGCGAGTCGTTCGTGGCCAGCAGCGGGATGCTCAGCTGCTTGGCCAGCCGCAGCAGGTCCTCGCGCACGTCCCGCTCGATGTCGAGGCCGTGCTCCATCAGCTCCAGGAAGTAGTTCTGCTTGCCGAAGATGTCCTGGTAGTGCGACGCCGCGGCCACCGCCTCGTCGTACTGGCCGAGCCGGATCCGGGTCTGCACCTCGCCGGACGGGCAGCCGGTGGTCGCGATGACGCCCTCGGCGTTCTCCGCGATCAGCTCGCGGTCCATCCGCCCCTTGCCGTAGTAGCCCTCGAACGAGGCGAGGGTGGAGAGCTTGAAAAGGTTCCGCAGGCCCCGCGAGTTCTGTGCCCACATCGTCATGTGGGTGTAACGACCGCCGCCGGAGACGTCCTTGCCGCCCTCGCCGTCCGTGCTGCCGCCGTTCTGCCCGCGCGGGCCCCAGAACATCGGCTTGCGGTCGAAGCGGCTGCCCGGCGCGACGTACGCCTCGATGCCGAGGATCGGCTTGACCGGCGAGTCCTTCGCGAGGGTGTACATCTCGTACGCGCCGAACATGTTCCCGTGGTCGCTCATCGCGATGGCGGGCATGCCCTGCCGTTCCACCTCGGTCAGCATCTTGCCGACCTTCGCGGCGCCGTCGAGCATCGAGTACTCGCTGTGAACATGCAGGTGGACGAACGAGTCGGACAAAGTCCGGCCCTCCTTCAGGATCGCGGCGGCCAGGGTGAGTTCCACTCTATCCAGCACCTCTGACAAATTCTGGCCAGGCTCAGCGGATGATCGCCACGCCGCCCGCGATATGGCAGCGGTCCTCGAGCTCCCGGTCGGGTCCGGCCCCGTCCGGCCGCCAGGAGGTGCACAGCACGAAGCCCGGATCGACGAACTCGAAGTCGGAAAGCAGCTGCCTGACCCGCTCCATCGGCCGCGGCGTGTACTGGAAGGGGTTCGGCCCGAGCGACTCGATGGCGCGCTCGCCCGCGTCGGCGTTCGGATAGTCCAGGAAGTGCAGCATGACGATCAGGCTGCCCGGGGCCAGCTTGGCCCGGAGCCTGGCCAGCGCGCGGGACAGCCGCGCCTCGTCGGCCGTGTAGTCGAGCATCCCGAGCAGCAGCACGCCCATCGGCCGGGAGAAGTCGAGCCGCTCGTGCAGCCAGGGGCTGGCCAGGATCGGCGCCGGGTCGCGGAACTCGGCCCACAGCGCGTGCACCTCGCCGTTGCCGCGCGCCTGGGCGGCCAGCACTCCCCGCGCGTGCGCCGCGCTGACCTGGTCGTCGGTCACGTAGACGAAGCGGCAGCCCGGACTGTGCGCGCGGGCTATCCCGTCGTAGCTGTTCATCGTGGGGATGAAGCAGCCGAGGTGCAGGAACTGGTCGAGGCCCTGCTCGGGCGCGGAGATCCACGCGATGGCCCGGTGCAGGAAGGCCTCCCCGGCGCGGGAGACGAGCAGCACGTCGGGGACCAGCCCGAGGATGTAGTCCACCGCGTCCCGGTCGGACTGGTAGTTGTCCTTGCCGCCGATCATGTAGTCCCACATGCGCAGCGGATGCGGCAGGTCGGTCGGCGGGTCCGGCGGCCGCCAGCCCTTGCCCAGCTGCAGTTCCCAGGGCGTCGTTCCGTCCGCTGTCGCGCCCATGCGCATCACAACCCCACCACGACTACACGCCTTTTGGTCTGAAACCGCAGCATACGCGCACGTAGCACCGCTGTCCCGGGCTTGCGGGAGCCCGGTCTGGCAGGAAGCGGACAGCCCCGCGTGAAAAAAAGTTCATCGAACGAACGCGCACCCATTGACGCGCTCGCGGCCCGAATTTACGGTGCGGGGATGGCAACCGTCAGCAGAGGTCTCGTCATCGCCGGCGCCGAGGCGCCCGCCGTCTCCGGCCGCAGCACGCTCTCCGTCAACCCGTGGACCGGCGCCGCCTACGCCGAGGTAGCCGCGGGTACCGCGCCCGATGTCGAGCGCGCCGTGTCAGCCGCCGCTGCCGCGTTCGACTCCTGGGCCGCGACCAAGCCCGCCGAGCGTCGCGGCATCCTGCTGCACGCCGCCGACCTGCTGAGCCAGCGGGCTCCCGAGGTCGTCTCCGTGATGGCCGACGAGGTCGGCGGGGTCGCGCCGTGGGCCGGGTTCAACGTGATGCTCGCCGCGGAGATGCTGCGCGAGGCCGCTGCCGCCGCGACCCAGCCCGTCGGCCAGGTGCTCACAACCAACACGGACGGCGTCTTCTCCGTCCAGCAGCGGGTGCCCAAGGGCGTGGTCGCCGCGATCTCGCCGTGGAACGCGCCGGTCATCCTCGGCGTGCGGGCCGTCGCGCTGCCGCTGGCCATGGGCAACACCGTGGTGCTCAAGCCGAGCGAGGACGCGCCGATCGCCTGCGGCCTGCTCATCTCCGACGTGCTGCACGAGGCCGGCCTGCCGCCAGGTGTGCTCAACGTCGTCACCAACGACCGGGCGGACGCCGCCGAGGTGGTCGAAGCGCTGATCGGCGACCCACGGGTGCGCATGGTCAACTTCACCGGCTCGACCGAGGTCGGCCGCAAAATCGCCATGGTCGCGGCCCGCTTCCTCAAGCCCGCCGTGCTCGAACTCGGCGGAAAGAACCCGCTGGTCGTGCTCGAAGACGCGGACCTGGGCTACGCGGTGGACGCGGCCGTGTACGGGTCCTTCTTCAACGCCGGCCAGATCTGCATGTGCGTGGACCGCGTCATCGTGCACCGCTCGCTCTCCGGCGCGTTCACCGAGCGCTTCGCCGCCCGGGTACGCGACCTGCCCTGCGGCGACCCGACCGACCCCGGGACCGCGATCGGCCCCGTCATCAGCCGCGCCGCCGCCGAGCGCGTATCCACGCTGATCTCGGACGCCGTGGCCAAGGGCGCGCGGCTGGCCGCGGGCACCGGCGAGATCGAGGATCCCGGCACGCTGATCCGGCCGACCGTGCTCACCGGCGTCACCCCCGGCATGCGCGTCTACCACGAGGAGATCTTCGGCCCGGCCACGGTGATCCACCCGGTCGACAGCGTCGAGGAGGCGATCGCGCTGGCCAACGACACCGCGCAGGGCCTGAGCGCCGGCGTGATCACCGAGAACCTGGCCCTAGGCCTCGAGGTGGCGAGCCGACTGCGCACCGGCATCGTGCACGTCAACGACCAGTCCATCGCGGACGAGCCCCAGGCCCCGTTCGGCGGCGTCAAGGAGTCCGGCTACGGGCGCTTCGGCGGCCAGGCCGGAGCCGAGGCCTTCACCGATACGAGGTGGGTGACCGCACAGATCAGCGGGCACGCGCACTTCCCGATCTGAGGCCCCGCCCCGCCTGAGCCGGAATCAGCTCGGCTCCTTGGCCGCGGCCTCCTGCAAGAGCCCCCGGATCGTCGGCGCCTTGGTGGCGAGGATTTCGTGGATCCGCTGCTTCTCCCTTCGCCATCTCCGTCATCTGATATACCGGAGAAGATACTAACGGTGATGGCCCGGGACCAGTCCCGGGCCATCACCGTTATCAGGCTCGTTACGCGGGCACCGGTGCCACGGTCAGCACCTCACGACGCTGATACACCAGCCGGGTGACCGCGCCGCAGACCAGGTAGGCCACGATGAACGCCACGTACGCGCCGGTCGCCGAGTGGTAGGCGAGGAAGGACTCGCGGAACGCCAGGTTCACCAGCACGCCGCCGAACGCGCCGACCGCCCCCGCGATCGCGATCAGCGCCCCGGCCAGGGCCTGCGCCCGCTGTGGGTCCTCGACCCGGTCCGCGAAGATGCCCGGGATCAGCTTGTAGACCGAGCCGTTGCCCACCCCGCTGAGCGCGAACAGCCAGACGAACCCGGCGATGAAGGCCGGCAGCGAGTGCCGCCAGGAGGCCCCGAGCACCACGGCGGCGCCGATCGCCATCGCCGCGAAGCTCCACACCGTCACCCGCGCGCCGCCGAGCCGGTCCGCCAGACGGCCGCCGATCGGCCGGGTGAACGAGCCGACGAGCGGGCCGAGGAAGGTCAGGTAGGCCGCCTTGACCGGCGTGGAGAACTGGTGCGCGAACTGGATCTGCAGCACCTGGCCGAAGGCGAAGCTGAAGCCGATGAACGAGCCGAAGGTGCCGATGTAGAGCAGTGAGACGATCCAGGTGTGCCGCTCCTTGCAGGCCGCGCGCACCGCGCCGAGCCGCTCGGCGGGCTTGGGCAGGTTGTCCATCCACAGCGCCGCGCCGACCGCGCCGATCACGATCAGCGGCAGGTAGATCCCCGCGAGCATCCGCGGGTGCGCCGCCCCGGCCCAGGAGAGCACCGCGATGCCGACGAGCTGCACGACCGCGACGCCCAGGTTTCCGCCGCCCGCGTTAAGGCCCAGCGCCCAGCCCTTGCGGTTCTTCGGGTAGAACGCGTTGATATTGGTCATCGAGGAGGCGAAGTTGCCGCCGCCGACGCCGGCCAGCGCGGCCAGCACGACCAGTTCGGTGTAGGAGATGCCCGGTTTGATCAGGATCGCGGCCAGGGCGCAGGGGATCAGCAGCAGCGTGGCGCTGATGACGGTCCAGGTGCGTCCGCCCACGCGGGTGACCGCAATGCTGTAGGGCACCCGCATCAGCGAGCCGACCAGCGTGGGCACGGCCGTGAGCAGGAACTTCCCGGACGTGTCCACGTGGTACTTCGGGCCGAGGAAGAGCACCAGCACCGACCAGAGCGACCACACCGAGAAGCCGATGTGCTCGGTGAAGATCGAGAACACGAGGTTGCGCCGGGCCACCGGGGCACCGGTCTCGTTCCAGAACTCTGGGTCTTCCGGCCGCCAATCGGCGATCGGCGCTCGCTGGGCCGGGCTGAGCAAACTCACGACTTACCTCCATCATGGGTAGCGGGAATCGCGGGATCGTCGAGGACGTACACGACTCCGTTGTCGCGCAGCACGGGGAAGGTCGGCAGGCGGCACGCCGGTTCGGGACCGGCCGGTCCGTCCACGCAGCGGCCCGAGGCCAGCTCGTAGACGTGCTTGAGCATGGGGGAGGCGACGGTCGGCACCGCGCCGCGCGAACCGGTCAGACCGCGCGAGATCACGTACGCCCCGGTCGCCGGATCCAGGTTGCCCACCGCGTAGAGCTCGTCGGCGAAGGTGCGGAACACCGCCGCCTGCGAGCCGTCCGGCAGCAGCACGGCCACGCCGCGACCCGGGGTCAGCTCCTCGTACCGGCAGACGGGGATCGGCGTGATGGAAGCGATCTCGTCGGTCATCCGGCGTTCACCAGGTCCTTTCGATCGCCCGCCGGACCGACCGCGGGCTCGGGTCGGCGACCGATGCTCAGCAGGGGCCTGATCTGCTCGCGTTCGGTGCTGAACTTGATGGACGGGTCCGGGGTGTCCGGCGCGTTGACGAAGGAGACGAAGCGGCGCAGCGTGTCCGGATCGTCCAGCGCCGAACGCCACTCGTCCGCATAGGCGTCCACGTGCGCGCGCATCAGGGCGTCGAGCTCGTCGGCCAGGCCCAGGCTGTCGCTGAGCACCACGTCGCGCACGTGCTCGAGCCCGCCCTCGATCCGCTCGATCCAGGTCGCGGTGCGCTCGAGCCGCTCGGCCGTGCGGATGTAGAACATCAGGAACCTGTCGATCGCCCGGAGCAGCTCCGCTTCGCTCAGATCCTTCGCGAACAGGTCGGCGTGCCGGGGCCGGAAGCCGCCGTTGCCGCCGACGTACAGGTTCCAGCCCTGCTCGGTCGCGATCACCCCGATATCCTTGCCCTGAGCCTCCGCGCATTCGCGCGCGCAGCCGGAGACCGCGGCCTTGATCTTGTGCGGCGCGCGCAGGCCCCGGTAGCGCAGCTCCAGGTCGATGGCCAGGCGCACCGAGTCCTGCACGCCGTAGCGGCACCAGCTCGAGCCGACGCAGGATTTCACCGTGCGCAGGGCCTTGCCGTAGGCGTGCCCGGACTCGAAGCCCGCGTCGACCAGCCGCCGCCAGATCGCGGGCAGCTGCTCGACCCGCGCCCCGAGCAGGTCGATCCGCTGGCCGCCGGTGATCTTCGTGTAGAGCCCGAAATCGCGGGCCACCTCGCCGATCACGATCAGCTTCTCCGGGGTGATCTCGCCGCCCGGGATGCGCGGGACGACCGAGTACGTGCCGTTGTTCTGGATGTTCGCGAGGAAGTGGTCGTTGGTGTCCTGCAGGGCCGCCTGCTCGCCGCTCAGGATGTGCTTCGGCCCGCCGAGCCGGCCGGACAGCGAGGCCAGGATCGAGGCGACCGCGGGCTTGCAGATCTCGCAGCCCTCGGGATCCGCGTCGGCCGCGCCGTGCTCGGCCAGCAGCCGCGTGAACGTGTCGATGCCGCGCACCAGCACGACTTCGTACAGCTCGGCGCGCGTCTGCGGGAAGTGCGGGCAGAGCGCCGTGGACTGCTCGACCCCGGCCGCGTCCAGCAGCTTGCCGAGCATCTGCACGCACGAGCCGCAGCCGGTGCCCGCCTTCGTGCAGGACTTCAGGGCACTGACGGTGCCGCAGCCCTCGGATGTGATCGCCTCGAGCAGCGCGCCCTTGCTGACGTTGTGGCAGCTGCAGATCGTGGCCGAGTCCGGAAGCGAGCCGACCCCGAGCGAGACCGCCTCGCCGTCCGACGGGGGAAGCAGCAGCTGGATCGGCGAGCCCGGCAGCGCGGTATCGGTCCCGGCCAGCGGCTTGAGCACGTCGTACGCCGAGGCGTCGCCGACCAGGATGCCGCCGAGCAGCCGCCCCTCCTCACTCACGACGAGCTTCTTGTACAGTCCCTCGTTCTCGTCGACATAGAGCGTGCTGCGGGCCCCGGCCGTCGTCCCGAACGCGTCGCCGAAGGAGGCCACGTCCACGCCGAGCAGCTTGAGCTTCGTGGACAGGTCGGCGCCGTGGAAGGGCGTGGAGTCGAGGCCGAGGATGTGCCGCGCGGCCGTCTCGGCCATCGTGTAGCCGGGCGCGACCAGCCCGTAGACCCGGCCGTCCAGCGCCTGCGCGCACTCGCCGACCGCGTAAATGCGAGGGTCAGAGGTCTGGCAGTGCGCGTCGACGCGGATGCCGCCGCGCTCGCCGAGTTCGAGCCCGAACTCGCGGCCGAGCGCGTCCCAGGGGCGTACCCCCGCGGCGAAGACGACCAGGTCCACGCCGAGCGTGCGCTGGTCGGTCGGCTCGTGCCCGGCGGCCAGCAGCATCTCGGCCGCGGCGCCCTCGGGACCGGCGTGCACGGCCTCGGTGCGGGTGCCGGTGTGCACGGTGACGCCGAGCTCGGTGATCCGCCGCCGCAGCGCCGAACCGCCCGCGTCGTCCACCTGGAGCGGCATGAGGCGCGGGGAGAACTCGATGACGTGCGTGTTCAGGCCGAGCGAGCTGAGCGCGCCGGCGGCCTCGAGCCCGAGCAGCCCGCCGCCGACCACCGCGCCGATCGCGCCCGCACCCCGTTCGGCGGCGTACTGCTTGATGGCGTCCACGTCGTCCACCGTGCGGTAGACGAAACAGCCGGGCAGGTCGTGGCCGGGGACCGGGGGCACGAAGGGGCGGGAGCCGGTGGCCAGGACCAGCACGTCGTATAGGAGTTCGGCGCCGCTCGTGGTGCGGACCGTCCTGGCTGCGCGGTCGAGCGCCACCGCCTCCTCGCCGAGTCGGACGTCGATCCCGGGCGGATCCTCGTAGCTCAGATCGGCGTGGGTCGAGCCGCTGAACAGCGAGGTCAGATGGACGCGGTCGTAAGCCGGCCGCGCCTCCTTGGACAGGACGGTGATGGTGACCGGGTCGGCGTGCCCGTCTTGACCGTGCGTCGGCTGCGCGGCGGCGAGCTCGGCCAGCACGCTCGCGCAGCGGTGGCCCACCATGCCGTAACCGACGATCAGGATTCTCATGCTGCGGTCCCTCCAGAATTTTCGACCCTCGCCCCGAGCGTGCGTGCGCCCGATGACGCGGTCGGGTCCGCGGCGTTTCCCGGCGGACGCAAGGCGGTGAGTTCCGGGAATGCCACGAATCGAAGCGGGAGCTAACCGGCGCGTATCCGGCAGGCAACACGCGCGAAACAGTGATCGCGGAGCCTGCGGCCATGACCACCCTGCCCGCCCTCGCCGAACAGCCGCTGCTCGGCTGCCTGGTCGCCGTCACGGCCGACCGCCGCCGCGAGGACCTCGCCGCGCTGCTCCGCCGGCGTGGCGCCCGCGTGCTGGAGGCCCCCACGCTCAAGCTCGTCCCGCTCGAGGACGACGCCGAACTGCGGGCCGCGACCCGCGCCTGTATCGAGACCCCGCCCGACTACGTCGTCGCCACCACCGGAAGGGGCTGGCGCGGCTGGATCTCGGCGGCCGAGGGCTGGGGCGAGGCGAGGGAACTGCAGTCCGCGCTGGCGGCCGCCGTCGTCGTGTCGAGGGGTCCGAAGGCGACCGGAGCAGTGCGGGCCAGCGGCATGCGCGAGCAGTTCGCGGCCGAGTCCGAGCTCTGCAGCGAGGTTCTGGCCTGGTTGCGCACCCAAGACGTGCGCGGCAAGAGAATCGCCGTGCAGCAGTACGGTGCGGTGGACCCGACAGTGGACTGCGACCTTGCCACCGAGCTCAGGGAGGAGGGCGCCGAGGTAGTGACAGTGCCCGTATACCGCTGGGACCCGCCGGACGACAGGGCGGCGGTCGAGCGGCTGATCGAGGCGATCGAGAAGCGCGAAGTCCACGCCGTGGCCTTCACCTCGGCCCCCGGAGTCAGCGCCCTGCTGGAGGCCGCCGAGGCCCGCGACCCGGGTGCGGGCGCGGAACGGCTGCTCGAAGCCCTGCGCACGGACGTGATCGCGGCCTGCGTCGGCCCGGTCTGCGCGAAGCCGCTCCAGGACCGGGGCGTCCCCACCGTCCGCCCGGAGCGCTCCCGTCTCGGCGCGCTCGTCGCCGAACTCTGCGTCGCCGTCCCCCAGAAGATCCGCCGCGAGATCCCGGCCGAGGACGGCAGAACCCTGACGATCCAGGGCAACGCGATCCTGGTCCGCGAGGAGGCCGTCATCCTCCCGCCGGTCGTGGCGGCGGTCCTCGCCGAACTGGCCCTGCGCCCCGGCTGGGTCGTCTCCAGGGCTGAACTGCTACGCCGCGTCTGGCGCTCCCGAGGCGCGGGCATCGGCGGCACCACGGCCAGCGTGCGCGACCAGCACATCGTCGAGTCCACGATCGCCCGCCTGCGCACGGCTCTAGGCGAGGACGCCGACCTCGTGCGGACGGTGACGAAGCGCGGGTACCGGTTGGCTGTGACGCCTAGCGGGAGTTGAGGTCTCGCGGGTCGGGTTCGCCGGGGCCGGCGTCAGCCGACGGGCGCCGGCCGAATCCCGACGACCACGAATTCGTTGCCTCTGCGGGTCTTGCCGATGCTTCGCGGGATCGGAAAGGCGTAGCTCCGCTTCACCGAGAAGCCGACTGATTCCACGAGTTCCTGAGAAGCGGCGAAGTCGACGAAACGCACGTGGGTCGGGTCGGTTGCGTAACCGCCCTCGTCAGGGGTGATGAGCACGATCCGGGCGGAGGGCTTGAGATACGGCAGGTATTCCTCAAGGAGGCCGACCCCGGACTCTTTATCCATGTGTTCGACGACGTGAGCTACCAGCATGGAATCAAAGTACTCATGGTACTGCTCTGCTTGCGCGTGGAGTTCCTTGGGGACGAACGCGGTGAGTCCGGCGGCTCTGGCCTCGGCCACGGAATGCTCGTTGTGGTCGACTCCCGCGCTTTCCGGGCTGGTGAAACGGAGATTCATGCCGATACCGCAGCCGACGTCCAGCACCCGACCGGGCGCGAGATTTTGAATGTGCCTGCGATACATCACCGTATGAAGCCGCTTGGCAATGGACTCGTGTGAGTCCATTTTCTTCATGCGCTCGGTGTACCACTCGCCAGTCGTGTCAGTGCCGTGCGGCTCTGTATCGGTCATATCGGCACCGGCCCATGAGTAGGTAAGAATCTGAAGCTGAGGGTCCCCCCGCGTGCGGGACCCGCCAAGTATGCCACTCGCTCCATGATCGGGCAAGCTTCAGGCCGGAACGATTTCCTGAAATTCAACAGTCCTTCATCGTCCCGTTGCGATCATCGCAGCAGTGTGCGCACTCAGGATTCGATCCTGCTCATCGCGCCGTTGCGTGGACGCGGCTCGTCGACGTCGAAGATCCGCTTAACCTGGGGGCCATGGACTTCAAGGACGTTGTGCGCAAGCGCAAGATGGTGCGGTCGTTCACCGATGAGCCGGTCGGTCCGGAGACGGTTCGGCGGATCCTGGACACCGCCCGCCGCGGGCCGAGCGCGGGCTTCAGCCAGGGGGTCGAGTTCGTCGTGGTCTTCGACGACGAGACGCGGCAGAAGATCGCCGGGCCGGCGGACGAGGTTCTCACGGTATCGGGCCATCACAATTTCGTGGCTCAGGCTCCGGTGCACGTCGTGGTCTGTGTCAGCCCGGAGGTGTACCGGTCGCGCTACCGCGAGTCCGATAAAATGCAAGTCCGCGAGCAGGTCGACGACGACGCGCTGTGGGTGGTTCCGTACTGGTACACCGATGCCGGCGCCGCGATCCAGCTGCTGCTGATGGCAGCGGTCGACGAGGGGATTGCCGCGGCATTCGTCGGTGGCGATGGGGATATGCTGCACGAACTGCTCGGAATCCCGGAGGACTACATCCCCATCGGCGTCGCACTGCTCGGACACGCGGCGCCGGACGCCGATCAGTTCGGCGATGTCAGTGCGCGGCCACGTCCCCGCCGTTCGTACGACGAGATCGTCCACCAGGAGCGCTGGTAGTCAGCTTGGTATGACGCCTCTATACGCACCCTGGTATCGGAAGCGCATGGCGGGTTCTTCGTACTCTTCCAGTGCGTGGGCGATCCAGCCGACTGTGCGGGCGATGATGAAGATGACTTCGCCCGCGTCGGGGAGCATGTCGTAGGCGTGGGCCAGGAGGGGGAGGGCGAAGTCCACGTTGGGCAGGCCGGGGCCTCGTCGGCTGGCTGCGGCTCGGAGGCCGTCGGCTACGGCGCGGACGTGCGGGGGGAATTCCTCGCCCGCTGCGTCTAGGAGTTGTAGCAGGACTCTGGCTCGCGGGTCGCCGTCGGGGTAGGCGGCGTGTCCGAACCCTTCTACGCGGCCCTGTGTACGTAGGCGGTCTGCGTAGGCGGCCACGGGGTCGCCGCTGCGCAGGGCGTCGGTGACCAGGCGGTACGCGTGGCTGCCGGCCGCTCCGTGGAGGGGGCCGTCGAAGGCGCCGAGTGCGGCGGAGACCACGGCGTACGGATGCGCCCTGGCTGACGCGGCTACCCGCCCGGCCAGTGTGGATACCGCCAGGTCGTGGTCCGCCAGGACGATCAGTGCCGCGTTCAGTGCCCTGATTCCGTGCTCGGTCGGGGGTTTGTCGGTGAGCTTCGGCCATAGGCGCTGGGCGATGGATGGCGGCGACGTCTGGGTGCCGGGTCCCGCGTTGCCCACGCGTGTGGGGAGGGCCTCGACCATGATGGCTAGCAAGCTGGCCGCCGCGGCTCGGACTGAATCAGGGTTCAGGTCGAAGCGCAGCGGGTCGGCTGCGGCGGCGATTGACGGGATGACGTGCAGGAGGTCGGGTAAGCGGGCGCTGTCTGGCATCGCCTGTGCGACTTGTCGTACCAGGTCTAGAGATTGCGGGCTTGCCTCGAATGTCGGCGGAGCCAAGCTTCCCGTCCACAGCAGGCCCGCCACCGACTCGAAAGACTCTGATTCGGCTAGCTCGGCCACGTTTCGGCCGCGGTAGTAGAGCCCTCCTTCGCTGAGCAGTGTGAGCTCGGTCGCGATGAACGGCTGGGTCGGCCGGCCGCCGTTGGCCGTCGCCTGGCGCGTATGGGTACTGAGTTCCTCGACTTCGTTCGGGTCGAACCAGCTGCCGCGTCCGCCGGGGGCGCGATGGCTGCGCAGCAGGCCACGGCTGACGTACGCGTACACCGTCTCGGGCTTCACGCCGAGCCGGTCGGCGACCTGCCGGGTGGACAGCCGCGCGCTCTCCTCGGTCACTTGGGGCTCCTTTCGCCGCCGCCATATATTGACTGGTCAACGTTGACAAGACTTTATCAAGGTAGCAGAGTCCGAGTCGGGAAAGGGGAGCAGATCATGCCTACCAGCAGCACTGTTCACGGCGACGAGCACCTGATCGAGGTGCCGCGCGGACTCAAGGGCGTCGTCGTGGCCGAGACCGGGCTCGGCTACGTTCGCGGGGCCGAGGGCTTCTACCACTACCGGCAGTACTCGGCCGTCGACCTCGCCAAGGAGAGGAGCATCGAAGACGTCTGGCTCCTGCTGTTCGACGGAGAACTGCCCTCGCGCGAACGCGGCGCCGCCTTCGCACGCGAGATCAGGTCCCTGCTAACGCTGCCGGAGCCGGTCGTCAGCGCCCTGCCGTTGATCGCCGCCGGGACCGCGAGCCCGTTCGACGGACTGCGCACGGCGCTCTCGCTCGCCGGATCCGCGCGCGGTTTCAGGCCGCTGATGGACCTGACGATGGACGAGCGCCGCGCCGACGCCCTCTACGCCGCCGCGATCACGCCGGTGCTGCTCACGTCGCTTTACCGGCTTATGCAGGGGCAGCAGCCGATTTCGCCGCACGCAGACCTCGACTACGCCGCGAACTATCTCTACATGCTGACCGGCGTCGAACCCGAACCGAAGATCGCGCGGGCGATCGAGCAGTATCTGATCTCGACGATCGACCACGGATTCAACGCCTCCACGTTCACCGCGCGCGTCATCGCGTCCACCGGCGCCGACCTCGCCGGCTGCCTGGTCGGAGCGATCGGCTCGCTCTCCGGCCCGCTGCACGGCGGCGCGCCGAGCCGCGCCCTCGACACGATCGACGTGATCGGCACCCCGGACCGCATCGATGCCTGGATCACCGAGCACGTCGACAACGGCGAACGCATCATGGGCTTCGGCCACGCGATCTACCGCACCGAGGATCCGCGCTCCCGCATGCTCCGCGAGATCGCCGAGACCTTCGGCGGCGAGCGCGTTGACCTGGCCGTGCAGATCGAGCGCCGCGTCGTCGAACTGCTGGCCGAACTCAAGCCCGGCCGCGAGCTGTACACGAACGTCGAGTTCTACGCGGGCGTCGTGATGGAGCTGTGCGGCCTGCCGCGCGCCATGTTCACGCCGACCTTCGCCAGCAGCCGCGTCATCGGCTGGTGCGCGAACGTCCTCGAACAGTCGCGCGATACGAAGATCTTCCGACCCTCGGCGCGGTACGTCGGCCCGCCCCCGCCCGCGCCGATCCCCGCGCGCGACTGAGTCCGAGTACGGCGGTGCGGGCGGGTCCGGCCTGCGGCGAGGCCTGGCGTGACCTGGCGCGACGTGGCTCGGGCGCATGCCTCGGTTGATCGCGGGTAGGAGTACGCGGTGAACGAGCAGATCCGAGCCACGGCCACCACCGCACAGGCCGCCGCCGAGCGCGGCGCGACCATCGCCGCCGCACCGGAGGACTCCTGGGACCGGCTCGCCGCGCTGGCCTTCGGGGGCGCCGCGTCGGCGGGCGGCTGCTCCGAGCATGCCCACGACTGCACCTGCCTCGCCGAGCAGGCCGCGGCGGGAACGAGCTGGTCATCGAGGCACGCTGTGACGGCGTCGGAAGGCTACGACTGGTTGGAGCAGGACGAGGCGCGTCCCGTGTCCCCGGAGCCCGAACCGATGTCCCTGTGGACGCCGGAACCGCGAGAGGAGCCGGAGATCGCCGACTGAGAGCATCGCCGACTGAGAGCGGGGCTGGTGGGGGCGGCTCGCGGCGGCGCACGGGGCGGCGCTCACGGGGACGGATCTTTGAGCCGATCGACGTGGGCCCCCGTATGGTGGTGAAGTTTATCCGCGGGGGCGGGCGGTTACCCGCATATGGGCCTCGTGACACGGGACGGGGTCCGGACCTTTCCACGAGGAGCGCGGTCATGCGGGCCAACGAGCAGGATGTCGCGGAGCGGGCGCGCGGGGGCGCGGCGGATCTGGTTCCGGCGGGTGGCATAGGGCAGGTGCGGCGCATGGCCGCGATCACGATGCCCGCGTCGGAGGCGTACGTCTCATTCGCGCGGTTGGCCACGGCGCACATCGGCGGCGCGCTCGGACTGTCCGTCGGCCGCGTCGCGGACCTCAGGCTCGCGGTGGACGAGGCGTGCGGGCAGTTCCTGCAGGTGCCGTCGTCGTTCTTCGGCGCCGCCTTGCCGCTGGAGGTCTACTTCGACCGCCGGCCGCACGCACTGCGGATCACGGTGCGCGGCCCGATTCCGAGCTGTTGGCCCGACCGGGAGAGCCTCGGCTGGCTCGTGCTCGACGCGCTCGTCTCCGACCTGCGCTGCGAGATCCGACCGGACGGGGACGACGTCGGCACGCTCGCGTTCGTCGAGCTGCTCTCCACCGACGACGCGCCCGACGACGCACTCTGGTTCGACGCGCCCTGATTCGCCCGTTTGCGTTGGCACGGCGCGGTTACCCGGAAGTGCTCGCACCGAATAGATCCGTCCGACGGAGGTGTGATCATGGTGTACGAGCCGCAACCGGGCCGCGCAAGGCGCATGAGCGCGGGCCGGATCAGGGCGAGGCTGGTCTTCACGGTCCTCGGGATCGCCGCGTTGCTCGTCGGCGCGGTCCTCAACTGGGAAGGCGGCCTCGCCGGGAACAAGCTGACCCTGCGAAGTCTCATCCAGAACGACTTCACCACCAGGAGCGACGTACTGCGGACGGTCGGTGCGGCCAGCGCGCTGGTCGCGATCGTCGCGCTGCTCGGCCTCCTCGACCGGACCGGCTGGCTGACGAGACTGGCCGGTTTCGCGGCGGTGCTGTTGTTCGCGTTGTTCGCCGTGCAGGTCTTCCGGCACTACGGCGAGCATTTCGGCACGTCGTATCACGCGCTGCGTCCCGGCGCGTGGTGCCAGCTCGGCGCCGGTGTTCTGCTGCTGCTCGGCGGGTTGATCCGCTATCGCAGCAGGAGGAGCGCACGGCCTGTGTCGGCGACGACGGTCGCGCCCCAGGAAGAGACAGTGCTCAATGAGAAGGTGCGCGAGGAAGAAGTAGTGGTACCCGAGCAAGAAGTAGTACCCGAAGAAAGTGTGCGCGAGCCCGAGCCGGTTGACGCCGAGCGAACCTAAGGCGCCGCGAGCGCGATACCCCGCCGGTCCATGGAGGACCGGCGGGGTTCGCGTGGCTCCTCGCGCGCGGGCCGACGCGGTGGTGGGGGGAGGCGGACCGGCCAGGCGAGGGGGGAGGAGGCCGGCCGGTCCAGCGTCAGCCCGCAGCGGGCGCGAGGCACGTGCACGACACCGGCATGACGTACACGCCCGCTTCGGTTACCCGGGGTCCGCCGAGCCATGCGCCCGGAATCCCGGAAATTATCGGCTCAGCCCTCGGCCCCGTCGCCCCGGCCTGGCGGGTTCTGCCGCGGGATCCGGGAGATGCGGCGACGCGGTCCGTACCAGTACCCGTACACGCGCCGACGCCGCATGATCAGTGCCGTGAGACCCAGGGCGCCGACCGCGAGCACGGCCCAGAGCAACGGCCGTAGCAGCACGGCGCCGAGGACGACGCCGGTGATCCAGGCCATGGGCACCAACGCGATCATCGCGCCTAACCCGAGACGCCGCCACCCGCTCCGTTCACCGGTCCCGCGCCGAACCAGCCGCTCGAAACGGCGAGCCCAGCGTGGGTCCTCGACGGCCGACTCGCATTCGATGTCGGCGAGTATGCGCTTGTCCCGGGCAGAGAGCTCCATTGTTCAGATCCACCTTGCGGCCGACAGTCTCAGGCCACGCGTACCCTTTCGCCGCGGCCTCACACACTTCAGTCTCGCACTTGGCGCGCCGAGCCCCTGTGAGGCGAGGAGATCCGCGGGACCGGCGGCAACCAGCGTGGAGCGATTCATCGACGTGGACGGGTTCGCCGGGTGAAACGCCCGCCCATGCATTAATCGGCACCGAACCGGGCAATCTTCTCGTCGAGTGAGTTTTTGTCCGTCTCCACGGACGTTCGTCGTCCGGGGGCACCGGGAGGCAGCCATGGCGGTGCACACGGCCCGCAACGGATCCGTCGAACTGGCCTACGAGAACGTGATCGGCCCCGGCGGCGGCGAACCGCTGCTGCTGATCATGGGCCTGGACTCGCCGATGCGCTGGTGGCCGGACGGATTCTGCTTCGAGCTGGCCGACCGCGGGTTCACCGTCGCGCGCTTCGACAACCGGGACACGGGCCGCTCCACCCGCACCGTCGGGCGTTCGGGCGGCGGCACGAGCTGGGCCAGCGCGGCGTACTCGGCGCAGGACATGATCGACGACGCCCGCGCGGTGCTCGACGCGCTCGACTGGCCGAGCGCCCACCTCGTCGGCCAGTCGCTCGGCGCGAGCATCGCCGTCGGCCTCGGCCTGCGCCACCCGGACCGGGTGCGCTCGATCGTCTCGCTCAGCGGCCTGCCGCGCGGCTACCGGCTGGCCGAGGCCGCGCGCTACGTCGATCCGCTCGGTCTGGCGCGGATGGCCCGGCTGACCGCGCGGCGACCGCGTACCCGCGAGCAGAACGTCCGGCAGCAGGTCGCGCTGGCTCGGGCCCAGTCGGCACGATCGCAGCCCTTTGACGAGCGCTGGGCGCGCGAGACGGCCAAGCTGGTCACCGCCGACGGCCCCGGCGATCCGGCCACCGCCGCCCGCCAGCTCGCCGCGCTCCGCTCCGGCTTCCGGCTGCTGCGGCATCCCGAGCGGCTGACCGTTCCGCTGCTGGCGATCCACGGCGCGGAGGATCCGCTGCTGCGCCCGTCCGCCGCGGCCGCGCTGGCCCGCGCCGTCCCCGGCGGCCGCGCCGTCGTGTTCGCGGGCATGGGCCACGAGGTGCCGCGGCGGCTCTGGCCCGCTCTCGCCGACGAGATCGCCCGCAACGCCGAGCGGTACTGCCTGCGCCATGCGGTGGCCAACTAGTCCGAGCGGCCCCAGTTCGGCGGCGTAGGTCGCATAAGATGGGCCCCGAGAACATGATCAAGCTCAGTACGAGGGGAACGAGCGATGACCGACGCCGCCGGATTCCGGGACGTGCCCACCACCACGATCGGCGACCTGCTGGGGCGCGAGCGGTTCATGGATATCGGTATCAGGCCTCTGTGGGGCACGCCGCGGCTGGCCGGTCCCGCGTACCCGGTGCGCTGCGCCAAGGGCGACAACCTGATGCTGCACGCGGCGATCTACCGCGCGGAGCCGGGCTCTGTGATCGTCGTCGAGAGCGGGGATCTGGACTACGCGCTCGCCGGCGGCAACGTCTGCGCGATCGCGCATCGGCGCGGGGTAGCGGGCTTCGTGCTCGACGGGCTGGTCCGCGACATCGGCGAGGTGCGTGAGCTCGGCTTCCCGGTCTACGGCCGTGGCGTGATCCCGAAGCCCGGCGGCAAGTGCCAGGCCGGTCCGCTGGGCGAGCCGGTGACCTGCGGCGGCGTGACCGTATACCCGGGCGACGTGATCGTGGCCGACGAGGACGGCGTCGCCGTGGTCCCGGCCGCCCGCGCCGACGAGGTGCTCGCCGACGCCCGCGCCCGCCTCGCGAAGGAGGCCGCGGAGACCCTCGACGAGTGGGAGGCCGCGCACCACGCGCGGGTCGAGAAAATCCTGGCGGAGCAGGGATTCGAAGACAGAGCGTGACGCTCCGACCACTCAATCGTTAAGTGGGCATGGAGATAACCGATGTCACGACGATCGACCAGCTCACCGATGCCGAGGTCGACGAGCTCCTCGAGCGCGCGCTCAACCCGCGCACCCCGATAGAGATCTTCTACGCCGTCCTCGACCGGATCGGCGGATACGGGGCCGCCGACGGTCCGGATCCGCAGGGGATCCCGGCGGAGTCGGCGGCCCCGGCGCATGACCAGATCCCGGCGGAGGTAGGCGGCGAGGTCTAAGGGGCCTGCGGGTTTCCTCGGGCCCCGCCGCCGTCGGCGCGCGGCCACGATGCGATCCGCGTGCCGGTCATCGTCGTAGTAGGGCCCGGATCCTGGCTTGCGCGTCGTTGTCGGCGCGCACGAGGTCGCCGTCGGAGGCGGCGGCGAGGATGCGCTCGTCCCGCTCGGCCAGGTCGCGCAGCTTCTCGGCGCAGGCGGTGGGCAGTGGCGCTAGGTCGGCGAGAAGGTCGAGGGCGCGGTCCACCGCGTTCGGTGCACGGCTGTCTGTCAGGACGCTGATGAGGCGTTCTGCGAGCTCCTCGCGCCGATCGGTCGCCCACGTGCCTTCGGGGTCGATGGCGAGCAGGGCACGTGCAGCAGCCGGGCACGCCCGGGCGTCTTGGAGGGCAGCCTCGATGCCGGGCCGCAGCTCGCGGGCCAGCGGACCGAGCTCCGTCGCCTTGTCGGCCGCAGCGGCGACTGTCCAGCTGGTGAGGGATTCGCCCGCGAGGTCGAGGGTGTCGCGGAGCACTGATATCAGGGGACCGGGATCTCCGGTGAGCCGCCACAGCGTGTGGCCGAGCTTCATCCGGGCTCCGTGAGCAGGCAGACTCGGCGTCGCCGCCGGGATGGAGGCGAGGGCCTCGATCATCCGGGGGACGAGGACGTCGGCGTGCTCGGGCAGATCGGCTGCGGCTTCGGCGGCGGCGGACAGGTGGTCGTGCTCTGCGCCGAGTGCGTGCAGGATGGCTTCGAGGAGCGGCGCGGAGTCACCCTCTGAAAGGACGCGGATCGCCTGTCCAACGGCGATGCGCTCGGTGATGTTGCTGCGGCGTGACTCGGGGAGTCGGGGCGGTTGCCCGAGCTCTACGGCGGCGGCCCGCAGTGCGGCCGATACGTCGTCGAGCGCTGGTCCTTCGGGCCGGATCGCCACGAGCGCGCGGGCGGCCGGGGTCGGGCTGGTCGCGAGCAGGCGGATCAGTTCGGGTACGGCCGGTGCGGCCGCCGCGCCCCACGCGCCGAGCAGGCGGGCGAGCTCGATCGGCTCGTTGTTCCTGCGCATGCCGCCGAACACGTCCGTGGATTCCTCCCCGGCCGCTTCGTCGACAACCTCGGTGATCCGGTGGCGGATCGCGGCGAGGAGCCCGGCGTCGAAGGGCGGTGCGGTGCGGCCGGGCCTCGTGGAGAAACCGGCTGCGGCGGTGAACGATCGGGGCCGGTCGGCGAGGTCGCGGGCGAGCAGGCCCGGCGCGGTCGGGTCCGACCACTCGAGCAGACAGCGGAGCGCGTCGTCGGCGATCCGAGCTGCGTCCGAACCCGGAACAGCGGCCGACTCAGCGAGGGAGAAGAGGCGCTCCCGGGCGAGGGGCGCGGCCGCGGCGGGCCCAACCAACGTCAGGAGACTGATAGCGCGGCCGACAAGGCCTGCCTCGTCGTCGAGTTCGAGCACGCGCGTGATCGGCTCGGCGAGAAGCGTGGCCGTGCTGCGGTACGTCACGATGAGCCCTCGCGCGGCGTCCAGACGTTGCTCGACGATCTCGGTCGGCCCGCCGAGCGCGTTGTCTAAGGCCTTGACCAGGAACGATATCGCGGCCTGCGCACCGTGCCGTTCGCCGATCTCCTCGACGAGGAGCTCGAACAGATCACGATTCTCATACCAGTGCGAAACCCCGGAGTCCTCGGGGACCGGCGCCGACGCGGCGTCGAGGACACGTTCGTCCAACGCGCGTCCGGCGAGGACCCAGACGATCGCGGAGCTCAGCAGAAGCAGGTCGTCCCGCCACTCGTCGATGGCGGAAAGGATCTCGTCGGCGAGATCGGCAGCAGCCGGGGCGTCCACCCGCAGTAGCGCGTGCAGGGCTTCGGCTCGGATCGCCGGATCGGTCTCGGTCCGCCAACGTTCGACGAACAGCGGACGCACGCGCTCGGCCGGAGCACTGCATGCGAGTACGAACATCGCCGCCGCACGCGTCGCGCCCTCAGTGGCTTCGAGCTGCGGTGCGATGTCGTCGTAGCACGCTGCGACAGCTGCCTGCACGGCGTTCGGCTGAGCGCCGCTGCGCGGGTCGGAGCTCTCGGCGATCGAACCGAGCAGGTGCAGAACCTCCGCTGCCGGGGTCGTGGGGCCCCCGGCTGTCGCGATACGGGCGAGGAACGGCACGGCCGGGACCGTCGCCGGATACACCGAACCCTGATGCCAGACGGTGCCCCACAGCTCGTAGAGCGCCTCCTTCGCCGCCTCCGCGTTCCCGCTCGCGAGGGCGCGCAGCAGCCCGGGCACGTCCTCGGCCGGGCCGTAGGCGTGCTCCAGCGCGGCCCAGTCGATCTCGTCCAGGCCGGTCAGCACGGAGTGTCCGGAGGTTTCTGCGGTCATGGACCCCATCGTGGCAGAGGGGTCCGACAGAACCCGCGCGGCCCGTCGCGTCACCCGGCTGGGCCCGGCGGATCGCGGCGCGGCGCCCGGACGGATTTGATCAAGGAGAGGGCCGGCCCGCCACGAGACGGGAGCCGGTCCGAGCCGACCGGCTCCATCCGAAGGGATCCGTCCGTGAGCCTGCTGCGGGAGAACGCGGTCCTCGCCCTGTTCGTCTGCCTCGCCCTCGGCTACCTCATCGGGAAGCTGCGCGTCGGGCCGATCCAGCTCGGCGGCATCTGCGGCACGCTGATCATCTCGATGCTGATCGGCGCGCGGCGCGCGGCACGTCAGCGTGGACGCGGACGTCAAGAACGTCGCGTTCGCGCTGTTCATCTTCTCGCTCGGCTACCTCGCCGGGCCGCAGTTCTTCGCCAACCTCAACGCCAAGGGGCTGCGCTTCGGCGTGCTCTCGCTGCTCGAGGCGGTCATGGTCATCGGGATGGCGATCGGCATCGCGAAGGTCGGCAACCTGGACACCGGCACCGCCTCCGGCATCCTCGCGGGTTCGGCCACGGAGTCGGCGGTCGTCGGCACGGCGCAGGAGTCGATCGCGCAACTGCCCGGGATCACCTCGGCCCAGTCCATCGCGTTGTAGGCGCACGTGGCGACCGCCTACTCGGTCTGCTACCTCTTCGGCCTGATCAGCATCGTCCTGCTGACCAGCCAGCTGGCCCTCGTCGTCGGCGAGCGTGAGCCGGTGATCCTGCTGGGCAAGGCGCTCGGCCCCGAGTCCCCGAGCGTGCCCGGACTCGAGAGCGCGCTGCTGAGCAGGCAGGTAGTCGTCACGCAGAAGAACATCGCCGGACAGCGGCTCGGCGACCTGCGCACCGGCAACCCCAAGGACACCGAGGGCATCTACGTCACCGGCATCGAGCGGATGGAGCATCAGATCCCGGTGACGCCCGACGCCGAGCTGCACCTGGGCGACACGGTGACCGTCGTCGGCATGCGCTCCAAGGTCGACCGCTTCAGCAACGCCTTCGGCGCCAAGGTGCGCACGGAGAGCGCGGACTGGATCTACATCGGCGTCGGCATCAGCCTCGGTGTGCGACTCGGCATGGTCACGCTGCACGCCGGTTCCGCGAACCTCTCCCTCGGCACCGGCGGCGGCTGCCTCATCGTCGGCCTGATCTTCGGTTGGATGCGTGCGCAGCGGCCTGTATTCGGCGCCTACCCGCCCGCTGCCGCACAGACGGATCAAGGGCCTGGGCCTGTCCGTGTTCATCGCGGTCACCGGCATGGCGGCCGGCCCCGACGCCGGCCCGCTGCTCAAGCGGCGTCCGTTGCTGCTGCTCGCTCGAATTCTCATCGGCGCGATCGTCGGCCAACAGTGCTCGACCCCTGCGATCACCGCTGTGGGCAACGTCGCGAACAGCAGCGTGCCGATGCTCGGCTACACGATCACGTACACGCTCTCGAACTTCCTTCTCCCGTTGACCGGCCCGATCCTCGTCGGCGTCATCGGGCTGCGGATGTAAATCCCCTCAGCCCTTCTGCCGGGGTGCGGCCAATGGCGCGGCCAGCACGATCCCGGCCGCTCCCACCGCGATCAGGCTGTCGGCCCACGGGCGTACGTCGATCCTCGTCTCGCGCACGCAGGGCAGGAGGTGGTCGGCGAGGGCGCGATGGAAGGGCTCTGCGAGGTGCGACCACAGCTCGGTGATCTCGCCCATCACCACGACGCGCTCCGGGCCGAGCAGGTTCACCGAGCCGGCCAGCGTGCGGCCCAGCAACTCGCCTGCCTGCCGCAGCAGTTCCGCGGCCTGCGCGTCGCCGGCGTCGGCGGCTGCGCGGAGATCTTCGAGCTCTGAGTTGTCTGAAACAATTCCCAGCTCGCGCGCTCGGCGTAGCAGCGCTTCCGTGCTCACCTGGGTTTCCAGGCAGCCGCGGTTGCCGCAGCTGCATACCGGGCCGTCCGGGAGGATCGGCAGGTGGCCGAACTCGCCTGCCGCGCCGGCCGCGCCGCGGTAGGGCGCTCCGTCCAGGACCATGCCAAGGCCGATTCCCTGGCCGATCGCCACCAGCAGGAAGTCCGCGCAGTCGGCGCCGGGGCCGTACAGGCGCTCGGCGGCTGTCACGGCGCTGATGTCGTTGTCTACGAGCACCGGCACGCCGAGTGCCTCGCGCAGCCGGCTGGCCAGCGGCATTCCGGTCCAGCCCAGGCGCACGGACATCCGCAGAGTTCCGGTCTCCGGCTCGACCACGCCAGGTACCGCGATGCCGACGCCGAGCAGTGGCAAGGCCTGCCTCGCGGCCGCGTCGATCTCTGAGCGGATCAGGGCCGTGAGGGCGTCCACCGCACCCGGCGCGTCCGGGTCGAACGCGTGCCGGAAGCCGCTCACGACCGTCGCGTCCAGGCGGGTCAGCACGCCGGTGACGTGCTCGTGCGCGACCTGGATGCCGAGCGCGTGGGCTGAGCCGGGCACCAGTTCCAGCGGGATCGACGGTCGTCCGGTGCGCGAGGTGCGCGGTACGTTCTCCCGGACCAGGCCCTCGCCGAGCAGCCGTCGGGTGATCGTGGTGATCGTCGCCGGGCTGAGCTCCAGGCGCTCGGCGATCTCCGCGCGGCTCATCGAGCCCTGCCGGGCCAGGACGGCGAGCACCGCGGTGCGAGTCATGTCCCCTGAGACCGAACCCGCTCCCCAGCGCATATCCACCTATCTCCATACAGCTCAAGCCAAAGCGTGCCGACCGGTCCGCGGACCGACATCCCGTCAGCCTAGCCGCCTGCGCCGTTATCACGGACTCTTGACAGCCGAGTGAAGGGGATCTAACTTCCGCGAGAGATATTTTACGCCCGAATTAAGGGGTGCTCAACGATGCGAACCCGGACACGTCCGCGCAAACTCCTCCCACCGCTGCTGACCGCGGCGACGATGCTGGCCGCGTCCACCGGCGCCGCCGCGCTCGCGCCGACCGAGGCCCAGGCCGCCTCGTCGACCGCGATCGTCACGGCCCCGGCCCAGACGATCGCGGGCTTCGGCGCCTCCGGCGCCTGGTGGGTGAACGACCTGACGAACTTCTCCTCCAGCGTGCAGGCCCAGGTCGCCGCCGACCTGTTCACCACCAGCGGCATCGACCTGAGTCAGTACCGTTACAACATCGGCGGCGGCGGGGTGGGCGTCTCGGTCGCGGCCCGCGCTCCCGAGACGTTCCTTACCTCGTCCGGCAGCTACGACTGGTCCAACGACCCGGGCGGCCAGTACTTCCTCAAGGCCGCCTCGTCCGACGCGGTGCCCGACCTGATCGGCTTCGTCAACAGCGCGCCGAGCGAGTACACAACCAACGGCGACGACTGCGCCGGGGAGATCAACACCTCCGACGACTCCGCGTACGGCACGTACATCGCCACGATCGTCTCGCACTTCGCGTCGGAGGGCGTGGACCTCGACCAGATCAGCCCGATGAACGAGCCCGACGACTCCTTCAGCGGCTGCGGCCAGGAGGGCATGGAGGTCCCGGCCTCCGAGCGCGCGGGCGTGATCGACGCGGTCGGCTCGGCGCTGTCCGCGGACGGGCTGTCCACGAAGGTGATCGCGGACGAGTCGAGCTCGACCGCCTACACCCTCTCCGAAGCCCCGACCTGGCTGGCCGACGCCAGCGCGCCCGGCTACGTCGCCGCGATCGCACACCACACGTACAACAACCCGTCAGACTCCGGCCTCGAGCAGGTCGGCGGTCTCGGCGACGTCAACGGCAAGCCGGTGTGGGCCAGCGAGATCTGCTGCCAGGTCTCCGGGGGCGGCGGTTACGGCGCGCAGTACGACCCGACGATGGCGGGCGCGCTCAACATGACCAACTACATCTACACGGACATGTCGTACGCCGACGACAGCGCCTTCCAGTGGTGGACCGCCCTGTCCTCCGCGATGGGCTGCGACCCGGACACCTCGAGCACCTGCGCCACGAGCGTGAACACCAACACCACCGGCTGGAACGACGGTCTGCTGTACTACGACCCCGACTACGCCTCCGACGGCAATCAGACCATCTACCCGACCAAGCGCTTCTACGCCCTCGGCCAGTACAGCAAGTTCGTTCGCCCGGGCGCCGTGCGCTACGGCGTGTCCGGCACCCCGTCCGGCGTGCAGACGATGGTCTTCTGGAACAGCTCCAGCGACCAGTGGGACGTCGTCGCCAGCAACACCAACACCTCGGCCACGACGCTGAGCCTGAACCTCAACTCCGGCACCCTGACCTCGGACAGCGCCGTGCAGACCGACTCGAGCGAGAACATGGCGAGCGTCTCGGCGCCGAGCATCTCCAGCTCGACGATCAGCGCCTCGCTGCCCGCGCAGAGCGTGACCACCTACGTCCTCGGCAGCTCCGGCACCCCGGGCAGCGGCGGCAGTACCGCCGAGGAGCTCGTCGGCAACCAGTCCGGCAAGTGCCTCGACGTGCCGAGCGTCTCGGACACCAACGGCACCCAGTTGGAGATCTACACCTGCAACGCCGGCAGCAACCAGGAGTACACGCTGCAGCCGAACGGCGAGATCACCGTCTACAGCGGCAGCAGCGAGAAGTGCCTGGACGCCTACGGCGACGGCAAGACCGCGGGCACGATCGTGGACATCTACACCTGCGGCGGCGGCAGCAACCAGCTCTGGCAGGTCCATCCGGACGGCAGCATCACGAACGACGAGTCGGGGCTGTGCCTGGACGTCTACGGCCAGGGCACGTCGAACGGCACCGACGTCGACCTCTATACCTGCAACGGGGGTTCCAACCAGGAATGGACCCTCGGATAGCGCAGTAGTAGGCACGGAAGTACCGTTCGGCCGCCCTCTCGGACGGCCGAACGGTACTCACGAACGGCGGTCGGTCGTTCGAGTGAACGACGCGCGGCGCCTCGGCGGGCAGGTCACCGCCGGGGCGCCGCCGTGCTTCCGCGCACGATCAGCCGGGTCGGGACGATGGTCTTGCTGTTCTGCTGCTCGCCGTCCACCTTGCACAGCAGCAGCTGGATCGCCTGCCGGCCGACCTCGCCGAAGTCCTGCCGGATCGTGGTCAGCGGCGGCCAGAAGGAGTGCGCCTCCTCGAGGTCGTCGAAGCCCACCACGCTGATGTCGCCCGGCACGTCCCGGCCGAGCTCGTGCAGCGCGCGCATCAGGCCGAGGGCCATCTGGTCGTTCGCCGCGAAGATGGCGGTGACGTCCTCGCGTTGGCCGAGCGTCATCCCGTGCCGGTAGCCGGAGTCGGTGGACCAGTCGCCGTGCAGCACCGGCGGCGGTTCGATCCCGGCCTGCACCAGGGCGAGACGCCAGTACTCCATTCGGCGCATCGCGGAGAAGGAGGACTCGGGTCCCGCGATGTGCCAGACCTGCCGGTGCCCGAGACTGAGCAGATGCTCAGTCGCCTGCCGCGCGCCGTCCGCCTGGTCGGTGTCCACCACCGTGTACGCGTCTCCCGCGTTCGAGTCGATGACCACGACCGGCAGCCCCGGCGGCAGTGTGAATTCGGCCTGGTCGAGCAGGTGCGCCTCGAAGATGATGATGACCCCGTCCACGGCCGCCTCGCCGAGCCTGCTGTAGGCGCCGGAGACCTGGCCGAGGGTGGCCTCGCGCACCGGCAGCAGGGTGACCGAGTAGTCCGCCTTGGCCGCCTCGGTCGCGATCGCGTTCAGCGTGCTCATGTTTCCGAACGTGCGCAGGGTGAACATGATCACGCCGATCGCCCGGAAGTGGCCGCGGCGCAGCGCCCGGGCCGCGGAGTTGGGCCGGTAGCCGAGCGCCTGCATGGACGCGATCACCCGCTGCCGGGTGAGCGGATCCACGTTCGAGTGCCCGTTGGAGACACGGGAGACCGTCTGCGAGGACACGCCCGCGTGCCGGGCCACGTCTCCCATCGACGGCTGTTTCGAGCGCCTTGCGGGGGCATCGCTCGAGGTCATGGCCTCCCCATCTCTCCGAAACGGCAACGTTGCCGCTTTGTAATGTCAGCCTCAGTGCGCATGGTTACGTGAACATGGTAGCGTCCACCCATCATGTTGACGTAAACATCATCGTCGATGCAGGAAAGAGATCATGACAGTGCTGTCAGCGGGCTCGCCGCCGAGGACGCGAGGAGCGGAGCTCAAGCCCCGCCGCCGGAGGAAGTGGACCGGCTGGGGCTTCATCGGTCCGTTCCTGCTGGTTTTCCTCTTCGATCTGGTCGCTCCGATCGTCTACGCCATCTACCTGAGCCTGTTCCAGGACAAGTTGATCGGCGGAAACAAGTTCGCGGGCCTGGCGAACTACACCCAGGCGCTGTCGGACCCGCAGTTCTGGACCGGCTTCGAGCGGGTGGTCCTGTTCCTGATCGTCCAGGTGCCGATCATGCTGCTGATCTCGCTCGGCGCGGCGCTGGCCATCGACAGCGCGCGGTTGCACTGGACCCCGCTCTACCGGCTCAGCATCTTCCTGCCGTACGCGGTCCCGTCCGTGGTCGGCGCGCTGATGTGGGGTTTCCTCTACGGCAACCAGTTCGGCCTGGTCTCCGACCTCGACAGCTGGTTCCACGTGACCCTGCCGAACGTGCTGCAGAGCGGCACGTGGATCCTCCCGGCCATCGGAAACATCGTCACCTGGGAGTTCATCGGCTACAACATGCTGATCTTCTACTCCGCGCTGCAGACGATCCCGGGCGAGCTCTACGAGGCGGCCGAACTGGACAACGCCAGCTCCTGGCGGATCATCTGGCACATCAAGATCCCCGCGCTGCGCCCGGCGATCGCGATCGCGACGATCTTCTCGATCATCGGAAGTTTCCAGCTGTTCACGGAGCCCGCCGTGCTGTACCCGATCGCCACGAACGCGATCGGCAGCGCCTTCACCCCCAACTACTACGCGTACAACCTGTCCTTCAACGGCCAGGAGTACAACTACTCCGCCACGATCGCGATCGTCATGGGCGTGATCACGGTGGTGGTCGCCTATGTCTTCCAGCGGATCAGCCAGCGGAACCAGGGAGCCTGAGATGGCAGTGACCGAACAAGCTCCCTCCGCCGCCCGCCGCTCCGCGCGTCCGGCCCGCGGCTCGCGCAAGGCGTGGAACCCGAACAAGCGGCGCAAGTCCCCGATGCTGACGGCCGTGATGACCCTAGGCCTGATCTACTCGCTGCTGCCGCTGTTCTGGCTGATCGTGAACGCGTCCAAGACGCAGTCGAACCTGTTCAGCACGAACGGCCTGTGGTTCGGCGGGCACTTCGCCCTGTTCGAGAACATCAAGCAGACCCTCACGTACAGCAACGGCGAGTTCCTGCACTGGTTCGGCAATACGCTGATCTACGTCGTCGTGGGCGCGGGCGGGGCCACCTTCCTGTCCACGGTCGGCGGCTACGGCCTGGCGAAGTTCGACTTCCCCGGCAAGCGCGGCGTGCTCGCGGTGGTGCTCGGCGCCGTCGCGATCCCCGGCACGGTCCTGGTGGTGCCGACCTTCCTGATGTTCAGCAAGATGGGCATCACCAACACCTACTGGTCGGTGATCATCCCCTCGCTGATCAACCCCTTCGGGCTCTACCTGATGTGGATCTTCGCCCGGGACGCGATCCCGAAGGAGCTCCTCGAGGCGGCCCGGGTGGACGGGGCCAAGGAGTGGCGGATCTTCTTCTCGATCTCGCTGAAGCTGCTGCGCCCCGGCATGATCACGGTGCTGCTGTTCGCGGTCGTGGCGACCTGGAACAACTACTTCCTGCCGCTGATCATGATCAACAAGCCGAGCCTGTACCCCCTCACCGTCGGCCTGTACCAGTGGAACGCCCTCTCCCAGACGGCCGGCGGAACCCCGATCTTCAACCTCGTCCTCACCGGTTCGGTGCTCATGATCGTCCCGATCATGGTCGTGTTCCTGGTGATGCAGCGCTACTGGCAGTCGGGTCTGGCCGCCGGCAGCGTCAAGCAGTGACCGCACCACCCCGCACCACCCTCACTCCGCACCTTCACAAACACAAAGAAGTGGAAGGAACGTCATGACAGCAACGACTCGTGCTGCGCGGGCGTGGCGCCGCGGCGCCGCCACCCTGGCAGTCGGTGCCCTGGCGGCCGTCGGTATGACCGCGTGCTCCAGCAGCTCCTCGGGCTCCGCGAGCTCCGGATCGACCGCGAGCTCCTCGGACATCGCCGCCGCGCTGCAGAAGAAGTCCACGATCACCGTGTGGGCCTGGGCTCCGCAGGACAAGGACATCGTCGCCGCGTTCGAGAAGAAGTACCCGAACGTCACGGTGAACCTGGTCAACGCCGGCACCTCGACCACCCAGTACACCAAGCTGCAGAACGCGATCAAGGCCGGCTCCGGCGTCCCGGACGTCGCCCAGATCGAGTACTACGCGCTCCCGCAGTTCGCGGTGTCCGGATCGGTCCAGAGCCTCGACGGCTACGGCTTCGACAGCCTCAAGAGCGACTACGCCTCCGCCGTCGGCGACGCGATCACCGTCAACGGCAGCCTCGACGCGCTGCCCCAGGACACCGGCCCGATGGCCCTGTTCTACAACGAGAAGATCTTCAAGCAGTACGGCCTGACCGTGCCCACGACCTGGGACCAGTACGTCGCGGACGCCGTCAAGCTGCACGCGGCGAACTCGAGCGAGTACATCACCAGCGATACCGGCGACCCCGGCTTCGCCACCAGCATGACCTGGCAGGCCGGCGGCAAGCCGTTCACGGTCAACGGCGCCACCAGCGTCACCATCAACACCGCGGACGCGGGCACCCAGAAGTGGGCGACCGAGTGGGACCAGATGGAGGAGAAGGGCCTGCTCGCGCAGACCGCCGGCTGGAGCAGCCAGTGGTTCACCCAGCTGGGCAACGGCCAGATCGCGACCCTGGTGACGGGCGCGTGGATGCCGGACAACCTGGAGACCTCGGCGGCGGCCGGCAACGGCGACTGGCGGGTCGCGCCGATGCCGACCTACACCGCGGGCACCGCGGCCTCGGCGGAGAACGGCGGTTCCAGCTACGCGGTGATGAAGGGCTCGAGCAACGCCCTCGTGGCGGCGGGCTTCGTCCAGTTCCTGGCCACCCAGCCCGGTGAGCAGATCCTCGCCAACGAGGGCGGCTTCCCGGCGCTGACCTCGATCCTGAACTCGAGCTCCTTCCTCGACCAGGACCCGGCCTACTTCGGCGGGCAGAAGATCAACGAGGTGCTCTCCTCGGCGGCCGCCTCGGTGCTGGGCGGCTGGAGCTACATGCCGTTCCAGGTCTACGCGAACAGCATCTTCCCGGACACGGTGGGCAAGGCGTACTCCAACAAGACGGACATCTACGCCGCGATGCAGGCGTGGTACAAGGCCTCCGCGGCCTACGGGACGCAGCAGGGCTTCACGGTCACCACTAAGTAAGTGACTTGAGTCTGACGCAGTACCCGCAGATCGTAGAGATCCAGCGGTAGTTCGCAAGGTGCGGCCGATCGGAGTCATCCGGTCGGCCGCGCTTGGGAGCGCGGCCGCCCACGTCCGCGCGGCAAGAGAGGATTCGAGGAACACCCGCATGAGCACCCCCGTGCGCCGGTTCGCGATCGGCGAAGACGATTTCCTGCTGGACGACGAGCCGATGCGGATCCTCTCCGGTGCGCTGCACTACTTCCGCGTCCACCCGGACCTGTGGGCGGACCGGATCGTGAAGGCCAAGCGGATGGGCCTGAACACGATCGAGACCTACGTCGCCTGGAACGCGCACAGCCCGCGCCGCGGCGACGAGTTCGACACCTCGGGACGGCTCGACCTCGGCCGTTTCCTGGACACCGTCGCCGAGCACGGCATGCACGCGATCGTCCGCCCCGGCCCGTTCATCTGCGCCGAGTGGGACAACGGCGGCCTGCCCGCGTGGCTGCTGCGGCAGCCGGGCACGGTGATCCGCAGCAGCGAGCCGACGTACCTCGAGGCCGTCGAGCAGTACTACCGGCACCTCGCCCCGATCCTGGTGCCGCGGCAGATCGACCGCGGCGGCCCGATCGTCATGGTGCAGGTCGAGAACGAGTACGGCGCCTACGGCCAGGACAAGGCCTATCTCAAGGCCCTGAAGGAACTGACCGAGCGGATCGGCGTCACGGTGCCGCTGTTCACCGTCGACCAGCCGCTCGACGACATGATCGAGAACGGCAGCCTGCCGGAGCTGCACAAGACCGGCTCCTTCGGCTCCCGGGTCGGCGAGCGCCTCGACCGGCTGCGCAAGCACCAGCCGACCGGCCCGCTGATGTGCTCGGAGTTCTGGGACGGCTGGTTCGACAGCTGGGGCGGGCACCATCACGTGACCGAGGTGGACGAGACCGTCGAGAGCCTCGACGAGCTGCTCGCCCGCGGCGCGTCGGTGAACATCTACATGTTCCACGGGGGAACGAACTTCGGCTTCACGAACGGGGCGAACGACAAGGGCACCTACGCCCCGATCGTCACCAGCTACGACTACGACGCGCCGTTGGACGAGGCGGGGAATCCGACGGCCAAGTACTGGGCGATGCGCGACGTGATCGCGAAATACGCCGATGTGCCCGTGGACTCGGCGTTGCGCCGCACCGCAGCGCCGAGTCCACGTTCCAACTCCGAGGGCCCGTCCGTCCTCGTGCGGACCGCCTTCGAGTCCGTCGTCCCGCTCTGGCAGGTCGTGGACCGGCTGGGGGAGTGGTCGACGCACGAGGACCTGCCAACCGCGGACTCGCTCGGCCACTATGCCGGGTTCATCGTGTACCGCAACCGGATCGAGCGTTCCGGCGGCGCGATCCTCCAGGTGGACGAGGTGCGCGACCGGGCCCAGGTCTTCGTCGACCGGCAGCCGATCGGCGTGCTCGCCCGCGACCACCGCGACCGCGCGATCGCCCTGCCCGAGGACGCCCGCGGCGTGCTGGACCTGCTGGTCGAGGATCAGGGCCGGGTCGACTACGGCCCGCGCATCGGCGAGCCCAAGGGCCTGATCGGCCCGGCGACCGTCAACGGCGAGCCGCTGGCCGGCTGGCAGGTGCTCCCGCTGAACCTCGACGACCTCCAGCCGGTGGCCGAGGCGCTGCGCGGGGCCGAGGCCGAAGGCGCGCGGTTCATCGCGGGACCCGCCTTCGCCCGAGCCACGTTCGACGCGCCGGGGGTGTCGGCCGACGGCAAGATCGCAGACCTCTTCCTCGACACGCTCGGCTGGGGCAAGGGCGTGGCCTGGATCAACGGCTTCCCGCTCGGCCGCTACTGGTCCCGCGGACCGCAGCGCACGCTCTACGTCCCGGCCCCGGTACTCAAGGCCGAGGGCAACGAGCTGATCATCCTCGAACTGCACGCCACGACGTCGACCGAGGTGCGGCTGCTCGCCGAGCAGGAGCTCGGCCACACGGAGTTCTGAGACTGTATACGGGGCCTGTTTATCCTCGGGGGCGTCGCGGCGAATCGGCCACGACGCCCTCGAAGACCGGCTCGGCGATGACCTGGTACACGTCCTCGTACAGGATCCGTCCCGGGTCGCGCGATCGCACCAGTTCCCAAGCCACGCCGTGCGCGTCCAGGATCTCCAGATAGCCGGCGACGCGCTCGATCATCTCCACCGCCGACTCCTTGAACCACGCCACGGCCCGCGGATGCAGGGTCTTGTCGTAGACCTCGGGCGCGGCCCTGCCGGGGTCGATCATGTTGGCGTTGTACCAGTCGTTGCCGGCCCTGTGGAACGCGGTTTGCCCGGCCGTCAGCAGACCGCGCCGATACAGGCCGTTGACCAGCCCGAATACGCCGCTGCGCAGCCCGGTCCGGCCGGGCTGCGCAGCTTGGTAGCGCACGTACACCGCCGCTTGCGTCCTCACCGTCGAACCCATGTTCACGTTCATGTTGAGGACTTTAGCGGAACTCTGATACCTACGCGCTCGGCAGCGTCCAGACCTGGCCCGATGTATCGGCGCACGTCTCGAGTTCGAGTTGGGTCTTGTTGGTCGCGCCGTCGCTGTTGTCCGTCAGGCACAGACCCGACGCCGGGTTGACCAGCTCGCCGGACGAATTCTGGTCCCACTGCTGGGCAGCGGTGCCGTTGCAGGTGTGCAGCTGGATGTCCGTGCCCGCCGTAGTCGCGCCGTTGACCACGTCCATGCAGTCGGTGAGGACCTGCATGGTGTGATCGGGGGCGACGGTCCAGTCCTGCGCGTTGGTGCCGTTGCAGGTGTAGATCTGGATCGCGGTGCCGTTCGACGTGCTCGCGCCCGCGTCGTCGATGCACTTTCCGGTCTGGGTCTCGGTGATCGCGCCGGTCGGCTCGGTCACGCCGGTGCCGGGAGTGCCGTTGTACGACGGCGGTGCGTCGGCGGACGCGGCGGCCCAACTGGTGTCAGCGCTCGAACCCAAGGTGAAGTTCAGCGTCGTGCCGCTGAGCACGTCCGCCGCCGGGAGGTAGGCCAGCGAGGAGGACGCGCTGTTGATTGTGAGTCCCTGGACATACGGGTTCGCGTCCGCGGCGTTGGGGGCGTTGATCGTCAGGGTCTTGCCGCTGCTGCCGACCGAGACGACCGCCTCGGTGAACAGCGGGCTGCCGATCGCCAGGTCCGCGGTGCCCGGGGTCTCCGGGTACAGGCCCAGCGCCGACCAGACGTACCACGAGCTCATCTCGCCGAGGTCGTCGTTGCCGGGGATGCCGCCGGCCGCGTCCGACCACAGCTGGTCCTCGATCGCGCGCACGTCGCTCTGCGTCTTGTACGGCTCGCCGACCCAGTCGTACTCCCACGGGATCTCGATGCTCGGCTCGTTGCCCAGGTTCGCCTGCGTGCCCGCCACGCTGCCCAGGCCCTGGTAGCCGCCGAGCACGTTGTTGAGATAGCTCACCATCGACGAGTCGCCGCCCTCAAGGCTGGCCAACTCCGCGATGTTGAACGGGATATCCGGGGTGTAGGTCAGTGCGTCGCCCTCGGCGAAGTCGTTCGACGCGGTGCTGGTGATCAGCGAGGCGTCGAAGCCGTCCATCCAGCGGCCGTTGGAGTGCCGCGGCTGGAGGTAGCCGGAAGACGGGTTGTAGATGTTCTCCCAGTCCTGCGCCCGGTTCTGGAACTTCGTCTGCACGGCCGAGTCACCGAGCTTGCCCGCGAACGCCGAGAGCGCGAAGTCGTCGATGTCGTATTCGAGCTGCGTGGACGTCGTCGCGTACTGGTGACAGCACCCATAGATGCTGTCCGTGGGCAGAAAACCGAAGCTGTCCAGGTACGTCACGCCCGGAGTGACGTTCGTATCAGTGGTCTGCTCCGTCTCCATCGCCGAGAGCGCGGTGGAGGTGTCGAAACCGGTGGCGCCGAAGGCATAGTAGTCCGCGAGCACGGGGACGCCGGAGTCGCCGACCATGATGTAGGTCTCTCCGTTGTTCATGCCCCACTTCGTGAGCGTGCCGCCCTGCTCGTAGTCGTCGAGGATCGACTGCGCCATATCCTGCGCGGCCTGCGGGTTGATCAGGGCCGTGAGTTGGGCCTGGGATCGGTAGATGTCCCAGTTGGAGAAGTCCGCATACTCATTTGCGTGCCCTGAGTCGACAGTGTGCACGTTCCCGTCGAAGCCCCGGTACGAGCCGTCCGCGTCGCTGATCACGCTCGGGAACTGCTCGGCGTGGTAGAGCGCGGTGTAGAACGTCGCCTGCTCGGCCGAGGTGCCGCCGGCGACCTCGATCTTGTCCAGCGCCGTCGTCCACGACGACTGCGCGGCGGCCTCGACCTGCGCGAACGACTCGCTCGACACCTCGGCGGTCAGATTCGCCTGCGCCTCGGCGGTCGAGGTGTAGGAGATGCCGACGCGCGCGGTGACGGTCGTCTGCGTCGAGGGAGTCCCGAAGGTGACGTACGCGCCGCCCGGCCCTGCCGAGGTGGCGCCGTACGTCCCCGACGTGGTGAAGTCCTGATCGAACTCGATCGCGAAGTAGACGGTGTAGTCGTTCGTCGCCTCGCAGAAACCCGAACTGGTGACCGAGCCGGTCAGCTCGTCGGAGCCCGCGGTGTTCAGCGTCGAGGCGACATAGGGGGTCTGCGGGTCGTCCAGCTTCAGCAGCAGGGACGCTGACGTCGATGCGGGAAAGGTGAACTGGCCGATGCCGGCGTGGGTCGTCGTGGTCAGGGCGACGGAGGTCCCGTTGCCCATGGCGACTGAGTAATACCCAGGTGACGCCGTTTCATTGCTGTGCGAGAAAGACTCGTCGTCCGAGCCGGGGCTGGAGCCCACCGCGCCGGTGATCGGCAGGATCGGCACGTCGCCCCCCGCCTCGCAGCCGGTGCCCGAGACGTGGGTGAGGCTGAAGCCGGTGATGTCCGAGTCGGAGTAGCCGTAGCCGCCGCCGACCGGCCGGGACGAGGTGTCCGGGCTCCACTGCAGCATGCCGTGCGGCACGTCCGCGCCGGGGAAGGTGTTGCCGGCGCTGAAGTCCGAGTTCGAGCCGGTGCCGATGAAGGGGTTGACGAGCGAGTCCGGTGAGGTGACCAGGCTCGCGGCGTGCGCGATGGTGGGGGCGGCGGCGGAGACCGCGAGCGCCACGAGGGCGCCCGCGGTCAGCGACCGCAGCCCCGCCCGCACCGACGAGCGGCGCGGGCGGGGCCGGATTTGGTCAGCCACGGGGCAGGACCTCGCTCAGCACGCCGTCGTCGGGGGAGTTGTACCAGTCCGTCGAGACGTACGAGGCGCCGTCCGCGGCGAGCTCCGCGACCCGGGCCTCGGCGTCCGCGAGCGACGGGGCGCTGGCGGACAGGGCCGGGGTGACGTCGTAGGCGTCGGTGACGACGGCCAGGTAGTGGTTCGTGTTGTACCACTCGGTGTCGCCGTCGGAGACGAAGGACCCCGCGTCCTGGTCGAAGACCACGAACCACGGGCGCAGCGCGGTATTGCTGTAGCGCAGCCGCGGGTCGCCGGTCTGCGCGTTGAGCACGGACGGGAACACGGCCGCGTCGGCGATCTCACCGCTGTTGTAGAGGTCGATCAGGTGCTGCGCGTAGACCTGGTCCACCCAGGTGGAGGATGCGTCCACGGCCTGCTCGAAGGTGCCCGGGATGATCTCGACGATCGCCTTGCCCTCGAGCGAGCCGTAGGTGGCCCAGTTGTTCGCCTGCGCGGCCTCGTCCAGGTTGGCGTACATCGTGCCGTCGGACTTGGTCAGCAGGTCGGCCGGGGTGTACAGGACGCTGCCGAGGTGCGCCTTGACGTAGGAGTCGAACTCGGTCGGGTTCTGACCGGTGGTGTCGTCGAACCCGTTCTTCATCTCGATCTTGATCATGATCGGGTGGCTGGTCGGGTGGTCCAGCAGCCAGTAGTGGATGTCGTCCAGGCAGCTGTCCAGGTTCTGGTTGCGGTCGCCGGTGTAGATGTCGGCGTACGAGCCGGCCTGCACGCAGTTGTTCTCGCTGGCCAGCGGGTCGCCGTGGCTGACGTCCCACTTGCCGTTGAGCACGTTGGCCCAGGTGTCGAGCTCGACCAGCGAGGTGCCGGTGTCCAGCGCGTTCGCCAGGTAGGTGTACTCGGCGGAGTCGTTGTACGTGTTGTGCAGCCCGGTTCCGGTGACCCCGGCGAGACTCAGTGAACTGAGATCCCCGGCCTGGGCCGCGGGGGCGGCGGCCGCACCGCCGACGACGGCCAGCAGCAGGGCCGTCGCGGCGAGCAGCCGCGTCCCCGCGCGCCGGGCGCGGGTGAGACTGGTAGTGGGTAGAGGCATGGGTCGTCTCCTGAGGGTCTTCCCTGAGAGGGATGGGGGAGGGGAGTTCGGCCGAGAGCCAGAACGCATACTGACACACCCTTCAGGTTCCGTCGAGGGCTCGCGAAAAGTTTGAAACCGTGTAGGTTTCTTAACTGTGCTGCTGGGGAGTCTTGCAGCTCAAGAGGTATGAGAGCGTTCACAGAACGGACGTTCAAATTTTGCCCTCCGGTGACACTGACCCCGGATGCTGCGATGTCGGGCCGCGTCGCGGTCCTTGACCTCCGGCCGTCGACAGAAAGCCGATGATGACTGCCTCCTCTTCGAGTAAGCTCAGCCGTCGTGGATTCCTCGCCGTTTCGGCGGTGGCCCCCGTCGCCTTCTACGCCTCGCCCGCCGCAGCCGCGGCGAAAGCCTCCGCGACAGGCTCCTCGCTCGCCGAGATCGTTACCGGGCTGCCCTTCGTCGAGTCCTACCAGACCAACACCTCGACGAACCTGACCGCGGAGACCAACGCGGCGGTGCGCGCCAACGACGGCATGGCCACGGCCTGGGAGACCGGCAGCGCGTGGAACAACGGCACGGTGCTGCTGAAGGATTACCTGCGCTCGAACATGCGCTACAGCGCCAAGATCACCGCCGAGCGCACCGAGGCCCAGGCCGAGGAGGCGTTCATCTTCGACCGGCGGGATCAGAGCTATTCGATGATCACCGGCATGGGCCCGCTCGCAGACCTCTACAAGGCCGGCGCGCTCGCGGTCACCAGCATCACCTCGGCCCCCGACGGCACCCCGTCGACCCTGATCAACGACGTGGTCCCGGTCGGCGCCCCGGTCGGCGCGGCCACCGGCCCCGGCTCGACGACCTCCGTCCTCGGCACCGTCGTGACCTTCGAGGAGACCCTGCGCGGCAACTACTCCTCGGGCAACCCGACCAAGGCGGCGTACAACTACCCGCGGCCGTGGCGGTTGAACGAGGACAGCGTGGTCGTGGACACCGGCGTGGTCGACGAGTACGGCTTCCCGATCTACGAGTCCGATGTCAAGGTCTGCGCACAGCTGCTGCTGCAGCGCAGCACCACCCCGGCCAGCGACGGCGGCTTCCCGAGCGGTCACACCAACGCGTTCTACCTGGCCGGAATCGCCTACGCCTACGTGCTGCCCGAGCGCTTCCAGGAGCTGATCGCCTGCGCGTCCTACTCCGCGAACACGCGCATCAACGCGGGCATGCACTCGCCCAACGACGTCATCGGCGGCCGCATCCTCGCCACGGCGCTGGCCGCGGCGATCCTCTACGACCCCGCGAACGCCGAGATCAAGGCCGCCGCGCGGGCCCAGGCCCTGGCCTACTTCGAGGCGCAGACCGGCACGACCGTGGACACGCTGTTCGACTACGCGCACTCACAGGGCATTGACGAGGACCAGTTCGCCGACCGCGAGGTCAACGCGGGCATTGTCTACCCGCACCTGACCTACGGCCTGTCCACCCAAGGCTCGCAGAAGCCTGCCAAGGTCTACGAGGTCCCGCTCGGCGCCGAGGTGCTGCTCGAGACGCGGCAGCCCTACCTCAGCGCCGACCAGCGCCGCGAGGTCCTGGCGACGACGGCGATCGAGGACCGCAACGTGCTGCTGGACGGCTTCGAGCAGTGGGGCCGGATCAACCTGTTCGCCGCGGCCGACGGCTACGGCGCCTTCCCGAGCACCGTGACCGTCACGATGGACGCGAGCCAGGGCGGCTTCAACGGGGCCGACTCGTGGCGCAACGACATCAGCGGCCGCGGTGGCCTGGTGAAGCAGGGCACTGGCACGCTCACCCTGACCGGCGCCAATTCCTACAGCGGCGGCACGACCGTCCAGGCCGGAACGATCGTCGCCGCGTCGGCCAAGGCGCTCGGTACCGGTGACGTCTGTGTAGAGTCCGCGGCCACCCTCTCCGTCTCGACCGACGCGTCAAGCTGTGGCAGCGTCGAGATCCGCGGCGACTACACGCTCGACGGCGGCACGCTCGCCGTCACCGTCAGCGGCACCACGCGTGAGGCGGCGCTGACCGTCGACGGCCGCGTGGAGCTCGGCGCCGGCAGCACCCTTGCGCTGACGCTGGAGCCGGCCACCAAGCCGCGCACCGGCACCACGATCCCGGTCATCGAGGCCCGCACCGTCCGCGGCTGGTTCGACACTGTGACCGTCAACGTCGCCGGTGTCCAGGCCGTCCCGGTCCAGACCCGCGACGGGCTGTCAGTCCGGTTCGTCTAGTAGTTGACACGTACGGCGTCGGACGATGGTGATCCACCATCGTCCGACGCCATTGCGCACCCGAATGAGCGCATAATGCCGTGTGATCTCAAGCCACTGGCCGCTGCTGGCCCTGAGCATCCGCACGCCGCGCCTCGAGCTGCGGCTTCCCGATGACGATGAGCTGAGCGAGCTGGCCGAACTCGCGACGCGCGGCGTCTACCGGGCCGGGGAACGACCCTTCTTCTCCCGCTGGGCCGAACGCCGCGCGCCGGATGTCGCCCGCACGGTCATCCAACGCCAATGGCGTAAGCGCGGCGCCTGGACCCCGGAGCACTGGGCGCTCGAACTCGTGGTCTTCGAGGCCAAGACCGGCGAGCCGCTCGGCGTCCAGGAGATCCGGGGCAAGGACTTCGCGGCGCTCGGCGAGGTGGAGACCGCCTCGTGGCTCGGCATCGAGCACCAGGGACGCGGCTTCGGGACCGAGGCTCGCCTGGCCGTGCTGCACCTCGCGTTCGCCGAGCTCGGCGCGGAGTACGCGCTGTCCGCCTCGTTCGTCGACAACGCCTCGTCCATCTCCGTCAGCCGCAAGCTCGGCTACCAGCCCGACGGCGTGCAGCGCGACGTGCGCGAGGGCCGGGTGCTCGTCACGCAGCGCTTCCGGATGTCCCGCGACGACTGGTGGCAGCGGGAACGGCCGGAGATCGGCGTCAGCGGCGTCGCGCCCTGCCTCGAGCTCTTCGGCGCCGCCGCCAAGGAAGACGGGTCTACGCGCTCTCAAAACCGTTCATGATGGCGGTCGGCTCCAGGGTCGAGGCGTTCCAGGCCCCTGAGGCGTAGCTGTCAAAGGGCGAATACACTTCCGGTTCCCAGTAGAAGATGCCCTGTCCGCCGGTGGCCTTGAGTTGCGTGATGTACGCCTCCAGCGCGCCCTCGGTGCTACCCGGGCTGCTCACTGCACCGCCGAATTCGACCTGCATGAAGGGCTTGTCATACGCGGCCGCGATCTTCGCCATGTTGGCCACGATGCCGGCCGCCTCGGAGGCGCTGCCGTACGACGAGAACACGGACATGTCCCACTGCCCGCCGTTCCCGCTATAGACACTGAAGAAGGTCTCCAGCGAGGTGTAGTTCTGCGGCTGGGCCAAGTGGATGAGCACCTGCGAGCCCGACGAGACCTCCTTGACCATGTCGTACGCGGCGTTGAGCAGCCCGGTCATCTGAGTCGGGTAGTTCACGCCGCCGATCGGGTGACAGATGCCTGAGTTGATCTCGTTGCCGATCTGCACCCACTCGGGGCTGATGCCGTAGTATTTCAGCACATTCATCGAGTGATAGACGTAGTCGTACATGGCGGTCAGCATCTCGGAGTAGGTCATGCTCGCCCACGCCGCCGGCGGGTTCTGCACGCCGACCGAGTTCCAGGTGTCGCCGAAGTGGAAGTCGAGCAGGACACTCATGCCCGCGTCCTTGGCCAGCACTGCCATCGCCGCGGTCTCGTCAATCGAGCAGTGCCCATTGACCGGGTCGCTCGACGGGTTCACCCAGGTGCGCAGCCGGATCGCGCCGATGCCGTAGCCGGCCAGGATGGTGAACAGGTTCTCGGTGGTGCCCGAGGCGTTCTTCCAGGTGTAGCCGTTGGCCGTCATCTGCTGCGCCCAGCTGACGTCGGCCCCGTTGACGAAGGACGCGGCTTGGGCGTGGGTAGCGCCGAAGGGCGAGCCGACCGTGAGCCCGACGGCGCCCGCCGCCGCCCCCGCGAGCAGCGTGCGCCGACTCAGCGACGCGCGCTGAATGAATGCTTCTCCTGCCATGTTCTGCATCCTCTCGAACCGTGTGTGGGTACGCCGGTGTCCCGGACACGACAGGCCCTGAAGGCCTGTGAGCGCTCACAGTAACAGCGAACCTATACAGTGCCCAGAGGGCTTGGAGAAGGATTTAACAGAACTGGGATCGCTCACAACATCTCGCGCTTTTCCAAGATCGCCAGGTCACGCTCGGCATAGAGTCGATGCTCCCACTCCTCGTTGAGGATGATCAGCAGGCACTGCGCGACCGGGTAGCTCTTCGGCCTGGGCCAGCCCGGCGCGTCCACCGGTACGGTGTCGCTGGCCAACTGCTCCTCCGTCAGTCCACTGACGAACTCCCGCACGGTCGCCATCCGGTCGCGGCGCAGCTCGAGGACGGTCTCCAACGAGGGTCTCGCCGTACGATCGCGCGGTATGCCAGGAGTGTCGGGCATCTCGTCCCAGGGCAGTTCCAGCGGATGCCACGGGGACGGGTCGCCGAGGATCGCCCGCCCGAGCCACGCGTTGGTGGCGAACGACAGGTGCCTGAGCGTCTCGATGAACGACCACTCGTCATCGACGGATTCGTGCAGGAGGCAGGAGCACGGGTCGAGGCGCCGGGCGCGCTCGACGGTACCGCCCCAGAGCCGCTCGACGATGTCCCAGGCCTCGCGGAAGCCCGCCGGCTCGGTCGGGCGCATCTTAGGCCGCTCGGGGTAACGGCGGTCGAGCTCGGCCTCGACCAGCGGGCCGACATCGACGCCGTTGATGACGAGCCCTCTGATCTCTCCGGATATCTCCACGTCGGCCAGCTCGGCGCCGCGTATCACGACGCCGTCCAGTTCTACGCCGCGCAGCCGCGTGCCCGACAGGTTGACGTCGTGAAACTGCGCGCCGGTCAGGTCCACGCGCTCGAACCGCGCACCTCTGAGCTCGTTGGTATCAATGAAATCGGCCATATCGTGACACTAACGCCAGGGTCCGACAAACACCGCTACCTCTGTGGCCGCATCACCGGCTCACCCGCTTCGCCGCCAGATCCCACGCGACCCGATCGCCAGTCGGCTCGTAGCGCGCCAACGGCTGGGTCCGAACGAGCAGGTCACGCATCGAAGCCAGGTCGCCGACAAGGCCCTGGGCCCGCGCCTGCACCAGCACGTTGCCGAGCGCCGCCGCATCCGGCAGGCCCGCGACGACCGGCAGGCCGCATGCGTCGGCCGTCAGCTGGCACAACAGCGTGTTACGCGCGCCGCCGCCGACGAGGTACACGACATCGACCTCTTCGTTCGACAGCCGCTGCGCGTCCTCGATCGCCTGCCGATGCGCCAACGCGAGCGAATCGAGCACGCAGCGCGTCGTCTCGGCCGGACCGACCGGCGCCGGTTGGCCGGTGCTCCGGCAGGCCTCCGCGATGCGAGCGGGCATCCGGCCGGGCGAGAGGAACGCCGCGGGGTCCGTGGCGTCCACGACCGACCGCAGCGGCACGACGTGGCTCGCCGCATCAAGCAAGGGTTCTACATCGGTCAGCTCCCACTCGCGCATACACTCCTGCAGCAGCCACAGGCCCGTGATATTGCGCAGGTAGCGCACCGTGTCGTCGATGCCGAGTTCGTTGGTGAAGTTCGCCAGACGGCTCTCTTGGGTGAGTACCGGCATTTCGAGTTCGAGCCCTGCGAGCGACCACGTGCCCGTACATATATACGCGAATCGCTCGCCGGCAAGCGCCGGAACCGCGGCTACCGCCGACGCGGCGTCCTGCGAGGCGACCGTCGTCATCGCGACCGGGCCGCGTAGCCCGGTGGCCTCGAGGATCTGCGGCAACAGCTCCCCGGCGGCGTCGCCCGGCGCACGCAGCGGCGGGAACAGGCTCAGGTCGATGCCTGCGGGCACGGCCACGTTATACGCCCACTGACGCGAGAGAGGATCGATGAGCTGCGTCGTGGAGGCATTCGTGATCTCAGTGCCCTGCCGGCCGGTGAGCCAGTAGGCGACCAGATCGGGGATCAGCAGCGCTCTTTCGGCGGCCGCGAACTGCGTGGTGTCCTTTGCCGCCATCAGCTGGTAGACGGTGTTGAAGGACGCGTACTGGATGCCCGTGGTCCGGTAGAGAGCCTGCGGGCCGAGCAGCTTCCACAGCTTCTCGGCCATGCCCTCGGTCCGCGCGTCCCGGTAGTGAACGGGGTTGCCGAGCAGATCGCCGTCCCCGTCGAGCAGGCCGTAGTCGACAGCCCAGCCGTCGATCCCGATCGAGTCGAGCGTCGTCGCGCCACCGAGCAGCGTGCCCGCCGCGCGCAGCCCGTCCAGGACGCCCCGATAAAGCGAGAGGACGTCCCAGTGCAGTTTGGTCCTCACGCCCACTGGCCGGTTCGGGAAGCGGTGCGCTTCGGTGAGTCGCAGCAGATCGGGACCTACACGACCGAGCATGACGCGCCCATGAGACGCGCCGAGATCGACTGCGGCAAAGGCCTTCGAACTACAAGCAGGCTCCATACCAGAGCCCGTACCCCGTGAAATTGCCGCCGGAACCGCTTCCGTCCACATCATGGATCTGATTTACACCGGGACAGCGCGCCTACAGGCCGAGGCCGCCACGTCCTCGTGCACGTCGAGCATCTCCTCGACCGACCGCGACCAGGGATGCCGCTCGGCCTGACGTCGCGCCGCCGCACGCCGCTCCGGCTCGGGACGGCTCAGCACGTCCAGCACGCCATGTGCCATCCCGAGTGCGGTCGGCGCCGCGACCACTCCTGCGGCCCCGCCGAGCAGTTCGCTCGAGGCGCCGCCGGATGCCGCGACGACCGGCGTGCCGCAGGCGAGGGCTTCGAGCACGGCGAGGCCGAAGGTCTCCACCAGGCAGGGCGCGAGTACGACGTCCGCCGCGGCCAGGTGCGAGGCGAGCAGCGGGCGGTCGGCGACGTGGCCGTGGAAGGTCACTGGCACGCCGGCCGCGGCGCGACGCAGTTCCGCCTGCGCCGTACCGGTTCCGTAGAGGTCGAGGTGCGCGTCGTGGCCAGCCTGCGTCAGCTCCCTGATCGCGGCGATCGCGAGCCCGACGTTCTTCTCCGGCGAGAGCCGTCCCGCGTAGGCCAGCCGGATCCCCGCGTGCGACGGAGTAGGCCTGGGGTGGAACAGGTCCAGATCCACTCCGAGCGGAATCCTTCGCAGCGACCTGACCCGCATGCCGCTGAACTCGTGCTCGGCGAACTCCGAGGTCACCACGACCGCGTCGAAGCGCGTCGCCACCCGCTGGTTCCAGGCGCGGATCGCCGCCCGCGCGGCCGGGGAACCGCAGGTGACCGGCAGCCGCGCGGGCACGATCGCGTCAAGCCGCTCGTGCGAGAAGAGCACCGCGCCGACCCCGCGCCGCGCGGCCCAGTCCGCGACCGTCGTCAGCGTGTACTTGTCGGAGACCTCGATGACGTCCGGACGCAGCCGCTCCAGCAGCCGCTCGACCCCGCCCGTTCGCAGGATCATGCGATAGCCGTTGCCCACCTTCATGCCCGGCACGGTCACCGTTATCCCGGACACGCCGTGCCGCACCTGCCAGTCGCGGGCCGGCACGACGAGGATCCGTTCGTGCCCGGCCGCCGCGTAACCGTGGCCGAGCCGGTCGAGCGCCGTGCGCAGACCGCCCGAGGTGGGACTGTAGGCGTTGGCGAGTTGGACGATCCTCACGTCGAGGACCGGGCCCGCTGCGCGCACGACTCGCGTGTCGAGCGCGGCAGCCCCAGTGCGGCGGCGTACGTGGTCGGCCGTGCGCCGAGCTCCATCGCCTCGTCGATCGCGCGCAGCGAGGCCTCGCGCAGACCGGGCCGGGAAAGGTCGTCGGGGTGCAGCGCGATACGCAGTGCGCTGCCGCCGCGTGCGAACCGCCGCGCCCCCTCCGTCATCAGCTTCACACCGAGCCGCTCGCCGAGCCCGCCGGGCCGATGCGAGAGCGCCGGGGCCGAGAGCCGCAGTTCGCCCGCCGCGCCACCGGCGGCGGCAGAGGCGAATGAGTGCACTGCCAGGTGGGTCGAGTAGTACCGCAGGCCACTGCGTCGCAAGGCACGGACGGACTCCGGCGAGACCAGCCAGCCGGGCGGGTGGAAGCCGACCGGCTCCACACCGACGTCGGCCAGCTCTTCGAGCCCTGCGTTGATCCGCGCTCGCGCCTCGCCCTCGGAGAGCGTCGCGAACTCCGCCGCGCCGCGCGCCGCCAACTGGGCCACGCCGCGTCGCCAAAGCGTGCCGGAGCCGTGCGTGGCGACGTGGTAGAAGCCGTGCAGCGCCAGCTCGTGGCCGCGATCCTGCGCCTCGAGCAGATCCTCGGCCAGGCGCGGGTCCTGCACGAGGCTAGGCCCGCGCCACGGCCCCGGCACCAGCAGCAACGTCGCCGGGATGCCGCGCGCGTCGAGCGCCGCAAGCCAACGGGCCGTCTGTGCGGCCGTGCCCGGGGCGATATCGTGCACTGACACCATCAGCGGCGCCCCGCCGGGAGAGGTGCTCACGTGGCCACCTCGCTGGCGCTCGGTAGCCCGTTCGCGGCTGTGCCCGATTGTTCGCTCGCAGGCTCGCTCACGTCGCCACCTCGCTGGCGCTCGGTGAGCACGCTCGCGACTGTGCCGAATCGTTCGCTCGCAGGCTCGCTCACGCGGCAGCCGCTCCCTGACCGGTGTCGTCGCTGTCGTTGCCCTTGCTGCCCAGCGAGAAGATCTGCGCCTCGAGTACGTCGCCGTCCGCTGCCGCTGCCGCTGCCGCTGCCGCCGCCGGCGCGTCGTGCCGCACCCGCTCCTCACAGACCTCCGCGTAGTGGCGCAGCAACTCGTCGCCCACCGCTGTCCAGCTGCGGTGCTCCACCGAGACCCGGCCCGCGGCGCCCCAGCGCGCCCGCAGTTCGGCGTCCGCGGCGAGCCGGACCACGCACTCGCGCAGCGCGTCCGTGTCGTTCGGCTCGAACAGCAGCCCGGTCTCCTCGGGCGTCACCAGGTCCACGGGCCCGCCCGCGGCCGGAGCCACCACCGGTACGCCCGAGGCCATCGCCTCCTGGACCGTCTGGCAAAAGGTCTCGTCCGGACCCGTGTGCACAAAGATGTCAAGGCTCGCATACGTCTCGGCGAGCTTGTGCCCGTCCTGGAAGCCGAGGAACGCGGCGTCCGGCAGCAGCGTGCGCAGCCGCTCGGCTGCGGGCCCGTCGCCGACCACGACCAGCTTCACATTCGGCACGTCGGTCAGACAGGCCAGCAGCTCGACCTGCTTCTCGGGCGCGAGCCGGCCGACGTAGCCGACCAGGATCTCGCCGTTCGGCGCGAGCTCCGCGCGCAGGGCCTCACTGCGGTGCGCCGACTGGAAGCGTTCCGAGTCCACGCCGCGCCGCCACATCGCCAGGCCAGGGAAGCCGCGCTCGTCGAGCTGCTTGTAGGTCGCCGAGGAGGGCACCAGCGTGCGCGCGGCCTGCCGGTGCACGTGCCGCAACCAGGACCAGATCGTCCGGTCGGTGCCCCGGAACCCGTAGCGCCGGGCGAAGCCGGCCAGGTCCGTCTGGAACACCGCGACGCTAGGAACGCCCATCTTGCGCGCCGCCCTGGCCCCCGCTGCGCCCAGCGCCACCGGGGAGGCGAGGTGCACGATGTCCGGCGAGAACTCGCGCAGACGTCGTTCCACCGCCTTCGTCGGCAGTCCGAGCACGAAGGAGTTGTAGCCCGGGAGGCCCACGCCCGGCACCACGACAACCTGGTGCCCCGCGTATGACTCGGGCCCCGGCCCGGGCGCTATGATCAATGCCTCATGGCCCCGCCGCTCAAGGTGCTCAAGCACCCGGCAGACCGAGTTGGTTACCCCGTTGACTCGGGGCAGGAAGGATTCTGTCACCACTGCTACCCGCACACTTTCATCGTGCGCACGTTGGATGCATCCCCGGCCTCCGTCCCGCGAGGGTTCGGCGAACGGAAAGTGACGTCTAGGGCGTTGAGGTAGGCACAGGAATCCAGAGGATGACCTCAAGTGTCCGTCGTTTTTCGCGTGGGAGTACGGGTGCGGTAGTTTCGGCGAACGTCTGGGGATATCGCGATATTGATCTTGAAGAGTGCATTGATCTTGAGGGAGATCGGGTGAGCGAGGTATCGGGGGCGATGGCCGGAGCCGGAGCCAGGACCGGGGAGCCGCAGGACGTCCACCCGGCCCTAGCCGCAGTGCTCGCGCTAGAGCAACCGGTGGCCGAGCACGGGTCGGTCTGGCTGGACGGCGCGATGCCCCTGCGCGTCACCGCTTATGTAGGGGCGCAACACACGCCGCGTCTGCCGCTGGAGATCATCTCCTCGATCAGGTGCATCGTGCGCGTGGGGGAGAAGTACCTGTTCTGCGAGAACAAGAGCAGTCGCCACCCCTGGCCCGGCGGACGCCGCATCGCCGGCGAGTCCTTCGCCGAAACTGCGGCCCGCGAGGTCCACGAGGAGACCGGCTGGCTGCTCGACGAGGGCAGCCTGCGCCCGCTCGGCTGGCTGAGGCTCAGGCACCTAGGCCCCGAGCCCGAGGGCAACGAGGGAGCGTACCCCGACTTCCTGCAGCTGGTATTCGTCGGCACGGCGACAGAGCGCGACGGCGGCCTGAGCCCTGACGCGCCGTGGGACGACGTCGACGGCTACGAACTGGAGTCCGCGTTGGTCACGCTAGAGGACGCAATCGAGCGCACGTCGACCGACATGCACGCGCAGGTGTTCCTAGCGCTGCTGCGCGAGGACTAGACGGGGCTGTTGCATGAAGCGAGTGCTGATCGCCGGGATCTCCGGCTCAGGCAAGACGACCCTAGCCCGGACGCTCGAGCAGCGCCTAGATCTGCCACGCTACGAACTCGACGCGCTGCACCACGGTCCGGGTTGGGTGAAGCGCCCGGAGTTCGAGGCCGACGTCGAGGCGTTCTCCGCGGGGGAACGGTGGGTGACCGAGGAGCAGTATCACGGACCGCTAGGCGATCTACTCTGGCTACGTGCCGACACGCTCGTCTGGCTGGACCTGCCGCGCGCGACGGTGATGCGGCAGGTCGTGCGCCGCTCCGTGGTCCGAGCGGCCACCCGCCGCGAACTCTGGAACGGCAACCGCGAGAGCCTCCGTGGCTGGCTAGACCCGGGGCACCCCATGCGCTGGGCCTGGAGCCAGCACGCCCGCAAGCGGATCGTCACGGAAGAACGCCTCGCCGCCCATCCCCATCTAATAGTCGTCCAGCTCACTTCGGCGCACGAGGTGAACCAGTGGTCTGCGTCGCTTGGCACGGTCCGGTGATAGCGCCCGCTCCAAGCTTGAGCGGAACGCGGCGAAGCAATCTATGCGCGTCATCGAAGGCACTCGGTGGTCGGGGCACGCGGGATTAATTGGCTTTGCTGTTGTGTTCGTGGTTCCGGGTTGGGGTTGGTGGTTGGCCTTCCTACGTTCCGGTGTTCCGCTGCGCTTCGCGCCGGACCTCGTACGGCCACGCTGGCGCTGGTGCTGACGTTGCGTGGTGGGAGGGCCCACGTCGCTGCGCTCCTCGGGCACTTGACGTCGTCCTCCCTCCGGTCGTCCTCCACGCGCACGGTGGTCTGTGTCTGACGTGGCGTCGGCTCCCTGCGTCTGGTGGTTGATGGAAAGTCAACGTCAACTGCGCCTCCGGCGGACCGGCTCAGAGAGCATCGGGGGGTGTCGGTCCGGCCGGGGTTCGCGCGTGGTGGGGTTTCATTCGTGGTGGCTGTCGCCGGTTGG
>Ga0185299_10001041_pt1 | contig 62000 bp, 66 predicted proteins | sample PaiPotPPA55metaG_FD_128002 | JGI IMG/M metagenome (GOLD analysis project Ga0185299, IMG submission 128002) | Iron sulfur acid spring bacterial and archeal communities from Banff, Canada, to study Microbial Dark Matter (Phase II) - Paint Pots PPA... ... | reverse complement strand
TGTTGTAAGTGGCGAAGGGACCGTTTTCCGCCTGCAGCCACGCGCACGGACCGTTGCACGAGATGCCGAGCGAGTTGGGGTCCGGCAGTCCGCCGGCCATCGTGCCGTAGTCCGTCGCAAACCGCGCGCGCCCTTGCGCCGGATTGACGCTGTCGGGCTGGCACGATCCGAACGGATTTCCCACGGCAACCGTGCCGCCGTAGCAGATGCCGTTGTACGGGTCAGCCGCGCTGACCAGCGGGAACCAGCGACGCCGGCTGCCCGACAGTCCGTTCAGCATCTGGGTGTTGTTGTCGCGGACCGTCGTCGCCGTGATGCCGGCGATCTGCGCGGTGATCAGGTTGCGCGCGTTGATCTGATCTTCGAACTCCGCGCTGGCGCCGCGCGTGTGCGTGGACAGCTCGTAGTCCGACGGGCAGCAGCCCACGAATCCGTTATTGGTCGTATCGATTCCGTAGAGGTACCACCACGAGTAGTAGCTGTACGCGTACACCCGGAAGAACGCGCTCGATCCGATGTTGTGCTGGTACTGCAGCTTGTAGATGCCCTGGCCGTTCTCGGAGCTGTCCTGCAGATTCGCTGCAGCGGCGGGCGGCGCATCAAACCGGCAGCCAAGCGGTTGCGTGCCATCGCACGAGTTGTAAGCGATGTTGGAGCTCGGGTATTGATAGCGCTGGATGCCGCACGGCGCCGGGCATGCAGCCGTGAACACGGTGCCCGCCGGCATGGTGCTCGAGAATCCAGCCACGTAGGGGACGAACGGTGTTCCGCCCACGCCCGCCCACGGCGTGTTCACAAGGCCAGCGCCGTTGAGGGCGGTGGCGACGCAGCTCAAGCACTCCGCGTCCAGATTCGTCGCGTCAGCGGCGAACAGGGGCGCACCCCAGTCGTTGAACGAGCTGTAGTACGGCGAGCGCAACAGCGAATTGCTGAAGAGCAACTGGATATCGTCCCGGCCCGAGTCGCCGCGATGCGGCAGGCCGAAATGGAGATTGACCACGTTTTCGCGGTCGTTGATCTGGAAGTAGTTGAAGTCGGTGTTGATGCTGCCGAGCGCATAGCCGCCGGGGCCCGTGATGGCTAGGCCTGGGCCTGCGCCCGCATTCGAGTTGTTGTTCAGGTTCTGGAAGATCTGGAAGCAATCCAGGTTGCTTGCGGTCGCTGGGCTGTCGGCCGCATGGCCGCCAGAGCCGTTGATTCCCTTCTGCGGGCAGATCGTCGTGTCGAACGGCGCGCCGTAGTTGACGGAAATGCCGGCGCCGTTCGAGTTGTCGAGATAGCGAGGACGGACGTTGTAGCCGCCGGTCGCCACGTAGTAGGTGAAGTTGCGGCTCGGCGTGCCGCCGCCGATCTCCAGGTTCAGCTTGTTGTACAGGCTGGGGCTGCCGATGCCGAGATCCAAGTTCGCGAATCCCGGATAGGTGCCGTCCTTGATGACCTGGTTGATGAAGCCCGACAGGCCCTGGCCTTCGGCGTTCTGCGGAGCCGCGCCGGTGTACACCTGCAGCTCGTTCGAGCCGGTGTTCGAGCCCGTCGACGTCGGGTAGTTGTCGAACGAGCGATTGACGGGGATGCCGTCATACTCGTAGCCGACCTGGTCGTAATCGCCGCCGCGGATGTGCACGGTCTGATACCAGCCGTACTGACCCGAGCCGACGGTCGCGCCAGGCAACGAGGCGATCGCGCCGTAGACGTTATCGCTGCCGCCGCCGCCGCCCAGCACGCCGAGCTTCGATGCCGTCGCCGCGTTCACCGAGTAAACGTCGGCGGTCGTGCCGGGTCGCACCAGTTCGTTCGCCGCGCGAACGGGAATGACGGCGATGACTTTGGCAGAGCGCTGCGTGTGCAGCGTTACGTTCTGCGTGTTGTCGGCGATGACTGTGATGCCGGCCTGCGACACGGTGTCATAACCGTCTTCGCTTGCCGTCACCGTATATGTGTCCGGCGTCAGAGACACAAACGTAAAGTGCCCGGAGCTATCCGAATGAGTGTTTTGAACTTCAGACGGCGAGCTCGCGGTCACTGACGCGCCTGCAAGCGGCGAACCGTCTTGCAAGAGTGTATAGCCCGACAACCCGCCTGACGTACCAGCCAGTGCCCAAGTTCCCTGGCTAAGTACTGCCAGAACAGCTGCCAGAGCTATTCCGATCAGTTTCCTTGGCATTCATTTCCTCTCTTTCGAGAAGCGTGAAATGGCGATGCGGATGCGCGCGAGCGCACCGACGCCAACGCCCATCCTTCGCCCCGCACGCGCACGCGGCGCTGAAAATTATGCCATTAATGTGACAGCCGCGCGGAAAACGAGCTTCATCCGTTTTTCAGGTATGGTGAGGAAATGGCACTTTGTCCGTGAATGAAGGACGGCATGAGCGGCATGGATTGGAGCCATCGCGAGATTCGTCGTCTGCTCCGTCTGCTATCGGATCCGGCGCAGCTCGAGCTGCACCCGACCGCGGCTGCGCTGCGCGATGTGCTCGAGGCGACCTCCGCGCGCGACGCGGTGATCGCGCTCATCCGGCAAGCGATTCCCGGAACGCGGCCGTCGGATGAGCTCTTGCGCCAAGTCATCTTCCGCCAAGACGTCGACGGCATCAAGTCCCATCGCGTGGCCGCGCTGCTCGGACTCTCGATCCGTTCGTATTTCCGGTACCGCGAGCGAGCGATCGAAGCGATTGCGGATGCGTTCGAACGCGAGCTGCAATCGGACCGCCTCGACAAGAACCAGCAGCTCCAGTTCGCGAAGCTCGCAGCCCAGTTCGACGCGCAGACCGCTCTCGAGCTCTACGCGAAGGTCGTTCCGGAACCACGCGGGCGGCTCGCCTACGAGATGATCCGGCTTTCGATCGCCGCCGGTCAACCGGTCACACGAAAGATGATCAAACGCTGCGAAGGTTCTTGGAGGGTTCTCGCGCTCACCGCTCTCTCGCGCAATCGCGCCATCGGCGGGCGCTCGAAGACGACGGCGCAACAGCGGGAGCGGCCGCCCAACCTCGGGTTCGATTCCGCCACTCCGGCCGGCGCGCGCGCCGCGTTCGAGCTCGCTTACGCCCAACGTCTGAGCGCGCTGCGACTCTGCGACATGGCTGCGGCGCGAGGTGCGGCGGAGCGCATGAAGACGCTCGCGCATGGCAATGCGCCCCTCGCCGGTCTCGCCCTCGTCGTCGAGGCCGCGCAAGCGTGCGACGACGGCGACTTGGGGAAGGCGCGCGGCATCTTCCCGCAGCTGGCCGCGCTCAACTCCGTGACGCGCGATCCGAGAATCGTCGCGCGCACGGCCGGTGCGCTCTCAATGCTCGCGTTCATGGAATGCCGGTGGGACCAGGCGTATGACAACGCCCGCGTCTCCGCCGTCATCCTCGAGGAGATCGAACCGGAACTCGCGATGTGCGAGAACACCATGGCCGGTCGCGCCGCCGCGCAGCTGCGTCAAGATTGGTCGCCGGGCGCAAAGCTTTGCGAGCGCTATCCAACGTCGTGGATCCTCGGGTTCAGCCTTGCCATTCAAAGCCGGATCCGATCAGAGAAGGATCCTCAGGGCGCGCGGGACGCCGCGTTGCGGGCGCTTGACATCGTGACTCGCCAAGGTGCGCGCGGCGCGCTGTGCTATGCTCAAGTCTCGCTGGCGTCGGCGCTGGATCATCTTGGGGAATGTGAGGAGGCGCAACGATTGCGAGTCGAGGCGTGGAGATCCGCGGTCCGGCTGGGCCGGGAAACATATCTGCACGACATGTTCGTCGTCCCCAGCGGGCGGCGCCACGACTTCGGCTACTTCGATCTCGGCGTAAAGTTCGTCGATGCAATCCTCGATCGGACCACCACGCTGTGTGAAACCCTCTGGGGTGCGACCTCGCCGACCGAATCAGCGCTCTTCACGACACTCATCTGCCAAACGCTCGTGAGATGCGGTCCGGTGAATCGCGAGCGCCAGCCGTCAGACACTCTTGGCGTCGCGCAGGCGGCGGCGGCGTGGCGAGATTCGGGCCTCAGCGCATCGGAAGGGTTCAAGAAAATCCGCGTGCTCGGGCAGCGCTTGGCGCACGAACTTGCTTTCTGTTTCGATTTTGCGGATCGCGAGGAATTCACCGTTCAGTTCGTGCAGACGATGTACTCGGCGGCGGCCGAAGGCGCGCAACTGAAGCGGCTATTCCGCGCGTCGTGAGCGGCGCGAGTGTTGCTCGCGCATGTTGTAGTCGCGGCGATTTATCGGCGCGCGCTACGACAGCCCGAGCTGCGCTCGGGAAGCTACGGCGAGCTGCGCTCGCACGCTACAACCGCCTAGTAGCCGGTTGTCATGCTGCCCGTTGGAGGCGGCGGGGCTTGCGGGGAGGACCCGGTCACCGAACCCGCCCCGGCGAGCCCGAACACGATGCCGGTGCGAACGCGATAGGCCTGGACGTACAGCGCGCGCTGAATCGTCGTCGCGTCGAAGAGAAGCTTCTGGGCTCGCGGATCGTCGCTGCACGATAAGTCCGGCGAGCGCTGGCCCTTCCATGTGAGGATGATCGCCGCGTTTGCGCCCACCGACGTCGTCGTGAGACCGCCGGGCGCATTCGGGCACGACCGCGCGGGGAGCTGCTGCAACGGCGAGGCCGCGGAGAGATCCCTAAATAATGCTTGCGCAACGTCGGACTGGAGCTGGCCTTGGCCGCGGCCGGCGCCATCGATCGACCATGCCGCGCCATTCGGTTCGACGACGATGCTAAAACCCGTGTAGTCCCCATTGCCGGGATTGTGAATGAGCACGGCGTTGGTCGGGATGCGGAGCTGCGGGATGCTACCAGCACCCAGCAACGCAAATGGAAGCGCCGCGACTGCGGCGGCTGAAAGAAACCTGAATGCGTTCTTCATCGTTCACCCTCTCGAATGCGCCTTCGAGGATAGCACATGGGACGGCGAAAGTCGATGAAAAATCAGCGGAGCCGGATCGTAAAGACCGGCAGCTGGCGGCCGCCTCCCATCGGAGAGGGGTTGGCGCCGACGCGCCGCGCGCCCATCGCGAGATAGAAGCTTTCCGCATTCGGATCCGATTCGACGATCAGCTCGTCATAGCCGGACGTCGCCGCCGTCTTCAGCGCATGCTCGAACAAGCGGCGACCGAGGCCTTGTCGCTGCGAGCCCGGAGCGATCCACAGATCGGCGAGCACGCCGTTTGGCGGCGCCGACACTATATGATAGAAGCCGACGGCTTGGCCACCGTTCTCGAGCACGTAGACCGGATCGTGGGCGATGGCATCGCTTCGAATCGTCAGCGCATCTCGGCACGCGGCCATGAAATCGGTCGAGTAGCCCCACGATGCTTTCGATCGAAACGCGAGATCGCTGAGGGCGTCCGCTTCGGAGGGGACGGCTCGGCGGATAGGCGCCATCTAGAGATCAATCGGCAGTAGAAATCGCTCGGCCACGCTGGCGCCGCAGCAGCGCTGGTAGAATTTCACGGGCCCCACGGCGGCGATGATGGCGCGCGCGTAGCCCAGTTCTTGGAGCGAGACGAGCGCGCGCCGCGTGAGAACGCAGCCGAGATTGCGTCCGCGCAGGCGCCGCTCAACGCCAGTCGGACCGAAGATGCCGACGTCAGGCTTGTCGAGCCAGTTGTTGAGCCACCACCACGCATGCTCGCGCTGCTCGTACGTGGCAAAGCCGACGGGCTCGCCGGCGCCGTTCAGCGCGAACCAGTTCCAGCCAGCAACGGCTTCCTCGGGCCACTTGCCGTCGAAGGTCCGCTCGATCCAGTCGCGTTCGGCGGGATCTGCTCCGCGCTGGTTCTTCAGCGTGACGCCAAGTTTGGCCAAGACTTGCGACTCATCTTCCGTCTTGAATGAAACGCCGGAGAGGTTTACGATCATGTTCGTGACCATCGCAGGCGAGGTTCAATAGGTCGACCAAGGTCGACCTCTACAGGTAGCGGGGCGTGATTCTCTTTACCATCGGGCATGGGACCCGGCCGTTCGATGAATTCGTGGAGTTCGTGCGCGCGCACGGCATCGCGCGCGTGGTGGACGTGCGTTCCTATCCCGGCTCGCGCAAGAATCCGCAGTACGGGAAAGAACGGCTCGAGCGCACGCTGCCTGCGGCGGGAATCGAATACGAGCACATGCTCGAGTTGGGCGGCCGGCGGCGCGGGCTCGGCGCGAGCAGCCCGAACACCGGGTGGGAACACGAGGCGTTTCGCGGCTACGCCGACTACATGATGGAGCCGGCGTTTTGGAGCGCGCTGGACGAATTGCTCCGTAAAGCGGCCGCCGAGCCCGTCGCGGTCATGTGCAGCGAAACGCTGTGGTGGAAATGTCATCGGCGCATGATCGCCGATGCGGCGACGGCTCGCGGCGCGCACGTGCGTCATATCATGAGGACCGACCTTGCCGCCCCCCATCAGTTGACGCCGTTCGCGAAGATCGTTGGAGGCAGGGTAGCCTTTTCGTGATATAAGGTCGACCAAGGTCGACCTCTACAATGACCTACGCAAAAGGCGGTCTCCCCTCGGGGAGCCGCCTTGCACTCTATATGATACCCAGATCGGCATTCTCATGACGCCTGCTGTCCCGCTTTTATCCCTTGGGTTCGATGGTGATTTTTTCCATCTTGTCGCCCCGTCGGATCTTTTGGACCGCATCCATGCCGGACACCACCTGGCCGAAGACGGTATAGTTGCGGTCGAGGGACCGCGCATCTTCCAAGCAGATATAGAACTGCGATCCGGCGGAATTCGGGTCTGATGCGCGCGCCATCGCGAGCGCGCCTTTGTGATGCGGCCGCGCGTTGAATTCGGCTTTCAGCTTATAGCCCGGGCCGCCGCTGCCGCTGCCGCTCGGATCGCCGCCTTGGACCACAAAGCCCGGTTCGACCCGATGAAACGTGAGCCCATCGTAAAAGCCGGCGCGCGACAGTTTGATGAACGCTGCGACGGTCAGCGGCGCGACATCCGGGAAGAATTCCAAGACGACGTCGCCGTGCTTGGTGGCGACGCGCGCGCGCAGGCCGGTCGCCTCACCGGAAATGCGTTGCGCTTCTTCATTCGAGGGCGGTTGATGTGTGGACAATGTTCGGCCTTTCTGTGACGTGCGTCGCTCCGATCGCCCGCCTTTTTTCGTTCTCTGGACGGGGCCCTGTGCTCGGGCCGCCCGCAGGCGACGGGGTCGAAAAAGCGAACAAGTGTATGATTTCTGAAAGGCAACCCGTACCATGAGATTGCGGTCCGCTATCCGATGGCCTGCGGTTGGCTTGGTACTGGCAATCGCGAGCGTGCCGGCGGCGAGCTATTCGGATCCGCTGCCCGACCTCGTCGTGAAATCGGCTTCGGCGATGTTGGGCTCTGGCTGCGACGTCAGCGATCCAATCGTAACGATCATCGCCGAGATCGCCAACGTGGGCGACGGTCCGAGTCCAGCGCGCACCGCGACCGATACGGTCACGGCAACCGACAAAGGCTTTACGTGGAGCGGTGGCGCCGGTCTTCCGGACATCGCGCCGGGCGCGTCAGTGACGGTGATGATTCCGTTTGTCGCTCCAAGTCTGGACGGGCTTATCGGCCCGCACGCCTTCACCGTCTGGGTGAATCGAAATCGCAAGATCGTGGAAAGCGACTATACCAACGATCAATCGAAGCCCATCCACATCGGCATTCCGAGCACGACGTGCAGCGCCACGCCGACTCCGGCTCCGACCGCGACCCCGGTTGCGACGCCATCGCCTTCGCCCACGCCCGTAGGGCCCTAGACTTCGCGCGTGAGTTCGCCGCCCGGCGGCCCCCAAAAGACGACCCACGCGGCGAAATCATCGGAAAAGTCCTCGAAGCGGTGCGGCACGCGCGCCGCGGCGACCAGGACGTCGCCGGTCTTGAACGGCGTGCGCGAGCCATCGAGATTGAACGTGCCGCTGCCCGTCATCACGACGTAGAGCTCGTCCTGGTCGTGCGGTTCCTGGTCGTCGGTGCCGCGCGGCCGATAGTACCCGACCTTCAGCGTCGCGCGCTCCAGCACTCTGACGTGGTCGGGGTCGCCGGCCGCTGTCGCCGCAGCGGCCTCATCGAAGATGAGGCGGACCGGTGGATCGCTCACTTGCCCGACCATGCCGGCTTGCGCTTGTCGACAAAGGCGGCGAAGCCTTCCTGGGCATCGCACGTGGTCGCGTTCATGGACATCACTTCGCGCGTGTAGTCGTACGCGGCATGCTGCGGCATGTCGATCTGGCGATAGAACGCCTGTTTCCCGATGCCGACCACGAGCGGGCTCGACGCGATGATCTTGTCCGCGAGTTCGCGCACCGCCGATTCGAGTCGCTCGGCCGGCACGGCCTTGTTGATCAAACCGATGTCGACCGCTTCCGGCGCAGGCACGGGGTCTCCGGTGAGCAGCATCTCCATGGTCTTTTTTCGCCCCACGGCGCGGCTCACCGCTACCATCGGCGTCGAGCAAAACAGCCCGATGCGCACGCCCGGCGTGGCGAACCACGCGTTCTCGCTTGCGACTGCGAGGTCGCATGTCGCGACGAGCTGGCAGCCTGCGGCCGTCGCGACCGCGTGGACCTGCGCGATGACGGGTTGGGGAATGGTCTGCACGGCATCCATGAGCGCGACGCACGCGTCGAACAGGCGCCGGTAGAAGTTGATGTCTTGGCCGCGCATCTCGGCGATGTCGTGGCCGGCCGAGAACGCTGGGCCGTTGCCGCGGATAATCACGATGCGGACCTCGCGATCGCCGCCGATCGCGCGAAGCGCCGACGTCATCTCCTGCATCATCTCAAGCGACAGCGCGTTGCGCCGATCGGGGCGGTTCATGCTGAGCGTGGCGAGCGGCGGCGCCCGATCGACGAGAATGGTCTTATAGGTTTGCGATGCGGTCAGCATGGCGGGCTCCCTTTGCAGCCGATCTTCGATCGGCTGAGACGTCGAGCTTCGCTCGAGCACAGCATTCGTCTGCAACGTCAGATTTCGAGTGCGTTCAAGTTTTTCATTGCGCGATTCACGCTCTGCAGCACCACAAATGCGACGATAAGGACCGTGAGGACCAGTCCGTACAGCACGCCCGGCGCGTGGCCGGAGAACGACATGCGCGCGAAACCGAGAAGGAGCCCGCACAGCAGCAAAATGCCCAGGCTGTTGAAAAACGGCAGGACCATGCGGATGCCTCGGTTGATCGCGTTGGGGTTTTCCCAATTGAAGATGGGAAACCGCGTGTCGAAAGCGACGCCGCGGGTGATGGCCGCGGCGGCGATAAGCAGCGCGAACGCAACGATGGCGGCGATTTGCCGAAAGCTGAAACCGTAGCCGACGCCGAGCGCGATGGCTCCGACTCCGGAGATCGCAGCCGTCTGGAGGTACGCTCCCGCGATCTTGGCGATGAGGATGTCGCGTTCGCGCAGCGGCGTGGACTTGAGGACCCAGATCGAGCCATGCTCGAGCGACAACGCGATCATGCCGGGATTGAGCGAGTTCAGCGCGGCGACAAACCCGATTTGGATCATCGCCAGCTGCAGGGTGAGCGGCAAAACCGGCGTTTGGACCTTGTGGCCGACCAGGAGATACCCCACGAAACCGAGCGCGGCGATGTGATTGAACCACAGCTGCGGCGAGCGCGCAAAGACGAGAAAATCCTTGTTCAGGAGCGCTGCGATGGGGTGCGTTCGCGCGGCGATGCGCTGACCGCGACGCACCTTGGCAGAACGGTCGAAGCCGCTGCGCGCGTGGACGAACGTCGCGTCATACCCCGCAGAGAACGCGCCCGACACGATGGCGAGCGCGATCGGCCCGACGACTAACGTCACGACGACGAGCAGGAGCAGCCACTGCAACGCCGGCCCAGCGAACCCAAGACCGAGCGCGGTGATCTCGTGCTCGAGCCACGTGCTCGGCAGCCACGCGGGCGGGGTCGGCAATTGCATGCTGGAGACGTCGCCGTTCACGCGGACGAGGCGTGCGAAGCTCAGGACCCAAAACGTGGTGGGAATGGATGCGCCCGCAAGCCAGAGGAATTCCTTGGCGACGCGCGCCGGAATGAAGCGCAGTGCGGCGATCGTGACCACGACGAGCAGCGCGTAGAGGATGGCCGGGAAACACGCGACGCCGGCGACGGCGAGCGGGTAGGCCCACCACGGCGCGCTGACGCCAAGCAGGTACCCGAACACGAACGGCAGCAGGAAGACGCCGACATACAGTTCGTTCTGGAGCACGCCGAGCACGAATTTGGCGGTGACGATGCTCTGCACGCGAAGCGGCATGGCGAAGAGCAGTTGCGTGTCGGAGGATAGATAGAGGTCGTTGAGCGCTTGCCCGAATGCGATGAAGATATCCGTGAACAAGTAGACGAGGAACGCCCACGCCGCGATGCTGCTGATAAGGCCGACGGCATTTGCGGCTTCAAGCGCGCGCACGGCGACGAACGTACCGAAGAAGATCATCCAAAACAAGACGCCGCCTGCGATGGCGGCCATGACGTAGAGCTGATGGTTCGACCAGTCGCGCCGTCCGGCGAGCATGCGTAGGCGCACGAGGCGGAAGGTAAGAAAAAGGGCATCCTCGATCGGCCCTCGTGCGCCTGCCGCGGTCACGCAGTTTCCTTGAAAATGTCGGCGATGCGGCGGTCCTCGATGCCGCCGGTCAGGTGCAAGAAGATGTCTTCGAGCGTCTGGCGTCCGCGCAACGCGCGCAGCTCGGCGACGCTGCCCATCGCCGCGATCTTGCCGTGATCGATGATCGCCACGCGATCGCACAAACCTTCCGCGATCTCCATGATGTGCGTCGACATGAAGACCGCTCCGCCGGCGCGAGTGACCGCCCGCAAGATATCTTTCAACAGCCGGGCGCTGCGCGGATCCAAGCCGACGGTGGGCTCGTCCAAGAAATAGATCTTCGGCTCGTGCAATAAGGCGGCGCACAGCGCCACCTTCTGCTTCATGCCGTGCGAGAAACTTTCGAGCAGGTTGCCGGCTGCGGCGCCGAGGTCGAAGAGGTCGAGCAGCTCGCGCGCTCGCTTCGTCTTGCGCGCGTTCGACATCCCGTAGATGTCTCCGACGAAATCCAAGAATTCGCGGGCGGTGAGTTTCGGATAGAGCTGCGGTTCGTCCGGCACGTAGCCGATGATCTGCTTTGCTTCCACCGGGCGCGTGGCGATGTTGCGGCCGTCGAGCATTGCGCGGCCGGCGCTCGGCTTCAAAAGCCCGGTCAGCATCTTGATCGTGGTGGTCTTGCCCGCGCCGTTCGGGCCGAGACACCCGAAGATCTCGCCGGCGTTGACCGAAAACGATATGCCGTCGACGGCAACGGTGGTGCCGAAACGCTTGGTGAGTCTATCGGCTTCGATGAGAGGCATCTGCGTCGATGTGCGGGACTCCGGCCCATATATGTATCGGCACGGCCCGCCACGAGTCGATGACGCCGCCGCGCAGGGTGACCTCCAGAATCTCGCTCTGCGCCGCCGGGCCGGGAAACGCGTCGAAGACGAAATTGCCGAGGCTGTACGCGATCAAACCGTCGCGGTAGCGTTCGATCGGCCCCAAGACGTGCGAGTGCGCGCCGATGACGAGTTGCGCGCCGGCGTCGATGGCCGCATGGGCCGCACGGATTTGCGCGTCGGTCGGCTGCGTCTTCAGTTCCGTTCCCCAGTGCTCGTAGACGATCACAACGTCGGCGCCTCGGCGAGCCTGCGCGACGGCATGCCGCAGCGCTGCGATCGACGCGCCATCAACCTCGCCGCTGACCATGCTGCGCCCAACAGCCACGCCTGGCTGCGAAGCCGACGCCGCAAAGCCGCGCGGCACGATGTCGGAGAACGCGAGCAGCGCGAACCGCGTTCCCGCACGCTCGAAAAAGGCGGGCTGCCACGCCGCGTCGACGTTCGCGCCTGCACCGGCGGCTCCGACTCCGGCCGAACCGAGCGCGTCGATGGTGTCGAGCAGCGCGCGCGGGCCGTAGTCCATGGTGTGATTGTTGGCGAGCGACAGCGCGGCGAAACCCGCGTCTTTCAACCCCTTGGCCGCCAGCGGCGAGCCGCGCAACAACCATTCCTTGTGTTTTTTGACCGCGCTCGACGGCTTGGCGGCCGTCGCCGTGCCGCGCGTCGAGAGCGCGCACTCGAGATTGCCGACCACCGCGTACACGCGCTGCAGTTCCGGCATCGCCGCCACGAACGGCGCGTCCGGGCCCTCGCCGCGCACCAAATCGGCGACCGCGCTCCCGAGCAGGACGTCGCCGACCGCCGCGATGGTGACGCGCGGCGCCGCGACAGCCGGCTTGACCGACGTGGAGACCACGACGGCGAGGAGCGCAGGCAGCATCACCGACAGTTACGTGCTTGGGAAGGCGGCTCCCGCTATTCCCAGATCACTTCATCGATGAAACACCATTTCCAGTCCTCGCCGGGCTGAAACGATTTGATGATCGGGTGGCCGGACTGCCGGAAATGCTTGGTGGCGTGTTTGTTCTTGGAAGAATCGCAACAGCCGACGTGGCCGCATTCGAGACATTCACGCAAATGCACCCAAGAGTCGCCGGTCTTGAGACACTCTTCACACCCGGCGGCGCTGGGTTTCACCGTGTGGATGTGATCGAGATGCGTGCACTGCGCCATTAAAGTATCCTCGCTCCTCCGCGGCCAACCTTGTATCCACATGAGTCAGCCAAAATGGGAGATCGTCTCTTCCGAATACGTCTTGGAGTCGCCTTGGTATCGAATTCGGCGCGACGTCTGCCGGCTTCCAGATGGTACGCTGGTGGATCCTTACTACGTGCGCGAGCACGACGGGTTTTCCATCGTGTTCGCCCTCACGCCGGACGGCAACGTCGTCTTCAACCGCCAGTACAAGCATGGCATTCGCGAGACGGTGCTCGAGCTGCCGGCCGGAGCGCTCGAACCCGGCGAGGATCCGGAGGCGTGCGCGCGCCGCGAGTTAGAGGAAGAAACCGGCTATGTGGGCCGCACGTTCGAACCCGTGACCTCGTTCATCACGGACCCGACCAGCTCGACCGGCCGGATCTACGTGTTCGTCACGCGGGATGCTCGCCCGCATGGCGCGATCGCGCGCGAGGCGACCGAACAGATCGAGCTCGAGCTGGTGCCGCTGAGCGGCGTGCTCGAAGCCGTGCGCTCCGGACGCGTGAACGTGCAAAGCCACGTGGCGACGATCTACGTGGTCCTCGACCGGCTTGGGCTCATCCGGGACCGGTAATGGACTCGACACCTCCGCAGGCGGGGTGGCCGCAAGCGCACCGCTTCCTGTCGTCCTTCTCCCGTTCGCAGACGTCGGCGCAATAGGCCGACGGCGACTGCTCCGAGATATCGCACGTGCAAGAATCGTGCGCGCACTTGCGTTCCGCCATCAAACGGTCCGGCGCCCGGTGAGCAGATTGATGATCAGCAAGACCAAGGCGATGACTAGAAGCAGATGGATCAGCCCGCCACCGATGTGCACGATGAAGCCGATCAGCCAGAGCACGAACAAGATCACGATGATCGTCCATAGTAGATTTGCCATGCCGCCCCCTCCTTACGGGCATAAGTACCCAACGCGGAATCCCCGCAAACTTCGAGAACCTAGCGGCCAGCGCCATGCCGCAGCGAACTGCTCCAGCGCCCGAACGCCCCGCCGTCACCCCCGCCAGAGAGCTTGGGGTGCGGGAAGCCGCGTTTTCGAAAGAGCCGAACCCCATTGTCCGTTTTTTCAAAATCCTCGGCCCGGGGGTGATCGTCGGCGCGTCCGACGACGACCCGTCGGGCATCGGCACCTACGCCGTGGCCGGCGCCAGCCTGGGGTACTCGACGCTGTGGACCGCACTCGTTACGCTGCCGATGATGGCTGCGGTTCAATACATCTGCGCGAAGATCGGCCTCGTCACCGGCAAGGGACTCGGAACGCTGTTGCGCCAGCACTACCCGAGCTACGTGGTGTTTCCAATCGTCATCGCGCTGCTGGTCGCCAACACGATCAACGCCGGGGCCGATATCGGCGCCATCGCGGCGGCTGTCAATCTGCTCGTGCCGGTCAAGGCGGTCGCGCTCATCGTGCCGATCGCCGGGCTGATCCTCGCGCTGCAGATCTGGGGTTCGTACAAACTCATCGCGGCGGTCTTCAAGTGGCTCGCGCTCGCACTCTTCGCCTACATCGGAGCCGCGATTTTCGCGCATCCAAACGCGCTTGAAGTGCTGCGCGGCACGTTCGTGCCGCACATCCAGTGGAACGCCGCGTATCTGACCACGCTCGTGGCGATCTTGGGAACGACCATCTCTCCTTATATGTTCTTTTGGCAGGCCACCCAGGAAGTCGAGGAGGACATCGCGGCGGGCCGCACGTTCCAGTGGCAGCGCAAGGGTACCACGGACGCGGAGCTGACGTATGCCGCCTGGGACATCAACGTCGGGATGTTGTTCTCGAACGTGGTCGCGTACTTCATCATCCTGGCCACGGCGGCCACGCTCTTCAAGGCGGGCCAAACGCACATCGCAACGGCCGCCGATGCCGCCCGGGCGCTGGTGCCGTTCGCCGGCAAAGGCGCGGCCGTTTTGCTGGCGCTTGGTCTGATCGGGGCCGGTTTTCTGGCCGTTCCCGTACTCACGGCCTCGTCGGCCTACGCGCTGGGGGCCGCGTTCGGCTGGAAGATCGGCTTGAGCAAGGACCTCGGCCGGGCGCCGCAATTCTACGGCATCATCGTCTTTTCGACGCTCGTCGGCATCGGCTTGAACTTCGTGGGAATCGGCCCGATCACGGCGCTGTACTGGACCGCCGTCATCAACGGCGCCCTCGCGCCGGTGCTCCTCGCCGTCATCATGCTGGTCGCGAATAACCGCAAGGTTATGGGAGCTCGAAAAAATGGGTACACGCTCAATATCCTCGGCTGGGCGACGACGGCCGCGATGGGTCTTGCGGCTGTTGGGATGGCGCTCACCAGCCTCAAGTAGACACGAAGGAGATCGAGTCATGCCGCGAAAGCGAAAAAAGGGCAAACGGAAATACGGTGAGGCGGCCAGCAAGAGCGTCGAGCGCGCGGTTCGAGAAGAAAAGCGCGGCACGCTCAAATCCGGCAGATCCGGCAAGAAAGTGACGAGCCGCAAGCAGGCGATCGCGATCGGTCTCTCCGAGGCGCGCAAGCGCGGCGCGAAAGTGCCGAGGAAAAAGAGCCGCTAGTCCGTCAATCGGGATTTGAAGCCGGCGGCTTCTGCGCCGCGAACCACATGAGTTTGTACTTGCCGCCGACCTGATCGGTGGCGATGACTCGAGGCGTCCCGTCCGTATCCTGGACCAGCGCGAAGCGCGGCTGTTCGTGCTGATCGAGGATGACGAGTCTCGGCGCTCCGTCAGGCTTTGAGAGCGCGATGCCCATCCGCATCGCCCCCTTGCCGTCATTGAAGAACAGCGACGGCTTTCCGTCGACCATGCCGAACTGGATTTCCGTCTGGTCGTCGCCGCTGCTCATCGTCAAGATCGGCCAGTCATTCTCGAGTTTCACCTCAAACCGCACTTGGTGCTCGTCATCCATGAACTGCAGCACGGGCTCGTTCTGCTTCGTCTTCATGATGGCTTTGAGTTCACCGGCCTGGTCGATGAGTCGAAAGCGTTCCGCGGTGACTGATGTAGCTGTTACGTCACTCATGACAGGTCTTATTTCCGGCTCGCTTGCCCGCCAAACGTGCGGCCCGAGATTTCGCGCACGTTGGCAGTGGTTTGGGAGATCGGCGATGAGGGGAGAAGTCTGCAGACACCCGTGAGGAGGAGTAAGAGCCAATGAGCAGTTACGGGTCCTTCGTGGTCGTTGCGGACCAAAACACGCAGAGCAACAGCACGACCACGACCAACGGGACGAACCAGTATCAGCAGCCGGCGCAGGCTCAGGATACGAGCAACCCAAACCCACAGGCAACGATCGGCACATCGTCGCAGACATCCACGACCACGACGACCACCACATCATCGTTCACAACCGGCGATTGGGTGCTCGTCATCGCGGCGATCCTCGTAGTCATCGCACTCATCGTGGGCCTGTCCGCTCGGGGGCCGCGCGATACCACGACCGTCGTGCGGTAAGCCGATGAAGGCAAAAGCGAAGGCCAAAAAAGTTGCGGCGGACGTGCGGGATGCCGCCCGCGAGTTCTCGCATCGCGTCAAGGCGGGGACCGAACGAGCGAAGCGCGACATCGCAGGCGGCTCTCTGACCACTGGGCAGAAGGTTCGCTCGGGCGTGTCCGAAGCCGGGCATCGCGTTGCGGCGGAAGTCGACCGGGCCAAGCGCAAGACGCGCGATCGGATTTCGAAAGGCTAGGCGAAGGGCATGACCATACTCGCGTGGATCGTGGTCGGAATCATCGCGGGATTTCTCGCGAAGGCCGTCGTGCCGGGCGAAGGGCCCGGTGGCATCCTCGGCGATTTGGTGGTCGGCGTCGTAGGAGCGCTGATCGGCGGCTGGGTCTTCAATGCCCTCGGAAACCCGGGCGCGTCGGGGCTGAACCTGTGGAGCATACTCGTCGCGTTCGTGGGCGGCGTGATCCTGCTGCTGATCGTTCGCTTGTTGACGGGACGACGCGCCGCCGTCTGATCAGCTACTCAGGGAGAACGTCGACTGGGCGACGCTGCTGCGCGACCCGTCGGTCACGACGACCTTCACGATATGATCCGACGCGTTAGGATTGATGCGGATGTCGAGCGCCGATAGCTGCTTTTCGAACGCCTCCGGCTTGAAGTGCTTGCCGCCGTCGGCGGAGTAAAACACACTCGCGAGGATCCGTTTTCCGGTTTCCGCTTGGGCCAGCCACGACACGTGCACCGTGCCCGCCATGCCGCGCACCACGCCGCCGTCTTGCGGCCAGACGATGCGCAAGGTCGGCGGCGCTTCGCTCAGGTTTTTGGCATCCGCGACTCCCGACGGGCCGACGAGTTCGAGCGTCGACGCCTCGGCGTTGTCCACCACGCGGTACGCGAAGGCGACGATGTCGCGCAGACGCGGCGTGAACGCATACCGCGCGAGCTGTTGGCCGTTCGCATCGCGGAGCACGATCGCCCATTTTCCGACGCTCTTCGCGGTGAGGTCTGCCGCGGCGTTCAAACTATAGGATGGGCCGAGCGCGCCGTACAGCTTCGTGCCGTGCCGGAAGATGAAGCCGCGCGCGAGCGTGACGGGAGGATCGATGGGCGCGCGCTCGAGGATGTAGACGGTCGCGAGATAATCCGCGAAGGCCGCGCCGACGATCTGTCGGTGGTCCAGCTGCGACGCGGCCGAGGCGGCCTCGGGTGATTTGTCGTCCCACCAGCCGTAGGATGCGGCCGTCGGGTCGAAGAGCGGGTAGGATGCGATGCTCGTAAGCGCGACGCCGCCCGGCGGCAACTGCTGCATGATGAACTGCACGGGCGTCGCGCCGGCCGGCAACACGATCTGCGATTGCGGCATCGGCACTCCCGGCGGGACCGGTATGGATGCGCCGCCGGACGAGGATGGGTTGCTCGGCCCGAACGTTTGGTTCGGATTGGGCTGATAGGTCGAAGACGGGTTCGGCGGCATCGGCGGATTGCTCGCCAGCGCGGCGCGATGCGCTGGAACTGCGGCGAGCGCGATGCCGAGGCACGCCAATACGCTAATGACGAGGGCATGAGCGCGCTTCATGGTGCTCGGTCCATTAAGAGGCGCGTCCAGCGTTTCCTCGTCCGTCTACGCGACCGATTCGGCTCGAAACTGGATCGCGCCGCCGACGACCGTCGCGATCACGCGCGCATCTTTAATGCGCGAAGGCTCCATCGATTCGAGCGGTTGTTCGATGGCGACGAAGTCGGCGCGCATGCCCGCGGCCAGCGTGCCTCGCGTTCCCTCTTCGAACGCGAGCTTGGCCGCGTCAGACGTATACGCACGAAGCGCTTCCTCGATGGTCAGACGCTCGTCGGGCTCGTGGTGATTCACGGCCGCGTGCATGCCGAGCAGCGCGTCAAGTTTCGTGACGGGGCTGTCGGAACCGCCGCAGAGGACACAGCCGGCACGCAGCGCGCTCTTCAGCCGATTCATGCCGCGCGCGCGGTCTCCGAGGCGCTCTTCGTACATGCCGTGCGCGCCGCCCCAGAGATAGTCGAACGTGGGCTGCGTCGAGAGGAAAAGCCCGCAGCGCCCGGCGCGCTCGATGTGGTCGGGCGTCGTCACTTCGAAGTGATCGATGGCCGGCCGGATGTCTTTGAGCGCGCCGTGTTTGGCGACGACTTTTTCCCAGGCCGCGATGGCCTCGTCGATGGCGCGATCGCCGATGGCATGCACGCCGAGCGACAGGCGAGCTTCGACCGCCTCATCGAACAACTCGAAGAGCTGATTTCGGTCGAGGTACAACCTGCCTTCCTGGCCCGGGCGATCGCGATAGGGCGACGAAAGCGCGGCAGTACGAGAGCCGATGGATCCGTCCACGAAGATATCGCCGCCGAAGACGCGCGAGCCGAGCTTCTTGACCTTTTGCACGTTCGTCGAACAGGATTTTGGGATGACGTGGAGCGGCAGCTCTGCGCTCGCGCGATAGATCGCTTTGAGATCGTCCTCGGAATCGTCGCCGACCAACACGTTATGGAGCGTGGTGATGCCCGCTGCCAGCGCGCTGCGAGCGGCTCGCAGCGCGGCTGACTGAAGCGCCGCGCGGCTCAGCTTTGCGAATAGGCGATGCTGCGCCTCGTAGTTGGCGAGCATGGACAACCGGCCCGTGGGAATGCCCTCGCCGTCGCGCTCTACGCCTTCGAGCCCATCGACGCCGAGGAGCTCGAGCGCGGCCGAGTTGACCGCGCAGGAATGGCCGTCGATTCGCGTGAGCAACACCGGGCGCAGGGGCGAAACGGCGTCCAGCTCTTTGCGATTCGGCGGCCGGCGTTCGTCGATGCGCTGTTCTTCGAAGTTGCCGGCGTACAGGATCGGATCATCGAGCCGCTCGATGCGGCGCAGCATCGCATCGATGTTTCGGCAGCTGCCGAAATCGTGATCGCCGGCCAGCAGGCCCGCATCTGCGAGGTGCGCGTGGCAGTCATGGAAACCGGGGTAGACGGCTGCGTTTTGCAAATCGACGATTTCGACATCCTTGGCGAGCCCGGTCGGACGGGAATCTAGCAGCCGTTCGATGTTGCCGTTCTGGACGAGCATCGCAGCCGCGTGCGGTCGGATCGGCGACATCGTCGTGATGCGCGCGTTGGTGAATAGGGTTGCCATCGCGCGAGCTTTGCGCGGTCGAGCAAGCTCGACCTCCACACGTGCGCCGCCGGGTGAACGGGGCGCGCGCGTCGTAGTGCGATGCAACGCGCCATGTTTGCCACGAAAGCATTGCTCCTGATCGCGGCGGTGGCCGCAGTCGGCGTCTTTCACACACTCGTACCGGACCACTGGGCTCCGATCGCCATCCTGGCTCGGCAGCGCGGTTGGTCGCGGCTGCAAACGGCTCGAGCGGCCGTCGGCGCGGGCCTGGGCCATACGATTTCGACCCTGATCATCGCCATGGTGGTGTGGGTCGCGGGCATCGCGCTCGCCGCGCGGTTGGGGCATTTGGTGGATGCGGTCACCGGCCTCGCGCTCGTCGGGTTCGGCGCATGGATCATGCTGGCTGCGCTGCTGGAAATCCGAAACGAGGCCAAAGACGGACACGCGCCGCTCGAGGGACACGTCCACCCGCATCGCCATGAGGGCGGCGTCGTCCACGCGCACTGGCACGTGCACGACGCGCAGAGCTTTCACGAAATCGATGGCAATGTCGCCGTGTCGCCGCCGCTGCACGTTCACGAGCACTCGACCTCGGCGCGTACCGCGCTCTTGCTCATCTTGGGATCGTCGCCGATGGTGGAAGGCATTCCCGCGTTCTTCGCGGCTTCCCAATATGGCGCGGGTTTGATCGCGATCATGTCGATCGTGTTTGCGACCGCGACCATCGGCACGTACGCCGTCATGTGCGTCGTCTCGGCCGAGGGTCTCGGCCGATTGAACTTCGGACCGTTGGAGCGCTACGGCGAAGTGCTCAGCGGTGGAATCATCGCCCTGCTCGGCGCCGCCTTTCTCCTGTTTTTCAGGTGAACGCTCTGCGGCGAGGCATCGCCCTCGAATACATGACGATCGCCTGGACGGCGGTCGCGGGTGTAGCGGGTCTTGCGATCGGCGCAATCGTGCGAAGCGTGTCGATGACGGCCTTCGGGCTGGATGCGATCGTGGAGCTGGCATGCGCCATCGTGGTGCTGAAACGACTCGGCGCCGAAATCGTTGAGGGGCTGGCTGGGTCGGAGATCCACGAACGGCGCGCTGCGGCGATCGTCGGCGTGCTGCTTCTGGCGGCCGCGCTCTACATCGCGATCGATGCCGCCCTGCACCTCCTTCGGCATCAAGTTCCGCAGGTCTCGGGCGTCGGCTTGATCCTGACGATCGCGAGCATCTTCGTCCTGGTTCCGCTGGCGCAGGCCAAACTCAAGGTCGCGCGCCAGATCGGCAGTCGCGCGTTGCGCGCCGACGCGATCGGCAACGTCGTATGTTGGTATCTCGCCGCCGTCGTGCTCGCGAGCATCGTCGCGCAAGCCTATCTCCGCGCATGGTGGCTTGACGGCGGCGCATCGCTCGTCATCGTCGCATTGCTCGTCGTGGAAGGCGCGCAAGCGTTGCGCGGCGCGGAGATCGCAGCCTGAAGCTGCAAGGGTTGACAAGCCTCGTCGGCATGAGTATCATGGACAAGCAGTTCCTCGTTAGGTGAGGCGTCTGCACAAAGACAAGCCGCTGCCCGGAAAGGTCGAGAGACCCCAATGGGTCACCAGGCATCGCCGAAATAAGGCGATATCTAATGCGGCTGAGACCCTTCGGGATCTATGTTGTGCAGTGCCAAAACTCGACGCATGAGGGCGCGGAGCATCAAGCACCGCCGTCAATCGACGACCTCATGACCGCCGAAGCGAGACCGCACGGCGGTTCTTTCATTCCTGAAAGGAGCTCAAGACGATTAGGAGATGGATCATGAAGAATTTCCAAACGCTGCGTCGCGCGTTCATCGCGTTGCTCAAATATTTGACGCGCCGTGAGGAGCGCCCAACGTTCGACACGTACGGCGAGATCCGCCGTCCGACGTTCACGCACACGCTCTTTCTCAGCTGATCTCGACGCATGACGATCTTGGCGCCGTTGCTCGCGTGCTGTCTGCTCGCCGATGCCGCTCCGACGGCGACGCCCACGCCGACGCCAGCCCCGTATCGGATCGCGCTGTCGATCGACGGATATTCGACGTTCATCGATCAGGCGACGAACGGTGCGGGCGTCACGCCGCCCGAGGGAGCGGGTTTTGCGGCGGGCTCGCCGCTTTCTCCGCTGACGCCGTACGACACGTTTTCGAGCGCCGCATCCATACCGGGCGTTGCCGCCGTTACGCAGCTCGGCGTGACGGCTTCGTATGCCGAGCGCGGCGTTCGCGGCGCAGCGACGCTCGCGCTCGGCGCCGTGGACGGCAGCGTGCAAAATGCGGCCTACTGGGGCGAGTCGCTCCTGCCGGCGCTGAATCCTCACCTCGGTTCGACCGCGCTGCCGTATGCGATCTCATTCCCCACGCACGCCGGACAGGACGACGGGTCGGCGCTGCGCGCCTCGCTGGTGTCCGGCTCCATCGGCGCCGTCGGCGGCGCTTGGCTGGTGCGCGGCGGCTGGTTCGACCTGCAACAGAGCGATCGATTCGTGTTCGTGCAGCCGCCGCTGACGAATTCCACGCCGGCGGTCATCGTGCAAACGGCTGAGACCCTTGGCAATGGATCGCCCACGCTCGCGACCTGGCCCTCGCCTCCGCCCGGTTTGCCGCTCGCTGGGATTGACGCCGTGTACCACCATGGCGACGCGACCGTCGAACTGACGAACGCCGCGTTGCCCGCGCTGCCGGGGACGCCGGCTCGGCTGTCGATGGCGTCGGTCGTCTTCGACCGCGGTGAGGGAACGCGCTTTTCGGCGCAGCTGCTGCACGTCGCCAGCGGCGGCGCCATCCTGTCCTCAACGACGTTGTTCGGGCAGGCTGCGATGCTCAATCCAGGACCGCAGGGTCCGCTGCCGACCAGCCAGCTCGGCGGTCAGCGCGAGACGATCGCCGGCCTGCGCGGCGCGTTTCACGCGACGAAAGCGATCGACGCGGTGATCGAAATCGGCCGCTCATGGTATGATGCCTATCAAGTCTTGCTGCCGGGAACGTCGCGACCCGGAGGCTTCTACCACATCGGCTTGTCACGTGCGATCGGACGCGTGTCGGCGGGCGTCGACGCATATCGGTTCGAGGGGCGGTATGCTTCCGCGTTTCTCCCGTACGGGGCGCCGGAGAACGTGTGGAGCGTCGTGTGGTCGTGGCCGGCGATTTGGCTGAAATCGACCTATCAACTCGTGGATAACACGATTGCGGGGTCGAACCGGCAGGGCTATCGGCTGCATTACAATCTCGATCGCGGTCCGGTCGAACTGCATGCCGCGTTCAGCACATTCCGCCAGATCCAACCCGCCGATCTCGACGTCGTTCACCAAGTCGGGTTCGTCGAAGGTTTCTTCTTGCCGCAGCAGCCGGGCGCGGCGACGCTCGGAGTGCAGCATCAGTATGCCGTGTGGGCGGCGTGGCACCCGCCGATCGCCGATCTGGCGCTCGATTTCGTCGAGGACACGCTGCATCGCGATGCCCTCGCGGCGCATCCTGAGGACGCGGTGTCGCTCGCGGCGCCGCAGGCGGTCTTGAGCGCTTCGAAATCGTTCTCGCCGTTCGCGCTGGGCGCCGTCGGCGTGGGAAGCTATCACATGCGCGGCGCGTTCGCGCATGCGTTCGCGAACGTCGATTTCACGCAGACCGTCGCGTTCGCAGGCGCGCAGCTCGCCGAATCCAAAACGACCTCGATTTTGATCGAGGCGCGGCACTCGGTGTTCCGGGGCCTGCCGTCCATACCCGGCGGCCCGCCGCCGAATTTCAACGGCACGCTGCTGGTCGTGGAGCAGCGCATCCACATGTAGTCGCGGCGATGTATCCCCGCGCGGCAAAAGGTCGACCAAGGTCGACCTCTCCAATGGCCGCGACTACCTGTTGGCGGTCAATCGGTGGACCAGTTCCACACATTCCAGAACGGCGTGACCGTCGGCGCCGGGTCCCAGCCGTGCAGACCGTCTCGAACCGCGTCGTTGCGATTCACCCAGTACAAGAAATCGACGTTGACGATCTCGTCGACGAGCTCCTGAATCGTCCAAAACGCGCGGCGACGCTGCGAGCGAGCGTTCACGGTGAGTTCCGTCTCCACCGCTGCGTCGACCCGCGGATCGTCGAGCAGCGAAGTGTTAAACCCGTTCGGCGGCTGCTGATTGCTCGCCCACAGCGAGCTGTTGTCCGGGTCCACGCCGCCGATCCAGCCTTGCGCCGAGACGTCGTAGTTGCCGCTGTTGACGATGCCGCCGGTGGCCTTGGTCGCGTAGAACAACTGGTTTGGGAACGACTTGAGGTCGAGCTCGATGCCGAGCCCGCGCATCTCGCTTTGGACGATGGGAGCGAAGCGCGTCGCATTGACGTCGCCCGACGACCACGCGAAGTTGAAGGCCAAACGACGACCCTGCTTCGCGCGATAGCCATCCGCGCCCAGTCGCCAACCGGCGTCGTCGAGCAGCCGCGCGGCGCCAGCTGGATCGTACGCCTGCGCGCGCGCGTTCGGATCGAACGCCCACGAGAACGGCGGCTGATCGCCGTTTGCGACCACGCCGTGGCCGTGCAAGATGTCCGTCACCAGCCGCGGGCGCTCCACGTTCATGGCGAGGGCGCGTCGAATGCGCGCGTCGTCGAGCGGTGGATGGTGCAGGTTGAAGCCCACATATTCGAATTGATTCCACGGATGCTGGATCACGCTGACGCCGGCGATGCCTTGGAGTTCCGGCACGAGCGCTTCGGGCGGCTCGGGGAAGACGTCGGCTTCGCCGGTTCGCATCATGACGAGCGCCGTGTTTCCGTCCGGAACGTTGAGAATGCGGACCTCTTTGAGCTTGGGCGGGCCGCGCCAGTACGTCGGGTTCGCGACGAGATCGAGCTCGATGCCCGGTGAGTAGCGGGAAACTTTGAACGGTCCCGTGCCGACCGGCAAGCGATCGTAAGCCGCGTGATTGATGTCGGGCAGGTTCGCGAGCAGGTGAGCCGGCAACACGCAATACGGCGCCTGGCCGGGCGCGAAAAACGTCGCGATGGCGGGGGCATACGGCTTTTTCAGCCGCACGACGAGCGTGGAGCGGTCCGGCGCCTGCATGCTGGCGATGTCGTCGTAGCCCGTCCGGCTGATGACGTTGTTCGCGGAATTCATGACGGCGTGCCAGCTGAAGATGACGTCTCGGGCGTCGAACGCAGCCCCATCCTGCCACGTGACGCCTTTGCGCAAGTGATAGGTGATGGCGAGGCCGCCGCGGCTGATGCCGCCGTTTTCCACCGATGGGACTTGCGTCGCGAGGTCGGGTTCGAGCTCGCCGCGATCGCCGACCAAGAACAACCAGCCGCCCCAGAACATCGCAGCGTCGGACGAACCTGCGTTGCCCGACAGTTCGGGAACGAGATTGTCGAAGGGACCGATCGTGACGATGCGGACCACGCCGGGAATGAGGTGGGATTGTTCCACGCTCGTAGACGTGGAGATGCGAGAGCACGCAATCGAGAAAACGAGCGCGAGGACGAGCACCGAAACCAGCGGTCGAGCCTCGCTCGACCGCGTCGGCGACCTTCGGTCGCGAGCTACAGAGTTCGTGGAGTTAAATGCTCCATTCCCAGGTGTTCCAAAATTCCGAGACCGCGTGCGCCGGCTTGTAGCCGGTGAAATCGCTGTTCGCCACATCCAGGCGACGCGCGTAGTAGAGCACGATCAGTGGCACCTGGTCGGCGACGACTTGCTGGACCGTCGCGTACGCGGCCTTTCGGTGCGCCGGGTCGTAGTCGGTGAGTGCCGTGTTCTCCGCCGCGTCGAGCTGCGAATTGCAGATGTGATACACGTTTTGTCCGGCCGGCGGAAATTGATTGCACATAAACAGCGTCGAGTCATCCGGATCGACGCCGTTGATCCACGCATAGACCGCGACGTCGAATTTGCCGGTCTGCAAGATGCCGCCCGCGCCGTAGGTCGCGAAGAAGATGTCCGTGTTGTAGTTCTTGATGTCGAGCTTGACGCCGACCTTCTTCCAGTCGTTTTGCGTGACCACTTCAATCTGCGAGTTGGTCGCCGCGCCGGTGGACCCGCTCATGGTCAACTCCAGCGTCTGGCCATTCTTGTGGCGATAGCCGTCGCCGCCCATCGTCCAACCGGCTTGATCGAGCAGCTGGCCGGCTTTGACCGGATCGTACGGATATTTCGCGACGTCGTTCGTGTACGCCCATAGGAATGGCGGCTGGTCAGTATCTCCCAGCATCTCGACGCCGTGCGTGACCTTGTCCACGATCTCGCTTCGGTTTGTCGCATAGGTAAGCGCGCGACGCACGTTGACGTCCGCAAGGATAGGGTTTTGCAGGTTGAACGCGATCTGCGAGTACTGCGTGAAGGGCACGCGGTCCACCGTGAAGCCCTTGCCTTCCAATACCTGAAGGCTCGGCGCCTGGACGCTCGGCGCGTTGTATTCGAAGTCGGCGTCGTGCGATTCGAGCTGCAGCAGAATCGTGTTCTCTTGGGGCACGATGTGGTAGTCGACTTCCTTGAGCTTCGGCGCGCCGCGCCAGTAGGTCGGGTTGGCGACCATTCGGACGAGACTGCCCGGCTGATATTCCACGATCTTGAATGGCCCGGTGCCGACCGGCATGTGATTGAATGCCGCATGGTTCAAATTGCCTTGGCCCTTATCGGCGATCGGCGCGAGCAAATGTTTCGGCAAGATGCAGTACGGCGTGCCGGACATGGTGAAAAACGTGGCGACGAACGGGGTGTATCTCTTCTTGAGGTGGACGACGATTGTGTATGGAGTCGGCTCGTCGATGCTCGTGATGTCGTCGTAGCCGACCGTGCTGGCGACGTTGTTGTTCTTGTTCATCACTTGCTGATAGGTGTAGATGACGTCATCGGCCGTGAACGGCGCGCCGTCTTGCCATTTCACACCCTTGCGCAGGTGATAGGTGATGGTGAGCCCGTCTTTGCTGATGCCGCCATTTTTTAGCGTTGGCTCGACCGCGGCGAGCTCGGGGACGAACTGGCTTTGGTCGCTCCAGTTGAGAAGATAGCCGCCCCAGAACATCGAGAGGTCGACTTCGATCTGCTGATTGCCCACCAGCGGATTGAGATTGTCAGGAGCGGAGAGCCCGGCCCAGCGCAAGACGCCGTGTTCCGTCCAGGAATTGCCGCCGGTCCCGGGGCCGGTTTGCGAACTGATCTTGGTGCACCCGGCGGTGAGGATCACGATTGCAGCGAGCGTCCAAACGATCAGGCGGTGCGGCATGGCGGTGGTTCTCCTTTGCAGCGTTTTCAGAAGCGGAGTTCTTCAATCTGCCCGCGGTTACATGCGCCCCGACCGGCGCTTCGAGCTGAGCACCCCTGAATTCATGCCCGCGACGCTCAATCCGCCGCGAAAACGCGCGTGTTCGACTTTCATGCAGCGATCCACGACGACATCGAGACCTGCCTGATCGGCGAGCCGGGTCGCGCGTTCGTCGATCACGCCGTATTGAAACCAAATCGCCTTCGCCTTCGCCGCGATGGCATCGGCCGCCGCTTGGGGCGCCGCGCTCGCCTTGCGGAAGACGTCGACGATGTCGGGCGGACCGTGCGCGCGCACGTACTCTTCGAGCGAGGCATAACACGCGCGCCCGTCGATCGTCGCGTACGCCGGGTTGACGCCGTGGACGTCGAAGCCGTGCGTCAAGAGATACCGATAGACGAAGTAGCTCGGTCGCTGCGGATTCGCGCTGGCTCCAACCATCGCGACCGTGCGCGAACGGTCGAGTATCGCACGACGTTGGGCGGGGGTCGCGGCGATCATAGCGTGAGCGCGCGATCGAGATCCCAAATCAGGTCCTCGGCGTCTTCCAAACCCACGGAAAGCCGGATCATGTCCGGCGTGATGCCGGCGGTCTGCATCTCGTCGTCAGTCAGCTGTTGGTGGGTGGTGCTGGCCGGGTGGATCACGAGGCTTTTCGCGTCGCCGACGTTCGCGAGATGGCTCCACAGCTCGAGCGCTTCGATGAACTTCACTGCCGCCGCGCGTCCGCCGCGCGGCCCGAACGTCATGATGGATCCCGCGCCGCGCGGCAAGTACTTGTGCACGAGGTGGCGCTGCGGATTCGACGCCAGACCCGGATAGTTCAACCACGCGACCTGCCGATGGCTCTCGAGAAATTCCGCGACCTTCACAGCGTTGGCGACGTGCGCGTCCATGCGAAGCGCGAGCGTCTCCAGCCCGCCGATCAGCAGCCACGCATCCATGGGCGAAAGGCACGCGCCGACGTCGCGCAGCACTTCGGCGCGCGCGCGCATGAGGTACGCATACTCGACGAACGTCTCGCTGAAGGTCATGCCATGGTAGCCGGGGCTTGGTTCGGAGATGAGCGGGTGCTTGCCGGAGGCCCAGTCGAAGCTGCCCGCCTCGATGAGCGCGCCCGCGATGACGCGCCCTTGGCCGCTGATGAACTTCGTGGCAGAGTGCACGACGATGTCCGCGCCGTGCTCGATGGGTCGGCACAGGTAGGGCGAGGCGAACGTATTGTCGACGACGAGCGGGATGCCATATTGATGCGCCAGCGCTGCGAGTTCGGCGATGTCGGCGACGTTGCCGAGCGGGTTGCCGATCGTCTCTGCAAAGAGCGCTTTCGTATTCGGCTTGATGGCCGCGGCCATCGCCCGAGGTTGGGCGTCCGGCACGAACGTCGTCTCGATGCCCATGCGCTTGAGCGTCACGGAGAACTGCGTGATCGTGCCGCCGTAGATGTTGGCCGACGAGACCAAATGGTCGCCGGCCTGCGCGAGCGAAAGGATAGCGATCAGCTGCGCGGCCTGGCCGCTCGCCGTCGCAACCGCGCCCAATCCGCCTTCGAGGCTGGCGATTTTCTCTTCAAACGCCGCGACGGTCGGATTCGAGATGCGCGTGTAGATGTTGCCGTAGTTGCGCAGCGAGTACAGCTCGGCAGCGTGTTCGGTGGATTCGAATACGAAGCTCGCGCTCAGATAGATCGGCATCGCGCGGGCGCCGGTGGTGGGATCCGGCGGGGTGCCCGCGTGCAGGGCCCGCGTGCGAAAACCGAACGTGCGGTCTGACATCGTTGGTGCTCCAAGCGCTCTGTTTCTCGCCGTCCTTTGACGAGGCGGGGGACAGCCCTCTACCATCTCGGAAGGTTAATGAGAACGGTTCTCAAAATAATCCTTCACATCGGCTCCAGATTTGACGATAACAGGATGAGGATGTCTCGTTTGTTCTCTCATTCAGCCTCGCTCTGGCGACTCTACGCCGCGCTTATCGCAGCCGGCGGCATCGTCGCGCACTTGGCATCCGAGTTTGCTGCGATGGGTCGCGCCGCCGATGACATCCTGTTCTCCTCGCGCCACCTGTATCTGGCGGTCGGCGCCGCGCTGCTCGCGTTCGTGGTCGTTCGCGAGGTGCTAGGCTTGTGGCGCGCCGCATCCAGCGGGCGCGACCTCAAGCGCTTGCTCCGCGTCAGCCTCGAACGGCTGCCGTTCGGAGGCCGAGGCCTTGCGTTCTTTGCGCTGACCGGCGCGCTTCAATTCGGCATCGGCCTCGCGACGGAAATCGGCGAGGGCTGCCCGTTCTGCGGCCACGACATCGTGGCTGGCGTGCTGGGCGCCCTGCTGACGGTGGTCCTGATCGCGCTGGCCGGCCGAGCCATCGCACGACGGCTCCCATCGATCGGCGCCGCGGTTGCGCGCATCTTGCTCGCGCCGAAGCCGGCCATCGGCGATTACCGCTTCGAGGCTGGGGAAGCGCCCACGACCAGCAATCCCATCCTGCGCTGCCCCCAGCTTTTCTCCCGCCCGCCTCCGCTGCTCCAGCCCTAACCGCGATTCATCGCTGATTCGCTCGCGTTGGCGTTCGCCACACGCGGCGTGAGGATATGGAGCACTCATGTCTGGAAGATTCTGGAGCACCTTCGTGCTCGTTTGGTTCGTCATCGCAGCCGCGCATGCGCCGGCACGCGCCGCCACGGCGTTCCTGAGCGGCAGCGTGACCTCGGCAGGCGCACCCGTTGCGAACGCCGCCGTCAGCGCGACCGGCAACAACGCCGTCGCCCGAACCGTCAGCGACGAGCGCGGCAAGTTCTCGTTCGCCACCTTGTCGCCGGGTTCGTACGTCGTGTCAGCGACGGCGGCGCAAGGCACGGACTCGATCGACGTCGATCTGACCAGCGCCGGCGCAGACGTCGAATTGAAACTCGCCGCCAAGCGGCTGGGGACGATTCCGGTGATCGCCTCGACGCCGGTGCGCCGGGCCGGAACGGACGTCACCCTCAACGCCACGGAGCTGAGCCGCACGCCGGCAGCGGGCAGCTTCCCGGAACTGCTCGTTCAGCTGCCGGGCGCGGCACGCGGAGCGAACGGCGTGATCCACATCAACGGCGATCACGGCGACCTCAATTACATCATCGACGGCGTTTCGATTCCCCAAGAGCTCAACCGGAACATCGGCACGGAGTTCAATTCAAATGACGTGACATTTCTCGACGTGATCGAGGGCGCGTATCCCGCGCAGTACGGCGAGCGCTTCGCCTCCGTCTTGAACGTCGACACGCGTTCGTCGATCGGCCGGCCGGGATTCGACGGCGAGGTGATGGCGGGCTCCTTCGGGCAAACGGACACGACGGTCGGATATCAAAGCCCGCTCGGGTCCGGCTCGCTGATCACGGCAGTTCGCGCGCAGCGTTCCGACCGCGAACTCGACCCGCCAAATCTGGGCTCCCCGCATAACGAAGGAACGGACGCGAACGAATTCGTGCGGTATACGCTGCCGCACGGCGCAGACTTCGTGAACTTCACCGTATCCCACGCCTATCGCACGTTTCAAATCCCGATCGACCTGGCGCGGGGCCAGCCGGCCTCCAGCGACGACAACGAAACGCAGGACGACCTGTTCGGCGCGCTGCAGCTGCGGCACGCGCTCGGCAACCGCGGATCGCTCTCCTACGGGCTCGCCTACAAACGCTCGCACATCCGCGATTTTGGAGATCCCGCAAACGACTGGACCTACGGCGAGGCTTTGAACGTCGCAGCCGGCGGGTTGCCGACCGACTGCTTCGATGCCCTGACGATCCCCAACTATACGAACGGGACCTGCGCGTACTCGCTTGCCAGCGATCGCACGGCGACCGATTATAAGTTCACGCTGGACAACACGCTCACCGACGGCGCGCACGAAATCCGCTGGGGCGCCATCTACGACGTCACGCACGTCGCCAAGCTCTATGCGGTGACGCTGCAGCCGGAGAACTTTCTCGCGCCCATCTTCAGCCCCGCCACGCCGGATGCGCCGTACACGGTGATGGACGACGCGCCTAACGACGGGCATACCGAGGCCGCCTACCTGCAGGACAGCTGGCGCATGGGCGACGCCTTCGAATTCGACTACGGACTGCGCGAAGACATGTTCCAGCTGCGCTCCACCGAGTTCGAGCGCGGTTTCTCCATGCTGAGCCCGCGCCTGAAATTGACGCGGACGTTTGGCCCGCGTGCGAGCGTCTACATCTACTACGGCCGCTTCTTCACGCCGTTCTCGTTCGAGAACGTCTCGCCGACGGCGGCGCAGATCTTGAACATGCCGCTGCAGCCGAGCGTCGCGCAGTTCGACCTCAAGCCGCAGCGGGACTCAGACTACGAGATCGGCGTGCATCTGCCGCTGGGCGCAGCCGACCTCGGACTGCGCGTCATGCAGAAGAATGCGAGCGACCTGATCGACGATACGCAAGTTGGGGTCACGCTGCTGCACCAGGACATCAACTACCAGCAAGGCCGCATCGCAACGCAATCGCTCTACTATCAATTGCCGCTTGCGCGCGGCGGGAGATTGTACGTGACGGCCAACCATACGTACTCGGTGAACAAAGGCTGCGAGACCCAGCTGCTGGCGCCGTGTTTTGGCTCGCCGACCGACTGGACGCCGGCGGATCACGAACAGCGCTGGGGCTCCACCGCCGGCGTGATCCTCAACGACAGCCGCGGCGGCTGGTTCTCGTTCGACCAGGAATACGGCAGCGGGCTGTCTTCGTCGGCCTGCGCGCCATCGACACCGCCCGGCGATTGCAAGTACACGCCGCATCTCACCTTCGACGTCGAAAAGGGCATCCCGATCGGCCCCGAAACGAAGCTGATCGCGCGCGTGCGCAACCTGTTGAACGACCGGTATCTGATCACGTATTTCAACGCGCAGGGCGATCACTATTACGCGCCGCGAGCGTTCGAACTCGGCTTCCAGTTCGGCGGCCACTAACGTTGTGGCGGTCGACCTTGGTCGACCGATCGAGCAAGCTCGACCGCCACTCTCAGATGCCGAAGCGATCCTTGCCAGGCGTTATGACCTGTCCAAAAACCTTGCGGAAGTTCTCGACGGCGTAGCTTCCCAATTCCCATTGACGACGATCGCGCAGATCTTCCCAGACGTTTTGCACCGTGTCGTGCGGATACCACCACTCCGGATGCAGCAGCAGCTGGACGGGCGAAACCGCGCCACGCAGCCAGTCATCGACCTTCGATACGAAACCCAAGCTGCGCCGGGAGTCGGCGGCGTAGCGGTCGGGGTGAAACACATTGGGTGCGTAGGCGTTCTGGAACGACGAATACTGCCTGCCGAGCACGTCGGGTGCGGGGCGATGGAAGCTGACGGCGCGGTCGAGCGGGGCGCAGGTCTGGGAAAACCACGTCATGGTGTTGGCGATCGCCTCCTCGCTGTCTCCGAAAAGGCCCCGATCGATGTGCAGCCCGACGCAGTGCCCCATGGATCGCAGTTCCCGCATCGTTGCCAACGTGTCGGGTCGAAAGATGTTGTACGTCTCCGCATTCAACTGGAAGAAGTAGCTGCTCGGCGCCCCTTTTCCGGCGCTGATCGCTCCCATGCGAAGCGCGCTTCGTGGGGAGATGTCCACGTCGTGACGCAGGTAAAACGTGCGCTCCCCGACGGCGGTTTTTCGAGCCTCATCTAACCGGCGAAATGCGTAGCCCGCCGATACGATTCGATCGATCAGTTGCCCAAAAGATTCATAGGAAAAATTCATGGTCGCGACTCGAGCTCGGTTTGTTGCGCCGGAAACCAATTCACGTAGCGTTCGAGGTCGTCCGCCGAATGCGCGTCGGCGCCAACCACGCGACACGCCGGGTCCAGCTCGGCGAAGACCGGCTGTGAGACGAGGTCGTAACGCATGTTGCGTTCCGGCGGCACTCCGGCTTGGACGGCCTGGTTAAGCAGATCGCGATATCGGCTACGCTCCTTCTCGAGAAGGCCATGCTTTTTGAAATAGAGTCCGGGATGCACCCACACCAATCCACGGACGGCTCGCAGCCGATCGTAGCGGAGAAAACACGCGGTGAGGGCCCCGGCAAGCTGGTCGCTATCGCCCGCAAAGGAATGCTCTGCGATGCCGAGCGCTTCGGCCGCATTCGCGTGCTTTTCATCGATATCCAGGGAACCGTCCGGCAGGATCTTCGTCTCGAATCCAGCCAGCGCGGAGACGCCGAATTCGTGCGAACCGGCCTTGACGGCGGTGACGTAGGCGTCAACGTCGTACGTCGGGACGCGGCGGATATGCTCGAGAAAAATGATCCGATCGATGCCGCGATCGCGCGCGAATCGAAAATAGTCGTCGACGTTCAGCTTGCCATCGGTGGCCCACGTATGAACGTGGAACAGATAACGACCTTGGAAAATCGAGTTAGATCTCAAAGCTTTCGCCGTCATGCACGCCGACGCCACCCCAAAAACGGTAAAACTGGGCGGGCGTGCGCGGTTCGGGTATGTGCGTCGGCGGCTCGCCGAGCGCCTCCTTCACGCCAAGCCAAATGATGTTGACGCCGCTGAACAGGCTTGCGACCATCGTGCCTTGCACTCGGGGATTGCATTCGAGGACCTTGGGGATTCCGCGTGCGTCCAGTTTGAACTGGAATCCGAATACGCCTTTCAGACCCAGATGGTCGCCCGCCCGCAGCGTGCCGTCGATGAGTTCGGGTCGGTATTCGATCTCGTTCTCAAAGCTGATGCCGGAGCGGATGGCCCGGCGAAGCCTTGGGATGGCGACGCGCGCGTGCGCGCCGATGAAAGCGTCGACGGAGTACTCCGGGCCAGGCAAGTATTCGGTGACTAAGAGATCCGGCCAGGGATCGCCGCGCCGGAGAATGGAAACGAGTTCGGTCAACGCGATCTCCGTGCCGCTTGGCTTTTCGTTTAAAAAACGCTCAACGTTCCACGCGTCTTCCATCAGGACTCGCAACCCGCGCATGCCATTCGAGACCGGCGGCTTGACGACCACGGGTTCCTTCGGGTAGCCAAGCTTGCGCGCGCAGTCCACCAGTTCTCGCTCGCTTGCCGCCCGGTAGTATCGAGGATACGGTAGGCCGAGAGCGACGAAGTTTTCGAGCAGGTGGCCCTTGTCGTTCGATTGCGCGATGGCCGCTTCGCTGGCGACCATCACCGGAATTCCCTCCCGTGCGAATGCGTCGCTGCGCTTTGAAAGCACCGCGATCTCGCGGGTGGTCTGAGGCAGGACGAGGTCGATGGCCTCGCTCTTGCAGATGCCGAGCATCGCTTCGATGTAGTCGGGAGACTCGGGCGCCGGCACGACATGAAACCGCTCCACCAAAAATCGGCCAACCACGTCGTGCTTGGCGTCGACGCCGACCGTTCGGACGCGCACGCCGTCCGGATTGTGCTCGAGCGCGTACAGCGTGCCGCGAATCCCCGGAGCACCCGCGCCGGTGATCAAAACGTTCAGCTCAGGCTTGGGCATCCCGATTCTTCCAAAAACAGAAATAGCCGAAGGTGGGACTTGAACCCACGGCCTGCGGTTTACGAAACCGCTGCTCTACCGCTGAGCTACTTCGGCCCAATTCACCGCAAGCGCTCATGCAATGCGGCTTCGCGCTTTTCTAGGATCGTCCGACCGTCGCCTGTTCAACCGTTTCTGAAGACATTTTGCCCAAGGAATCGTCGGTGACGGGGTCAGGGTAAGATGGTGATGGTAACAACGTTTGAGCGAATCGTGGTATCATCGTCAGCCACGTATGCACCATTGACTAGCGGGATGCCAACAATTTTGTATATGCCGGGCTTGGTGAGCGTGTAGCCCCAGCTGCTGATGTCGTTCCAGGTCCTAAGCATAAAGCCTAAATAAACCGTTTTGCCTGGTTTCAGGTCGAGAAAATGCATCGTCAAGAAATCGCTCGGGTCCGTGTCGTGGGTTGGTACGACCTGCTGCCCCGCCTGGTCGGTTATGATTAACTTGCTGCCGTGCCATGGGGTTCGGCTCGTCACCGTTAGCGGCGCCATGCCGTCATCGCGCAGCCCGACCTGCAGCAGAATGCTGTCGCCGACATGGTACGCCGTCGCATTCGTAGCAAGCACAAGCGAAATCTCGCGAGCGCTGTGGCCTACGTCCTCTTTAATCCACGCATCATACGACGTCGTATCCGCGGCGCTGAGGGTTGGGAGAATCAAGGCTAGGAGCGCCGCGCATATCGAGGCGCTTCGGGGTGCCGCCCATCGCCACCGCCCTGGCGCGGCGCCGAAACGCCGACATTTCCTGCGCTACCATACCCCGAGCTTCGCTCGGGAAACTACGGCGAGCTTCGCTCGCACGCTACAACGGTTAGAATTCGCTGTGTTCGAGATCCAGGTCGGTGAACGACGTGAATTTTTTATCGAAGCGCAGCATGACCGTTCCCGTTGGGCCGTTGCGCTGCTTGGCGATGACGATCTCCGCGATGTTCTCGTTCTCCGGCGTGGGCGGATTATAATATTCGTCGCGATAGATGAACGCGACGACATCTGCTTCCTGCTCGATACCGCCCGATTCGCGCAGGTCGGAAAGCATCGGCCGCTTGTCGTTGCGCGTCTCCGGCGAGCGGTTCAATTGCGCGAGCGCCATGACCGGGATCTTCAGCTCTTTGGCCAGGGTTTTTAGGCCGCGGCAGAACTCGTCGACCACCTCGACCCGGCTCGCTTTTGGATTGCTCGGGTTGAGCAGCTGCAGGTAGTCGACGATGATGAGGTCGAGACCGCCCTTCGAGCGCAGGCGTCGCGAGCGCGAGCGGACTTCGCTCACGCGCAGCGCGGCCGAGTCGTCGATGAATACCGGCAGCTCGGCGAGCGTGCCCATGGCACCGGTGATCTTCTGCCAGTCTTCGTCGTGCAGCTTGCCCGTGCGCAGGCGATGCGCGTCGATCTTGGCCTCGGAGCTGACGAGCCGCTGCACCAGTTGCTCGTTGCTCATCTCGAGCGAGAAGATCGCCACAGTCTTGCCGGCCTCTTTCGCCGCGTTCATCGCGATGTTCAGGCACAGCGCCGTTTTGCCCATGGATGGCCGCGCTGCGACGATGATGAGTTCGCCGGCCTGGAAGCCGGCCGTGATGCGATCGAGGCCTCGGAATCCGGATGGGACGCCGGTGACGTTGCCTTTTTGATGGTACAGCTTGTCGATTTGCTCGAAGGTGGGCTTGAGCAAGTCCTTCACCAGCGTGAATCCGCCGGTGTGACGGCGGCCGATCTCGAAGATCATCTGCTCGCAGCGATCGAGCGTTTCTTCGACGTCCTCGCTGGGCTCGAACCCCATGCTCGTGATGCGCGCGCCGGCCGTGATGAGGGAGCGCAGCACCGCTTTTTCGGCGACGAGCCGCGCGTAGTACTCGGACGACGCGGTCGTGGGGACCGCATTGAGCAGCTGGCTCAGAAATTCGACGCCCCCGACGTCGTCGAGCAGCTTGCGGCGCCGCAGCTCTTCGGCGACCGACACCTTGTCGATGGGCTCGCCGCGCTCGTACAGGTGCAGCAGGACTTCGTACAGCGTGCCATGATGCGGCGCGTAAAAATCCGACTTCGCGACGATTTCGCTGAGGACCGGCATCAGCTCCCGATCGACCATCAGCGAGCCAAGGACCGCTTGTTCGGCGTCGAGGTTCTGCGGGGGAATGCGATCGAGCGCGCTGAGCATGGCTTCAGATCACTTTGAAGCGTCGATGTGGATAGCTTTGGGATAAACCACGATCGGCTTGTGAACGCGCTGTGAGGAAACGCGGATACTTGTGGATGAGCGTTTGCTGGTTACTCGGTGACGACACGCACCGTGATGCGGGCGGTGACGCCTGCCGGCAGTTTGATGGTGCACGCGTGGTCGCCGGCGGTCTTGATCGGCTCGTCGAGCGCCACTTTGTGGCGATCGACGGAAACGCCGAAACTCGATTGCAGCGCGTCGGCCACGTGCGCGTTCGTCACGGCGCCGAACAGCTTGCCGTGCTCGCCGCCCTTTGCGCGAACCGTGACCGGAGCGCTCTCAAGGCGGGCAGCGAGCTCTTTCGACTCGTCGAGTGATTTCGCGTTGCGTCGCGCCTGGGCGGCTTTTTGTCCTTCAACTTGCGCGAGCGCCCCCTTCGTCGCGACTTCGGCCAGCCCGCGCGGCAACAAGAAGTTGCGGCCAAAGCCGTCGGCCACGTCGGCCACGCTGCCGGCTTTTCCGACGCCCTTGACGTCCTGCTTGAGGACGACCTTCACGCTATTCCGCCGTAAACGGCAGCAGCGCGATCACCCGGGCGCGCTTGATGGCGGAGGAGACGGCGCGCTGATGCTTGGCGCACGTCCCCGAGATGCGCCGCGGCACGATCTTGCCGCGCTCCGACACGAACTTGCGCAGCCGGCCCGTGTCCTTATAGTCGATGTGCGAGACTTTGTCGACGCAGAACGAGCAGACTTTGCGCTTGGGCTTGCGGTCGGCGGATGGCTTGCGTTTGGCCGTCGGCTTCCTTCGTCCGAATGTGGGCATGGTCTAGAACGGCACTTCTTCGTCGGTCTGCGCGTTGTACTCGTATTCGGGAAGGTTGCCGCCTTCTGCGGCCGCAGCGGGCGCAGCCGGCGCGCGATAGCCGCTTTCGCCGCCGCCACTCGGGCGCGAATCCAGCATCTGGAAATCGTTCGCGGTGACGTCGACCGAGGTGCGCTTGTTGTTCTCCCGGTCGGTGTAGTCGCGGATCTGCAAGCGGCCCGAGACGAGCACGAGCCGCCCTTTCTGCAAGAACTCGGCGGCGCGTTCGCCGCGTTCGCGCCAGATGCTCACGTTGAAGAAATCGGCCTGCTTCTCGCCGCCGTCACGCCCCTTCGGACGATCGACCGCGAGGCGAAACGACGCCACCGAGATGCCTTGCGCCGTCTGGCGAAGCTCGGGATCGGCCACCAGCCGCCCGACCAAGATGATGTGATTGAATGAACCGGCCACGATGATCTACCTTTCAATAGGTCGAGCAAGCTCGACCTCCACAATAGCTAGGAAACAATTAGGGGACGACGAGCAAAGCGCGGAGCACGTCATCGTGCAGACGCAGCTGTCGGACGACTTCTTTTGCGGCATCCGACGCGCCGGTGAACTGCATCGTGACGTAGTGTCCCTCGTGGAGCTTTTTGATCTCGTAGGCCAGCCGTTTCTTGCCCATCTGCTCGACCGCGATGCCATCGGCGCCGTTGTCTTTGGCGACGTTGGTGAATCGCGTGGCGAGCTCGGCCACTTGCGGGTCTTCGAGCGTAGGTTTTAGGATATACGTGATCTCATAGTGCGGCACGTGCGTGCGCGGCCTCCCTCTGGGCTTATGGCTTGTCCTAATTCTCGCGCAGCGCGAAACCGGACGAGCAGGAAGGAAAATGGGGCGGAGTGACCGCCCGGCAAGCCCAGGTAGTATATCACGCGGGACGTGACGGTGACAAGGACCGAATGCGCGAGAACGAGGTGCACAGTTCGTGCGGTATGGTGTTCGCTGCCGAAGCGACATCATCGAGCCGAATTCCGTCCGCCTCGCCCACGATGAGGCACTCATCGCCCGCCGACACATCAAAATGCGCCGGCAACATGACAAACGTGAAATTCATGCCGATCGCGCCAACGATCTTGCAGCGCTCGGCGCCAAAGAGCGCGAGTCCGCGGTTGGCGAGGCCGCGCGGCAACCCATCCGCATAGCCGAGCCGCAGCGTGGCCACGACAGCTCCCGGCTCGGCGCGCGCCGTGCCGCCGTATCCAAGCGCGCTCGCGCTCTCGAAGCGCTTCACTGACGCGACGCTGGCGCGTACCGTCAACGCGGTCCGAAGGTCCAAGGCGAGACTGCGCTCGCCCATCGTCGAACCGAACAATCCGATGCCGATGCGGGCCGCATCGCCCGGGGCTCCGCCGATCGCCGGGGCCGTGCTCGCGACGTGCTGATATTGGAAGCGCAGGCCGGCCTCGCGCAACGTCTCCACGGCGCGCCCGAATGTCGCGATCTGATCCGGTGCGCCGCGCGGTCCGCCGAGATGAGTCCAGACGCCTTCCCATCGGATGTGCTCGAGTCGTGCCGCTTGCTTCGCGAAATTCCTGACGTCCGGCGCTTGCAAGCCGCTCCAACCCGTGCCGCAATCGATGGCGACATGGGCGGCCGCCCGCGTTTTTTTCTTGAGGGCAGTTTTGTCGAGCGTGTCCGCCGCCCGCCAGTTCTCCAGCGTCACGGCCACATCGAGGTCGAGCGCCTCGAAGAAATCGCTCGGCGGCGTTGCCGCGACCTGGACGATCGGCGCGCGGATGCCCGCGTGACGCAACCGTTTGGCCTCGTCGAGCTCGATGACGCAGAGGCGAGTTGCGCCTCCGGACAGCGCTGCCCGAGCGACGTCGGTCGCGCCGAGCCCGTAGCCGTCCGACTTGACGACGGCCCACAACTCCTTGGGCGCCAGAAAGCGATGCCACTCGCCGGCGTTGTGGCCAACGGCGTCGAGATCGACCGTCGCAGTCGGTCCGATCACGTGAGCTAGAAGCCTTTGCGCGAATCCAGCAGGATGGTGACGGGCCCCTCGTTCGCGAGCGTCACCAGCATCCGCGCCCCGAACACGCCGGTGCGAACCGTCACGGCTTCTCGGCGCAGCAGCTCGACGAATCGGTCGAAGAGCGGCCCGGCCACCTCGCCCGGTGCGGCGTCGACGAACGACGGTCGCCGGCCCTTGCGCGCATCGCCGTGCAGCGTGAACTGCGACACAGCCAGAACCTCGCCGCCGACCTCGGCCAGCGCCAAATTCATCGCGCCCGATCCATCATTGAAGATGCGCAGTCCGGCGATCTTCGAGGCAAGGTATTCGGCGTCGGCGTCCACGTCGTCGCGTGCCACGCCCACCAAGACCACAAAGCCGCGTCCGATCTCGGCGATGATGTTCGATTCGACTTCCACGCTGGCGTGGGTGACGCGTTGGACGACCGCTCTCATTCACGTCGCGCAGCCATGAACGGCCGCGACTACAGGTCGCCCACGCGCGCTTCGCGTTTTGTGACGCGGTAGGCGGTGCGCACGTCGGCGAGCTGCTTGATCTTGGCCAGGATGCGGCTGAGATGGTCGAGATCGCGGATCTGCAGGCTGCACGAAATCGCGGCGCTCCGGTCGCGCTTCACGCGAGCCGTCACCGACGTCGCATTGGTCTTCTGCTCGGAGAGCACGCCCATGATGTCCTGCAGCAAGCCTGGCCGGTCGTGCGCCTCGACTTCGATGTCGACCACGTGCGGTTCGTCCGGCGCGGCATCCCACGTCACGTCGATGATTCGATCCGGCTGCGCGGTGAGATTCGCCGAGTTCGGACACTCGACGCGATGCACAGAGACGCCTTTGCCCTGCGTGATGAAGCCGAGAATCGGATCGCCGGGCACCGGCGTGCAGCATTTTGCGAACCGCACCAGCACGTCGCCGATGCCGCGCACTTTAACGCCGGACGAGGCGCGCCGCGGCGGCTTGCGGATCCCGACCAGCTGACGATCGAGCGGCAGCGGCACCACGTTTTGGCGGCGCGCTTCTTCGCGCGCCTTGGCCACGATCGACTGCACCGAGGTGTCGCCGAAACCGATCGCAGCGTACATGTCGTCGAGCGTCGCGTGATTCAAGCGCGACGCGACCTTTTCAAGGAACGGCTGCGACGCGATCTGCGTCAACTGCTGGCGCTGCAGCTCGCGCTCCAAGGCCTCGCGGCCCGCCACGATATTCTCGTCGCGACGGTTCTTGCGGAACCACTGCTTGATCTTGTGCTTGGCGCTCGACGATCGAACGATCTTCAGCCAGTCCAGCGACGGGCCCGGGCTCGATTGATTCACCAAGACTTCGCAGATGTCGCCGTTTTGGAGCGCGGTCTCCAGCGCCACGATTTTGCCGTTGATCTTGCCGCCCACGCAGTGATGGCCGACCGAGGTGTGCACGTGGTACGCAAAGTCGAGCGGGGTGCTGCCGGCGGGCAGGCCCATGACGTCGCCTTTGGGCGTGAACACGAACACCTGATTCTCGAAGAGATCGACCTTCAGATGCTCCATGAACTCGTGGCTGTCGCGCATGTCCTCTTCCCACTCGAGAAGCGAACGCAGCCAGGCGAGTTTTTGGTCGAGCTCGTCGCTCGGGCCGCCCTCTTTGTAGCGCCAGTGCGCGGCGATGCCGTACTCGCTCGAGCGGTGCATGTCCCAGGTGCGGATCTGGATCTCGATGGGGTCGCCGCCGGGGCCGATGACCGTGGTGTGGATGGATTGATAGCCGGTCGTTTTGGGCATCGCGACGTAATCTTTGAAGCGGCCCGGCAACGGGGTCCACATGGTGTGCACGATGCCCACGGCGCCGTAACAATCCTTGATCGAATCGACGACGATGCGGATGGCCAGCAGGTCGAAGATCTCGGAGAACTCTTTGCCGCGCTGGAGTTTTTGATAGATCGAATAGAAGTGCTTCGGCCGTCCGGAGATGTCGGCGTGCAGTCCCATGGCTTCGAAGCGCTGGCGCACGTCGCCGATGACCGTATCGACCATCCGCTGTCGATCGGCCCGGCGTTTGGCCACCTTGTCGGCGATGTCTTTGTATGCCGGCGGGTCGAGGTAGCGCAAGCTCAGGTCCTCGAGCTCGTGCTTCATCTTATAGATGCCGAGGCGATGCGCCAGCGGCGCGTAGATCTCGAGCGTCTCATCGGCGATCGTCTTTTGCTTGCCCGACGCCAGGCTCGAGAGCGTGCGCATGTTGTGGAGGCGGTCGGCGAGCTTGATGATGATGACGCGGATGTCCTTCGCCATCGCCAAGAACATCTTGCGCAGGTTTTCGACCTTGATGTCTTCTTTGGTCTGATAGGGGATCTTGGTGAGTTTGGTCAGCGCCTCGACGAGCGATGAGATCTCGACGCCGAAGCGGCGCTCGATCTCTTCGATCGAAACCGTCGTGTCCTCCACGACGTCGTGCAACAGGCTGGCGGCGATGGATGCGGGGTCCATCTCAAAGTCGGCCAGGATCGTGGCGACCGCCAGGGGGTGGGAGATGAAGGTCTCACCGCTGGCTCGGATCTGCCCGCCGTGCGCCGCCTCGGCAAAGGTATACACGCTCTCGAGCCAGCGCTCGTCGAGTACGGGGTAGTAACTTTTGACTTTTTCCGCGAGTTCGGAAAAGGTTGTTGCCATAGTCGGACCGTTTGGGAGGCTGCGTGGAAAAAGGAGTACGCTTCCATTAAACCACGCGCGGGGCGGGACGCGCAACCCCAGGGTGGTCCGCCGAGCGGACTTCAGTACGAGATGAAAGTCCGGACGTCGACTCCTTGCAGCTTCTCGCGCCCTTTGAGTGCGACGAGCTCGACGAGGAAGGCGAAGCCGACGATGTGCGCGCCGAGCTGCTCGAGCAGCATGCGGGTCGCTGCCGCGGTGCCGCCGGTGGCCAGCAGATCGTCGACGACGAGGACGCGCTGACCGCGCGCGATCGCGTCCTTGTGCATCTCGAGCGTGTTGGTTCCGTACTCGAGCGCATAGTCGACGTTGATCTTGTCGTATGGTAGTTTGCCTGGTTTGCGGACCGGGATGAAGCCGGCGCCGAGCTGGTAGGCGATCGGCGCGCCGAGCATGTACCCCCGCGCTTCGATGGCCACCACGTAGTCGATGCGCTGCTCTCGGTACGGCGCCGCGAGCAAGTCGATCGTTGCGCGAAATCCCGCCTTGTCTTTGAGCAGCGGCGTAATGTCGCGGAACAGGATCCCCTTTTTCGGAAAATCCGGAATCGATCGGATCAGGCCCTCGAGCTGCGCAACTTGCATGACGATCTCCCGTCCGGCCAAACGGCTCGGTCATATACTTGCTCTGCGCTCGCGATGCCTGCGCGCTCTGCCGCCTCGCACTTGACGCCTTCGGCGATCGTGGGATGTGCATTCCACGCATCGAGGGAGGGAGCGCATGGAGACTCAGCCACTCGCGCAGCACGTCGCGGCGAACCCGGTGGTCTTCGGAGTGTATCGGGATGGCGATAACAATCTCGATGAAGCGCAGGAACGGAACGTGTCCGATTTCGTGCAGACGACCGCGGCGAATCCGGCGCTCAAGGTCGTGGCCGAAAACACGACGGCGCTGCCGACGACGCCCTTCAAAGCGGGCGACCTGCGTACCGAAGATTCCATCATTCAGAGCGGGCACCAGCACGTGTTGCGCGTTCGGCCGCCGGTCGATATGTCGAGCCGCAAGACGCTCGGCGACTTCGTGCGCCGCACGCTCGAATCCAAGGCGTCCGATCCGGCGTTCGCGCGCGCAGGAGTGTGGATCGACCTCGTGGATCATGGCGGCGGCGACGGCGGCGGCCTGGAGGCCGATTCCAGCGGCGGTTGCATGTCGATGGAAGACATCGCCGGCGCCATCGCCGATGGCCGCGCCGCGTTCAGACGCGCGCATCCCGGCGGCGACGACACGGTCACCGGCGTGGTCGCCAATCAATGTTTGATGGCGACGATCGGCTTCGCCGACTCGCTCTCGCGTGCCGGCGTGAAATATTTAGCGGCCAGCCCCGAGACGATGCTGACGCCGGGCGTGCCATCGGCGAAGGTGGCCGATGCGTTGACGAAATCGGGTGACGCCTGGCCTCAGGCCGTCGTCGATGCGACCATGCGCGCCCGCTATGGCCCGGCGCAAGACACGTACCATCCGGCTGCAGCGTTCGACGTGCTGGACCTGGATCCGAAGAAGCTCGGTGCGGTTCGCGATGCGGTGCGCTCGTTCAACGATTCGGTGGCGGCGTTGAAGCGCTCAGATGGCGGCGCGGAGCTTGTCGGCGAGGTGAAGAGCGACGTTCGCGCCGAGCGCGGCATGGTGCGGTTCGATCATTCGGCCGACTTGCCGTGGCACGCCGACCGGCCGGCTGAAGCCGTCTACGACAGGATCGCTCAGGACACCAGGCTGCCCGCCGGCGTCCGCGACGCCGCGCGCGGAGCGTCGGCGGCGATCGCCGATCTGGTGCTCGCGCATGCCGAGGCCGACGACTTCGGGCCGTTTCACGCTTCGTATTCGGACGCCGTAGGGCCGACCGAACATCTGCCGGTCACGCGGCGCTCGTACGATACGTGGGCCGATAACGGCACGAGCGAAACGCACAACGCTTTTTACGATGCCGTGGATGGGCGCGAGCTCGCGCGAGCCATCGGATCCTATAACGCGGGCCAAGACACAGCCGGCGACGCCGCCTAAGAATCGCGCGACTTTCGGTCGGCTAAAGCCGACCGCTCCAAATCAGTTCGTGACGCGCCTTGGCCAATTTAGGCCGAAGCGAATGCCACGGCGTCGGCGACGTCGAAGCGGCCGGCCTCGCGCGACGGGAGCGTGGGCGTCCACGCCGGGTCGGCGCTTCGATAGGACGTCGGGTCCGCATCGATGATCCCGACCAGCGTGTCCGCGACGATCCGGCCGCCGACCTCGCCGAGGCGTTCGCCGTTGTGGCGCAGTTCGGCCTCGCGCAATATGTAATAGAAGAGCGGCGTTTCGCACTTCCAGCCGTATTCGCGCAGGCCCACCTCGCCCGGCGACAGAGGGCTCGCTCCGATGTGGCGGGCGATCGTTTCGCCGGACGGCAGATCCAACGCGCGGGCCCGCAACATGTCGCGGCACGCGAGCGAGTGATACTCGGGACGAGGCGTCGCGCCGACGACCTCCTCGGGCAGATCGATCAGCGTGTGCGCGAGCCTCGGGCCGATCCTGCGGCTTGCTTGGGGGGCGATCGCCTCCTCGAGATTCAAGAAGTAGCGCCAGTCAACGGTCCGCTCGCTCGGAATCGGACGGCCGCCGGCAAGATCGGGGAAAATCATCGCGGTCGCCGTTGCGTTGAGCTGATAGCGCACGCGGATCTGACTGTGGCCGAAGCGATACGCGGCGTCGGCGAACTCGACCGGGATGAAGGCATGGCCCTTGGGCTTGAAGTGCTTGGGGCCGTTCGCTAACACGTCGCGCGCGAGATCTTCCCCCACCGTCAACCCAAGGAACTCGTGCAGCGCCGCCCACTGTAGGTGCCATCGGACGTTTCGCTGCGCTTGCGCGAACGTCTCGCCGGCATCCACGCCCTCGCGCCGGATGTGGTCGACCACGCGATTGTGGAATTTGAGCATCGCGAGTTGGAATTGACCCAGAATGCCGTGGACGTCGTTGCGCGGATCGCCGATGATCGCGCGGCCTTGGGAATTTCGCGGCAGGTCGTCGGGCTGGCCGCCGTTCGTCGCACCCAGCAGGAACTTGTCGCTATCGGAGGCGTCGTACATGTACGGGGCGCCCATCGGGCCGGCACCGTAGAGGCATTCGAGGTCCAGCGCCGGCGTGCGGAAGTTGCGGATCTCCTTGAGCTTCGCATGATGGTGCAGCAGACTTCGATCCGCCGTGAGGTCGTGCGCGATCATGTGGCCGAACATCGTCAAGCCCGCTGGGATGCGCGGGTTGTCCGACGCCGCATCGTCCGCGACGACGTCCATTTCGGCGCCGGCGCGACCCAGAGCGAGCACATCGGATTCGGGGCATTCCAGCGCCGGCAAATCCGGAAACATGCGGCCGTATTTTCCGCCCGATCCGGACGAAAGCGCGCCTTTCAGATCCAGATGCAGCACGCAGCTGTGGCCCTGCGAGCCGGTCATCACCGCATTCATGCTCTCAACCCCCGAAGCGGCAGGCTTGCGCGCGGCGCGGGAGGCACCCTCCTACCCGATTGGAGAGGCTAGTCTTTGCGCACTGCTTCGGCGTCGAGGAAAATATCGATGAAATCGCTGACCACCACGCCACCGCCCGGCGTGACGTCGTTCCAGCTCACGTTGAAATCGTGGCGATTGATGCGCGTGCATGCCTCGAAGCCGGCGCGCATCTTCGGCCCTTTATCGACGCCGTCTTCCCACCACGGCGTCGCCCACTGGCCGAGATACTTCACGTCCAGCACGACTTCGCGCGTGACTCCGCGGATGGTCAAGTCGCCGGTCACCTCGTAGTCGTTCTCGCCGATGACCTTGACGCGCTTGCTGTGGAATTCGATCGTGGGGTGGTGTTCGACGTCGAGGAAGTCCGCGCTGCGCAGGTGTGTATCGCGTTGCGGCTGGCCAGTCCACAGAGTGTCGGCCTGGATCGCCACGTCGATCTTCATCTTCGTGGGGTCGGCGGGGTCGAACTCGAGATCGCCCGCGACGTTCTTGAAGCTGCCGCGAACCCACGTCACCATCATGTGGCGAGCGCGGAATTCGGCGCTGGTATGGCCGGGTTCGAAGAACCACTTCGTGGTCGCGCCGGCCTTGGGTTGGGTCGTTATCATGCTCTCTCCATCGCTTTACATTTTTAGATATGGCCGCTCGCTGATGAGCTGATCGACGGGGTCGCGGTCGAGGTGGCGGATCAGGCGCCCGGCGTACTCAAGGATGCTACCCAGATCGAAGGGGCACGAACCACGCGATGGGTCTTTGAGGTGCGCGATCGCCCGCTCAACCATGCGCCCCGCTCCGCGCATGTTGCCGTGCCGCATGTGATGCAGCGCGACCGCGAGCTGGATCAAGCCCTGCTGGCCGGCATCGCGGGTGCGCCCCCACAACGGCTCGAGCGCCTCATGCGCCTCGAAGAACTTGCCGTCGTTCCAGCAGGTGGCGAAGGTGCGCAGCTCTGGCGCGTGGCCGGATCGCGGCATGGCCGGCTCTTATTCCTCGGGTTCCAAATGGATGAGGACGTGGGCGCGCGGCATGTGGCGTTTGATGTCGACGACGATCACGTCCGACAGATCGTGAGCCTTTTTGATGGGCATATGGCTGGGCATCTGAAGATGGAAGTCGATGAACTCACCTGCGCCCGAGCGGCGCGTTCGCAGTTTGTGGTATCCCACGAACAGGGCCTGATGACTATTGATGATATCGCGGATGAGCGCCTCCTGACGAGCGGGCAAGCGCACGTCGGTGAGATCGCTGAAGGCGCGGATGCCCACCTCGTACGCCGACTTCAGGATGAGCCCGGCCACGACCAGCGCGATGATCGGGTCGATCACGGTCAATCCGGTGACCCGTATCACCAGGAGCCCGATGGCGATGCCGGTCGCGGTGATGACGTCGGCGCGCAGCTCCGACGCTTGGGAGAACACCGCCGGCGAGTCTTCCCGCTCCGCCACCGCGAACAGGCGCAGCGAGACGAGAAAATTGACGAACGCCGACACCAGCATCACGGCGATGCCGAGATCGACCCGGCGAAGCGACGCGCTGTTGTGCAGGCGGCCGATCGCCTCCGCCACCACGAATGCGGCGATGCCCGCGATGAACAAGCCTTGCAGCCCGGCGCTGATGTTCTCGAATTTCCCGTGCCCGTAGGCATGATCGCTGTCGGCCGGGCGCGCCGCCATGCGCACGGCGAGCGCCTGAATCGTGGTGACGAAGAGATCCGATATGGAGTGCACGGCTTCCGAGAGCACGCCCACCGAGCCCGTCAGAAGCCACACGCCGACTTTGAGCACGACCAGCACGCCGCTCGAGACGAGCGGAAGGCGGAGGGCGCGGAGCCGCGCGTCGCCGGCGCGACGCAGCGCCTCGTGCCTACTCGCGATCGTCTGAGTAGTGGCTGGGTTCGTCGGTCGGTTCCTCGGTGAGCTCGCCGTCGGACGCGTCGCCGGCGAGCAGTTCCACGCCGCCCGAGCTCGGCGTCTGGCTTCCGAAGGTCGGCCGGCGCTTTCGATAGCGCGGCGGCGGGGCTTGCGGCCGCTTCACTTTCGGCGGCGTCCGCCTGACCGCCGCTGGGCTTGCGGCGGTCGAGCTTGGTCGACCGGACGCGGCAGCGGTCTCGCGCGCCGCCAGCGCCGCTTTCACGCCGGCGCGTCGCCGCACGTCGGCGTGCTTCCACATCACGAGCAGCGGGCTCGCGATGAAGATCGACGAGTAGGCGCCGCTCGTGACGCCGACCAGCAAGGCGAACGCGAAATTCTTCAACGTGTCGCCGCCGAAAAAGTAGAGCGCGAACAACGTGATGAGCACCGTCGCGAGCGTGTTGACGGACCGGGTCATCGTCTGCAGCAGCGACGTGTTCACCATCTGGTCGTACGGCACGTCGGGCATGACCTTGCCGTTCTCGCGGATCCGATCGAAGATGACGATCGAGTCCATGACCGAATAGCCGATGACCGTCAGCAGCGCCGCGAGAAAGGCGTCGTCCGCCTTGCGGTTCGCGATGGCGTAGATGCCGACCATGACCAGCACGTCGTGCACGAGCGCGATGTCCGCAACGATGCCGTAGCGCAGCTGGTTGCCGAAGCGAAACGCGATGTAGAGCAGCTGCAGCACGAGCGCGATGACCAGCGCCCACAGCGAGCGATTCAGATACTCCTTGCTGAGGCTCGGGCCCACGGTGGTGATCTGGCTCTGCGCGCGATCCGCCTGCATGCCGGCGCGGTCCAGCGCATCGAACACCGGACCAGGATCGGGCAGCGACGTCTGCGACGAGATGATGACGCGGTCGTTCGGGAACGCGTCCCCGGGCTTTGACGCGATCTGCACGTTGACGTCCGTGAGGTTGACGCCGGCGATGGCTTGGCGCACCGACGCCTCGGACACCGTTTGGCTAAATTTCACGTCGACCGTCGTGCCGCCGGTGAAGGATAGGCCGAGCGGCAGACCGTGATGGATGACGAGCGCGACGACGCCGGCGGCGATGACGATCAGCGACAGCGCGAAGTAGTAGTAGCGCTGGCCGATGATGTTCCATTTGAGCCGCCGGAAGAACACGGCTAGGCTCCGTACAGCGCCGGGCGCGCGACCAGATCCCGGTCGACCACGAGGTCGATGAACGCGCGCGTGATGTAGACGGCGGTGAGCAGCGAGAAGACGGTGCCGACGAGCAGCGTGAGCGCGAAGCCCTTGACGGTTCCCGTGCCAAGCCAGTACAGCACGACGGCGCCCACCATGGTGGTCACGTGCGAATCGAAGACCGTCCAGAACGCGCGCTTGAAGCCGACGCCAACCGCCGCGCGAATGGTGCGGCCGGCCCACAATTCTTCTTTGAGGCGCTCGAAGATGAGCACATTCGCGTCCACGGCCATGCCGATGGATAACACGAAGCCCGCGATGCCTGGCAAGGTCAGCACGACGCCGACGCTCGTCACGTAGCCGAGCATGAGGAAGCAGTACACGACCAGCGCGACGTCGGCGATGAGCCCGGGCACCCGATAGACGGCGAGCATGAACAGCAGCACGACGCCGAGACCGAAGAGCGACGCGACCAGCGATTTTCCGAGATCGATGCGGCCCAGGGTCGGCCCGACGTTTTCGATCTCGAGCATCTTGGTCTCGACCTTAAGCGCGCCGGCGTTCAATTCGTTGGCGAGGCGGATCGCCGATTCCGTGGTAAAACCGCCGTGGATCTCGCCGCTCGCGCCGATCGCGCTTTGAATGGTCGGCGATTCCAGTAGCTTGCCGTCGAGAAAGATCGGCAGCGGCGCGCCGACGTGCTGGCTCGTCCAGGCGTAGAACTTTTTCGCGCCCGCGGAATTGAGCGTGAACTCGACGACGGGTTCGCCCGCTTGGTTGGTGGCCGCTTGCGCGTGCGACATGTCGGCGCCGGTGATCACCGGCGGTCCGGCCGCTTTATACGGGTTGAACTTCGGATCGCTCGCCGCGCGCGCGACTTGCTGCGCGGTCAACGGCTTCATCTCGAGCAAACCCGCCTCGCTCATCAGCTTGAGCGCCTGTTCGGGATCCTTGAGGCCGGGCATCTCGACGTTGATGCGGTCGGTGCCGACTTTTTCGAACGTCAACTCGGCCACGCCGAGCCCGTTCAAGCGCGTCTGCAGGACCTGCAATTCTTCGTCCTGCACGTCGGAGGTGATCTTCGGGACTTGAGCGTTCGGTTCGAGCTCGATCAGCGCGCGCAGACCGCCCTGCAGGTCGAGTCCCAGCTTGACCTTTTGCTGGACCGGCACGAACGATAGCCAGCACAACACGCACAGGCCGGCGATGATCGCCAGCTTGATGAAATGCTTCCAGCGGAACCAGAACACGCGAACTCCGAGGACCTCGCAGACGTAAAAATGGCGGTCCCGGGCTGTTCGGGATGCCGCATGGACAACCCTTACGGCGGCCTGCGAGAGGCCCCCTCTTGGTCCGCTAGCGCACCTGCGTGCCGTTGATGTGGACGGCGAACGAGCAGCCGAGGAAACGCGCGGCTTGCGCGCACAGCGCGAATCGCGCGTCGAACAATTCGGCGACGTCGGCCGCCGACGCGGCCTCGTCGGTCGTCAGCTGCAGCACGATCGATTTTGCGTTCTGATCGACCTTGAGCTCCGACTTGACGACGGCGAAATTCACCTCGTCGTGGATGTCGAAGGCATTCGGATCGCGCGAGCGCACGCGCGAGCGATGAATGTCGGCTTTATCCGCGAGGATCAGCGCGGCGCTGGGCGCGCTCACGGGCGCGCCTTCCTCGACTTCGTCGTGATTGCCGATGGCCGCGATGATGTCGGCCGCGTCCGCCGGGGTCACGCCGCGCGCCGCGAGCAGCGGATAGGCGAGCGCGGCGCCGCGCGAAGCGTGGTCGTGCCGCCCGCCGATGTTGCCGATGTCGTGCATCAGCGCTGCGGCCTGAGCGAGATCGCGCGTGTGGTCGTCGAAACCGAGCTCGTGCAAAAGTTTTGCGGCGATCATGGCGACCAGCGTCACGTGACGGCGGCCGTGGTCGGTGAAGCCGAGCGCGCCCAGCATTTCGTCGGACTTGTCGACCAGCGTCAGGATTTCAGGATCGCGGCGGAGCTTCTCGAACAGGGAGTGGCGCAGCGGCGAAACCGGCGCACCTTTGACGTTTTTCATCGAGCGTTCGTATGGTGACTTTCGTTGAGATTGATGATTTCGACGGCTTCTATCATATACCCAGGGGCCACCTCGGCTAGTCCGAGAATCGCGAGCCTAGCTTCGCACGCTTCGGCAAAACGCGCCACCGGAACCCGCAGCGATTGCGGGCAGAGCAATACGGGACGGCGCGCCCCCGAGACATCGGGGCGCACGAGCGCGTCGCGGAACGCCTGAGCCATGGCGGCGTCCAGCCCGAGCAGCGGGCCGCGTTCCGTGACGACGATCGCATCCGCGAGCACGCCTTCCGTCTGCGGCGACAACACGCACGCACGAATCGTGTCGCTTGCGCCGGCGAGCGACGCGCAGATGGATGGCGCGAGCCTTCGGCGCGCGGCTTCGCCGATCGCGCCCGCGTCCTTGGTCGTTTCGATCTCGTCGGCGATGGTCTCGAAGATCGCGACGAGGTCGCGAATCGAAACGCTTTCGCGCAAGAGGTGCGCGAGCACGCGTTGCACGAGGCCGAGACTCGCGAGCTCCGGGATCACCCCTTTGACGACCGCCGGATGCGTGGCGCGCACGTGATCGACCAACGTTTGGACTTCTTGCCGCCCGAGCAGCGCCGCCGCGTGCGAGCGCGCGGCTCCTCCCAACGTGCTGGCGATCACCGCGATCGGGTCGACCACGATGACGCCGGCGCGATCGTGCGCGCGCTCGCGCTGCGCCATTCCAGCCGGCAGCCAGCGCGCGGGAAGTCCCGTCGCCGGATCCTGGATCGATTCTCCGGGCAAGCGCGAGACTGCCTGCGGCGTTCCGAGAGCGAGCGCGCGGTCCGGGTGCAGCTCCGCCGTCGCCACGACGCGCTCGCGAACGCGCACGGCAAAACCGCGCGTGGGCAGCGACAGGTCGTCGCGGACGCTGACGCCCGGCAGCACGACGCCGAGCTCGAGCGCGAGCGCTCGGCGAACCGCCGCGATGCGCTGGAGCAGCGCGGAACCGGCGGGCTCGTCGAGCAGCGACAAGAGCGATTCGCCGACCGTGACTGCGAGCTGCTCGACGCCGAGCAACGCGACCGCGTGATCCGGGTCGCGCGAACGCGCTTGGCGCCGGCGCATCTCGTCCGACAGTTGCGCGCGGCGTCGGCGCTCGTTTGCCTGCTGCGCCGCGTAGCCGCCGGCGACTCCGAGCGCACCGAGCGCCCCGAACGCGAGGTGCGGCAAGCCGGGAACGAGCGCGAGAGCCAACATCGCGAGACCGACGGTGCGAAGCGCCGACGGATGCGCGGTCAATTGACGCGCCACGTCGATGCCCAGCGTTTCGCCGGACGAGGCGCGCGTGACGATCACGCCCATCGCGGTCGAGAGCAAGAACGCGGGAATGGTGGTGGCGAGCGCGTTGCCCACCGAGAGGATGAGGTAGGTCTGCGCGGCGCCCGCGACGTCGAGCTGCTTCATGAGCGTGCCGATGGCGATGCCGCCGACGGCATTCACCGCGACGATCACGAGCGCGGCGATCGCGTCGCCGCGCACGAATTTCCCCGCACCGTCCATCGCGCCGTAGAAATCGGCTTCCGCCTGCACGGTTTTCCGCCGCGCGCGCGCCGCCGGGGCGTCGATGAGGCCGGCGTGCAGATCCGCGTCGATCGCCATCTGCTTGCCCGGCATGCCGTCGAGCGTGAAGCGCGCCGCGACTTCCGCGACGCGCTGGGCGCCGTTGGCCACCACCACGAGCTGCACGGTGATGAGGATCGCGAACAGCAGCACGCCGACGATGAGATTGCCGCGCATCACGAACGCTCCGAACGCGGGGATCACGCTTCCGACGCCGCCGGGAACGTCGCCTTGCGTGAGGATGAGCCGCGTCGCGGAGACGTCGAGGCTCAGTCGGAAGAGCGTGGCGACGAGCAGCAAGGTCGGAAACGCGGCGAGCTCGAGCGGGTCGCGCAGCGAGATCGCGACGACCAGAATCACTGCGGCTCCCATCACGTCGAATGCAAGCAACCCGTCGAGCAGCGGCGTCGGCAGCGGCACGACGAGCATGGCGATGACCGCGAGCACCGCGACCGCCAGCCAGCTGTTGGACGATCGCGCGATGATGCGACTCATGCATCGTCTCCGGTTCGCAGCGCGCCGCGCGTGCGGATGATCCAGGCGAAGATCGCCGCGACGGCGGCGTAGCAATCTTCGGGGATCGGCTCGTCGACGTCGACGCGTCCGTACAACGCCCGAGCCAGCTCCGGAGATTCGATGATGGGAACGCCGCTCTGTTCCGCCGCACCGCGCACGAGTCCGGCGGCGAGATCGGCGCCGCGCGCGACCACGAGGGGCACCTCGATGGCGGGCGGCGCGTAGCGCAGCGCCACCGCGACGTGCGTGGGATTGGCGACGACCGCGGTCGCTCGGGCGATCGCGCGCAGGCGCAGGCCGCGCGCGCGTCGGCCGGCCACGGCGCGCCGCCGTGCGCGGACTTCCGGTTTGCCTTCCAGCTCGGCGCGTTCGTCGCGGACTTCGCGCGGCGTCATGCGCAGCGAGGTCGCGAAGCGGCGCCGCTGCCACCAGACGTCGGCGACCGCAAACGCGACGGCGCACAGCGTCACGCGCCACCAGAGCTCGCGAACGGCGGCGGCCAGCACGTGCGCCGCCGCCGCGAGCGAAACGTCGAGCGGCACCGCCGCGACGCTGGCGCGCGCGGCGAGACAGGTGGCCCATCCGACGGCGCAGATCGCGGCGAACGCGGCGGCGGCTTGCGCCAAGCCATCGGCGGACGCGATGCGGCGCAGGCCGACGAGCGGCGAAAGCCGCGCGAGGCTAGGCCGCAGCGCGCCCGGCGCAACCGCCCACGCGCCGCTGGCCACGGCAGCACAGGCAGCGGCGAGAAGCGACCCGACTCCGGCGGCAGCCACGACGGACGGTGCCGGACCATGCAACGTCGCTGCCTCCAGAACATTCACAAGCGTGGTGGAATCGGATGAGGCGCCCAGCATGGCGGCACCGGCCGCCGCGGCCCGCAGCTGCGCCACCCAGACATGCGGGTCGAACGCGACGGCGACCGGAATCGCGGCGCTCGCCAGCGCGCACGCCGAGAGGGCCGCCGAGCTCCGCACGGTTTGGCCTTTCGCCGCGGCTCGCGCGCGCCGGCGCGGCGTTGCTTCTTCGGTCCGCTCGTGCGCAGCGCTCATCGCGACCACATCTGCGTCGAGCGAACGGCGAGCGCAGCGAGATCGTCGAAGCGAATGAAGAACGTCGACGCCGCCGAGACGAGCGCAACGAGGGTGAGCGCCGTCGCGATGGGAGCGGTGAGGAACAACGCGTTGGCCCGCGGAGCTAACCGGCCGATGAGCCCGGCCGCCGCAGTAGCGACGCACGCCGCGCAGACCGCCGGCCAGGCGATCGCGAGCGCGGCGTCGATGCAGCTGCGACCAAGCGCGGCGGCGATGTGGGCCGCGAGGTTTGCCGTGCTGTGGATCCAGCCGTCGGAAACGAAGCGCTCGATCAGCCGCGTGAGTCCGCCGCTGGAGCAGAGCGCGACGGCGAACCCCAGCGGGAACAGTCTGCCGGCTGGCCCAGCAGATCCACCGAAGATCGTGTCGACTCCGGCGGGTGAAGGCGCCAGCGCGGCGTCGAATAGGCTTCCGGCAGCCGATGCTGCCGACGCGATGATCGACGCCGTCAATCCGAATGCCGCACCGGACAGCGCGCTGGCGAGGCTAACCATCGCGATCGACGCGAGGTCACAACAGTCAGCCGGCGGCGCGCCGTGCGCGAGCGTCAGGGCCGCGAGGCCGAGCGCGAATCCGGCGCGCACGATGCGCGGCACTGCCAACGATGCTGCGAGCGGCAGCGTGGCCGCGAATGCGGCGCAATGCGCGACCGTCGGCCCGGCGATCGCGAAGGCGGCGGTAGCGTCAGCCGCCGACAAATCGAGGGATCGACGCGATCGCCGCTAGCATCAATGCGCGCAGCAACGCCGCCGCCGGCACGCCCGCGACGATGGCCAGCGCCGCAACGCCGAGCAGTTTCGGGAAAAATGCGACGTTCTGATCTTGCACTTGAAAGATCGTCTGCGCCACGCCCATGAGGACGCCGATCAAAGCCACTGCGCCGACGAGCGGCAACGTCAGCAGCAGCGCGGTGACGAGCGCTTTGACGAACAAGGCGAGCGCGGCGGCTTGCACGTCAGCGAAACGACGCTGCGAGCGCGCCGCAGACGAGCGTCCAGCCATCCGCCACGACGAACACGAGCAGTTTCAGCGGCAGCGAGATGGCCGCCGGCGACACCATGAACATGCCGAGCGACATCAGCCCGGCTGCGACGACGATGTCGATCACCGCGAAGGGCAGCGCGAGCGCGAAGCCCATCGCGAAAGCCGAACGCAGTTCCCCGACCATGAATGCCGGCGCCACCGCCGACAACGGCGCGGACTCCGAATCGCCGCCCTTCACTCGGGCGACGCGCGCGAACGCACGCACGTCGGAGCGCCGTGCCTGACGAAGCATGAACTGCCGGATCGGCTCCGCGCCGCGCTGCAGGGCGGCGGCGGCGCCGATGCGGTGCGCAAGATACGGGCGCACCGCCGTGCTTTCGACTTGCGACAGCGTCGGCGCCATGACTGCGCCCGTCAGCAGCATAGCAAGCGCCGCGATGACGATGTTCGGCGGAAGCGACTGCGCGCCGAGCGACGCTCGCAAGAGGCCGAGCACCACGACGATCCTCGTGAACGACGTCACCGACACCGCGAGCAGCGGCACGAGCCCGAGCACGAAGAACGCCGCCAACAAGTCGACCGGTGAGCCACCGTGCTGGGCGGCGGCGAGGAATCTCGCGAGATCGTTCACGAGGGCTCTGCCCGCTGCGCGCCATGCAGCACGTCGCGGATCTCGACCGCGAGGCTTCCATCTTCGAGCTCGACGATGTCGCCGATCGCGACCGGAACCGCGTTGACCAGAACGCGAACCGGGACGTCGGCTCGCGCATCCAGCGGCACGACGGCACCCGGCGATAATGCCAGGATGTCGCGCACCAGCACGGTCGACATGCCGAGCAGCACGCTCACCTGGACTTCGACTTGACCGAGCGCATCGAGCGAAAGCCCAACCGACGGGTTCATGCGGCGCGCGCGGGGGCAGCGTCGGCGACGAGCGCGGCGCGGCGGCCATTCGATACCCCCAGGCGACCCGCGGCGACGAAGAGCGATCCGACGCGCAGCTGTAGGTCGATCCCGCCGCGCGCCGTCTCGATGAAGAACAGCGACGACTCGCGCCACGCAAGCACGTCGGCCAGGCGCACGCGCGTCGGCACGAGCCACGCTGAGACCGACAACGGAACCGATCCGACATCGATGCGCAGCGCGGCGGGTTCCGGCGCCGGCGGCTGTTCGACCGAAACGAACAGCTGCAAGGTGGCTCGACCGCTGGGTCCGACGAGGTCGGCGTTGCTGCGCCACTGTGAACCGCTCGGCCGCTCGTCGCCGGCTTCCTTCAGCGCACAGCGGCTGCGAGCGTCCGGCGTCTCGAGCAGGCGCCGCACCGATTCTGCCGCGATGGATTTCTCGACCGACGTGAACGCCCGCGCGGCCGGGCCGCCTAGCACCAGTTCCAAGAGCGCGCGTTGTGATGGCGCATCCACGACGCACCAAACCTCTCGGCCATGCGAGGCGCTAAAAAACGCCCGGTCCCCGGCGCTTGGCCGGTATTCGTCGCGTTCGATGAGGCTGTATTCGACCGTTACGCGTAGGCGCGTCACGAGCGAAACGCGTTCGTCGATGGTTCGCGCGAGGTTCGAGAGCAGGATCGGCCCGTCGGTATCGTCGGCGCGGCGATTGCGGCGCCCCGGCCGCGGCCAAAGTGGGCGGTTGGCCAGGCGAGCGCGCGCCGGTGCTTCGATCATTTCACGAGGCCGAGCGCCGTGCGCAGGCAGTCATCGCTGGCGGCCGCGAGCGCCGTCTGCAATTCCGCGCGTCGGCTCGCGAGCCATGCGTGCTTCAAATCGTCCTCGAGACTCGCAAGGCCGGTTTCCAGCGCGTGCTGGCGCAGGAGGCCGACGTTCGCATCGCCCGGCGCGCACACGGTCGGCGGACCGGACGCCGCCGTCGCGCGCAATGTGGTCGGGCTCGCCAGCGCGAGCCGCTCGGGGGCGCGGAACACGGCGAGCGCGACGCGGGCGATCGGAATCGAACTCTTCGTCGCCCGGCCCGAGCGCGCGTCGATGCGCGTCACGGACCCGGCGAAAAGCCCACGCGCGTCGATGTCATAACTCGAAAATCGCCGGCTCGCCACGGCATCGGGTGCCACCTGGATCGGAATGAGTCCGCTCGTTCGCTGGCCCGCTGCATTGACGCGAAAACCCAACACGCGGCGCCCTGCCGCGTCAGTCAGCATGCCGCGCACGTCGACGCGAAATTCGCCGAGCCGCCCATATTCGCGGTGGCCGTCTCGCTCGAGCGCGAACAAACCCGGTCCTTCGATGGCGACGGACAGAGGCGACGGATTTGGCACGAGGCGCGACTCATTGGGCCTGAACCACCCCACGCTGACGTCGGTTGGCCGATCGACGGCGCCGCCCAACACTCCCGGCGTGGCCGCGCGCTTTGCGTCATCGATCAACGAGCGGATTTCGGCGGCGGAGGCAGCCGGATCGAGCGAGCGGGAATCGATCATCGAGCATCATCCTTTTTCACAGTTCGAGTCGTCAGGTAGGCGCGCTGGCGCCATACGAGACAATGGATCACCACATCGCCGGCGCGCGCGGCGCATCGAAAGTACGTGGGGATTGACCGCTGCGGCGCTGCTGCCAGCACGCGATGTCGCTCGCAGCCGGCCACCGATTCGGTTGCGGGTTGGGTTGCCGCTGGTCGGATCCGGTTGGGCAAGCCTCGGACGTGCGACTCGATCGTCGTGAGACGCTGCGCGTCGAGCCGGAAGGACGATCGGACATCGTACCTCGACCCGGGCCGGCATGGCTCGAAACGAACGTGAAGCGGCCGCGCGCAGAGCGCGCGAGGCAGCGGCGCTTGGCCGTGCAGGCCGAACGCGGCCCGCTCGGCGATCGAGAAGGATCCGCGCGGCTTATAGACTGCGCGAAAGAGAAACGATCGGTCGCCGGCCGCCGACGCTGGATTAATCGCCACGCCCGACAGCCTACGCGTTATCCGTTGCCGGATCTTGGCCGCGCCGAGAACGCCGCGCTACGGCGCCAGCTCGTCGACCTCGAAGTCGCGCAATCGCTCTTCGGCAGCCGGCGTTTGCGGCGTCACCGGCACGCAGCGATAGACCTTGATCGCGATGTCGGCTCCCTTGACCCCGTCCTCTTGGCGATGTTCAACAAGGGCGTCGACGGCAGCCATGCCCTTCACCACCCGGCCCATGGTGGTGAACGCCTCGTCCAGATGCAGCTGCGGCGACTCGGTGAGATAGAATTGCGTGCCGCCCGAATCCAATTTCGGGGTATTGGTCTTGGCGTCGTAGTCGAGCCCGAGCGCCAGCACGCCCGTCAGCTGCTCCAGCGGGTTCAATTCGGCGGGAACCGTGTACGGGGGATCGGCGTTGGGATCGTTCTTGTAGCCACCGCCCTGCGCCACGAAATCCCAAATCACGCGGAAGAACGCATTGTTATTGTAGAGCCCGTGATCCACGAGATGCAGGAAACTGTCGACGTTGTAGGGCGCGACGTCCGGGAACATCTCGACGATGATCGTGCCGCGATTGGTGACGAGCGCGACTTGCGGATGGTCGCCGTACGGCGCCCCGCTTGCGAGTGGTTGGGGCGTGGACAGGTCGTCGGCCGGCACGGCCGGCGGCGTCACATTGACGATCGTCGAGCGGTCGCCCAGCGCGATCAGGGTGTTGCGCGCTTCGACGCGCACGCGCCAGCTCGGATCGGTCGCCAGCAGCCGCACCGGGACCATGAGACTCGGATCGCCCAACCGCGCCAGTCCACGCAGCGCCATCAAGCGCACGAGCTCTTGCTTGTCCGACAGCATGAGGCGCAGCGTGCTTTGCGCGTTGGCATAGTAGGATCGAGACAGGGCCCACGCCATGCGCCAGCGCACTTCCGGATCTTGCTCCGCGCCGAAGGCAGCGCTGATCGCTCGAGCGGCCGCTTCTCGATAGGCGATCGCGAGCGACGGCTTCGTCGGACCGCCCGCTTCGCCGAGTCCGATCGCCGCCTTGCCGCGCACGAAGGCATCCGACGACTGCAGCAGCCCGATCAAGTCGAAGACGGCGCGATTCCCGCCGATGCGGCCAAGCGAATCGGCGGCGACGCCGGCCACCGCCGGAGCGCCATGCGTCGCAGCCTCGAGTTGCTTCACGCCGTCGGGCGAACGGATCGCGCCGAGCGAAAAGGCAGCCGCGACTTTCACCGCTTGCGGCGTCGACGCGTCCGCGAGCACGCTGACCAGCAACGGGACTCCTGCGGCGGTGCGCAATCTCCCGATCGCCTCGGCGGCACGCGCCGCGATCGCCGGATCCGACGAATGCAAGTAATCTGCGAGCTTCGATGGCGGCGTGCTGCGGTCGCGCTCGAGCAGCCCAATGGTCCCGAGGGGAGACGAGTTCGGCAGGCTGGGCACCGGCGGTCCGATGGTCGGCGATGGCGAGGGAGAAGCAGATGTCGAAATGACCGCTTCGGCGGGCTGGGATCCGAACGCCGCGCACCATGCGATGACGACCGAAGTGGTCACGATGGAGGCCAACCGCGCATTCATGCGGATGAGGTACGCCACCAGTCCACGTCGGGCCTTGATGCCTCGTTTACGCGGCCGCATGCAAGGGTATGAGAATATGAAGGCCGCGTCGAGCTGACGTACACGAGTCATCGGCGCGTCGAGATCACTCGCAGCATGGCAACAAACGCACACCATCCGCGAAAAACTCCGGGCGGCATGTCCGTCCGCGACGCAGGACGCAAAGGCGGCCAGGCCGTCAAAGCTCGCTATGGGCCCGAGTTCTACGAACGCATCGGCCGCAAGGGCGGCCAAGCCACGAAGAGCTCGCACGGCCCGGAATTCTACGAGAACATCGGCAAACTCGGCGGCAAGAAGGGCGGCGAAGCGACGCGCGATCGCTATGGCCCGAAATTCTACGAGCAGATCGGCCAGCTCGGCGGACAAAAGGTCAAGAGATTGATCGAAGAGGGCAAAAAAGCGGCAAAGCGCGGGAAATAGATCGCCCGGCCATTGCAGCGGTCGGCTTTAGCCGACCGATTGCCGCGCAATTAATCCGTCTGCCAGTAGTCCTTGAGAGCTTTGCCGCGGCTCGGATTGCGCAGCTTGCGTAGCGCCTTCGCCTCGATCTGCCGGATGCGCTCGCGCGTCACGCCGAATTCCTGGCCCACTTCCTCCAACGTGCGCTGATGGCCGTCTTCCAAACCAAAGCGCAGCACGAGGACCTTGCGCTCGCGGTCGGTGAGGTTGCCGAGCACGTCGCCCATCTTCTGTTTGAGCATCGTCACGCTTGCCGCCTCGGCGGGCGCGACGGCATCCGGGTCTTCGATGAAATCGCCCAGATGGCTGTCTTCTTCTTCGCCGATCGGCGTTTCGAGCGAGATCGGCTCTTGCGCGATCTTCATGACCTCGCGCACTTTGTCGCTCGACAAGCTCATCTCGCTGGCGATCTCTTCCACGCTGGGATCGCGGCCAAGCTCCTGCAGCAGCTGGCGCGAAATCTTCACCAGTCGATTGATGGTTTCGACCATGTGCACCGGGATCCGAATCGTGCGCGCCTGGTCGGCCAGCGCCCGCGTGATGGCTTGACGGATCCACCAGGTCGCGTACGTCGAGAACTTGTAACCCTTCTTGTAGTCGAACTTCTCGACCGCGCGGATCAGGCCGAGATTGCCCTCTTGGATCAGATCCAAGAACAGCATGCCGCGACCGACGTATTTCTTCGCGATGCTCACCACGAGTCTGAGGTTCGCTTCGGTGAGCGCCTGTTTGGCGATGTCGCCTTCGTCGACGATTTTCTGATCGAGCGGCCGGCCGTTCTGCTTGGCCGCCTCCTGCTCGTGCTCGGAGCGCTCGATGCGGCGCGCCAAATCCTGTTCCTCAGCCATGGAGAGCAGCGGCACGCGCCCGATCTCCTTGAGGTACATGCGCACCGGGTCGTCGAGCGCCACGCCGGGCGGCAGCGCGATCTCGCCTTCATCGACCGGCTCGGCCTCGGCTTCCTCGGTTTTCTCGACTGCTTCGTCGGGGGCCACGTCCGGCATGTCGCTGATCTCGATGCCGTTGGCCATGATCTCTTCGACCAGCTCGTTGCCCTTTTCGGGATCGTCCTCGTCGAAGGCGGCCGAGAGCGCCGCGACTTCGTCGTACGTGACCGCGCCGCGTTTTTTGCCTTTTTCGATCAGCGCTTTGACCGCCGCGCTGCGCTTTGCTGCGTTTTCGGCGCTCGCGGGATCAGCCGGGGCCGCCGCCGCGCCAGCCGGAATGCCGTTATCGGCGACGACTTTTTGCGTCTCGCCCGTGTCGCCGTCGACGGCTTTCAAATGTCTCGGCTTCTCGCGCTTGCCGGCCTTCACGACTGTTCTCCCCTCCCTTCTTGAGTATCGGCGCCGCGCAATGCCGTGGCGAGCGAGTTGTACTCGTCGCGCAGCGGATCGGGCACGGGTCTGCCTGCGGACAGAAGGCGATTGACTTCTTGGTCCACGATTGAAAGCCTGCGCTCGAGGCGGCGGCGCTCGAATCGCGCCAGCGTGCGATCGAGGCGGCGCTCGTCATCTTCGTGCGAAAGCGGCGGCGACGAAAGCGCGAGTCGCGTGAGCTCGCCGGCGATCGCATCTTCTGCGAACAGGGACAGCGGGTTCAATCCTTGTGCGATATCTTCGCGATGTTCGATGAGCGTCGCGTACGCGTCGCGCATCTGCGGTTCCAAAAAATCCTCGCTGCTGACGCGGCTCGCCGCCGCAGGCAGCAGCGCCGGCCTCGCGACGACGAGTTTGACGAGTTGGCGCTCGAGCGAAAGCGGTTGCGCCGTCGGCGGCGCGCGCCGCACGATCGGCGCATCGAGATCCCCTCTCTGCTGATACTGTAGAGGTCGACCCTGGTCGACCTTTCTTTCGCTCCCGGCCCGCCGCAGCGCTTCTTCGCTCACGCCCAGCCGCACCGCCATCGTCTTGATGTACTGATCCCGCTCGATGGGGTCGCGGACGAGCGACACGACCGCCAACGCCTCGCGAGCGACGTCGCTCGTGCTGGCGAATTTCGAGGACTCGATGCGCCGGCAGGCCAGGTCTATTTTAAAATCTACCCACTTGACCGATGCGTCTAACAAAGGGGCGAACGCGCTCTTTCCGGCCTCGAGCAAGATCTCATCCGGGTCCTTGCCCACGGGCAGCGGCACGATGCGCACGCTCAGGCCCTCATCCACCAGCATGTCGATGCTGCGCGCGGTCGCCGCCTGTCCGGCGGCGTCGCCATCGAAACACAGATAGAGGTTGGAAGCGACGCGGCGCAGCTCTCTGGCCTGTTCCGCGGTGAACGCGGTACCCAAGCTTGCGACCGCGTTGCCGAAGCCGTGCTGGTGCAGCGCGATCGCGTCGAGATAGCCCTCCACGACGATGAGCGCTCCGTCGACTGAAGCCGCCTTGCGCGCGAGATTGAGCCCGTAGACGTGCTGGCCTTTCGTATACGCCGATGTGTTCGGCGTATTGATATATTTTGGTTCTTCGTCTCCGAGCGCGCGGCCGCCGAAGGCCATCACCTCGCCGGTCAGGTTGTAGACCGGCAGCATCAAGCGATTGCGGAAGAAATCGTAGTAGCCGTTGCCTTGCGGCCGCGCTCTGATGAGACCCGCCCGCGCCGCCAAGCCCGCGTCGATCCCCGCTCTGTCCAGCGCGGTGGCGAGACTCTCCCAGGCATCGGGCG